>OCHK01002168.1_pt1 | contig 13587 bp, 11 predicted proteins | sample 1538551 | NCBI WGS metagenome assembly OCHK01 (sample SAMN04571707, study PRJEB22368) | human gut metagenome | biome: human gut; material: stool | host: Homo sapiens | place: Luxembourg | collected 2012-08-31
AGCTGCCGCACCTCGCTCGCCGTATCGGCACTTAGAATTATGCGGTGTTGCCTTAAAAATTGTGGAAAATCCGGCTTAAAGTATCGTATCTTATCCCCCGCGGCCCCGGTTTTGCACCGGCGGGCTGCGGGGATTTTGTTTTGCGCAAAAAATCCCGGAAATAGCGGACAACCACTGGCATAAACCGCATAAATATGATATAGTATTAAAGTGTAGTGTTATGCCATACAGCCAGGTTCCGGCAGCAAACTGCCCCGGAACCGGCCGAAAACAAAAAGGGAGCATACCTGACAATATGAAACAACAAGCAAACAAGATCCGCGTGGCCCTGCTGTTTGGCAGCTGTTCAAGCGAGCATGAGGTCAGCTGTGTTTCGGCTGCGGCATGGGCGGATGCCCTTGCCACCATGCCGGACCGATATGAAGTGATTCTGGTGGGCATTACCAAACAGGGCCGCTGGCTGAAATACAGCGGCTCTACCGAGGGCATGCGCAGCGGCAGCTGGGAGCAGGATGCTTCCTGCGTGCCCTGCGTGCTCAGCCCGGACCGCAGCGACCATGGCCTGCTGGTGCACAGCGCCAACGGCTATGAACTGCTGCCGGTGGATGTGGTCGCCCCCATCCTGCACGGCAAAAACGGCGAGGACGGCACGATTCAGGGCCTGCTGGAGCTGGCTGCCATCCCCTATGTGGGCTGCGGCGTTCTGGCATCCGCTGCCTGCATGGACAAAGCCGTTGCCAATACCATCATGGACGCCTATCATGTGCCCCACTGCCACTGGTGCAGCGCCGTCCGAGCCGAAGCGGAAACCCAGCGCAGCACCCTGTTGACCCGCGTGGAAAACCGCCTGCCCTACCCGATCTTTGTCAAACCGGCCAATGCGGGTTCCAGCGTGGGCATCACCAAGGCCCACAACCGTGAAGAGCTGAACACCGCCATTGACACCGCCCTGCGGGAAGATGACAAAGTGGTGTTTGAAGAGTTTATTGATGGGCAGGAAGTGGAATGTGCCGCCATTGGCAACCCGGATAACCCGCAGGAAGTGCGCACCACCCGCCCCGGCGAGATTTTGGCCGGCGCAGAGTTTTATACCTATGACGACAAGTATAAAAACGGTATATCCAAGACGGTGATTCCCGCCCACCTGCCGGACCAGAAGCTGGACGAAGTCAAAACGCTGGCCGCCCGCGCTTACCTGGCTTTGGGCTGCGCTGGTCTTGCCCGGTGCGATTTCTTTGTAGAGCACGGCACAGGACGCGTGCTTTGCAATGAGCTGAACACCCTGCCGGGCTTTACCCCCATCAGCATGTACCCCAAGCTGATGGAAAACGAGGGCTACAGCTTTGCCGCCCTGGTTGATAAGCTAATCGGCCTTGCACTGAGCAAAAAGCGAGGTGCTTACTGATGGATACTCGTCCCATCGGCGTATTTGACAGCGGCCTTGGCGGGCTGACCGCCGTGCGCCAGCTGCGCCGCCTGCTGCCGGGCGAAGATATTGTGTATTTTGGCGATACCGGCCGCGTGCCTTACGGTTCCCGCGGGCACGATGTGATCGTGCGGTACGCCCAGCAGGATATCCGGTTCCTGCTTTCCCAGAATGTCAAGTTCATTATGGCGGCCTGCGGCACAGTATCTTCCACCTATCCTTCGGCGGAAGCTGCCCAGCTGCCGGTACCCTACACCGGCGTGATCGGTGCGGCAGCCCGCGCAGCTGCTGCCGCCACCAAAAACAAACGCATCGGCGTGATCGGCACAGCGGCCACCATCCGCAGCGATTCTTATGCCACCCAGCTGAAAGATCTGGTGCCGGGGGTTCAGATTTTTGCCCGCGCCTGCCCCCTGTTTGTACCGCTGGTTGAAAACGGTTATGTGAACGGCGACAAAGTGACCCAGCTGATGATTGAGGAATACCTGACCCCCGTGCGGGATTCCGGCATTGACACCCTGATCCTTGGCTGCACCCACTACCCGCTGCTGAAAAAAATGATCGGCGATTTTGTGGGCGACAGCGTAACGCTGATTGACCCCGGCAAGCTGACCGCCATTGCCACCGCCACCGCGCTGGATGACCTTGGGATTTCCAGCGGGCGCAGCACCGGCGGCACCACCCGCTTTTTTGTCAGCGATACCCCGGACGGCTTTGCCAAGCAGGAGCGGCTGTTCATGGGCAGCGAAGCGGGCGGCCCGGTGGAACAGATCGCCATTGAAACGTATTAAGGAATTAAACTATTATGGCAAAACCTGTTGAAGAAAATTACCTCATCACCATCAAAGGCACCATGGAGCAGAACGGCGAAAACGACACCGTGGAGCTGATGACCCGCGGCAACTTTGTGCAGCGCGGCAACAGCTACTACATCGTGTATGCTGAAACCGAAGCCACCGGTTACGCCGGATGTACCACCACGGTGCGCGTCAGCCAGGATGCCCGGCTGGTCAGCATGACCCGCTTTGGCAAAACATCCAGCCAGCTGATTATTGAAAAAGGCATCCGCCACCTGTGCCATTACGAAACCGGGTACGGTTCCATCAGCCTTGGCGTGGCCGCTGATGTGATTGAGCACAACCTGCTGCCGGATGGCGGCGAGCTGCAGTTCAGCTACACGCTGGATTCCGGCGCCGAAACCTTAATCAGCCGCAATTCCGTGCTTATCACAGTAGAGCCGCTGAAAAAGCAGGAAACTGAAGTTGAATAAATTTTTAGTTAGGAGTTAGGAAGTAGGAGTTAGGAGTTTTTGGTGTGCGCTGACGCGCACAAATTTTAAGGCAGCGCCGCACAATTCCCGCCTGACGGCTTAAGCACCGCTCCGGCGGCTGCGGCACGGCATCTGCGTTGCCAAAATGCTCGATAAGACATCCAGTATTATCTGCGCTTTTGGCTTAGCATCTGCCGTACCTCGCTCGCCGTATCGGCACTTAGAATTATGCGGTATTGCCTTAACGATCAGCTGTGCGGCTGTTTTTCAAAATTGCGGCGCAGGCCGCACCTTAAACTCCTAACTCCTAACTCCTCCCTCCTAACTTCCAAACTGGAGGTACAACGTGAATTACAAATACTATAACCCCCGCAAGGCTGCGCTGGATACGGCGCGTGAGCTGCTGACCGGCGCGCTGAATGCTGCTGTGGCGGACGATTCCCTTCCGGAAGCCCCGCTGCCGGAATTTATTGTTGAGATTCCCGCCGATGTCAAAAACGGCGATATTGCATCCAACGCCGCCATGGCCGGTGCCCGTGCGTTCCACAAGGCTCCGCGCCAGATTGCACAGGCCATTGTGGACCACCTGAACCTGGAGGGCAGCCTGTTCGACCGTGTAGAGATCGCAGGCCCCGGCTTCATCAACCTGTTCCTGGGTGCCCACTGGTTTACCAGCGTGCTGCAGGCTGCTGCCACTGAGCCGGAATACGGCCGCACGGACGGCGGTGCAGGCAAGCGCTACAACGTTGAATTTGTTTCCGCCAACCCCACCGGCCCCATGCACATGGGCAACGCCCGCGGCGGTGCTCTGGGCGACTGCCTGGCTGCCTGCCTGGACTGGGCCGGTTATGATGTGACCCGCGAGTTCTACATCAACGATGCAGGCAACCAGATCCAGAAGTTCGGCAAGAGCCTGGCCATCCGCTACCTGCAGCTGTACAAAGGCGAAGAGGCCGTTCCCCTGCCGGAAGAATGCTACCAGGGCGCTGACATTATTGCTCGCGCCAAAGAGTTTGCCGAAATTCACGGCGATTCCTATGTCGATAAGGACTTTGAAGAGCTGAAAGATGCCCTGATTGCCGATGCCCTGCCCAAGAACATTGCCGGGCTGCAGCGCGACCTGGGCAAGTACCGCATCACCTATGATGTCTGGTTCCACGAAAGCGACCTGCACAAGAGCGGCGCTGTGGATGATGTCATCAAAATCCTGATGGACAAGGGTGCCTGCTACAAGGCCGAGGACGGTGCCATCATGTACCGCAGCGCCCAGTATGCTTCCAAGTACGGCGTTGTAAACCGCAAGAAGGACGAAAACGCCGACGGCGAAGAGGAAGCCAAAGACGAAGTTCTGGTACGCGCCAACGGCATTCCCACCTATTTTGCCGCCGACATCGCCTACCATTACAACAAGCTGGCCGTGCGCGGTTTTGACCGTGCCATCGACATTTGGGGTGCCGACCATCACGGCCATGTAGCCCGCATGAAGGGTGCCATGGACGCCGTTGGCCTGGACGGCACCAAGTTGGATGTTGTGCTGATGCAGATGGTCAACCTGATGCGCGACGGCAAACCGGTGCGTATGAGCAAGCGTACCGGCAAGGCCATCACCCTGACCGACCTGCTGGACGAAGTGCCCATTGATTCCGCACGATTCTTCTTCAACCAGCGCGAAAGCTCCTCCACTCTGGATTTCGACCTTGACCTGGCTGTGCGCAACGACAGCGAAAACCCGGTCTACTATGTCCAGTACGCCCACGCCCGCATCTGCTCCGTGCTGAAAAAGCTGGAAGCCGCCGGTGTGACCTTTGAGGGTGCCGATGCCCTGGATGCCAGCCTGCTGACTGACCCCAGCGAGCAGGCTCTGCTGCGTCTGCTTTCCGCTTTCCCGGCTGAGATTGCTGCCGCAGCAGAAAAGTATGACCCGGCCCGCATTACCCGTTATGTTATCGACATTGCCACGGCGTTCCACCGCTTCTACAATGCCTGCCGCATTCTGGAAGCTGACCCTGCCGTTCGCCAGTGCCGCATGGCCCTGTGCCTGGCCGTGCGCAGCGTGATCCGCAACGTGCTGACCATGTTCAAGGTTACGGTGCCGGAGAGCATGTGAATTAGTTAGGAGTTAGGAGGGAGAAGTTAGGAGTTGAATTGGAAATTAGGAATGAGCAATTAGGAATTGGGGCTGCCTGATTACTAAATGCTTATTGTGATGATTTCTGGGGCTGACTTCTTTTCGCTTCTTTTCTCTATTACTTTAACGATTCTTCAATACAAACTAAAAAGCGTGGGCCTGCCAACCGACAGGCCCACGCTTTTGCACACCCAACATATTTATTATACCACATTCGTCAAGGCAATATCTATCCATAACATGCACGAATAATTCATATTTTGTTTGGGATATCTGCGAATAGACAAATTCCTTAGGGTATTGTATAGTATAGTCACAGAAAGAAAACAGCCGGAGATAAGGAGCTAAAAGCTCCAAGCAAAAGCCACTTTCAATAGCATCGGAACAAGGCACGGCGGTTTTCCCGACAGCTTCAAGCAGATTTCGCAAAGGCTTCCAGTAAGAGGTCTAAATGGGAACACTTGAAGAACTCCGGGAAAGCAGGGACCGGGAGGCTACCGAAGGACTTGAAAGTAAGATGGCAAAGCCGGCAGGATTCGTAAGGAAGGAGGCTCAAGTCCAATGGCTAATTTCAAAGATCCCATTCATCACCGGCGGGCCTGGGCCTGCTGAAAGCAAACGAACCTCATTAACAGCCGCAGGTCATTACCTGTAAAAGATATAAAAGTTAAGATGCAAGGTTCGTAGCTTGCTTAAAATGCAGTGCTCAGGAAATCCCGTCAGAAAAAGTTCCCCGCGTTTACATAGATTAGATGAAGAACTGACGACAGGATTCTAAATAGAAAATTACAGGTTCAAAACCTGGTACGCAAAAGCGTAAATAGAAACCCAGAATCACCGGTGATTGTTATGAAAGATCTAACTCCGCCGAACAAATAATGCTTCACCTGATCTGGCTGGTGCAAGCGCACCGCCCCCAAAAGGAGAAACTCCGATGTACTAAAGCAAAGAGGAATCAACCTCTGGCATCAAATTCAGGTACCCTGCACAAAATTATTGAAGTTCACTTCCCCGTTCTACAGATGCACCAAGAATCGTTTTCCTTGCAAAATGTTTCCAGGCAGCAAATAACGAACCAAAGGGAATCAGAAATTTCAAGCAAACGCAAAATCATCGAACAACAGCGAATGAAACCCGTTTCCGATTTGCAAAACAAAGAAAACCAGGTTTAAAAACATTCGATCAAAGTTAAAGGATGAGGTTGCCATGAAAATGTGCAAACGGTCCGAAAAATAATACAATCGGGTATGAGGCTATGACTCCAATCAAGTAAGTTCGCTCCAGCGCCATAAGGGTAGAAGGCGCTGGAGCTTTTTTGTTGTGTTGTGCCGGATGTTTCCGGTCTGCTTATCTCCTCTCGTTTACTTTTGTCTGCATCATTTTTGTTTTGCTGCCGCGCTCTAACGCAGCAAATCACTCTAAACACGGCTCTCCCTCCGCCCACAACATTGCACTGTGCGGCGGAGAGTTTTTATGTTTGCGGGCTTTTGTGGAGTATTACGGTACCGGTATTCCATCGCAATTTCGGTTTTCTGAATTTTATTGTTGACATTTCTGTAATATTGCGTTATGATAGCCACAAGGTCCAGAATTTTACAGAATACTGGAATGATAGGTTTTTCGCTATCTTTTTATTGTTCTGTATAATGCCCAAATCGGCGGCTGCCGGGCTGCGTTTTACGTTTAGGATTTCTTTTCCCAATATCGTTCACCTGCCTTAAAGTGTATTTGAAAACAAGAAAAAGATGGATATTTCGCAAACACAAGCAGGATTTAAGGCAAAGAGCCACAGGAATCCTTTGTGGATTCCAAGGCTTTTTAAGGCAAAATCCCACTATGTTTGTAGAAATAGACTAAATTTTTGACTTTTCAGATACACCCTAGGATTCCGGTATTTCCGCTGTAAGTTTTGTTTGGCGTTCCCTTGGCAGAGGGTACACCAAAATTCTCTTGTTCACCTTTTTTCTTCGTGAAGTGTGCAGCAGCGCTTCACCATTTTTTAGCTATCGTGATTACAGATTTCTGTTACATTGAAGGAGGCTTTATGGAACAACTTACGATTGATACCGGCCTGCGCGAATACGCGGTCAATGGCGGGCCGGAGCACGGCGGCGGAGTGCTGCGCTTTAACCCCAGCGACCCCAATGTTTACAGCCGTTTTTGCACCCTGCAAAATCAACTGCAAGAGCTGGAACAGCAGGTGCAGGCGCAAAGCCCCACTGGGACCGATGCCATACAGCTGCTGGCCCAGGCGGATCAGCACGCCAAGGAGCTGCTGGCGGAAGTATTTGGCCCCGGCAATGATTTTGACGCCATGCTGGGCGGCACCAATCTGCTGGCGGTTGCTGGCAACGGCGAGCGGGTCATCACCAATCTCTTTGCGGCATTGCAGCCCATTCTGGAAGCCGGTGCCCGCCAGTGCGCGGATGCCAAAGCCACGCTGGCCGTGCAGCAGGCCCAGGCAGCGCGCGCCGCGCGCGGGGTGCAGGTATGAGCAGCTGGCGGCTGCCCACCCGGCTGGAGGTTGGCGGAAAAGCATATCCGATTCATTCGGATTACCGCGATATTCTGGATATTCTGCATCGGTTAAACGATGCCAGCGAGCCGGAATTCATCCGCTGGCGGGTGGCCCTGGCCCTATTTTATGAGGGCGATCTGCCGCGCAGCGACTATCCGGAGGCCATGCAGAAGCTGGCAGATTTTTTGAACTGCGGGCAAACGCTGCCCCGCTCCCCTGCCCCACCGCTGTTGGACTGGGAACAGGACGCCCCGCTGATTGCCGCCGACATCAACAAAGTCGCCGGGTGCGAAGTGCGCGCCCTGCCTTATCTGCACTGGTGGACCTTTATGGCCTGGTTCAACAGCATTGGGGACGGCCAGCTGGCTACCCTGCTGCGGGTGCGCAGCAAGCTGCACCACGGCCAAAAATTGCAGCCGTGGGAACAGGACTACTACCGCAAAAACAAAGCCATGGTTGACCTGCGCCCCCGCCTGAATCCGGCAGAGATAGCGGAACGCCAGCGGCTGCAGCGCCTGTTGGCCAATTAAGTCCCCATAAGGAGGTAGATGCTTTTGCCAAAATCCTATGCAGGCAGCCTTCAGGTTGCCCTGTCTACACAAACCACTACCCACACCGCGCAGCAGCCGCTAAACGGCCTGCGCACTGCCCTGAAAAAAATAAGCCGCAGTGTAAACGCTGCGTTCTCCGCCGTGCCGGTGGCAAAGTTTGAGCAGCAGACCGCTGCAGCAGCAGTCAGCGCCAACAAAGCCGCTAAAGCCCAGGCCAAACTTGCCAGTGGCACCACCAAAGCAGCCAAGGCCGCCAAACGCAGCGTTGCGGAATTTGATGAGCTGGACCGGCTGCAGGCTTCTCTTGCCGAAAGTGCCGGAGCTGCGGCGGCTTCCACCACCCGCAAAAGCAGCAGCGCTGCAACAATCAAAGCCGCAGATGCCGAACCGCCACAGTCAAGTCCGCCGGCTCTATTAAACCAGCAGCTGCAAAATTTCTGGGCTACATTGCAGGCTGTGCTTGCCCCCGCCGCCGCGCTGTGGGATGCAGCCTGGCAGCAGATGAAAACCGCTGCCCTGACCGTTTGGCAGGATCTTTTGGGCGGCGTTCAGCTGACCTGGGCCGAGTACGGCCAGCCCATTGTCCAGAGTGCCGCCCTGGCGCTGGAAAACCTGCAAGGCATTTTTACCACCCTGTGGCAGAACGTTTTGCAGCCGATCCTTACCAACCTGATGCAGATTTTATCTACCCTCTGGTCCTCTCATCTCAAGCCCCTGTGGGATGACATTCTTTTGCTGGTGGCAAGCGTTGCCAACTGCCTGCTGGACCTGTGGAACAACCTGCTGGCCCCGGTGGCCAAGTGGATCATCGCCACGTTCGGCCCCGCGTTTGCTGAGGTATTCAACGCCATTGCGGACGTTGTTGGCGTGGCCGTTGGGGCTATTGCGGATGCCATTGATCTGGCCGTTGTTGTGCTGCGTGGGCTGGCGGACTTTTTAAGCGCCGTGTTCCGCGGCAACTGGGATGCTGCCTGGCAGGCCATCGGCAACACAGTCAACACCGTCTGGGATAAGATGACGAACGCCATCAAAACCGCCGTCAATGGCATCATCGGCTTCATCAATCGGATGATCTCCGCCGTTGTCACCGGCATCAACACGGTCATCAACGCGCTGAACGGGTTGTCGTTCGACCTGCCGGACATATTCGGCGGCGGGCATGTCGGGTTTCATATCAGCACCCTGACCGCCCCGCAGATTCCCTACCTGGCACAAGGCGCGGTCATCCCGGCGAACCGGGAGTTTTTGGCGGTGCTGGGCGACCAGAGCCACGGCACCAACGTGGAAGCTCCGCTGGACACCATCAAGCAGGCTGTGGCCGAGGTCATGGAGAACCTGCAGGCGGGCCAGATGGCGGGCTTTGAAGCCGTTGTGGCCGTGCTGCGGGAGATCCTCTCCGCCGTGTACGGCATCGAGCTGACCGACGAGGACGTAGGCCGCGCCGTACAGCGCTGGCAGCGCAAACAGGCCATTGCCACAGGAGGTGTGTAACGTGACCCTGACCCATCTGTTCCAGATCGATGGCAAATCCCTGTACGCACCGGACTGCGACATCGAACCGAGCTATTCCGACCTGGATTCCAGCGATTCCGGGCGCGATGAAGCCGGGTACATGCACCGCGAAGTGGTGCGGGAAAAGGTTGCCACCTGGCCCATCGCCTACAGCTGCCTGACGGATGACGAGTACAAGTACACCATTGGGCTGTTTGCAGGCAAGGCAACGTTTCAGTTCACCCATCCCAAAGCCGGCTCTTCCACCGAGACCGAAACCACCACCTGCTACTGCAGCAAATACGGCATCGCCTGGCACAATGCCAAGACGAAACAGTGGAAGAACCTTAAATTTAACATTATTGAATGCTGATTGAGAGTTAGAAGGTAGGAAGTAGGAGTTAATGCAGCCTTTAGGTTTCGTTCTGTAGGGAACGGTCTTGACCGTTCCAAAACTTTGCCACATATTCCGCAATGGGATTTGCCACAAGGCGACGGGCGCACACTGTGCGCTCCTACGGGATTGCGGCCCAATTTTCAACCCGTGCGCGCACGCGCACACCTTCCAACTCCTCACTCCTACCTCCTAACTAAAACCAAAGGAGGTGTGTATTTGTATCAACCAATCCTCACTCTCTCCAGCGGCACCGAGTTAAAGGGCGGCTCCCCCGGCAGCGCGATGAAGAGCCTTACCCTGCACACTGCGGTGAACGCCGGGCAGGAGTTCACCATCGGCTCTGCGTTCTCGGACTACATCGAAGCCGAAATCTGGGCGGACCCGGGCGGCAGCCTGCAAATTACCGCCGGGGACGCCCTGACCTATTACCGGCAGGATGATGCCGGGAACCGCACCAAGGTGGGCGTTTTCTATGCTGAAAAGCCCACCCGCACCAAGCGCAACAGCTACAAGGTCACGGCGTACGACACCATGTCCAAGCTGGATGCGGACTTCTCCAGCTGGCTGCGGGCCAATCAGGCACAGTTCCCCAAAACTATCTGGCAGCTGGTTCAGCTGGCCTGCCAGCGGGCAGGGGTCGCGCTTGCTAGCAGCAGCCTGCCCATCAACGGCAGCTACAGCGTGCAGGCGTTCTATGCGGATGATTTAACCTGCCGACAGATCATCTCCTGGGCGGCGGAAGCGGCAGGTTGCTACGCCCACATGAATGCAGACGGCAAGCTGCAATTCTTGACCTACACAGACAAGCGCAGCACTGCTAAAATCACCCCGGACGGTGCCAGCAACAGCACCGCCTACTATGCTGACAGCCTGAGCTACGAGGACTACACCGTCAAGGCCATTGAGAAAGTCCAGATCCGGCAGTCGGACAGTGACGCGGGGGTTATCTACCCCGACAGCACCACCGCCACCAACACTTATGCAGTGCAAGGCAATCTGCTGCTGACAACCGGCACCGAAGCCAACCTGAAAACCGTTGTCCAAAACCTGTACAACGTGCTGAAAAACGTGACCTACACCCCCTGCAAAGTATCGGTGCCCAGCAGTTCCGGCCTTGCCTGCGGGCAGATCGTGCACGTTAAGGACGCACGCGGGCGGGAGTTCGACACCTACCTGATGAGCGCCACAATCTCCTTCGGTAAAGCCAGCTTTGAGAGCGTGGGCAGCGCCAGCCGGGAAAGTTCCAGCGCCGTGAACAGCCAGAGCTACAAGAACCTGACCGGCAAGATGCTGGAGATCAAGACCAGCGTGGACGGCCTGGAAGTAAAGGCCAGCGACCTGACCGGCAAGTACACCGACCTGAAAGCAACGGTAGACGGGCTTTCCTCTGAGGTGAAAAAAGACACCAAAATCACCGGCGGCGGCAACCTGATTCTGGGCAGTGAGAGCTTCCGCAATGCCACCTATGACGGCAATGCAAGCGGCGTGGCGTATGGCGATGACGGCAGTGCAACAATTACCAATGCGAACACCAACCGGTATTTTATTTTCAACACCGCGGGCGCTCGCATTACAAAAGGCGTCACATTATGCCTGTCCATCATGTACAAACCAATTTCCGGCACCGACGGGTTGTGCCTGAGCCTTACGTATGATGCCGACAACGGAACTTCTTACGTTCCCAGCATAAAAACCGAAAATCAGCTTGAAATTGAGCAGACAGACGGCTGGGTGCTGCGGTATGGCACCTGGACACCCAGCAACACCGGTATTCTGAAAACGGTCGAGCTTGGCTGCGGCAGCATAAGGGCGGGGCTTGGCGGCAACTACACCAATAAGTTTGCGCTGCTTCACCCCATGCTGCAATACGGTAACGCGCCCACCGCGTGGAACGCCAGCAGCGGCGACTACCTGACGCAGGAAAGCGCCAAAAGCCTGTTTTCTCAGACCGCTGACGAGATCAAAACCGAGGTCACCAAGTCAGTGACTGAAACGGTAACGGCCAACGTGAAGGACACCGCTACCAGCGCTGCCAATGATGCCGTTGACAGCAAATTGCAGGATTATGCCACCACAGCAACGGTGGAAAGCCTGAAAGAGGATGTTTCCAGCATCAGCCAAAAGGCGGACAGCATCAGCACCAAAGTCAGCAGCCTGGAAGAAACCACCACGACCATTTCGGATGACCTTGACAGCACGAAGCAAGAGTTCAAGACCGTTAAAGAATCCGTTTCTGCGATTGACCAGAAAGCCGACAGCATTACCCAGACGGTAACGCAGCGGATCACCGGCGGCAACAATATTATCGCGGGCACCGATGACTGGAACAATGCGACCCTGGATGCAGGCGGCAATGACCTGAACAGAAAGGGCAGCTACACCATTGATGGTGAATCCGTCCGAGTGACCAATAGGGCGCAGAACACCCGCTTCCATTTTGGCGCGGACAAAACGTTGGTGATTGCCAAGGGCATGACCTATTGCGCATCCGTGCTGTACAAACTCAACTCCGGCACGGACAGCCTGTTTTTGCAGTTTGAGACCAAGAACAGCAGCGGCGCAAAAAGTTATTACGGCAATGCATTCAAAAATGCGAAGCAGGACATTGAGCTGGACAACGGCTGGAAGCTGCGCTGGGCGGCGTTCACGGCGACCGCGGACGGCTATGCAGACGGTCTGTTTGTGAGTACCGCGAACGATAACGCCACCGTTATCAACGATCTGACCATCATGCACCCCATGGTGCAGATGGGCAACGCCCCCACTGCCTGGACGGCCAGCACCGGCGACTATCTGACCGCCAACGAAACCAAAACCGAGATCAAGCAGACGGTGAACGAAATTAAGCTGACGGCCAGCACAAGCGGAACCAGCAGCACCATCAAGCTGACGGCAGGCGGAACAGAGATCACCAGCGCACAGATCAACCTATCGGGCGTGGTGACATTTTCGGATTTGAGTACCTGGAACCAGGATAAGACCATTATCAACGGCGGAAACATTACGACCGGGCAGATTCACAATAAGGCGCGCACAACCACTTATGACCTGGACAATGCCTGGATTCGTATGGGCAAAGATGCTGGCACTCGTGTGGACATTGACACGGGGCGCATCCGCTGGTACTGGGAAAACAACCTGACCGGTGTGTTAAGCAGCCGGTATGGCAAATCTTATATTGGCGATAACTCCCGCTACACGTTTTTAGGCTGGTTCTCCACCGGCGACCCCAGCTTTGATTATTCCACCGGCGGGGCCTCCAGCGAGTTTGTGGGCATTGCCATTGACCAGGTAGATAAGGTCATCCACTGCAATGCCAGCAAGTTTGAAATCCCCGGCAGAATTGAATGCGGTTCTTTGAGCGTGAACGGGAGGGAGATTTAATGCAGAAATTCATGCAGATTTTGGCCACGTTGGCTTTGCTGTTGGTGCTTGCATTGGTCATCTCGCTTACGCTGGCAGCCTGTGGCGGCACGCGAACCGAAGATACAAGCTATCCGCGCCCGGAATATTCCGGCTCCCCGATGGCAGAAAGGGTGATGAAATGACCACAACCGCAAAAATTGAAGAACTCCAAAAGTCCGTCATCAACGCCATCAACAACAGCTGTCTGCACCCCGCTGTGGTGCGGCTGGTGCTGCTGAACGTGATCTCGATGGTGGAAGCCAGCGAGAGAGAGGTTAACAAAAGAGAAGAAGAGACAGAATCCTGAAAATCTGTTTTTTGTTCCCGCATAATCCACACAAAATATAAGGCAATACCGCATAATTCTAAGTGCCGATACGGCGAGCGAGGTGCGGCAGATG
>OCHK01002174.1_pt1 | contig 13551 bp, 13 predicted proteins | sample 1538551 | NCBI WGS metagenome assembly OCHK01 (sample SAMN04571707, study PRJEB22368) | human gut metagenome | biome: human gut; material: stool | host: Homo sapiens | place: Luxembourg | collected 2012-08-31
CTGGTTCGCAGCGACATACTTTTCTAACAGCCCCTTTTGTGCTTTTTCATACCCCAAGCAGAGCCTTCCGGTCCTGGTATTGCTCCCACAGGTCGTCGCTCATCTCCTGGAAAATGCGCTTGCACCGGCAGCTGCCGTCCGGCAGATGGGAGACGGTGAGGGTCACGTAGAATTCGTCTCCGGCTTCATCCTTGCCGTAGCTCACGTAGTCCTGCTTCCAGCTGTGGATCCAGGGCTCACAGCTGACGGTATCGCCGCACCAGGGGCAGGGGAAGCGCAGCAAACTCGCGTCCTGCAAAGCGGCCTGGGTGCTTTCATAGCTGTGGCTGCCCGGGGCTTCCGCAAAGACCCGGGAGGCGTATTCGTCCAGATAGCTTTCCAGATCCAGGTGGTCGCAGATTTTGGCCGTGTTCACGGAGTCGTTCATGGCATCGTGGGCGTCGCCGCCGGTCTCGTTCAGAACCTCCATGGCGTATTCCAGGGAGTATTTCACGGTGCTGCGCATGATCTCCCGACCGAAGATCCGCTGGAGGTCATACCAGTCCGGCAGGTCGGAGATATCCACGCCGTAGGCCGCCATATTGTCGATCAGGGTGGGCAGATCGCTCATGCTCCAGGTCATAAAGGCGTATTCGTCTCCGCACCAGTCGATGAATTTTGCGTAGGCTTCCGGAAAGGGAAGTCCCTGTTCTTCCAGAAGCTTGTCGTGGATGCCGGTGAGGGAGGCAATGCGCTTGTGCATTTTGGGGTAGAATTTCGGCTTGCTGTAGACCCGCAGTGTGTCTACCAGCTGAAAGTGCTCGTCCAGCTTGGCAGCACCGATTTCAATAATATCCCCGGGGAAATAGATGGGGTCCACAATGGTGGAGAGGTCGTCTGTCGGCTGGTTCCATTCCAGGTCAAAAATGATGTAGTTCATGTCTTTTTCCTCTTTAAGCAAGAAGGGCGGCATTGCGCCGCCCTCAGCTTGTCAAAAAAGCCTCGCAGAGTTTGGCGGCGTAAGCCGACAAATAAAATCAAATCATTTTCTGTCGGGGCGTGTACCTGGCAGGAGATTTGTCAAGGATAATTTTTGCTAATCGTAGACTTTCACTTTAAAAGTTCATTATTGTGCGTATCTAGGAAATTTGCACTATAAGCGGACTCAAACGAGCAGAATGTGAAGCTGCTCGCTTGAGTCCTTTTGTTTTTAAGCCATTCGGTTTGTCCAAAATACTCCTATCAAATCGGGATCAACCGGCCTATCAACGCATTGTGGATCAAGAAATTTTACACAGACGCACTGCTGGTATGGTTTTCCACATTTACAACATATGCTGTTTTTTACATTAAATGCGAGTGTCGCTGTAATTCCAGTCGCAGATATTTGCTGCCCGATTCATGGTGAAACGGATAATCTTGCAATATCCCCTTCACCATCATTCATTATGGTATCCGGCAATGTATCCACAATGTTTTCTTAGTTAATATCCCCGAAAAATCTTCTATATCCCGCCAAGGCTGGCTCATCCAGAATATCTAATTGGCTATCAGTAGCTTTTTGAATTTGAGATCTGCACTTTTCAATACGGCTCAACATAGGTCCAACGACAGAAGCCGTCTGATTTACATATGTAGCAATATCCGCAGCCCTTGAAGGTATTTTATAGCCGTGAGCACTACTGGCAATAAGTACCCCATCATCTCTCAATGGTGCAATGATACGGCGGTATAGGTAGTCCTTTGTAACTCTCTTTTCGGTTAATTGTGACAGTTCCTGCACAATTTCTCCTGAATGAACATAGCGTGAACTGCTGAACATTCGAACATTGTAAAGGAGCAGCCGCAGGAAGAGAGCGCGCAATCGGATTTCCTCATCTTCCGAGTCTTTGTGCTCGGAGATGTAATCGTTCGCACATTTGCAAGCCAGCTGGTATATGGCATTATCGTGTTCCGTAGGCTTTGCGCTGGGTTTATATATTTCGTAGTTATCCGGAAATTTCACAACGTCCGCTATTCTTCCCCGAAAAATCCGTAACACATCGGGGGCACTGGAATCCAGCAAATGCTGCATCACAGATCCAGCTATAATATCTGCAATCTGCACAATATTGCTGTTTTTACTGTCAGTGTAGTCAAAATCGTATTCATTGAATAGATTACTGGCGGGTCTATGTTCCCGCACATAAGTACGATATCCTTGCTGGAATTCATCGTTCCCATATTCATCTTCAACGATTTTCAGTTTTGGGTACGCCAAATACATAGCATCATATAATCTTTGATTTAGAAATTTCTTAAACACTGCCTTGTATTCGGTCAGGGGTGAATCCTGATAAAACTTTCTCTTATCAGCAATCATTATGATGAGCTGAAAATCCAGCAATAAGAGCTCAGTTAAGACTTTAACTCGGCGGCTGTGGTTTGACCCAATTGAGCTAGACTTCATTTCCCTGCCACCGAACAAAGTGCTTCGGAGCTCAACAACCTTACTCTCAATAGCAGAAATGTTGGCGTTTTTTACGATAACCGCGCACACAACATAGTACAGAGAGGCACCTTCTTTGGCAAAATTAAAGCCAAAACTGCCACTTTCATCAATATATGCGCTACGCCCCGGTTGAGCGGCAACTAATTCTGCGTACTGCATATCTTCTATTGTCATCTGGTACTCGTCCATTGTTGTCTCCCCCGCTCCCCCAATATATTTAAAATTATATCATATTTCTCATATAGTACCAGACTTTTATTATGAAATTATAATGAACTTCATAACAAGGAACATAAGCGTCAAATCCCCCACAAAGGAACTTACCCACAGCATCCTCCATAGCATTCTGGAACGTCTTATGGGCGATGTTCAAGTTTTAGAAGATTATCTCATACCTCTGTCCTGCTACCCCAGTCGATGGGGAAGTTTGACGCTTACGAACTTTTGCTCGTAGGGCACACTAGAGCAGCGGCAGGCCTTGCTTTCAAGATCTGCCAAATCATAAAATAGATTACATCGCTGTTGCTGTCAATCTATTAATTATTTTCCAGAATTGCCGTCATTGTAAATATGTGATTGTCTGTGTCATAGCTCCAGTACTGATCACCATGGTATTTCTTTACAGTCTTTGCAACGCTTTTAAGCCCATAACCATGGAAACGAGGGTTTTCTTTGGTGGAGAGGAGCCTTTCTCCTTGCGCCTGGGGCGGTACATCGCAGCTGTTCTTTATCACAATGACGTTGTAAGTGTTTCGCACCGAGGTGGTTAAAGATACCCATTTCTTTTCTGATTCGCTTGCAGCGGTAATTGCATTGTCCATCAGATTGCCTAAGATAGCAACAAGATCCAAATCTTCCAGACAACGCAAAGGGCACTCTCTCACGCTGTATTCAAAAAAGATTTCCTTTAATTCGCAGTCCAGAACATATCGATTGATCATGACATCCAATAGCTTGTTGCCACTCTGGCAGGATTGCGTATAGGTTGTCAATTCACCGCAGAGCTTGGCGACATATTCATTGATGTCGGGGTCTTGGCTCATCTCACGTATCGCATTTAGATGTTTTCGCACATCATGTGCGTATAACATCAGGTTTTGATTTTGCTTTTCCAAAATGTCAAAATATTCTTTTTCCGTTTTGAGGTGAGCGTTTTCTTCCTGAGCAATCGCAAGCATTCCGTCTTTTTCAATTTCATGTTGGAAGGTACTAAATAGAAAGATCAGGGATAGCAGTAAAGCTCCACTTGTACCGGCAAGGAGCATTTGTCCATCCCTAGTCAGAATTTCAGAAGAAATAATATACGAAAAAACGAGTAGGCAAGCCGTTACACAGACTGGATAAACAAACAGAGATGCCGGGATTTTTCGCACTGCTGTATCGGTTGTCCAGTTAGAAAGCATGAGACAGACCATAAAGAAGATTGCCTTGCAAGAAATGGTTTCCATAAAAAGGATCATGAAATTGCTTTGATATTCAGAGGTTGGTATTCGCAGCAAGGAAGAAAAAAAGAATACAATTATCGACTCTATTGCGAAGTTAAGCCCGTCAAGTAAAAGGCTGTAAAGAAGCGCAACTTTTATAGAAGTCTCAAAACACAATCTAAAAAATAGCGTAATGACAACTAACGTAACGATTGTATTTACAAGTACGGTATTCTGAAAGAGAATGTTAAAGGCAGAGCCAATCTCAAAGAGGCCAAGACCAATCAGAAAAATTTTCCATCTGGATAATTTGGGAGCGCTGATACGGGAGAAGAAAGCATAAAAAATCACCGCCTCCAGCGCATATACCGTACCTGATACCAACGGATTCAGCATTTTTACCTCCCGATATACTCAAACCAGATACGCCTGAATTCCGGCTGCTTTTTGGGAGCAATGGGAATACGAGTCCCATCGGACATTTGCAATTCCGGATAGGCGTACCGCTCAACGTGGTGAAGATTTACCAAAAAAGATTTATGGGGCTGCCGGAAGAAAGTGTGCGGAAAGCGTTCGATCCATTCCTCCAACTTTCCTGTTACTAAAAATCGACTCTTGGCTGTCTGAATGGCAACCTTTCGTCCGTCCAATGTGAGATACAGAATATCATCAACCAGAACCCGCTGCTGAACGCCGCCGGAATAAAGAAAAACATCCACATATGCCCCATCAATATATTCCAAAGCCTTATCCAATCCAGCGATCAACCGATCCGGCTCAAAAGGTTTCTTGAAGTAACGGAGGGCCTGAAGATCCATGGCATTGTCCTGATATCCTTCATAATTCGTAATGAAAAAAAGTGCCGTCTTTCGGTTGCGCTGACGCAGTTCTTTTGCAAGGGTCAAACCGTCTACGTTTTCCATCTGGATGTCCAGGAAAGCAATATCATAAACTTCTTTCGACAAGAGGACTTTCTGAGGAGATACAGCCTCTGTAATTTCGGAAGGGATATTATGTTCAGCCATGTACTGTTCCAAACATTTTCGCAGAGGTTGAATATAACGCACCTCATCGTCACATATCAGAATGCGCATACAAAACACTTCCGTTTTCAAAAATATACAGAATATAATATACCACACAGCGGATACAGCGTCAATTTTTGCGATTCAGCAATTTTGCGTATTTTTGCTGTATTTTTGCAGTTAAAAGCCCACACCGAAAATGGCGTGGGCTTTCAATCACAGATTTTCATCCAGAAGATTATCCAATTGCTTTTCCAGGAGTCGCCGTCCGGTGGGGGTAAGGGCAGAAATTTTTTTCATCGTTTCATCCAAATCCTGGGGCTTTGACCCCAAGAGAATCTCATCAGGCGTATGGCCAAACCGTGTATATACACTGATTAAGACCTTGACTGTGGGCAAGGAGCATCCACGTTCTATATCAGAAATGTGGTTTTTAGACAAGTTCAGGGCTTCGCCAAATGCCTCTTGGGTCAATCCAGTCATTTTTCGAACATTTCTGAAACGCTTTCCAATACGTTTTTGATCCAGTTCCACGCATATCCCCTCATTTCCTTGAAAGGATACCATATATTGCCCCAAAAGTAGACAAACTACAGCCGATAAATCCGATGTCGGCATTATAAATCAAGAAAAAACAGGAAAAATCGATTGCAGTAGGAAAAGCGACAATTACGCAGGATTTTCCCACACTTTTGCATAACCTCTTGAAATGAAAATGCATCCATGCTATGTTTGCGGCGAGAGGAGGTGATCGCCGTGAAGAATGCAAAAGAAATGGTGGCTGTTCTGGCGAAGCAGGCTGCTGAAAAGGCATTGCGCAGGGATGCCAACCGTACTACTTGCAATTATATCTACCAGCCTAAGATTCCCAATGGTCTGTCTCGCTTCAAAAAGGAGAAGCGATGATTACCAATTGGGGAGAAAAAATCGCCCGCAAGCTGGCAGCTTCCGGTACAATTTCGCCTGAGGAAATCGACCTGTACGGTTATGGCTTTTTCCTGTTGCTGTCCTCAACGCTGTATCTGATTGTGGTTGCCATATTCGGCAGCGCATTTGGTATCCTGTGGGAAAGCATTGTATTTTATTTCCTGTTTTCAATCCTTCGAGGATATGCAGGCGGTATCCACGCCAAGACGGAATATGGCTGTATGCTCAGTACCATCCTGGCACTGCTGCTTTCCACAATGGGAATTTGGGGGATGCTACAAGCTGAACATTTAACCATGGCTATGATACTTCTGATTGTTGGTTGTGCAGTAGTGTTTCTTTTCAGTCCTCTGGATGTCCCGGAAAAACCACTATCGGCTGAGGATTGGCGGCATTATCGGCGAATATCCCGGTGGCTGGCGGCAGCATATGCGCTTCTCGGCATATGGGCTGAAGCTGCTGACTGGCCCATCCTTTACCCCCTAGCAGCATCTGCCGCCCTGGAGGGAATCCTCCTGTTGGCAGGAACCATGAACCAGAAGAACGCGCACTCGGAAAACACGGAATAAGATTTCACACAGTCGCAGAAAGGCTTCTTTCTGACCGTGAGGCTGTACATGAGTTTGTGGAGACACCGCAAAATGCCTTTGGCGCGGGGATCTAATCGACACAGGGATATCATGGATCGGTGTCCTCTCGGGTGCCACGTCATGTCACCAAGTGTCGGACATACCGGAAGGGCAACCAGATTACCAGCTATCCGGTATGTCCCCGCTGTAACATATGTACGGAAAGAGAATACATGGCATTCTGCGACCGATGCGGGCAGAAGCTTGCCTGGGATCGTCTCTCGAAATGGTAGGGCAGTGCATTTTCTTGCCTTATGCGGGGAAATACGCTTGTGAAAAAAATAGCGAAAAAAGAACGAATTATACTAAGCCATCAATAAAAGTGATATGAAACGTCTGATCAGCGGTTCATATATGCCCTGGATTTCTAGAACGGCGCGCGTCTGGAGGTCAGTGAAAACTTGCCGTAGGCCATCAGCGGTAAAGGGTAATGGTTGATGGTAACATCTTTCAATTAAGGAGGACATATGAAAACAGTCAAAAAAGTATCTGTGTTAGTACTTACTGTAATGCTGCTGATGTCTATTATGGCTCTGCCTGCCTCTGCAGCAGTTAGCAACACTGTTAAATCTAAAATGACCAGTGATAGTTTCCCTTATTTATATTCCGGCGTCACCGATAAGGCTGCTGTTAGGGCACTGCAGAAATTCTTGATGACAGATTCTCTTAACGCTGGTATTAAGGATATTCGCAGCGACGGCTTGGATGGCGGATATGGAACGCACTGTATAACTGCAGTAAGAGATTTTCAAGTACGTCATGGTATCCCTGGCCCATATGGCAAAGGTACAGGAGAAGTAAAGAATTTGACTTGGGGAGCTATTGCAGACGTACTTACTCCGAGCGGTTCCATTATGAGGAATAGTGGTACAGATGTTTACAAATACATTGTCAGTGGCAACAGGTATTACTTCTACTATTTTGATTTAGAGGGGAATCCTATATGGTTTGTCACGGTGTAATCTAGAAATTGTGCTATACGTCCAACAGCTACAACACTATAAATAAGACAGTCCTGTATAGGTATTTTCTGTTAGATTCTAGTGTGTAGTGGTGACCTTGCTCATTTGCTCCTGGCTGCTTATGCAACCAGGAGCATGGGTATGTTATAGACGCATTGAGATCAAGGCCAATTTTGTGAGAAACACATTCGAATCATCATAATGCTTGGTCAATATGCCATATCTAAAAATTTGAAGTATAACCCGAAATAATGCATTGCTAGCTAATTTTAAGATAAGCACTAAATCATGACAAGTATGGTGATCAATATGAAAGCAAAAAAAAGGTTGATTATTTTTGTGAATGCAATGGCACTGTTACTTTGTGCCTGTCAGCAGGCTCCAACAAGAAATCAAGTAGTGAGTAAAAATGATGGTGTATTTGATATTCATGCAACTCAAACTGTCTCATCCAATGATGATGAAGACGAATTGACTTCCATAAACCTTGAAGATTCTTTCTCTAGTACAGACCACAGCGTTTCTTTTTCCTACAAAATCCAAGAAGAGATTAAATTTAATGGAGTACCCATTGTAGAGGTAGTTCCGCACTATTTAACATCGCAAGATGCAAAACATATTGCTGAGGTTTTGTTTGGAAATGCCACTTTTTATGAGTTACAACCACGTTTTGGAGTTGTATATTCCAAATCTCAAATTCAGGATAAACTGCAGAAATGGTCTTCTTATGCAAATGAGGATGCCATAAAGTATCTTTATGGCGATTATAATGAAAATATACTGTCTGTTTTGAGAAGCTTTATTGAAGAATATACTAATAAACTCGATTCCGCACCATTAGATGATCCTAGGATTCTATGCAAATGGGATTTTCAAAAGTCATTGTTATACACCTATACAGAAGATGAGTTGAAGAAAATGGAAAATGATTTGGAAAATGATTCTGAGGAAATCGCGGCCTCAGTTTGCCTCAATGACATTGAATATCAATTTAGTGTAATGACAAGAGATAGAAATGATTTTAAACTGAGCTATATCTCTGTGGTTCCAGACTTTGGTATGTCACCTTTTGATATTGATACAAGGGTGCTTCTCTCCGAGCACTGTCGAACAAACAAGCCAACAAGTAAGCAAATATCCAATGCACAAAGCAAAGTAAGTGAGTGGCTGGATGAGATGGATTTGGGCCAGTGGAGCATTGACCAATGCTATGTACAAGAAGAAAACTATGGAGAATATAATGAATACAGAATTTGTATAAAGGCCATCCCGGAGTTTTGTGGAATAGCATCAATCCGCAGGCCCCAGCTGAGCAACCTTAAAAGCAAAAATACATATGCGTCTAATTTTTATATGACAGAAGCGGAATTCACCCTATCCCCTACAGGAGAATTTTTGGGTTTACAATTAGTTTCTCCTCTTGACATTGTAGCGGTTGTAAATGAAAACCCGGTGGTATTAGACATTAATGAATTGCTCGAAATTGCGAAAAACCATCTTCAACTTAGTGATATCTACTCCTATGACGTTGGTAACATGATGGGAAGTGGTGGATTAGACTTCAATTGTTTTGTGAATATTAACAAACTAGAGTATGGACTATCACGTGTGAAAGTTCCAAATACAGAAGATTGCTATTATTATGTCCCAAGTGTTGTCTTGCGAGGGAATAAAGAATATCATCTTGCGGACACGGATGAATTATGTTTCCTTAATGAAGATACAACAATACTGATCCTCAATGCGGTAGATGGTAGTATTATACCTATTGCAAATGAATAAACACATGAAGATTTCAACGCATGAAGCTGTATAAAGTATCTAAAAAAATAACGTTCCAATCATAAATTTCATCGGCACTGGTTGATGTCGTTTGTATTACTGGAATCAATCCGCCGTCTTCACTTCCGCCGACATGTACCTGACATCCAAGGTATTACCGTTCTTGATGTTTTTGTCTGCGTCTATGCTGAACCGTTTATAGAACACAGATGGAGCATATTGATCTATGTATAGCAGGAGGAAATAAATCCATGAACAATTTGCTTTCTCATCTGTATCGAGGATTGAGGTTGCGATTTTGGATTACCGCCATGTCTGTTGTTGGGTTGATATTCTCTACCTACTTACAGCCAGTGCTGAAAGTTCTGCATCAGGGTGAAAGGTTTTGCCAAGGGTATCACAATGAGCTGATCAGTACTGCCCTTTCCTCCGATATCTTCTCTGTCTTTCTCCCGGCTTTAGCCGCAATTCCTCTGTCCGCAGGGTACCTGGAGGATGTGAAAAGCAAGGCCTCCCGATTTTTCCTCATTCGGGGCAGCTATTCAGATTACCTTATGGGGCACTACACAGCCTGCTGGCTGTGCGGCGGAGGTGCGGTGCTTCTGGGGGCAGGGAGCACTTGGGGCATTACAGCGATTGCCTTTACGCCTCTGGAACGAATCGTGGAAAACCCACAGGAGTTGAGGCCGCAAATTGTCGGACATATCATCCTTCTGTTCCTAAACGGAGGCCTTTGGGCCGTCCTCGGCATGACCATGAGCACCATCATGGAAAGCAAATACATCGCCTACGCATCTCCCTTCATCGTGTACTACCTGCTGGTCATCCTCTATGAACGGTACTTCCCCAATGCCTGGCTGCTCTACCCCAAGAACTGGCTTGACCCGGAAGTCTGGCCCTATGGTGTGGGAAGTGCAGCCCTGTTCCTGCTGGAATTGACGTTCCTGTGTGGACTGGTCTTTTACATCCGGGGAAAAAGGAGGCTGGAGCAGCTGTGAAAGAAATACGCCAATCCTTTTCCATTGCCGGATATAATTTTCGTCTGTGGCGGGGGAACCCTCGGATATTGGTCACCTTTCTACTGGCCTTTATCCTGTGCTTTCTTCTTTCGGACAAGGCTGTGACCTTCGCCGTAGAGCACAACACCACCATGCAGCTTGTGGAGGTGTTCATCTGGAACTTCGGTGACAGCAATTCCATTCTCCTGTCCTCGGTGCTGCTGGTGCTGCTCTTTGCGGATATGCCTTTTTTATCCTCCGGGACGCCCCTATATCTGGTGCGCACTAGACGGAGAACGTGGATCACCGGGCAGGTAATTTACATTCTGGCAGCTACCTTTGTGTACCTGCTGTTTGTGCTGATCTGCACAGTGTTCTTCTCCATGCGTCAGTCCTTTGTTGCCAATATGTGGAGCCCCACGGCGGCAATTCTGGGTTACACCAATGCGGGAGAGCGGGTCGCCATCCCCGCATTGGTGAAAACCCTGGAAATGAGCTGGCCTTACCAGAGTATGATTTCCATCTTCTTCCTTATGCTGGGCTACACCAGCGTTATGGTTATGCTCATGCTCTTGTGCAATCTTCGGTTTGGACAGGCGGCGGGGGTAGTCAGCGTGCTGGTTTACAGTGTGTACGGCATTCTGATGCAGCCGGACACCATTCAGCTTATATTGAAGCTGCCGGATGAAGCCTACTACATTGCAAACGTCATTATCGGCTGGGTGTCCCCACTGAACCAGGCTACCTACCATATGCACAACTTCGGCTATGACAAGCTGCCTAGGCTTTGGCAATCCTATCTTATTTTCTTCTTGCTGGTAGTCATTCTCTATTTTGCCTCTATTCGAGCGGCGAAACGATACCAGTTCACCTTTACCGGAACGGAGGGATAATGTGGACAACTGCATAGAAGTCTTAAATGTCAGCAAGTCATTTGGCGGAGAAAAAGTGCTGAAAAACGTGTCCCACACCTTTGAAAAGGGCAAGATCCACGGCATTGTTGGCAACAATGGTTCCGGAAAAACGGTTCTTATGAAGTGCATCTGCGGCTTCCTCCGCCCGGATGAAGGGAAAATCTATGTTAATCACATGGAGGTAGGAAAGGAAAGGGATTTCCCGGAGGATATCGGCATCATCATTGAAACACCGGGTTTCCTGCCCCATCTTTCCGGCTTCCAGAATCTAAAGCTGCTGGGCTCCTTGCGAAAAATTGCCAATGACCACACCATCCGGGACACCATCGAATTGGTAGGGCTTGATCCCAATTTGAAAAAGCCCGTCGGAAAATACTCCCTTGGTATGCGTCAGCGCTTAGGTTTGGCCCAGGCCTTGATGGAAGACCCCAGCCTGCTCATACTGGACGAACCCCTCAACGGTCTGGACAAAAACGGGGTCCTGCACATCCGAGAGCTTATCAAAAATCTACGGTATCAAGGAAAAACCGTAATCCTTGCCAGCCATAACCAGATGGACATTGACGAGCTGTGCGACACAGTTTGTGAAATGGACGCAGGCGTTTTAACGGTGGTACGATAAATGGAAAACCTATTGATTGCAGAAAACATCCGCAGCTTTCGCCCAGAGGCAGGCCCGATTTCCCTGGCCATTGCCCCTGGGAATCGTTGCTATTTGCAAAGCAGCGAAGAAAGCTGCAATACCCTATTTGAAATACTCGCTGGGCTGAGAAAACCGGATGAGGGAAGCGTCACTGTCCTGGGCCAGAATCTCTATGCACTGCCCGATGCAGAACGCACAGCATTCCGCCGGGACTGCATTGGGGCCATTCCAAGGGGCGGAGGCTTCCTGCCGGAACTGACCCTATTGGAGCATGTTTGCTTGCCCATGGTATTGGCAGGACTTTCTCAGGACGAAATTCGAAACCGTATTCGAAAAAATGCTTTTGACTATCTGCCCCTGCATGACCTGTACAATCCGGCAAAAAGGTGTACACCTCGAACCTTGGCACTTGCGTCACTGCTCCGCGCCAGTGTTATGAGTCCGCCAATTTTTCTCTTGAACGCAGCCTTTGATCATCTTGGTGGAAAGGATGCGGAGCTTGTTTGGCAGGAAGTGAAGACAATCCTGACAAAAGATATTGCTTTTCTTTATTTGGGCAGCGCCCCTGCGCCTGCAAATATGGATTGGACAATGCAAATTTCCGGGAGGTAATGAATATGAAAAAAAGAATCTTTTCCCTTTTACTTGCAATATGCCTTCTCGGCGGAAACTGTCTGATTGCTTTTGCTGACGAGACGGAACCTGCCCTCCAGGAAAACAACACTGAGGAAATGCCTGTAGAAATACAAGAGCAGCCGCAGCCTGCCTTGGAATCGCAGAATGAAGACAATGCGCCTGGGCTTACACAGGATTCCCTCGCTGTGGATGTGGATCGGCAATATCCGGGAATGGACAAGACCTACAGTGCCGGATATTCCGGCACCGTTGCGGAAGGAAAGCTGCGGTTCATTCTTCCGCTATTGAATCGGGGCGGGTTATCTGTTCCTGTCAATGTGACGCTATCTGCCGCTTTTCTTACGGCGGAAGAAAGGAAAGAATCTGTGGTCGCTCAGAATATTGCACTTGAGAGCGGAGAAATGGCGGAGAATATCTATCTGGCGGACTTTGAGATAACTTTGACGGATTTTGCCACCCCAGGCTCTTATCCTGTAAAGGTGACGGTTGACATTGGTGACCCGGCACAGGAAATAGAACTGCCGCTTTTCCTGAATGTAGTGATTCCGCAGGTCGATACACCTCCTACAGAGCCTACCGAACCCACCTCTCCTACTGAGCCAGACACGACTACGCCTACCAATCCCAGCACTCCCACTGAGCCGAGTGATCCAACCAGCCCAACGGAACCCAGCGTTCCCAAGATCCCCACAGTGTTGGAAATTGACAGCAGCCACATTTACAGCGGCATGGACATGGCCTATGAAGACGGCTACTTGCCCCAGATCAGCGGCGGGACAATGAAAATTGTGCTTCCCCTAAAGTGCAGTGGTGGACTATGGGATGATAAATTGGATACCTCTATTTCCTTGGACACAAGTGCTGCATCCCCTTTTGTGGTGGAGAACTTCCGAAAAACGTTTTACCTGGAGGCTGTGACACCGAAGAATGGCAGCGAATCCCAGGAAATTTATCTCGTGACCTATGACATTCAGCTTTCCGATGAGCGACGGAATGGAACATACCCTGTTTCCATTAGCACAGCTGGGTTTGACGTTTCCGGCAATGCTGTAGATACAACCTTTACGCTGTACATTACCATTACCGATGGAAAAGTAGAAAAGGTCGCCCAGCCGGTAGTAGATACCCCTACCGCTGAGCC
>OCHK01002181.1_pt1 | contig 13515 bp, 9 predicted proteins | sample 1538551 | NCBI WGS metagenome assembly OCHK01 (sample SAMN04571707, study PRJEB22368) | human gut metagenome | biome: human gut; material: stool | host: Homo sapiens | place: Luxembourg | collected 2012-08-31
CCGCGATTATACGGATAGAAAGCATCTTACGGTAATTGTGGGAATTTCATATGCACTTGGACTGCTTCTGCAGTATATCAATTATAATCTTATAGACAGTGTGATCCTGCGTATGGTTATGTTCTCGCTGGCCATAGTGGCACTTGCAGTGATACTTTTTCTGGCCAGAGATGAATACGCAGAAGCGGAAGTGGACACATACATGGTAGATGAGCGGAACAAAACGGATTGCAAAGAAAAATGTGACGAAACAACTCCTGATAGCGGATCGGTGGCTGTGGCGCTTGTGATGGTTGTTCTTCTTATGACGTTTATATTTTCCGCACTGGATAATGTTGTGACCGTTGTCCACGCTGAGGGCGGGGCAGATGTGGGGCAATGGCCAAGGTTGTTTCTCGCATTAAGCGGAGTTGCAGCAGGCTTCTTGTTTGATATAAAAGATCAGCGCTTTATGAATCAGATGATGTACTGCGTTACAGTGTTGTCCGTTATAGCCATGCTTATCATAGAGTTTGGAGGGGCATTTATCATAGGTCTGATTGTATTCTATCTTGCAGCCGGATTCTTCGTAGTGTATTTCACGACAGGATTCATAAATGTATCCTATGGAATGCGTTGGTCAGCGCTTTGGCCTGGTGCCGGAAGGACAGTCAACAACATTGGTGCGGGTATTGTGGGAATAATATCATATATGCTGATAGATCCACCCAGTATCATGGTTATGAGTGTAGTGGTCATATTGTTGCTCGTACTTATAAGCATTGCGGTATTTGTGCTTGAAAATCTACAGAAGGAACAATATAGACGATATGATGAAGAAAAAGTGACGAAATCGGCGGGGAATTCTAACGCAAGAGTTGAGGTTGATTTTGAATGCTTTGCAGATGCTCATCACCTCACTGGACGTGAGCGGGAGGTGTTGCAGAAGCTGCTTGTATCTGATGGCAGTGTACAGGATATAGCGGATGAGCTGTACATATCAAGGGCATCCCTATATAGGCATATATCTTCCATGAATGAGAAGACTGGAACGAAGACCAGAGTAGGCCTTATTCAGTATTATTATGGATGGCATGAGGAATGATGGTTGCGTGAGAGTTGATTGCTATGGAAGTATAAGTGTGCCAGATTGAAAACATACATATGGATTAGATAAAAGTGATGAATGAATGCAAAATTGAATATATAGCACATATTGAGACATATGTAACGTTATGAAAACGACAGCAGATGACTATAATCTATGACATAAAACAACAGGTGAGTTACTTACCTGTAGACGAAGAATATCATAGAAGGGGGAATGACTATGAAGCATTTCAGAAGATTGACATTTCTGCTGTCGTTTATTTTTATTCTGACGGTAGGCGGTGTCGCGGCGATGGCCGCAAACAATGGCCCGTGTGAGGATGAGGAGTGGAGCTATGCATATGTTGAGTTCTACAATCCGGATAATAACGAAGCGATATATGTGTACAGCTTCAGGACTCCGCAGGCAGGAACAACTACCAGTGCCAAAGGTGCGGTGTATGACAAGAGTACGAACACTTTGACACTCACCAATTGTAATTTGCCGGATTACAGGGTCGTTACCAATATGATGGGCGATGATTTTAAGATCAAGCTCGTGGGAACGAGTCATGTAAGTGCATTGTATGCATGGGGAGATGGATATGGCGGTTCTGTGGAAATCGTTGGTGACGGTAAATTGTATGTCAACGAGAAGCAGAAGTCAACTGACGCAATAGTTTTACAGCCGGAGGGAACAAGATCATACTTCAAGATAAGCGGAAATGCTGAGGTACACGCATTTGCGGGAAAGACGGACGGCAACCTTGTTCTGGCCATGAACACAACGGTTGCAGATTGTTTTGCTGTAAATGGTTTGACCGGTCTTCAGAAGACACAGGCAACCAGAATGAACTATGAGCAGATACAGAGCATAGAGATTGATCTGAGCGGTGAAGGTGACATTTGTCAGGTGTACAAAAAAGCTGATGATAAGAAATTGTATACTGTGACGGAGGGGGTGCGTACCGAGTATAATCCAGATGGAACGATAAAGGCAGAGAATGTGCGTATATATACAGAGTATGAGCTCATGCCTATACCAGGAAACGATGGAAAGTATTATATGCATGAGCTGAAGACTACAGAGGGTACATTCAACGCTGAGGAGTGTGGATACACCGATACACAAGAATCTGTTGCCGGATATTCTTTCAGATCCTCTTCACCTGCATATGTGTACATTGAGGAGAAGACGGGCGATAAGTGTGTATTTTTATATAATTCAATAGATAATAACTACAAAGATTATGCATATTTCAAATATGACATAGCAGGTGTACTTGGCGATGTGACAGACAAGTATGGAAATGTGTCATCATATTGTATGGTGGAGAAGTCAGAAGACAATGTTTCATTTACAAGAGACCTGTATTACAGCAATGAGTATATGTTGTCACAGGGTTACAAGGTATCCGGTGAGCTTGAATATATACAGAACACTTACGTGGTGTATAGTAATGCCGCGTCTGGCGTCCTCACAGCAAAGACGACCGTATGTAAGCACGCCACAAAGGTGAACACTGTGACAACAAAAGCAACAATGTCGAAGGCTGGCGTCATCACCACAACGTGTAAGTCATGCGGCAAAAAGCTTTCGACATCCAGAATATCCAAGGTGTCTACAATTAAGCTTAATACGGCTTCGTATGTATATAATGGAAAGGTCAGAACACCGGCGGTTACAGTAAAAGATGCCGCTGGGAATATTCTGACAAAGAATAAGGATTACAAGGCCACCTACAGTGCGGGGAGAAAAAATGTAGGAAAATATTCGGTCAAGGTCACATTGTGCGGAAATAAATATAAGGATTCGAAGACAATGTATTTCACCATCAATCCGAAGGGAACCACCATTGCTGCGACTGCGTCCGGCAAGTGCCGCATGACAGTCAGATGGAACAAGCAGATGACACAGACAACGGGTTACCAGTTACAGTATTGTGCAAATAAGAATTTCAGAAGTGGCACAAAGGTAAAGACTGTAAGCAAGAACAAGACGATCAGAACAAGTGTAAAGAAGCTTGCGAGTAGAAAGACATACTATGTACGTGTGAGAACCTACAAGACAGTAAAGATAAATGGAAAGTCAGTGACATTTTACTCTGCGTGGAGCAAGGCGAAATCTGTTAAAGTAAAATAGCTTAATTACATCATTTTGAACAACGGGGCGTATACAGAACATAACAACAGTTTTGTATACGCCCCACTTTTGGTGTGCAAAACAGGCAGATGGTATTATAATATACAAAGGCGATGTGAAGCTTCAGCCATGTACAAAGATGGATGACTGGTGCTTCAGTATACAGACAGGAGTTATTATGAAGAAGATACTTGTGGCGGTTGACTCTTTCAAGGGAAGCATGACGAGTCTTGAAGCGGGGAATGCCATAAAAAAAGGAATAAAGTCAATATTGCCGGATACAGAGGTCAGGGTACGTCCTGTGGCTGATGGCGGAGAGGGCACTACTGATGCTCTTATATATGGAAGAGATGGTGTCAGCAGAGAGCGATGTTATGTGACCGGACCGCTTGGTGATAGGATCACTGCGGAATATACAATATATAATGCCGCAGACGGGCGAACTGCTGTCATGGAGATGGCAGCGGCGGCGGGGCTTCCACTTGTTCCGGAGAACCGGAGAGATCCGATGCATACGACTACATATGGTGTCGGTGAGATGATAAATGATGCCGTTTCAAAGGGATGTGAGCGTTTTATCATCGGGATAGGTGGTAGTGCAACGAATGACGGCGGGATAGGAATGCTTCAGGCTCTTGGATTTTACTGTCTTGATGCGGATGGGAAAGATGTGCCATATGGAGCGGCGGGACTTGGCGTCCTGGAGCGTATGATCAGACCTGATGGTATGTTTGGTATTGACAATAAATCTGGCCAGAAAGAAGCTGAAGTTTCTCGTGTGACAGGTGATGGCGAAGTGGAATTTGTATCAAAGTTAATGCACTGTTCATTCCGTATCGCCTGTGATGTGACGAATCCACTTGTAGGTGAGCTCGGATGCAGCCGGGTATTTGCACCACAGAAGGGGGCAAATGCGGAGACTGTTGAGCTCATGGAAGAATACATGAAGCATTATGCTGATATTGTAGAAGAATCGGTAGAAGGTTTGAGCAAATCGGCACAGCTTATTGACTGTGGATATGAAAAAACTGACGTAGATACAGAGCCTGTAGGTGAAAATGAAACAGGAAAATTCGACAGGTATACACTAGGCGCCGGCGCTGCGGGTGGTCTCGGATATGCATTTCTCATGTTCCTCGGCGGAAAACTAACGCCAGGAATTGATATAGTTTTGTCTGAGACAGGGCTTGAGGCGGACGTAGAATGGGCGGATACTGTAATAACCGGTGAGGGCAGGATAGATGCCCAGACCATGATGGGCAAGACCCCATTGGGAGTCGCAAAGCTTGCAAAGAAACACGGCAAATATGTGATCGCCATAGGAGGATGTCTTGGGGATGGCGCGGAGAACTGCGTCAAAGAAGGAGTGTTCAATGAGTGCTATGCGGTAAACAATGTGCTTGGGATAGATGACAGTGATCCGGAGCAGGTGAGAACGGCGATGAAGCCTGAAAATGCTGCGGCGAATTTGACGACGTGTGCCGCAAAGATCACAGGACTCAAGGAACAGATGTCGGCACGTGTGTGCAGACCTGCACTGCTTAGATAGATATGGGATTGAATTTGTTTGAAACAGAATCAGAGGCGTGTGAATTTTTTCTGCAAAAAATGAAGAGATATGCAAGGAAATAAATTTACTACTATATAATACGAGGAGAATAAAAAGATGACAAGAGAAGAAGCGTGGGAATTACTCACAGAGTACAACAAGGATGAGTTTCATCTGGAGCATGCACAGATCGTAGAGGGAACCATGAGGTATTTTGCAAGGGAACTTGGTTATGGCGATGAGGAAGAGTTCTGGGGAATAGTCGGACTGCTTCACGATCTGGACTTTGAACAGTATCCTGAGCAGCATTGCATCAAGTCCCAGGAGATCATGAGAGCGCACGGTGTTGACGAGAGGATCATACATGCGACGGCAAGCCATGGCTATGGTATCACGGTTGACATAAAACCAGAACATGAGATGGAGAAGGTTCTCTATGCTGTGGACGAGCTTACAGGACTTATCGGAGCGGTTACACTTATGAGACCATCAAAGAGTGTTCAAGATCTGGAACTCAAGTCAGTTAAGAAGAAATACAAGAGCAAGGGATTTGCTGCGGGATGCTCCAGGGAGGTCATCGAAAGAGGTGCAGATATGCTTGGTTGGTCACTTGATGAATTGATCACCAAGACTATAGAGGCGCTCAGGACATTCAGACCATGATCGGGGGTATAAAGAAAATCGGAGAATTTGTCCGCAAAGAGACAGTGCTCACCGTGGCACTTCTGCTGGCGGTGATATCGGCATTTATCGTGCCTCCGGACAGCGCGTATGTGGACTACATAGATTTCAGGACACTTGCGATACTTTTCTGTCTTATGACAGTGGTCGCGGGATTTTCACAGCAGGGGATGTTTGGCATCATAGCGAAAAGTATGATAAATCGTATGGGTTCGCTCCGGGCGGTGACAATTGTCCTGATATTCATGTGTTTCTTTTTCAGCATGTTTATCACAAATGATGTGTCGCTCATAACATTTGTACCGATGACACTCACGGTCCTTGGTATGGCAGGAGAGGAAGTACTTACCAGATGGATGGTGCCGGTGATAACCCTCCAGACCATAGCTGCGAACCTTGGCAGTATGCTGACACCCATAGGCAATCCGCAGAACCTGTATCTGTACGGACTTGTAGGGATCAGCGCAGGCAGGTTTGTATTGCTTATGCTGCCATATACAGTGGCATCGGCAGCGCTTCTTGTAATATGTGTCATAGTATGCATGAAAGGAAAAAACAGGCAGCTTGAGATCAGACTCTCGGACGGAGATGTACAGGTTGACAGGAAGCTTGTCGGAATTTACTGCATACTTTTTGTGTTGTCATTGCTCACCGTGGCGCGAATCGTCCCATACTGGGTGACATTTGCGGTAGTGCTTGTGGTAGTCCTTATATGCCAGAGAAGATTGCTGCTGAAGGTAGACTATTCGCTGATATTCACATTTGTGGGATTCTTCGTGTTTATCGGAAACATGGGAAGAATAGAAGAATTTAGGACATTTGTGGAGAGTGTTCTTGGCGGGCATGAGATGATCACATCAGTACTTGCAAGTCAGGTCATAAGTAATGTGCCAGCGGCGGTGTTATTGTCGGGATTTACAGATAAATACACAGATCTGATAGTCGGTACCAATCTCGGAGGACTCGGAACTTTGATTGCATCCATGGCAAGTCTGATCTCATTCAAATACGTGGCGATACAGGACAAGGGCGCTAGAGGAAGATATCTGGCATATTTCACATTTGCAAATGTGCTGTTCCTGGCGGTACTAATATGCATTTGGAATATAATAAAATAAACGTGCCTTACGATGAACAATATTCACTGCTGTCGTACATTGTGTAAGACTATTTTAGCCAAAAAATTATTGCCCTTAGATGGCAGTAGTCATAAAATAGAATGGTAAGTTTCTTCAAATTAAGGAGGCAGATAATATGAGTAAGAATCTTGGTGCAAAACCTATGCTGGTGCCACAGCCGGTCATGATGATCGGAACATACGATGCCGATGGCAATGCAAATGTCATGAATGCGGCATGGGGCGGAATAGTCGGAGCAAATGAGATCATATTTGACCTTGGAAGTCATAAGACTACCGAGAATATAAAGCTGAACAAAGCTTTCACAGTTGCCATTGCTGATGCAGAGCATGTGGCAGCCTGTGACTATGTGGGAATCGTGTCGGCAAATGACGAGCCAGACAAGATGAAGAAGGCTGGTTTTACAACCAGAAAGAGCGAGTTTGTAAATGCTCCAGTCATCAACGAGCTTTCACTGACAATGGAGTGCAAGCTCAAGGAGATCATAGACGGGGACAAGTTCCTCGGCGAGATTGTAAATGTTGTTGCAGACGACCGTATCCTGGGCGATGACGGCGAGATCATGTCGAAGAGTTCCATCCGATCGTGTTTGACACCATCGGACATGGATATTTTGCACTCGGCGACAGGGTTGGCGATGCTTTCTCAGAGGGTAATAAGTTGAAGTAGGAAAGCTTGTAACTTGGGAAAATCATCAAATTGTACATTGTAACATGAAAAAATTAGCCGTTTTTGGAAGAAAAACCTTAATTTTTCAAGCAAATGTTAAATATACATATGGAAAAAGGCGAAATAATGTGATATAACAGACACATACAAAAAAGCACAAGCTAAAGTGAAAGGAAGATGTAGATATGGATAAGAAGAATATCGATTGGGCAAACCTTGGATTTGGCTATGTTCAGACGGATAAGAGATTTGTAGCAAATTATAAGGATGGAGCATGGGATGAGGGTACACTCACAGAGGATCCTAACGTAGTATTAAACGAGTGCGCAGGTGTTCTTCAGTACGCTCAGACAGTTTTCGAGGGAATGAAGGCTTACAGAACAGAGGATGGTCGTGTTGTATGTTTCCGTCCTGACCTCAACGCAAGCAGAATGGCAGACTCAGCAAGAAGACTTGAGATGCCACCTTTCCCAGAGGATAGATTTGTACAGGCAATAGTAGATACAGTAAAGGCAAATATTGATTATGTACCACCTTACGGATCAGGTGCTACATTATATATCAGACCATATATGTTCGGTTCAAATCCAGTTATAGGTGTTAAGCCGGCAGACGAGTATCAGTTCAGAATCCTCACAACACCAGTTGGTCCTTACTTCAAGGGCGGTGCAAAGCCTATCACAATCAAGGTTTCAGATTTCGATAGAGCAGCACCTCACGGAACAGGACACATCAAGGCTGGTCTTAACTATGCAATGAGCCTTCATGCAATAGTTACAGCACACAAAGAGGGATTCGATGAGAATATGTATCTCGATGCAGCTACAAGAACAAAGGTTGAGGAGACAGGTGGAGCAAACTTCATCTTTGTTACAAAGGACGGCAAGGTAGTTACACCTAAGTCAAACAGTATCCTCCCATCGATCACAAGACGTTCACTGATGGTAGTTGCAAAGGATATCCTTGGACTTGAGGCTGAGGAGAGAGAAGTATACTTCGATGAGGTTAAGGATTTTGCAGAGTGCGGTCTGTGCGGTACAGCAGCAGTTATCTCACCTGTAGGCAAGATCAACGATCACGGCAAGGAGATCTGTTTCCCAAGCGGTATGGAGAAGATGGGACCAGTTATCCAGAAGCTGTATGATACTCTTACAGGAATCCAGATGGGCAGAATCGAAGGCCCAGAGGGATGGCTTAAGGTAATCGAGTAATTCGGTGTGAGATAATAATTATTGAGAACATTATACCCCACAGATGTCTGATGGTAAGTCGGATGTCGGTGGGGTTTTTGTGTATCCAAGTTAGTTCGGTGTAAGAAAGATTAGCCCCATATACTAACAATTAGAATTGACTTGCACCGACCCTGAAGAGTTATAATTGTGTAGACAATAGAAGGAACGAAAGATAAATTGCATATCGGATAGTGCATTGAAACATAATATAATTCATAAAAACAATTATCTTGAAGGGGTGGTTACTATGATGTCATTATCAGATGCAGTAAACGGTTTCTCAGGAGAGGTAGCCTGGAACTGTGCGGACAGATCACTGTTCGGCGCATGCCAGCTTGAGACTGGAGATCAGGTGCAGGTCGTATCGTCTTACTTTGGCAATGTGATAATCAAGGCAAATGGAAAAAGACTAGCGATAACAAGGGACGCGGCGGAGCGGATAAAGCTGGCTTAGATTGAGAGCGGAAGAAACGGAAAAAACGGCAGTTGCTGGAGAACAGCGGCTGCCGGTTTTTTGTCATAAAAATTATTAAATCTTTATAGATATTTAATTGACTGAGAATATATGCAATGATAAACTTTCAAAGATATTCAAATAAAGTAAGAATACGCTTGGAAATGTAAAGGGGAAAACAACGTCAGCTAAAGCATGGCATTTTCTCCGTCAGAAGAAAGCGTAGATATCAGATGAATGTATCCCTGCATAATGTATATTAACGTGTACAACATAACATCACCTGTACAGGACATTTGAGGCCACCGGTCCTTAGTACCGCTGTAGGCCGAAATGAGCGGGAGCGATCCGGTACAGGTGATGTTATGTTGTGCACATAGAAAGACTAGAGGGGGATACATTCATCTGATCAATAATTGTTCAAGGAGGAAATGACATGCAGATATTCAGAAATCTGAAGCCGTATTGGAAGTCGGTCATTATCATAGCCCTGCTTCTCGTTCTGCAGGCATACTGTGATCTGTCACTTCCGGACTACACCTCAAAGCTCATAGATACCGGTATACAGAACTACGGTATAGAGAACTGCAGTCCGAAACAGATCCCGGAGAAAGCCTACAAAGTGATAGACGGATTTATGGATGACGATGAGAAAGCCGTATGGAAGAAATATTATAAAGATGGTTCGGATGGTTATTATTACCTGACAGAAGACGGCGAGAAACACATAGACGAAGTGGATAGTGCCTGTATGAAGGGGCTTATGATGTATTACTATCCATATCAGATGGTGAACTCTGACGAGGACAATGAGATCAAGGCAGGACTTGATAAGATGGGAATCACCCTTGACGAGATGCCGGAGGAGATGTGGGCGCAGATCGGTGAACAGATGAAACCTACGGTTGACGGCATGCTCGATAGCATGGGGGAGGATTATATGGAATCCACAGCCATCGCATGTACAAGGATATGCTATGACAGCTTTGGCTACGATTATAAGGCAGGACAGATGTCATATCTGAAGTGGGCAGCGGTGAAGATGCTTGGAATGTCACTTCTCATGGCAGCAGCTGCGGTTCTCATAGGACTTGTGGCGTCAAGGGTTGCGGCAAGCGTTGCCTGCGGACTCAGAGAGAAGGTGTTCAACAAGGTTATCGCATTTTCGGATGCTGAGATCAACAAGTTCTCAACTGCATCTCTTATAACGAGATCTACAAATGATGTCCAGCAGATACAGATGGTTACAGTTATGATGCTCAGAATGGTTCTATATGCACCGATACTTTCTATTGGAGGAATCGTCAAGGTTGTTGGGAACGGAGCCGGAATGGGCTGGGTAATATTCATCGGTATAGCAGCAGTTGTGATCCTCATGGGAACGCTTATGGTCATTGCCATGCCAAAGTTTAAAGTTATGCAGACACTGGTGGACAGAGTAAACCTTGTGTCAAGAGAGATACTTACAGGTATCCCGGTTATCAGGGCATTTGGCAGAGAGGAACGCGAGGAAGAGAGATTCGATGAGGCAAATAAAGACCTGACGAAGAACACCTTGTTCGTCAACAGAGTCATGACATTTGCAATGCCTATACTCATGTTCATCATGTATGCAATAAGCATACTTATAGAGTGGGTGGCAGCCCACAAGATCGATGCGGGTGTCCTTCAGGTAGGATCAATGACTGCATTTATTACATATACAATGCTTATCATTATGTCATTCCTTATGCTCAGCATGATGTCAGTCATGCTCCCTCGTGCCAGCGTGGCAGCAGACAGAATACAGGAGATCATAGATACGGATGTGACAGTTCAGGATGCAGCCGGAGCAAAGAAGCTTGAAGCACCAAGGGGTGTCGTAAAGTATGACAATGTCGCATTTGCATATCCGGGCGCAGATGAGAATGTACTTGAGAATATCTCATTTGAGGCCAAGCCTGGACAGACTACGGCGATCATAGGAAGTACCGGTTGTGGTAAGAGTACACTGGTTCAGCTCCTCCCGAGATTCTATGATGTTACGGAGGGCTCGATAACAATAGACGGACAGGATATAAGAGACCTCACCATGGAGAGCGTGAGACAGAATATCGGTTTTGTTCCGCAGAAGGGAATTCTGTTCTCAGGAACGATTGCATCCAATATAAGATTCGGCGCGCCGGATGCATCTGATGAAGATGTCAAGCTTGCAGCTGAGATTTCCCAGGCATCCGACTTCATAGAGGAGAAGGAGCATGGTTACGACAGTGCGGTTGCTCAGGGTGGTGGAAATGTGTCCGGCGGTCAGAAACAGCGTCTTGCTATAGCCAGAGCCATAGCGAGAAAGCCGAAGATCCTGATATTTGACGACAGCTTTTCGGCGCTTGATTTCAAGACGGATGTGGCAGTCAGAAAGGCGCTTGGCGAGCACGTAAATGACAGCACGGTATTTATCGTTGCACAGCGTGTAAGCACTATACTCTCAGCAGATCAGATACTTGTGCTTGACGAGGGTACGATAGTCGGCAAGGGAACTCACAAGGAACTCTTGCAGACCTGTGAGGAGTACAGGCAGATAGCCGAGTCGCAGCTTTCTCCATCGGAGATAGCGGCCAGTCTTGGAACTGACTCAGAAAGGCAGGTGTAGGACATGGCAGAACAGAATCAGACAAATAATCAGAGAAGTTTCAAAGGCCCTAGAAGAGGTCACGGTCCTATGATGGGCGGCGAGAAAGCCAAGGACTTCAAGGGAACGATAGGAAAGTTATTTAGATACATAGGCAAGTACAAGGCAGCGGTTGTTGTCGTTGCTATATTTGCAATTGGAAGTACGGTATTCAACGTAGTATGTCCGAAGGTGCTCGGCAAGGCGACAACAGCCCTGTCCGAGGGGATCATGAACAAGATAACAGGCAACGGCGGAATTGATTTCACGTATATCGGTAAGATATTGCTGTTCTGTCTTGGTCTGTATGTGCTGAGTGTGGCATTTAGCTTTGTACAGGGCTTCATCATGACCGGTATCACACAGAAGGTGTGCTACAGGATGAGACGTGAGGTGTCCGAGAAGATCAACAGGATGCCGATGAGCTACTTTGAGAGCAGAACCTATGGCGAGGTACTTTCAAGGATCACAAACGATATAGACACCATGGGAAATGGTCTGAACCAGAGTATCACACAGCTCATCACATCGGTTAGCACAGTCATCGGTGTAATAGTGATGATGCTCACGATCAGCCCGCTTATGACACTTATATCAGTGCTGATACTTCCGATAAGTATCATGCTCATGATGTTTGTCATCAAGAAATCCCAGAGATTCTTCAAGCAGCAGCAGGAATACGTGGGACACATAAATGGTCAGGTTGAAGAGGTGTATGGCGGACACAATGTCATAAAAGCGTTCAATAAGGAGAACGACGTTAGAAGAGAGTTCCATGAGACAAATGAGACTCTGTACAAGTCAGCATGGAAGTCACAGTTCTTCTCAGGACTGATGCAGCCTATTATGATGTTTGTCGGTAATCTGGGCTATGTGGCAGTTGCCATATCAGGTGCGGCTCTGGCGATCAGAGGAACTATCCAGATAGGTGATATCCAGGCATTTATACAGTACGTGAAGAACCTCACACAGCCAGTTCAGCAGGTTGCCCAGGTCACAAATATGATGCAGCAGATGGCAGCAGCCGCTGAGCGAGTATTTGAACTTCTTGAAGAGAAAGAAGAGGAGCAGATAGTAGAGAATCCTGTATCCACAGAGGGAATCAAGGGTGAAGTTACATTTGAACATGTAAAGTTTGGCTACAATCCGGATCAGATCATCATCAAGGATTTCTCAGCCCATGTAAAACCGGGACAGCAGGTAGCCATAGTCGGACCTACCGGAGCGGGCAAGACCACCATGGTCAAGCTGCTCATGAGATTCTACGACGTGAATGGCGGTGCTATACTTCTGGACGGACACAATATTAAGGACTTCAACAGGCGTGAACTCAGGGATGTATTTGGCATGGTGCTTCAGGATACATGGCTGTTCAAGGGCACTATCATGGAGAATATCAGATATGGAAGATTGGACGCTACGGATGAGGAAGTTATCGCAGCGGCAAAGGCAGCTCATGCACATAGATTTATCTCGGCACTTCCGGGTGGATACAACATGGAGCTCAATGAGGAGATAACAAATATCTCCCAGGGACAGAAACAGCTCTTAACTATCGCAAGAGCAATTCTTGCTGACAATCCGGTCCTGATCCTCGATGAGGCTACATCGTCAGTCGATACGAGAACAGAACACAGGATTCAGAGAGCCATGGACAATCTGATGAAGGGCAGGACAAGCTTTGTCATAGCCCACAGACTGTCAACCATCAAGAATGCAGACATAATCCTTGTTATGAAGGACGGTGACATCATAGAGCAAGGTAACCATGACGAGCTCATGGCGCAGAATGGATTCTATGCGGATCTGTATAACTCGCAGTGGAGTTAAAAGAGATATATTTAGATGCTTTTTAATAAACAGTGTATCAAACATAAAAACGGCGGTGAGCAGGTGATATGTACCCTCTTTACTGGACAACCAGTAAGGAGGG
>OCHK01002184.1_pt1 | contig 13510 bp, 9 predicted proteins | sample 1538551 | NCBI WGS metagenome assembly OCHK01 (sample SAMN04571707, study PRJEB22368) | human gut metagenome | biome: human gut; material: stool | host: Homo sapiens | place: Luxembourg | collected 2012-08-31
CGTCGGTTCCGACGCCAGCCCTTTATCCTGCTTTCTTTTTCGTCCTCGAAAAAGCCGTGAAAAGCGCAGGAAACGCAGTCATACCAACGTTTCCAATGCATCGGTCATACGGACTTCAACACCTCCGGCACAAACGGCCTACGTTCGCTTTCACGAGTGAAAGTGGGTACACACTTGCCTTCGCCAACAGGATCGCACACAGCGGATCACAGGGCGAAACAGGGGCGTTTCGGATGGGGGTGGTATCACTACCCTCGGACTGTTTCACACGTTTCGGAAACCCTGTGTGGCCAGGGGGCAGAACGGCGTACTTTGCCGCTTTGGGATCTTGGCCGGGAGGTGCTCTCGAAGAACGCAGAAAGCCTTCGGGACAGCGATGCGCTTATGCGTGTCGCTGTCCCGAGGCGTCGCGGCCCCGCTGGGCTGCGTGATCTTTTTCGCTTCTGCCGAAGTTGCGGCTTGTATGCCCTGTTCCAGATACTTCTTTCGGTCCTCCAGACGCTCCAGCTTGTGCCGTTTCTGTGCAAGCTGCGTCTCAGCTCGTTCCTTTTCGGCTCGGAGTTCAATGGTTTTCGGTCGAAACAGGCAGGATTTTTTGCTATAATTTTGGAAAACGTGTAACCTGGCTGCCCCAAAGGGTGCTTATATGGGTGAAGGCCCTTCAATCGAAACCGGAAGGAGATGAATGTCATGGATGACCGCAGCATCGTCGCGCTGTACCTGCGGCGTGACGAGACAGCCATCCGGCAGACCGCCGAGAAATACGGCAGCCGTCTGCGCGCGCTGGCCTACGGGATCGTCAATGACTTGCAGACGGCCGAGGAATGTGAAAACGACACCTACATGGAGGCATGGCGCACGATCCCGCCCCATGAGCCCGGCGATCACTTCTACGCCTTCCTCGCCCGGATCACCCGCCACATTTCCCTGAACCGCTGCCGTGACCGCAGCCGTCTGAAGCGCAGCGCTTTTATCTGTGAGCTCAGTGCGGAAATGGAGCAATGCATCCCGGCACCTGACGACAGCTCGTGCCGCATGGACGATCTGGCACTTCGGACGGCCATCAATGACTTTCTCGGCAAACTGGATGAGGAAAAACGGAACATATTCGTCCGCCGCTACTGGTTTCTGGACTCCGTGGCCGACATTGCCAAGCGCTATGGCATATCCGAAAGCAAGGCGAAAACAACGCTGTTCCGCTGCCGCAACCGGCTGCGGGAGCATCTGAACAAGGAGGGTTACACAGTATGAGAGGAAACGAACTGTTAGATAAGATGGACCTGATCGACCCCGCCTATATTGAAGCGGCGGACACCGCGCCGAACAAGCGGAAAAGCGTCTGGGCGAAGTGGGGAACGCTGGCAGCCTGCCTCTGCCTGGTCTGCGTGCTGGCCGTCCCCGCCATGGCGGCCTTCAGTCCGGCATTTTATGAGCTGCTGTACGCTGTCACCCCCCGCCACGGCCCAGTTCTTCAAGCCGGTGCAGCGGTCCTGCGAAGACAACGGCATCCGCATGGAGGTGACGGCGGCTTACATCCACGAGAATACCGCCGAGATCTATCTCTCACTGGAGGACCTGACAGGAACGAGCTTCGATGAAACGGCGGACCTTTTCGACAGCTATCGGCTCCACACGCCCTTTGACTGCACAGGCCACTGCCAGTTGGCCAGCTACGACCCGGACACCCACACCGCCACATTTCTTGTGACCCTTGAACAGTGGGACCGGCAGAGCATCAAGGGCGAGAAGCTGACGTTTTCAGTCCAAAAGCTGTTGAGCGGCAAGAAAACCTGGGAGGGTACCCTTGACGGCGTGGATCTGGGCGGCAGCCTGACCTCCGCCACGCAGACGGTCCAACCCCGGGGTCTGAGCGGGGACCTGTTCGGCTCCGACGGCGGAAAAAGCGTGACGGTGCTGAAACCGGGCGACGCAATCGCATCTCCCGTGGATGGCGTGACCCTGACGGGGATCGGCTATGCGGACGGGCGGCTCCATGTGCAGGCGTATTACACGGATATCCTCAAAACGGATAACCACGGCTCTATCTCTCTGGTAAATCGGGAGACCGGCGAGCGAATTGACGGCGACGGGTCTACGGCCTTTTTTGACAGCGCGCGAACAGGCAGCTACGAGGACTATATCTTCACCGGCATTGAGGCCGACGCCCTTGGCACTTACGCGCTGTACGGGGAATTCGTCACATCCCATGGCTCTGTGGAGGGAAATTGGAGCGTGACGTTCCCGCTGGAGAACACAGAGGGCCGTTGAGCAGACCTCGCCCCGTCTTTAGATTGAGCACATATGCAAGAAAAGCTCCGGTGCTTTCAGCGCCGGAGCTTTTCAAAAGACCGCTTACGATCGTGAGTTTCTGCATTTGTAACTTGGAAATACTCTAAGCCAAAAGCTTGACCATTTCAGTTTGTAATTACAAAATCCTCTTTGACCCAGTTTTGACCCAGAATCCGAAAAAAGCAGGCAGGGCTGGACGGAAACAACGGAAAATTCGCCGAGCGAATGGCGGCAAAAAGCGCAAATCGGAGCCGAAATGACTCCGATTTGTGCTTGAGACTGCCTCATAACCCGGAGGTCGGAGGTTCAAGTCCTCCCTCCGCAACCATATCGAGCGGATGTAACTGATTTCAGTTACATCCGCTTCTTTTTTACCTGAAAGTATTGACACGGGTATCATTCGTGAGTATACTATGATGATTTAGCGAGAAACGCTGAATGGGTGGCATGGGCGAAGAGGAGATTGTTATTATGTATCACTATATTGAAGATAAGGTATTTCTTAAAGATATGAAATACTTATGCTCCAATATCATCAACCAGCTTGTTCAGCTCATTAACAACGATTCCCTTATGGAAGTCGAAGCTCACCTTGTCGGCAGCGGTGCAAAAAATCTTATCACGCAAAATTCCAATGAACCGATTGATCTCGATTATAATTTGATGATAATTGATTCTGAAATCAACATCAACAACTGTAGAGGGATTAAGGAATATATCCGCAAACAGTTTAATGTGATTCTCAATAAAAACGGATGGAATGACTGCATGGATTCCACTTCCGTATTAACAACAGAAAAACGGCATTTTACCAAAGGTAATCACACCGAATTCAGCATTGATCTCGCCATAGTATTCAACGATCGTAATGGTTGCCATAGATTGATTCATGAGAAAACCGGGGTTACTGCTTGGGACAGGTATTACTGGAATTCAGTGCCCGATTCAAGGAATTTGTTTGATAAAGTTGCAGCCATCAAAGACGAACATCTTTGGGACAAAGTAATTGATGAATATCTTGAAAAGAAAAACATGTATCTTCGTCGGCAAGATTATAATCATCCGTCATTTAACGTTTACGTCGAAACCGTAAATCAAGTTTTTAATAAATACTTCGATTGAATACCCTTATCCTCGGAGCAGGTTTACGCCTGCTCCGGTCTTGCTTCTTCAAAAGAATCATCGCACGCGCCGTATCCCTCCGGGAACAGCTCGGTTCCGTCAAGATTTATGCGCAAAATATTGAAGAGGGTGGTATCATAGATGACGTTGAGGTCAAAAGGCTCTTTTCATCGGTATGCCAAGAAAATAAAAAAGCCACCATCTCCATCAACGGTGGAAAATAGTCGAATATTGAAACATTCCGGGCAGTGGTAGAGAACGGCAGCATGACGGCCGCCGCAGAAGCGGGCTTTTACAGATGCAGCTCCTTCAGCCGGCGGAAGCTGCGGCTGGCCAGCAGCAGACCGAGAATCGCCAGCACCAGCGCCGCCGCGCCCAGCAGATATGTGGCGGTGTCCACGGCTCCCCTGTCGCACAGGTAGGAGAAAATGCGGTAGCCGCCCATCACCAGCAGGATACCCGCCAGCAGAAGCCCCACCAGCACCGTGGAATTTTCGCAGTTGTCTATCTTTTTCATAAGTGCCCTCCCTGCCCGTTTTCCGTGGTATTGTATCACGGTTTCCCGCAAAAAACAAGCCTCCGGTCGTTGACCGGAGGCTTGCTGCTATGCGGAAAGCGAGTGCTTACTTGGCTTGCTTGATGGCGGCCTGCGCTGCCATCGGTACATAGCGCCAATCATTTCATATCCACACACTCACATTCAAGTCCGCCCACTTGTAGACTCTCCTGCGGGTCGAAAAGCTGTAGATAGGGGCGGATTTATTATTCCTGTCGCGCAGGCCGAATCATGCTTCAGCCCAGGTCCACGTCGATGGCGAACAGCCCTCCGGCACCGCCGGAATATAGGTACAACACGTTATCATCAGGCTTGAACTTCCCCTCCCGGGCGAGTTTGATTAAGCCGGCAAAGGCCTTACCGGTATATACGGGATCCAGGAAAAGGCCCTCATTGGCCGCCATCATGCGGATGGCGGCGTTGCCCTCCGGGGAGGGAATGGCATAGCCGGGGCCACACATATTCACCAGGTGCACATCCGACTCGGTGGGCACAAAGTCCAGCTCCAGCAGCTTGGCTGTTTCCTGCATAATACGTGTAGTGATTATCTCAAAGGGATCGCTGTCCACCATCAGGCCCACTACCTGGGTCTTCGGCATAAAAAGCTTAGCTCCCAGTGCCACGCCGGCGTGGGTACCGCCGCTGCCCTCGGCACAGCAGACGTAATCGAAATGCATACCTGTGTCGGCAATTTCCTTCATGCAGTTCACATAGCCCAGGGCGCCGATGGCGTTGGAGCCGCCGCAGGGGATTTTATAATACTTCTTGCCACTGGCTTGGCCCACGCGATCCATCTCGGCGTAAATGTCGTCATAGCTGTCCGTGTCCATGAACCTGACGTCGGTATCCATGAGGTACTCCAGCAGCTGGTTGCCCTTGCGCTCGGTAACGCCGCGCTTTTTCAGAATCAGGATGGGCGTCATGCCCAGCTTTTTGGCGCAGGCTGCCGTCAGCATTGCGTGGTTGGATTGTGCGCCGCCGGTGGTGAACACGATCTCTGCGCCCTGTCGCTTGGCGTCTGCCAGCAGGAACTCCAGCTTGCGCACCTTATTGCCGCCCAAGCCGATACCGGTCAGATCATCGCGTTTGATCCACACATTGGTTCCCAGCAGACGACTAATATTCTCCAGCTTCTGAATGGGGGTGGGCAGCACCGCAAGGGGAATCCGGGGAAACTCCTGTAAACTCTTCATATTTATTCTCCTTTCATGGTATCAAAAATATGTATGGATTCGGTCTGTCAGCGCAGACCGTACTCCTTCAGTCTTTCGTAAAACACGGATCGAGACAGATCCAGCTGCTTCATAGCTTTCTGCCGATCTCCTCCGCACTGAGCCAGTACCTGCTGGATAAAGCGCTTTTCCTCCTGTCGTAGGTGCTGCCGCAGAGTCAATGGCGCAGACTCCGTTGGCAGGTGGATATGCTCCGGATAGATGATGTCCGAATCCGACAGCGCCGCCGCTCCCTCCAGCACGTTTTCCAGCTCTCGCAGATTGCCGGGCCAATCGTAGTTGATCAGCTTGCTGAAAGCCTCTCCGGACAGTGTTTTTTCAGATATATGATAGCGCTGGCAGATCTGCTCTGTCAGCTGGTTGGCCAGCAGATAGATGTCCTCTTTATGGTCACGCAGGGACGGCATCTCCACCGAAAAGGCTGAGAGCCGGTAATACAGGTCCTGGCGGAACCGACCGGAATCCACCTCGTCCCGCAGTTCCGGCCCGGCAATAAAGAGCAGCCGCACATCCACAGGCACCGGAGTAGAGGCGCCCACCGGCATAATCTCCCGCCGACGAATGGCATACAGCAGCTTGGCCTGTACATTCATAGGCAAGCCGCCCACTTCGTCCAACAGCAGCGTACCGCCGTCGGCCTCCAGAAAGGAACCGGGTACGCCGCCTTCTCTGCCGAACAGCTGCTCCTCCAGCAGACCCGGCGCCACGGCAGAGCAATCCGTTTGAAGAAAAGGGCCGCCCCTGGGCTGCACTTGCTGAATGCTCTTGGCCAACTTCGTCCGCCCTGTGCCCGTCTCGCCGATGATGAAAATATTACAATCCATCTGACTGAGCTTATAGGCCCGCCGCCGGACGGCGCGCATGGCGGCGGAGCTGCCGTAGGTCTGCAGAGAGCCTTCTTCCTCCGGCAGGCTGCGCTCGGAGGACTCCCGGTATTTCCGCTCCGCCGCGGCAATGGCTGTGTTGCGCTCCATAATCGTGGTGCGTATGTCCTCAATGTTGCGGAACTTGACGATGATCCCCGCGATCTCCTCCCCATCCCGAATGGGCAGGATGGAGGCCAGCAGGGCAAATCCGTTGATTTCATAGGCAACATCCGAGAAGCCGGGAGCCTGCCCGTCCAGCACCTGCCGCAGGTGCTCCTCGAAAAGCTCGCCCTCAAAAAAATCCTTGAAGTGGTAACCCACCACGCAGATCTCCTGATCCGGGTCCTTTGCAATATAGGTGCTGCCCCGCAGCAGACTACCAAGGCCTTCTTTTCGGGCAGAGTAGCCTTTTTCTTCCCAAAACTTCACCTGCCGGGTCCGGTGATCCAAAACGACCGCCTGACAGATGGAAACAAAATAAGTAATGGAGTATACCTTCTCCCGCACCTCCACGGCAACCTGCTTGTCACCAATGTGTACGGAAATAGGAACGCCCTGAAAGGTCACATCCAGGTGCAGCCCCACGGATTCACCGCCCCGCAGATATTTGTACACAGGCTTGACGCCCGGCCCCTTGTATACGCCCACCGCCGCCAGAATGTCATTCGGCCGCAGGCGCGGATCCCGGATGCCAATCACCGCCAGGTCCTCCGGCGTCAGATTGCCGTCATCGGCGCCCATGGCGGTGGTGGCCAGAATCACCAGATCACCCGGCTCCAGCCGACCGGCTGAATGGGCGTACAGGCTGTGGTTAAATAGGCCAAAGCGCTCCTTGGCCTGCTGATTGATATGAGTTACAATCCCCTGTCGATCCATGGTGAACATGGCGTGGGAGGACGAGTCCATGACATTTTGCAGTATATCCATCCTGCATACCTCTTTTCACCCATTTCTGCGGTGTTCGTTCCTCTCTGCCCTGCTGTATTCGCAGTTTACACAATAATTTTACACGATTACCGCAACGTTTTCAATGGGTATAAAATCAAAGCCCGCCTGGGCGGGCCTTGATTTTATTGCTTTTGCTTACAGGTCACAGGCGCACAGATCCTCGAAGGTTTCCCGCCGAATGGCTACATAACTCTTGCCGCCGCTGAGCATTACGGTGGCGGGCCGCGGCAGGCGGTTATAGTTGGAGGCCATAGAGTAGTTGTACGCACCGGTGGTACACACTGCCACAGTGTCGCCGCGGCCCACGGAGGCAGGCAGCATCACATGCTCCTGGATAATATCGCCGCTCTCGCAGCAGCGGCCCACCACAGAGGCCTCGAAGTCGCACTTCTCATTCATTTTATTAGCCAGCAGGCAGGTATAATTGGCTTTATACAGCGCATAGCGTGGATTATCCGGCATGCCGCCGTCAATGGAGACATAGTTTTTATAGCCGGGGATCTTCTTTACCGTGCCGCAGGTATACAGAGTCATGCCTGCCGCGCCCACGATGCTGCGGCCGGGCTCCATATGGATCTCAGGCATTTCAATGTTCAGCCGCTTGCAAGCCGCCTGGATGGCTGCTGCCACCTGACTCACCTTGGTGTCCACATCCAGGAAGGGATCACTCTCCACATAGCGGACGCCATAGCCGCCGCCCAGATCCAGCTGCTGCGCCATATAGCCGTGCTTTTCCTTCATAGCGGCAATGAACTCCAGCATAATGACGGCCGCACGCTCAAAAATATCCTCACCGAATACCTGGGAACCCACATGACAGTGGAAGCCCATCAGCTCCACATGGGGCTGCGCCAGCGTGAAGACGGTGATCTCCTCGGCCTGTCCCGTCTCGATGGCGGAGCCGAACTTGCTGTCCACCTTGCCGGTGGCAATGGCCTCGTAGGTGTGGGGATCAATGCCCGGCGTCAGGCGCAGCAGCACCTTCTGCTTGATGCCCCGGCGGCCGGCCTCGGCCTCAATGGCCTTGATCTCCTCCACATTGTCGGCCACGAAGTAGCCGATGTGGTTGTCCATGCCGTACACAATATCCCTATCGGTCTTATTGTTGCTGTGGAAGTAGGCGTGGGACAGATCGTAGCCCGCCTGCAGGGCGGTGTAGATCTCGCCTGAGGATACCACATCGATGCCCATGCCCTCCTCCCGCATGATCTCGTAGATGCGCTTGAAGGAGTTGGCCTTGCTGGCATACAGGGGACGGCTGGTGGGGCCGAAATGCTTCTTGAAGGCATTCTGATACACGCGGCACTGATGGCGGATATAGTCCTCGTCCAGCAGATACAGCGGTGTGCCGTACTGCTTGGCCAGCGCCACGGTATCCTGCCCGGCAAAGTGGAGGTGGCCATTGGCTCCGATGGTAATATTCTCACAGATCATAGCGATATCCTTTCTTTCTCCCACTGATTCGATTCTAATGTATGTGTAAGGCTCACAGCGAGCCGGATATACAAATTTAAGGCTTTTGTTTGTATGTAAGGTGGATACCATCGATTGACAAGGGCAAGCACGCCTGACAGCGTGTCTTTCCGGCGCTTTTTGCCCTTTTCACCTTGGCGGGCGCCAGCCTCGCTCCAAAGGAACGTCGCTCGGCAGCATCGGCGAGAATATGCCGACTCAGCCCGCCTGCGTCTCAAAAACCAAAAATCACTCGAAAATCCATCGCTGGCAGGTGCGAAGCAGTTTTGCCGGAGCAGAAATGTGTCCAGACAAGAAAAGACCCGCAGAGAATACTTGCCGTATTGTCAAGGGGCTTGACGCAGTATGGGCGCATTTCTGCCCGTCAAAACCGTGTCTGCCCTTGTCAATCGATGGTAATATCTTGTATGAATGTGTCAATGAAATTGGGCGCAGGGGCTGCGGCTCAACCACACCACAGCCCCCTGCCCATTCTTCCGAGAGCAGAGGAGGTACTGAAATAGATTACTCAGCCTTCTCGGCGACAGCAGCTTCCTTCTTCTTGGCCAGAGCCTTTTCCAGCCAATCCTTGCCGTCCGCAAAGCGGGAGACGATGTAGGTCACCACATAGTCGCCGGCAGAGTTGATCATGGTGGCGGGAGGATCGACCAGGTTGCCGATGGCCACCAGAATGGGGAATGCCAGTTCCATCTGATTGGGGAAGAAGATGGAGCAGATGATGTACTCGCCGATGTAGCCACCGCCGGGCACGCCGGACATGCCGACGGAGGACAGCACAGCCACCAGAACGATGGGAATCAGCTTGCCCCAGCTCATATCCTGACCGAATACGCCCCAAACAAAGGCGATCTTCAACACGCAGGAGAAGCAGGAGCCGTCCATGTGCATAGTAGCGCCCAGAGGCACGACCATCTCAGCCACGTCCTTGCTGACGCCGGTATCCTCAGCCTCTTCCAGGTTGGTGGGGATGGTAGCGACAGAGGAGCAGGTACCCAAGGAGACCACAGCGGGCTTAGTGATGTGCTTGAACATGGTCTTTACTCCGTGCTTGCCTCCGCCGAACCAGGCGAACAGCGGGAACGCAGTAAAGATGTAGACAAAGCACAGGGGATAGTACACAGCCATGGCACGCCCATAGGAGCCGGCGATCTGGGGGCCGTAGTCAGCGACCAAGCCGGCGAAGATGGCGAAGAAGGCCACGGGAGCGTAGTAGGTGATGATCTTGATGAACTTCATCATGACATCGGTCATGCTGCTGAGCCACTTGGCGACCAGGGTCTCAGAGCCGCCCGCCATGTTGGTGGCGAAGCCGAACAGCACGGAGAACACGATCAGGGGCAGCATGGCCTTGCGGGTCAGCAGACCCACGAAGTCGCTGGCGGTGAAGAAGTTGACGATCATGTCGGAGATGGAGGCGTACTCGCCCATTTCCTCAGAGGGGATGTCGTTCCAGGGAACCAGTACCGGGGGGAAGATCTTCATCAGTGCGAACATGATGACGGCGGCGATGGCACCGGTGATGACGAAGGTCGCCACCGTGGTGCCCATGATCTTACCGGCACGCTTCATGCTCTTCATGTTGGCGATGGAGCCCGCAATGGACACGAACACCAGGGGAACCACCACGCAGAACATCATGTTGATGAACACCGTGCCGAAGGGTTTGAAGAATGCGACTACTTTCGCAGGAGCCAGCCAGCCGACGATGGCGCCCAGCACCATCGCGCCCAGCATGATGCCAAGGAAAATATAATTCTTGACTACAGCTTTCTTTTCCATAAGTTTTTACTCCTCCTAACTGATTTTGGTTGATTTGATTTGCTCTCTATGTAAAGCATATTGCTTACATACTCAATAAAGACGGGTCCAGCGCCTCGTCGGTGATCTCGCCCTTGCAGACGATGTTGGTGGGGCCGGTGAGAAACAGATCGCTGACATGTCCGTTTCCGTCCCGCTCTACGTCAATATACAGGGTGCCGCCGGTCATATCCACCCGGACGTTTTTTCCGGAGACCTTGCCCAGCAGCGTCAGCACAGTTACCACAGAGCCGGTACCGGTGCCGCAGGCATAGGTGAAGTCCTCCACCCCCCGCTCATAGGTGCGCTCATATACATGATCCGGGCCGATGATCTCGTAAAAGTTCACGTTAGCGCCCTTGGGGAAATCCTTATAGAACCGCAGCTTACGACCCAACCGGAACAGTGTCTGCGTGTCGAAATCCTTCAGATCCTTCATGGGCACTGCCGCGTGGGGGATGCCGGGGTCTCCCAGCTCCACATAGGCGCAATCATAGGTCGCGCCGTCCACCTCCGCCTTGCCATCCAGGCGCATGTTGCAGGGATCGTTGAGCCGCACACGGTACAGCCGGCGATCCACTCGCCAACCAGTGACCAGACCCGCCGTGGTCTCCACCTTCTGCACCTCGCCGGCCAATCCGTTTTCATAGCCATATCGGCAGATGCAGCGGGCACCGTTGCCGCACATCTCCCCCATGGAGCCATCGGAATTGAAAAACAGCATCTTGTAGTCGCCGCCGTAGGTGGGCTTTTTCACCACCATGAATCCGTCGGCACCGATGGACATATGCCGCTCACAGACAGTGCGGATGATCTCCGGCCACTTCTCATCGGGTATAGCATCCTGTCGGTCATCCACCACAATAAAGTCGTTGCCGGCACCGTTCATTTTCCAAAACTCCATGGCGTAACGCCCTCCTTTTTGCTTGTAATTGCATTGTACATGTCCTCTATAAGCTTGTCAAATTTTTGTCATAGTCCTATTATTCGGATGCACCGTCCTAAAATCAGGACTATCGCGCATATTTTATGGCACTTTCCTACCAAGAGATAGTCTATAGGTAGGCAGTGAGAAGGCTCATTTTTTAACCCCCTGAGCGAAAAATTTCAAAAATTTTTTGGGAACGAAAAAAGCCGCTGATTTCGTAGTGAAACCAGCGGCTTGATTTACGGTGTATTCAGCTGAAAATGGTCAAAAAAACTTCATGCCTGAGCACCGCGCCACGGAAATGCGCAAATGCCGGCGCATGAAGTTTTTGTGCATCATTTCCGGTTGCCCCACAGGGGCGAGGAAATGGCACATTTCTTATTTTTGCCATGCTTTTGCATGGCAAAAATAACGGTCACACAATCCTGACGGACTGTGTGACCGTATTTATATCAGTTGTTTTGCCTACGCTGTTTGCGTCAGCTTCTTATTGGCGCTGATCGCGGATCGCAGCCTGCGCGGCAGCCAAACGCGCAATGGGGACTCTAAACGGGCTGCAGGACACATAGTCCAGACCCACCTTGTGGCAGAACTCCACGGAGGAGGGATCGCCGCCGTGCTCGCCGCAGATGCCCAGATGCAGCTCCGGACGGGTGGCGCGACCCAGCTTGCAGGCCATATCCACCAGCTTGCCCACGCCCACCTGATCCAGACGGGCGAAGGGATCGCTCTCGTAGATCTTGTTGTCGTAGTAGGCAGGCAGGAACTTGCCGGCATCGTCGCGGCTGAAGCCGAAGGTCATCTGGGTCAGGTCGTTGGTGCCGAAGGAGAAGAAGTCCGCTTCCTTGGCGATCTCGTCCGCGGTCAGAGCGGCGCGCGGGATCTCGATCATGGTGCCGACCTTATACTTCATGTCGGACTTGACGGAGGAGATGATCTCGTCCGCGGTCTTGACGACGACGTCCTTGACGTACTTGAGCTCCTTGACCTCGCCGACGAGCGGGATCATGATCTCGGGCACGATGTTCCACTCGGGATGCTTGGCGTTGACATTGAGCGCAGCCTTGATGACCGCACGGGTCTGCATCGCGGCGATCTCCGGGAAGGTGACAGCCAGACGGCAGCCGCGGTGACCCATCATCGGGTTGAACTCATGCAGGGAGGCGATGATGTTCTTGATCTCGGCAACGCTCTTGCCCATATCCTTGGCGAGCAGCTCGATGTCGGCCTCCTCGGTGGGGACGAACTCGTGCAGCGGGGGATCGAGGAAGCGGACGGTCATCGGACGGCCCTCGAGCGCGATATACATGGCCTCGAAGTCGCCCTGCTGCATCGGCTCGAGCTTGGCGAGCGCCTTCTCACGCTGCTCGAGCGTGTCGGCGCAGATCATCTCGCGGATGGCGGGGATACGGTCAGCCTCGAAGAACATATGCTCGGTGCGGCAGAGGCCGATGCCCTCGGCGCCGAACTTGACCGCCTGCGCGGTATCGTGCGGGTTATCGGCGTTGGTGCGGACGCCCAGACGGCGATACTTGTCCGCCCAGCCCATGACGCGGCCGAACTCGCCGCCGATGGAGGCGTCGACCGTGGGGACTGCGCCGTCGTAGATGTTGCCGGTGGAGCCGTCGATGGAGAGCCAATCGCCCTCGTGGTAGACCTTGCCGGCGAGCTCGAACTGCTTGTTCTCCTCATCCATCTTGATGTCGCCGCAGCCGGAGACACAGCACTTGCCCATGCCGCGCGCCACGACGGCCGCGTGGGAGGTCATGCCGCCGCGGACGGTCAGGATGCCCTGAGAGGCCTTCATACCCTCAATGTCCTCGGGAGATGTCTCGAGACGGACGAGCACGACCTTCTCGCCGCGCTCCTTCCACGCCTTGGCGTCCTCGGCGGAGAAGACGATCTTGCCGCAGGCCGCGCCGGGAGAGGCGGGCAGCGCCTTGCCGATAACGGGGGTCTTCTTGAGCACCTCGGTATCGAACTGGGGATGGAGCAGCGTGTCGAGAGAGCGGGGCTCGATCATGGCGACGGCCTTCTTCTCGTCGATCATGCCCTCGTCCACGAGGTCGCAGGCGATCTTGAGAGCGGCGGCGGGGGTGCGCTTGCCGTTACGGGTCTGGAGCATATAGAGCTTGCCGTGCTCGACGGTGAACTCCATATCCTGCATATCGCGGTAATGATCCTCAAGGATCTTGCAGACGTCCTCGAACTGCTTGAAGGCCTCGGGGAACTTCTCGGCCATCTCGGCAATGGGCATCGGGGTACGGACGCCGGCAACGACGTCCTCGCCCTGCGCGTT
>OCHK01002198.1_pt1 | contig 13457 bp, 9 predicted proteins | sample 1538551 | NCBI WGS metagenome assembly OCHK01 (sample SAMN04571707, study PRJEB22368) | human gut metagenome | biome: human gut; material: stool | host: Homo sapiens | place: Luxembourg | collected 2012-08-31
CCAGCCATATTTCTCGGCATGTTCCCGGAAAGCATTACGCAATCCATTATTTGCAGAAACTCCTCCGGCCACAGCTATTTCATTAATCTTATATTCTTTGGCGGCTTTTCGTAATTTATCCATCAGAATATCCACTACAGTAGCCTCCAATGATGCTGCAAGATCTACTTTATGGTGTTCTATGAAATCAGGATCTTCCTTTAACCAGTCGCGTAATGAATATAAAAAGGAAGTTTTCAATCCGCTGAAGCTGTAATCTAAACCAGGAATATGCGGTTTGCTGAATGTAAAAGCTTTCGGATTTCCCTGACGAGCCAGTTTATCAATGATCGGTCCGCCGGGATAACCAAGTCCCATCACTTTAGAGCATTTATCAATAGCTTCACCTGCGGCATCGTCAATAGTCTGTCCAAGAATCTCCATATCATTATAGGCTTTGACCAGTATGATTTGTGAATTTCCTCCAGATACCAGCAAACAGAGAAATGGGTAAACAGGTTGTCTCTCTTCTTCTCCTTCCGCTTTAATAAAATGAGCTAAAACATGTCCGGTCAAATGATTAACATCAATCATTGGGATGTTTAAAGAACGAGCGAATCCTTTTGCAAAGGAGGCTCCAACAAGCAAAGACCCCATCAATCCCGGTCCGCGAGTGAAAGCTACCGCGCTCAACTCTTCTTTGGTGACGCCGGCACGTTTTAATGCTTCATGTACTACCGGTACGATGTTTTGTTGGTGTGCCCGTGAAGCCAACTCGGGTACTACTCCACCGTATGCTTCATGTACGGCTTGACTTGATACCACATTTGACAGCAAATAACCATCCTTGATTACGGCTGCCGACGTATCGTCACAGGAGGATTCAATTCCTAAAATTATTGCACTCATAAGTATTTAAACTATTAAACGGTGCAAAAGTAATCATAAAACTACGATTCGTAACGAACTATTTTATATTTTTGTTCGCAAAATAAAAGTTATCGCATATCAGAACGCTGAAAAAGACTGTACGCTGGGTAGTAGGTATTGTACTGGGAGTATATATCGGGACTATTGTTTTGCTGAATATACCAAACATTCAGCAAGCAATGAGTGTATTTGTAGCTGAAGAACTTTCTGAAGTTTTAAATACAAAGGTAGTGATTGGTAGAATTAATATGGGTCTATTGAACCGTATTATTATTGATGATGTATTGCTTGACGATCAGAGTGGTCAGGAAATGCTCAAAGTCACACGTTTGTCTGCCAAGTTCGATATTATGCCCTTTTTTAAAGGAAAGATATCCATTAGCAGTGTCCAGCTTTTCGGATTTAATATCAATCTCCGGAAAGAGACTCCGGATTCCCCTCCTAATTTTAAGTTTGTTTTGGATGCTTTTGCTTCCAAAGATACCGTGAAGAAAGAAAACTCCCTTGATTTGCGTATTAATTCCATCCTGATTCGTCGTGGAAGGATGTCTTATCATGTGTTGTCGGAAGAAGAAACACCGGGGAAATTTAACGCTAAGCATATTCAGCTTCAAAATATCATCGCTAATATATCGCTGAAGGCATTAAGTAAGGACTCTTTGAATTTAGGGATCAAGCGATTGAGCCTTGATGAAAAAGCATCCGGCTTCTCTTTGAAAAAAATGAGTTTGAAACTGGTTGCCAATAACAAGCAGACAAACATTGATAATTTTACAATAGAATTGCCCGAAACCTCTCTCAAGCTTGATACCATTCATTTGGAGTATGATAGTTTGAAAGCTTTTGACCGTTTTACAGAACAGGTGCATTTCTCTTTCCGTACTTTGCCATCGCAAGTTACTTTAAAAGATATTTCTCCTTTTGTCCCTATCCTCTCGCATTTCAAGGAACCGGTGACGTTGGATATGGAGGTGAAGGGAACTGTGGATCAGTTGACTTGTTCGCATCTGGAGATTACAGCCGATGACCGTCAGTTCCGTCTGCGAGGAGATGTATCGCTTCAGGACTTATCGCGTCCACAAGATGCGTATGTATATGGAACCCTTTCCGAACTTTCGGCCAATACGCGCGGAGTCGGTTTTTTAGTGCGTAATTTGAGTCCTAATTATAATGGAGTTCCTCCTCTTCTCGAACGTTTGGGCAACGTGAGTTTCCAGGGAGAAATTTCGGGATACTTCACGGACTTAGTTACTTATGGACAATTACAAACGAGTCTTGGAAATGTAAAGACCGACTTAAAATTGAGTTCTGATAAGACAAAAGGATTGTTTGCGTATTCCGGAGCTGTCAAAACAGAGGATTTTCAACTAGGTAAATTATTGGATAATGAGGAATTGGGAGAAATTACTTTCAATCTGGATGTACATGGCCGGCATATTGCTGACCACTTGCCTGCCGTAGAATTGAAAGGACTGATTGCTTCGATAGATTATAGCAGATATAGATATGAAAATATCACACTGGACGGAGAATACAAACAAGGCGGATTTAATGGAAAGATTGCGTTGGATGATCCTAATGGCTCTATTTATCTGAATGGAGACGTAAATGTTGCATCCAAAGTTCCTACTTTTAATTTTCTTGCAGTAGTCAATAAAGTACGCCCACATGATTTGAATCTTACGACCAAATATCCTGATGCAGAGTTCTCTTTAAAACTGAAAGCCAATTTTACAGGTGGATCAGTGGATGAGATGATTGGAGAAATCAATGTGGATAGCTTGGAATTTACAGCTCCGGATAAAGCATATTTCATGCAGAATATGAATATCCGGGCAACCAAACAAAATGGAGAAAATCAGCTTAGATTGACTTCCGAATTCCTGAAAGCAAGCATAGAGGGAAAATTCCAATATCACACATTGCCTGCCAGTATTCTGAATATTATGCGGAAATATGTGCCGTCTTTGATATTACCTCCCAAGAAGCCGATTGAAACCCATAATAACTTTTTGTTTGATATACATATATATAATACGGACATTTTATCTACGATATTTGATATACCGTTAACGGTATATACTCATTCTACGTTGAAGGGATATTTTAATGATGCTTTACAACGCTTGCGTATAGAGGGATATTTTCCCCGTCTGCAATATAAGAACAACTATATTGAGTCAGGTATGATTCTGTGCGAGAATCCGGCAGATCATATTCGTGCACGGGTTCGTCTGACTAATTTGAAAAAGAAAGGGGCAGTCAATCTATCTCTGGATGCACAAGCTAAAGATGACAATGTCAGTACGACTTTGGATTGGGGAAATAATGCTGCAGCAACATATAGCGGGAAATTAGCAGCTGTTGCCAAATTTCTACGTACAAGCGGAGAAAAGTCATTGTTGAAAGCGATGGTGGATGTGAATCCTACTGATGTTATTTTAAATGATACTCTCTGGAAGATACATCCTTCGCAGGTGGTGGTCGATTCCGGACGAGTGGATGTGAATAATTTCTATTTTAGTCATCAGGATAGGTATGTACGTATTAACGGCCGGCTTTCCGAGAATCCTAAAGATACTGTAAAGGTTGATCTAAAGGATATAAATATGGGATATGTATTTGATATTGCAAGTATATCCGACGATGTAAATTTTGAGGGCGATGCAACAGGAACGGCTTATGCAAGCGGAGTGTTTAAAAAGCCTATCATGAATACCCGTTTATTTATAAAGAATTTCTCACTCAATCACGGTCGTTTGGGTGAACTGGATATATATGGTGAGTGGGATAATGAAAACAGAGGTATCCGGTTGGATGCATCCATTCAGGATATATCTCCTTCTCCGTCGCGTGTCACGGGTATTATTTATCCATTAAAACCCGAGAGCGGACTTGATTTAAATATTGAAGCAAATGAATTGAATCTGAAATTCCTCGAACATTATATGAAGTCTATTGCCAATGATATTAAAGGGCGAGGAACAGGAAAAGTACATTTCTATGGAAAATTTAAAGGATTGAACCTGGATGGTGCGGTTATGACAGATGCATCCATGAATTTTGATATTTTAAACACACATTTTGCGGTAAAAGATACTATTCATTTGGCTCCTACCGGATTGACATTCAATAATATACATATCTCTGATATGGAAGGGCATTCGGGGAGAATGAATGGATATTTGCATTTCCAGCATTTTAAGAACCTAAACTATCGTTTCGAGATACAGGCAAATAATATGCTTGTGATGAACACAAAAGAATCGACAGATATGCCTTTCTATGGTACGGTATATGGTACCGGGAATGTATTGCTCTCTGGAAACGCCATACAGGGGCTCGACGTAAATGTGGCTATGACTACAAATCGAAATACTACCTTTACATATATTAATGGTAGTGTAGCATCGGCTACTAGCAATCAGTTTATCAAATTCGTGGATAAAACACCTCGTCGTACTATCCAGGATTCTGTTCAAGTAATCTCATATTACGAACAAATACAGCAAAAACGTCAGGAGGAGGAAGAGCAGAAAACAGATATCCGTTTGAATATTCTCGTGGATGCAACTCCCGATGCCACCATGCGAATCATTATGGACCCTATTGCCGGAGATTATATCAGCGGAAAAGGTACGGGAAATATCCGGACGGAATTTTATAATAAGGGCGATGTGAAAATGTTTGGTAATTACCGGATCAATCAAGGAGTATATAAATTTAGTTTGCAGGAAGTGATTCGTAAAGACTTTATTATCAAGGATGGAAGTACAATAACGTTCAATGGTGCACCTTTGGATGCTAACATGGACATACAAGCTTCATATACAGTGAACTCTGCCTCTTTGAATGATTTGATACCGGATGCTTCGGCTATTATACAACAACCCAATGTGCGTGTAAATTGTATCATGAATCTAAGTGGTATGCTGGTACGACCGACTATCAAACTGGGTATTGAGCTTCCGAATGAAAGAGATGAAATACAAACATTGGTACGTAATTATATCAGTACGGAAGAGCAAATGAATATGCAGATTCTTTATTTGCTGGGTATTGGCAAGTTCTATACGGAAGATGCCCGTAATAATAATCAGAATTCGAATGTGATGTCATCGGTGCTCTCATCTACTCTCTCCGGCCAGTTGAACAATGCACTTTCACAGGTCTTTGAAACGAATAACTGGAATATCGGTACGAATTTGAGTACGGGTGATAAGGGTTGGACAGACATGGAAGTAGAAGGTATTTTGTCGGGACAATTATTGAATAACCGTTTATTGATAAACGGAAACTTCGGTTATCGGGATAATCCGATGGCTAATACTAACTTTGTAGGAGACTTTGAAGCAGAATGGCTGATTACCCGTTCGGGAGATATTCGTTTGAAGGCTTATAATGAGACAAATGACCGTTATTACACAAAAACAAACTTGACTACACAAGGTGTAGGTATCATGTATAAAAAGGATTTCAATAAATGGAGTGATCTATATTTCTGGAATAAATGGCGGTTACGCAATAAGCGGAAACGGGAAGAAGCTGAAAAGGTGAAACCGCAACAAACGGACAGCATCACTGATAAAACTGATAAATCGGCAGTGAAAAGAAAACGTGTACAGGAGCAGTAAAAAATAATAAACGATGACATATCCACCAGGAATTATGTCATCGTTTGTTGTTTGTGAGAATTATGTTTCAGAATTATGCACTTTGACCTATGAAAGGACAGTACCGTTCTCGCCTATGTTTACTACTTTATCTACATCCCCCTTCTCAAGTTCAATTCGATTATGGTACCATCTGCTTTTTCAATATACTCACTCCGCTTCGTCAAAACGATATTCTCCATATTGATTATTGAGAGTATTGTTTACTGCTTCAGGCAATTCATTCTGACGTATTTCCCATGAAGTAGAATACCAATTTCCAGTCTGGTTGAACAATACATCTTTTGAGATTCCATTATGAATGATATCTACCTCTGTAAATCCAAAATCCCAATCATTTCTATCATCTTCAACGTCTACTTCCATGATTCTTGCATTCGGATACTTTTCATTGATGAAGTTTTTCATAGCTTCAGTCAATTGTACAGGAAGATGTTCGCTGTTATCATCATCAGTGTCTACAATGCTTTTAATCAGAGTTCCATCAGCAGAATAATACAAATCGACCTCCTGATTCTGCTTTTCGACTTCAATTACGAAAACAGTTTCAACGCCTGTCCGTTCCAGTTTGTCTATATCATCCCGCTTCCATGAGGCATATTCGCTGTTCTCAAAAGACATTTTTACTGCTTGTGGTAATGCATTGTAAGGAATGTCCGTTTCTGTCATTTGCCATTTACCATCTTGGGTGAACCATGCAGATGCTTCATATCCGTCATAGAAATCTGCTACATAATATCCAGACTTAGTTTCCCACTTCACATTTGCAGCATTAGGGAATTTGGATGAAAATGCACTTTGAAGTTCGGCAGGAACAGCTATTGAACCATCGTCATCGTTGTCACAACTTTGCAGACTCCATGTGACGCTTAGTGCCAGTAAAAGTGTATAAATCTTTAGTTTCATCTTTGTTCAATTTAAATAGGTTTAGAAATCAATATCAATCAAATTAAATTTCAGGTCAAACTTCAGTTCCGTACGGTTGGACAGTTTTACTTCATAATCTTTCTTATCTCTCTCAATTTTTAGAATTTTAGCATCAGGGTAATTGGTCGTTACGTATTTCTGAATAGCTGCCGGAATAATTGCTGTAGGTACAGAACTATATTTGCAGTTCACTTCTTCCCAGTTGCCTTTGTTGTCAAACTCCACTTTATCGCCATTCGTGAAAATCACTTCATAACTTTTATAAAAGAAATCACTCTCCATTTTGGCTAATGCTACTTTGCTGTCGGCAAAATGCTGTTTGATAAACTGCTGTGCCGGTTGTGGCATTTGAGTTACCTGGATTGGTTTGTCGTCATCTGCACGAGCTACTGTTTGCAAAGTGAAAAGACACACTAATAAGAATACTAACTTTTTCATAATCGTTGTTTTTTAATATTGGTTTTTACTATTATTATTAATTTGATAATGCAAAGATGAGAGGAGAATCTGAAAAGATTTGGGAATTTTGAGAATTTCCGAAAAAAAATCGAAAAAATATAGTGACGCTATCCGGTTAACATAGCGTCACTATATATAAAGGATACCGTCACCATCCTATAGGGATAGTGTCACTATAATTTCTTCCTGAAATTAGATTCTTTAGGATTCTTTTAAAACTACTAATAGATACATCGTTTATTTTTGCACACACAAATTTGACAATATTCATATTAAACAACCATAAGAACTTTTGTATGACTATGAGAACAAATTATTTTTTATTATTAGCTATTCTATTGGGGATTATCCCTATGAGTTACACGCACGCCAATGATTCAATACCTAAGAGCGTGATTCTGTACACACCTTACACAAAAATCTCCGTATCTCCCGGAGCGTCAATTGACTACAGTATTGATCTTATCAACAACACGGACCAGTTGATGAATGCGAATCTTTCTGTCAGCGGATTGTCCGCCAGTTGGAAACACGAAATGAAATCCGGTGGCTGGAGCCTTAGCCAACTATCGGTACTTCCCAAAGAGAAAAAGACTTTCAATTTAAAAGTCGAAGTCCCATTAAAAGTGAATAAAGGTAATTATCACTTTGTAGTATATGCCGGAAACGCCAAACTTCCATTGGATGTGGTGGTTGCTCAAAAAGGAACATACCAGACTGAATTTACTACCGACCAACCCAACATGCAGGGAAATTCTAAATCAACCTTCACTTTCAGCGCCACTTTAAAGAATCAGACTGCCGACCAGCAGCTATATGCTTTGATGGCTAATGCACCCAGAGGTTGGAATGTAGTTTTTAAACCTAATTATAAGCAAGCCACTTCTGCACAAGTGGAAGCCAACAGTACCCAAAATGTAAGTATAGATATTACTCCTCCTGCCAATGTAGAAGCCGGCAGTTACAAAATTCCGGTACGCGCTGCTACAGGTACCACTTCCGCTGAATTGGAACTGGAAGTGGTTGTTACCGGCTCTTATCAAATGGAACTGACTACTCCCCGTGGGTTATTGAGCACAGATGTCACAGCAGGTGATATAAAGAAAATAGAACTGGAAGTCAGAAATACAGGTTCTTCATTACTGAAAGATATTCAGCTGTCTGCTAATAAACCAGCTGACTGGGAAGTAACTTTCGAACCTTCAAAAATCGATGCACTAAAAGCCGGAGAGACATCAACGGTTATGGCTACTTTGAAAGCTTCTAAAAAAGCATTGCCAGGCGACTATGTGACTACCATCATGGCAAAAACTCCTGAAGTAAATGCCGATGCGCAGTTCAGAGTTGCAGTAAAAACTCCGATGATATGGGGATGGGTAGGCGTTCTTATCATTATTGCCACCATCGGCGTGGTTTACTATCTGTTCCGTAAATATGGAAGGAGGTAAATTATGGGCGAACAAGTGATCGTACTTACCGATTTGACCAAACAATACGGTAATTTCACTGCTGTAGATCATATTCGCCTGAATATCCGGAAAGGAGAAATCTTCGGATTACTGGGACCGAATGGTGCTGGAAAATCAACTACTATCTTAATGATGTTGGGATTGACAGAGCCTACTTCGGGAACAGTTGAAATTTGTGGAATCAATTCTACTACACACCCCATTGAAGTAAAAAGGAAAATTGGGTATTTGCCAGAAGATGTAGGATTCTATGATGATATGACAGGACCGGAGAATTTGATCTATACAGCGCGATTAAATGGTATTTCTGATAAAGAGGCAAAAACCAAGGCTATGGAACTGATGAAGCGGGTAGGCCTTGAAGATCAGTTAGCCAAAAAGACAGGGAAATACTCTCGTGGTATGAGACAGCGGTTGGGATTGGCTGATGTACTTATTAAAAATCCGGAGATTATTATTCTCGATGAGCCGACTTCAGGGATTGACCCTGCAGGTGTTCAGGAATTTATCGAACTGATTCGCTGGTTGAGTAAAGAAGAAGGACTGACAGTGCTTTTCTCTTCCCATCATCTGGATCAGGTACAGAAAGTGTGCGACCGGGTAGGTTTGTTCAGTAATGGCCAATTACTTGCTTTGATCGATATGGCAGAATTGAAAGATAAGAAGCAGGAATTGTCTGATATTTATAACCATTATTTTGAGGAAGGAGGAGAAAGACATGAATAAAGTCAATCATCCTTTTTGGGTTATCGTCAACAAGGAAATTTCCGATCATGTCAAAAGTTGGCGTTTTATTATACTAATAGGTATTATAGCACTTACCTGTATGGGGTCGCTATATACAGCACTCACCAATATTAGTGAAGCCATCAAACCTAATGATCCGGACGGTTCGTTTCTTTTCTTGAAGTTGTTTACGGTTTCAGATGGGACTCTCCCCTCTTTTGTGCTGTTTATTAACTTCTTAGGTCCCCTATTGGGAATCGCTTTGGGATTTGATGCAGTCAATTCCGAACAAAATAAAGGAACATTGAGCCGTATGCTGTCCCAGCCTATTCATCGCGATTGCATTATCAATGCGAAGTTTGTGGCTGCTTTGATTGTGATAGGTATCATGTTGTTTGTATTGGGCTTTCTGGTGATGGGATGTGGGCTGATTGCTATTGGTATTCCTCCTACGGCAGAAGAGTTTTGGAGAATTGTTTTCTTCATCATTACCAGTATCTTTTATGTAGCATTCTGGTTGAATCTGGCTATTCTGTTCTCACTCCGTTTCCGTCAGGCAGCGACTTCTGCCTTAGCATCTGTGGCTGTTTGGCTGTTTTTTAGTGTATTCTATACCATGATTGTTAATTTGGTGGCAAAAGGGTTGAGTCCGTCACAGATGGCATCACCTTATCAGATTATCAGTTATCAGAAGTTTATTCTAGGGTTGATGCGTTTGGCACCGAGTGAACTGTTTAATGAAGCTACCACCACACTATTGATGCCTTCTGTCAGAAGTTTGGGGCCATTGACTATGGAACAGGTACAGGGAGCTATCCCTAGTCCGCTCCCATTGGGACAAAGTCTTTTAGTTGTATGGCCACAGTTGACCGGATTGATTGCGGCAACGGTTATTTGCTTCGCTATTTCTTATATCATGTTTATGAGGAGAGAAATACGATCCCGATAACCTGCTCACTATAAAAGACGCAGAGGACACGGAGAAACAGGTGGATGGATATACCTGACAAATTGGTTTTATGATAACCGACAGGTCGTTCACTTAAAATCCGTGTCCTCTGTGTTTTTCAGATGAATCTTATGATTGGGAAATCTCGAAGCAATGTTCATTCTGCTCGAAGTAATATTTTATATTCAGATGTTGCAAACGACAGATGGAATCGGCTATAGCTAATCCCAGCCCTGTAGATCCTTCTTTTTTGCTACCCTGATAGAAACGTTCGAAGATATGTTCCTTGTTCAGCGGATGTTCCACTCCCGAATTTCGGAAAGTAATACCGTTCTTAGTAACGGTGATTCGGATATGTCCTCCATCAATATTATGTACAAATGCATTTTTCAGGAGGTTAGTGAGCAAAGCAACAGCCAGGGATTCGTTCATTGTCACCTTGAAAACGCCTTGTTCATCTATCGTGACTTCTATGTTGCGATAATCATAAACTTCTTCGTAATCTTGCAGATATTGTTTGAGAAGTACATTGAGTTCCAATTCTTTGGTATCCGTAAACTGACCATTATCAATCTTGGAAAGCAATAATAGGGATTTGTTTAATTTAGTAATGTATTCTAAAGTCTGATGCGTTTTCATCAGTTCTTCCAGTTGTTTTTCTGATAGCGAATCATCTTCCATCAACATTTCCAATCGATTACGGCAGATAGCAAGTGGAGTTTGTATCTCGTGTGAAGCATTTCCGATAAACTGTTTTTGTTGTTCGAACATCTGCTCCGTACGTTCCACATAACGAATGGCAGCCTCATTTAATTTCCGGAATTCCGTGATTTGAGTATCGTTACTCAAAGGTTTATTTCTTTTTCCTGTTTGATAACCGTCCAGCCAGTGTAGAAGTACATAGAGCGGTCGCATATTCCGGTAAAATACCCATACGGAAATGATAATAATGCAGAATAATAAAGCTACATATAAAAATATAATCCACACCTGGATGGCATCTCTCAAATCGTCTTTTTCAATGCTGGGAGTTGATACTGTCAGCTCGTGGTATCGTCCTTCATCATCTTTAAAGATAGTAGTAAGAATACGTGCCGGCTCGGTCTCTCCTTTTTCTTCAATGTATACCATAGAGTCTTTATACTGAATATCCTCCCGGCTTTCCGCATACTCTTTGCTTACTTCCATCATATAATATTGATTGTTGGAGCCATTGGTTTTAGAAGGTAGCTCCTCTCCTGCCAATGCCCGGATAATGATGGTTTCCGAATAATCTTCCAAAGCATCATCCACTTCATCGTTGACTTCATCGATCATCGTAACATAAAAGAAGATAGCCCAGACCGTCAGTATAAGGGTCAGAGCAAGAGTAATACGAAGAATGATGTAATATATTAATTTCATGGACAATAATTTCTTTCTTTTTTATTCTACTATCATTTTATACCCAAATCCATAGACTGCTTTAATTTCAATAGTTGCACCGGAATCTTTGAGCTTTTTGCGAAGATTCTTGATTTGTGCATATATGAAGTCAAAATTATCGACCTGATCGATATGGTCTCCCCACACTGATTCGGCCAAAGTGTTTTTATTGATTAATCTCCCAGGGCGATTGATAAAATATAACAGGATATCATATTCTTTTCTATTTAGTTCCACTTCCTGCTCGTTGACAAATACACGATATTTATCCGGTTCTATCCGTACGTTGCCTTGGCGGATATCAATCTCTCCATCATGCTGATGGCGACGAATCACGCTTTTAATTCGTGCATTTAGTTCAACCAAATGAAATGGCTTTGGCAAATAATCGTCCGCTCCCAGTTCTAATCCCAAAACTTTGTCTTCCAGAGAGTCTTTCGCGGAAATAATAATCACGTTCTCCCGCTTATGGAGAGCTTTCAGTCGTTCAAGAAGATCAAGTCCGCTTCCGTCCGGTAGCATGATGTCCAATAAGATACAATCATAGTCGTAATCTTCAATTTTGCGTAGAGCAGAATTGAAGTCACTGGCTGTTTCTACAACGTAACGTTCTTTTTCAAGTGAACATTGAATCAGTTCTCTCAAAGAGGGTTCGTCTTCTACAATCAATATCTTCATAATTTTGTCTCCTTTCTTTTTTACATACTACAAAGAAAAGGGATATTTCTGAAATAAAACTGAAATGGATTGAAAAAAGAGTTTGAAATAACTATTGAATGTCTAATGAACTGTTAGGATAGGCCATAAATAATATAATATGGAAGGAAAAAAAGAAAAGGATGAAAGCGATTGAGCCGTTTCCATCCTTTTTATAATTATGTGCGAATTTTGTTTAATAAGAACGTGCAAATATCACGCGGCAAGCAGATGGTTTACCTGTTACCATACATTTACCAGGTTCTTTGTCTCCCGGAACAAATGACTCGAACGGAATACAACGAATGGTTGCTTTAGTTTCTTCCTTAATTTTTTCTTCGGTTTCAGTAGTTCCATCCCAATGAGCCAGAATAAATCCGCCTTCTTCGATTTTTTCTTTAAATTCGTCATAGGTGTCTACTGTTGTAATCTTGGAGTTACGGTAGTCCAATGCTTTTTTGTAGATATTAGCCTGCATTTCTTCAAGCAGGTTCTGAACGTATGTTTCAATGCCTTCACAGGTAACTGTTTCTTTTTCCAGTGTATCACGGCGCATCACTTCCATCGTGTTGTTTTCAAGATCGCGACCACCCATAACCAAACGAACAGGTACACCCTTCAATTCATAATCAGCGAATTTGAAGCCCGGCCGTTTGTTATCTGCATTATCATATTTCACAGAGATACCCAATGCTTTCAACTTAGCTACAATGCCTTCTACTTTAGCGTCAATTTGTTTCAGTTGTTCGTCATTCTTATAGATAGGAACGATTACTACCTGAATCGGAGCCAAATGTGGAGGTAATACCAATCCGTTGTCATCCGAGTGAGTCATAATCAATGCACCCATCAAACGAGTAGAAACACCCCATGAAGTAGCCCAAACATACTCCATCTTGTTTTCCTTGTTAACGAACTGAACATCGAATGCCTTTGCAAAGTTTTGTCCCAGAAAGTGGGAAGTACCACTTTGCAATGCTTTTCCGTCCTGCATCATGGCTTCTATTGTGTAAGTGTCAAGTGCACCTGCAAAACGTTCATTGGCTGATTTCACTCCCTTTACAACGGGAACAGCCATATATTTTTCTGCAAATTCACCATATACATTCAACATTCTGATTGCTTCTTCCTCTGCTTCTTCACGGGTAGCATGAGCGGTATGTCCCTCTTGCCACAGGAATTCGGCAGTACGCAGGAAAAGACGGGTACGCATTTCCCAACGGA
>OCHK01002209.1_pt1 | contig 13409 bp, 9 predicted proteins | sample 1538551 | NCBI WGS metagenome assembly OCHK01 (sample SAMN04571707, study PRJEB22368) | human gut metagenome | biome: human gut; material: stool | host: Homo sapiens | place: Luxembourg | collected 2012-08-31
CGAACGAGGATCACGCCAGGGCCGACCTGCTCACCAGCGAAACGCTTGCAACCAAGACGCTTCGACTGAGAATCACGACCATTACGGATGGAACCTTGACCTTTCTTGTGTGCCATTCTATTCCCTCCTTCTTATTTCTTCGCTTTAGCAGAACCGACCGACACGATCTTCACGCGCGTGAGATTCTGACGATGACCACGGGTGCGCTTGTAATTCTTGCGCTTCTTGAACTTGAAGATGATCTGCTTTTCGCCCTTGAACTGCTCGACGACCTCAGCCTCTACCTTGGTCTTTGCAGCTTTAGCGGGATCGGCAACAACTTTGTCGCCATCGACAACAGCGATAGCCGTAAGGGGAACCTTCGCGCCCACTTCAGCATCGAGCTTTTCGATATTGAGATAGTCTCCAGCGGCAACCTTGTACTGCTTACCACCGGTCTTTACGATTGCGTACATGCATACTCCTATAAACGTGTCAAAACGCAAGCCGTTATCTTATCAGCCTGGCAAGGCCGCGTCAATAAAACGCATGCGCATCTACCTTTAAAAGTATTCGTTTCCCGCTTAAGCGATCATGCGTGTTCGAGGGAAAAGACCACTCACGATCAAGCAGGTTGCGACGTTTTCCTGAAGCGAACCACATCGAAAAAGTTCCAACAGCTACGATGAGTTTCACACCATGAAAAACAGCCTGTCTATTTTATAGCCATATGCACCTTTTGGGGAGAAATTTTTTCTCGGCGGTGCGAAAATAGCGCGTTAGTGCGCTTCCGCCCAATTCTTTCCCCACGAAACATCAACGATGAGCGGCACCGAAAGCTCCACAACCGATTCCATGATGCGTGAAACGAGCGCACTTACCTCTTCGATCTCATCGGTTGGAACCGAGAAATCGAGTTCGTCATGCACCTGGAGGATGAGCTTGGTCTTCGCGCCAGATCTTACCAATTCATCTTGCACCTGACGCATTGCGATCTTGATGATATCAGCAGCCGTGCCTTGCATGGGATGATTCATAGCGGTGCGCTCACCAAAACCACGCTGTTGCGCATTGCGCGCATTGAGTTCAGGGATGTAGCGCCTGCGTCCGAACAACGTTTCAGCATACCCACATCTCTTGGCCTCCTCGACGATCCTGTCGAGATGGGCGCGCACCCCACTATATGCAGCAAAATAACGATCAATCATGTCTTTGGCATCGCCGAAGGGAATATCGAGCGACTGCGAAAGCCCATAGGCCTGCTGACCGTACACAATGCCGAAGTTAACCGCCTTCGCACGACTGCGCAGAAGCGGCGTAACCTCTTCGAGCGGCACATCGAACACTCGGCTTGCCGTCTTCGCGTGAAAATCTTCACCTGAAAGAAATGCCTCGATAAGATGTTCGTCGCCAGAAAGGTGCGCGAGCAACCTCAGTTCGATCTGTGAATAGTCCGCTGAAAGGAAAACCTCACCTTCCTCGAGCGGAACGAAGCATTCGCGAATCTGACGACCGAAATCGGTGCGCACAGGAATGTTTTGCAGATTCGGGTCGGACGACGAAAGACGTCCTGTGGTGGTGACCATCTCATTGAATGACGTGTGGATACGCCCATCGTTTGCTCGCATGCGCGGCAACGCATCAATGTAGGTTGATTTCACCTTGGCATATTCACGGTAATGGAGTACAAGCTCAGGCAGCTCATGCATCTTTGAAAGCTCTTTGAGCACCGAAGCATCCGTTGAATAGCCGCGCTGATTCTTCTTGATCGGAGTGAGCCCTAGCACCTCGAAGAGGATATGGGCAAGCTGCTTGGGAGAGTCGATATTGAAATCCTCGCCCGCAAGCTCAACGATCTGCGTCCGCAGTGTATCGAGTTCTTCTTGGGTGGCAAGCGCGATACGATCGAGCGTTGCTTTGTCGATGGCCGCACCAGTACGCTCCATGCACGCTAGCACGCCCACCAGCGGATAGTCGATCTCAGTATAGACCGAAGCCACCCCATCTTCGTCAAGACGACTGCGCATGATCTCAGCCAAACGCTCCACTGCAGCAGCCTTGAGGGCAAGCTCATCGGCAAGCACTTCAGCATCGGGCAAGAACGATCCGCAATGGATCTCGACGAGCTTTTGGATGTCGAAGCCACCATTTGTGGAATTAACCACATAGGAGGCGAGCGCCACGTCGAAGCACTCCATCGCCAGTACCTCTTCTACGCTCACCAGCGCGACATCAGAAGAATCGTGAGGGAACACCTGCTCGACTAGCTTCTTCGCGTCGAAGGTGATGAAGCGCCCTTCCTTGACTAAGCGTGCAAGCGCTTGCTTGGCTTCATCACCCGTAAGGTAGAGCGTCTCATCTTCGGTACGCAACACCATATGGACTTCATCACCGAAAAGCGAGCCCTGCTTGTCACTGTCAGCCAACACCACCGGCATACTCGTACCCGACGCGATGAGCGCCTCGAAACTTGCCTGCGCATCAGCTCCTTCAACCCCCGCCGGTGTCGAAGCGTCACCAAGCATATCGAGCACTTTGGTCAAGTGAGCCATGAAGCGCACGCTCGTGAACGCCTCCGTTACCTTTGCCGCATCAAAATCAGGAAACGTAAGATCTTCAAGATTGATCTCGATCGGCACATCGCGCACGATCGTGGCAACTTCGCGCGAAAGGAAGGCATCTTCTTTATGGTTCGTGAGATTCTCAAGCTGCTTTCCCTTGAAAGCATCGAGATGTGCATAGATGCCCTCGAGATCGTCGAATTCCTGCAGCATGGCCGCAGCCTTCTTGTCGCCAATACCGGGAACGCCAGGAATATTGTCCGCCTTATCGCCCTTCAAGCCCAAGAAATCCGTAAACTGACTAGGGGTAACGCCATAGCGCTCCTCCACCTCAGCCGGACCATAGACAACCACATCGGTGATGCCCTTCTTCGTGGTGACGATGCGCGTAAGATCGCTCGCCAGCTGATAGGCATCCTTATCGCCGGTCACGAGCAGCGAGTTGTAGCCGAGCTTCTCGTTTTGAGCCGAGAGGGTGCCCAAGATATCGTCGCCCTCCCAGCCAGGCAGCGCCACCACCGGGATGTTGAGTGCAGCAAGCAGGTCTTCGATGAGCGGAAACTGCACGCGCAAGTTATCGTCCATGGGCGGGCGCTGCGCTTTGTACTGCTCGAGCGCCTCCATACGAAAGGCCGGCTTTCCTTTATCGAAAGCGCACACGATCGCATCGGGATGCTGCTCTTCGATGAACTTGATGAGCATCGCCAAAAAGCCGAAAGCAGCATTGGTGGGCGTGCCATCAGGCGCTTGCATGGCAGGAGGCACCGCATGAAACGCGCGGTGCATAAGGGAATTTCCATCGATGATGGCAACAGTTTTAGGCATGATCAGGCACTCCAAAGATATCCGACACCACGAACGGTCTCAAGGCGTTGCGCCAGATCTGGCCCCAGCTTTGCACGCACGCGTCGCACATGCACATCCACCGTGCGCGAGCCGCCGAAGTAATCGAAGCCCCACACGCGCCGCAAGAGAGCATCACGCGAATACGTGCGCCCCGGGTGCGTGACAAGAAACGCAAGCAGCGCATATTCGAGATAGGTGAAGTCGACCGGCTCGCCTGCCACGGTTACCTGATAGGTGGCCAGATTGATGGTCATGGTATCGATCGAGATGAAATCGCTCGTGGAAGTTTCGTTGCCCGGCCAGAGCAGCTGGCGGATGCGCAACGCACACTCATCCGCGCTCGCTCCTTGCACTACGAAATCGCTATTCAAGCGCACCGGCAAGCGCAACCCCTGCAGCATGTCCTCCTTCACGATGATGAGGATCGACCCACCGCCATCTTGGACCATCACGTCTTCCACCATCGCGATGGATTGGGTGGCATCGCCTGAAGCTTCGAAGATGATCAGATCGCTGTTGGGGTGTTCGTGTAAGAGCTTCTTGAACTGCAAGGACGAACCCGCAACCACATCTGCATCCATGCCGGAGAGCACCGCTTGGAACTTATGCGCGTTATCGAGGCTATCGGCCACGAATATGACACTTTTTCTCTGCATCCGTGCCTCCTACAGAACACCGAGGTAGTGATCGAGTTCCCATGCGGAAACGCTCTTCTGGTATTCGTTCCATTCCGCACGCTTCGCCTCGACCAGATAGGAATGAATATGTTCGCCCAATACCTCGCGCATGAGCTCAGAGGAAGCGAATAGCTCCACGGCGTCGCCAAGCGTATCAGGGAGCGTGCGAATGCCACGCTCGTTGAGCTCGTGGCGCGTACAGGTGAACAGCGTGGGATCTTCCGTGGGAGGCTCAAGCGGCAGTTCATCCTGAATGCCCTTAAGGCCCGCAGCGAGCGTGACCGCAAATGCAAGATAGGGGTTGCACGAAGGATCGGGGTTGCGCAGCTCGACGCGACAGGCTTCTTCCTTATGCGGCTTGTAGCCAGGGATACGCACGAGCGTGCAGCGATTCGAACGCGCCCAGGTGATCTGGATGGGCGCTTCCCCACCCGGCACGAGACGCTTATAAGAGTTCGCCGTTGGATTCGTGATGAGCGCGAATTCGGGTGCATACTTCAAAAGCCCTGCGATGTAGTGCTTCGCGATCTTCGAGAGGTTATAGCCATCGGGGTCGTTCTCGTCGAAGAAGACATTGTTGCCGTTCTCGTCGAACAGGCTCTGATGAATATGCATGCCCGAGCCAGGCTGATCAGCCATGGGCTTCGGCATGAACGAGGCATAGTGGCCATACTTCATGGCGATCTCTTTGACCGTTAACTTGTAGGTCATCACGTTATCGGCCATGGTGAAAGCATCGGCGAAACGCAGGTCGATCTCTTGCTGCGAGGGGCCGTTTTCATGGTGCGAGTACTCGACCGGAATGCCCAGCTTCTCGAGCGTGAGGATGGTATCGCGCCTCAGATCGCTTGCGTTATCGAGCGAAGTAAGATCGAAGTAGCCGCCGGTGTCGAGCACTTCGAGCCCTTCGCGGTCCTTGAAATAGTAGTACTCGATCTCGGGGCCCACGTTCATCATATAGCCGAGCTGCTCTGCGCGCGCCACCACTTTGGCGAGCACCGCGCGGGAATCGCCATCGTAGATACGGCCTTCAGGGGTGCGGATCGAACAGAACATACGCGCGACCGCGTTCTCAGCAGGACGCCATGGTAGGATCTGGAAGGTGGTCGCATCGGGAAATGCGAGCATATCGGATTCGTAATTCAGCGAAAAGCCTTGCACGCAGCTTGCATCGAAGCCCATGCCCTCTTCAAAAGCGTTTTCGAGCTCGCTCGGAATAACAGCGAACGACTTCATGTTGCCGAGCACATCGCAGAACCAGAAGCGCACGAAATGAACGTCCCTGCTCTTGATGGTCTTCAGTACGAAATCTTGATCAGGGCTCATTGCCATGCTTGGTCTTCCTTCCCGTAGAATGCATGCACTAGTTGCTCATTTCATTATACGGGCTTCGGCAGGGCAAGTGGTTACCGATTTGTTTCAGGCGCTGCGAGCGATACTTGAACACTGAGCGAATACGAGCATTACGATCTGAGGCATCTCAGTGCCTCAGATCCGCCCGAAAGAAGAGCGAGCAGCCTTAGCTGCGCTGTGAGCGATGCTTGAGGGTGGAGATGAATACCAGAGTTCGCAACCTGAGGTGTATCGGTGCTTCAGATTAGCGCGAAGGGCGAACGAGCAGCCTTAGCTGCGCTGTGAGTGAACCCTGAACGTTAAGATGAAGTACTGAGACGCCTCAGTGCTCCATCTTGCGAGCTGCAAAGTTGCATGCACTCTGCACGATCTGCACGATCACAATGAGGATGATGACCGTAGCGATCATGACATCGTCCTGGTAGCGCTGATAGCCGTAGCGGATCGCGATATCACCCAAACCGCCGGCACCGACGCAACCTGCCATCGCAGAGTAACCCAGGATGGTGATGAATACGATCGCGAAACCGCGAACGAGCGAAGGCAACGCCTCACGCAAGAATACCTTGTAAACGATCTGCCAGGTGTTCGCGCCGAAACTCTGCGCCGCTTCCACCAGGCCACCATCGACCTCTTCGATCGACTGCTCGACCATGCGCGCGATGAAGGGAGCCGCAGAGATGACGAGTGGCACGATCGCGCCAGGAACGCCAAGCGAAGTGCCCACGATGAAACGCGTGAACGGAATGAGTGCCACGAGCAAGATGATGAACGGGATCGAACGCCCGATGTTGATGATCCAGCCGAGCACCATGTTGAAGATGCGATGAGGCATGAGCCCTTTCGGACTTGTGAGCACGCACAGCACGCCCAGAGGAATGCCGATCACATAGGCGAAGAAGGTCGAAACGATGGTCATGAGCAGGGTATCCCAGGTGCCCTGCGCAAGAAGCATGCCGTAGTTATCGAAGAAGGTCGCAAGGAAATCCATCGCCTAGCACTCCTTTCCCAAAAGCTGACGCGAGGCATCGCTTTGCGGATTCTCGAAGATATCCTGCGTGCGACCCATCTCAACGATGCGTCCATCATCGATAACCGCAACCGTGTCGCAGATCTGCTCCGCCACGAGCAGCGAATGGGTGATGAGAACGAGCGTAACGCCGAGTTCTTCGTTGATATCTTTGAGCAACCGAAGGATCGACTGCGTGGTCATGGTGTCAAGAGCACTCGTAGCTTCATCGCAGAGCATGATCGATGGACGATTGATGAGCGCACGGGCGATCGCCACGCGCTGCTGCTGTCCACCAGAAAGCTGCGAAGGATACTTGTTCGCCTTATCGGCAAGACCTACCAACTCCAGCAATTCGAGCGCACGCTCGCGCGCTTCAGCCTTGTTGTAACCCTTGTGCAGTTCGAGCGGGAAGGTAACGTTGCGCAGCACCGTTCGCTGCTGGAAGAGCGAGAAGTTCTGGAAGATCATGCCCACGTTCGCACGAAATTCGAGCAGCGCTTTGCCCGTGAGGTTCGTCACATCCACCCCATCGATGATGATCTCGCCCGAAGTAGGACGCTCGAGCAAGTTGATGCAGCGCACCAAGGTCGATTTTCCCGCACCTGATTGGCCGATGATACCGAAGATGGAGCCATCTTCGATCGTAAGATTGATATCCTTCAGAGCGTGATGCGCTTCATCGTGCTTCTCGCTCGTATAGGTTTTATAGAGATGTTCGATCTGAATCATGTATACCCTGCGATCGTGTTGTTCCATGGAGCGCCACGCCGCAAAAGCGACAAGCGCAAGTTCTAACTATAGAACAACCCGTGTGCACGCGCCGCGAAAATTGTACGGGAATCGCACGATCAGCTATATCTTAACGATATAGCTGGTAATAACCATCACCTGGAGCAAGCAGCGAACTGGAGAAGGGATCGCCCTCAACGAACGCACGCGGCCATTTGAAGTGCAGATAAGCACGCTCCTGCTCAAGGCGGATGCGACGCGCATCGGAGAGATGGTCATCCTTGATCTTGTTCTTGAAGTGATAGAGCTCGACCTCGGGATCGAACACGACGAAATAGCCTGCCTTGATCACGCGCAAGCAAAAATCGGTGTCGCCGAAATCGAGCTTGAAGCGATCGTCATAGCCACCTACTTCATCAAGCACGCTTCGACGGATGAACTGACATGCGCTCGAAACGGCAGAAACATCGTTCGTGCAGGCGAGACGCTTCAGATAGCCAGGCGCCGTACGGGGCAGATCGGTACCGATGGTCGTTGCACCACGCACCGAGCCCACAGCGATCCCTGCCTCTGAGACCGTATCGTCAGAAAGCAGGAGCTTGGCGCCCACCACGCCCACTTCAGAACGTGTGCACATGCCGATCCAGCGTTCGAGCGCACCTTCGCTCTCGAATTCGACCGCCCCATCGAGCAGCAGCACATAGTCGCTCTTGTGTGCCTCGAGCGCTTGCGCGATGCAAGCAGCATAGCCGCTTCGTTCGGTAATGCGAATGAGATCGACCTCTTCGTGCTTACCCTGAATGCGCCCATAGGTCGAGAACGTCTCGAGCGAAGTGCTCGCATTGTCGACGATGCACACCTGCAGATTGTCGTAAGGACTCTTCTCGAACAGGCTCTCGATGCATGATTCCAAAAGATAGGGCTGTTCACGATTGACCACGATGACCAGAACAGAAGGAAGCTCAGCGGGCAACGCATAGTTCAAGCGGTAGAGCTCTTCGTGGATATCGGAAAGAACGGTTGCTTCGATGCCGCGACGCTTCAGGTGGTTCGCTACCGCGCGACGCCCGCCACGAAAATCTTCTTCATGCGCCTCGATGCGTGCCTGATTCTCACCTGCCGCTTCACGCGGCGCGCGTGCCACATGGTAGAGAATCTGATCGATGCGCTCGATGCTCCCCGTCGTCTCGATCGCCTTGAGCAACAGGTCATAGACGAGCGCCTCGCGCACGAACCCCGCCGATTCGTGCAGCTGATCGAGCAATTCTCGCTCGAAGAAGATGAGCGGTCCCGCATAGTTATAGGACAGGAGCAGATCGGGTGAATAGAGCGGCTTGCAGGCAAGTTCGCACAGCATGCCATTCGCATCGAGCACGTCGTGATGCGCATAGAGAACACGCGCCGGAGCCTCATCTTCGAGAACGCGACGCTCGTTGATGCGACGCACCACCTCGAAGAGTGCTTCGGGAGCGAGCATGATATCCGGCTCGAGCAGCGCGCAATACGAGCCCTTCGCCTCGACAAACCCCGCGGCGAACATCTCGTCGGCGCCAAGCGCCTCATCGACCTTCACGCGTGTGAGCGCACAGGCTCCCCCTTGCTCAAGCCCGAGCGCAGCGAATTCGGCATCGCCATAGTAGCGATCGACCACGATGGCCTCGAACACGTTGTAGGTCTGAGCAGCGAGCGCCGTCAGACAGCGCGCGAGCAACTCCGCTTCCCCTTGCACAAGGGGGATGACCAGCGAAATGAGCGGCTCGTAGGTAAAGGTCGTTCGACGCTGCTCTGCGAGATCGGCGAGCGTGGCGCTATGCAGCAGATACCACGCATCGTAAGCAGGATCGTGCGCCGCATCAACGGTTCGCTCGAAGAAGCGCGCCCGCAAAGGCTCGTAGCTCTCGTCGCAGAACATGGCGAACCCGCCCGGCACCACATCGAGCGCATCGCTGGCGAACACGCAGAAATCCTTATCGTCTCGCGGAACGCGCACGGAAAACCCAACGTTGATCCGATTCTCATCGCCAAAGCGGCGCGCAGGCTTGATCTCCTCGAAAAGCGGATAGACAGGCAGCTCTCGTTCCTTGCCATGCGCATCGAGAAAGCGGATCGCCACATCCGCACCTTCGATCTGCGGAAGGTCGATGAGCATCTTCACTACGATCTCGTCCTTGTCATCGACCGCTGCGATGAAAGAAGTGTGCATGCGATCGGAATAGTATTCGCGCTCGATATCGAACATCTGTGCAATGAGCTCGTTCTTCACCACCGAATTGATGCGCGTGCGCCACGTGAGCATATTCGTCTCGATCGTAAGATGCGCACGCCCCAGCGGCGCATCGGCACCGCGGTATTCGTTGAATTCGAGCATAATCTCGCGTTCATCGAAATGCGGCACGATGATCACGAAGTTCGCTGCAGACTGCCCGTCGAGCGGATCGAAAGGAAGAAGATGCGCCGGAATCTCGGTGCCATCTTTCAGGTGCGCTTCAAGCGTGACGATCGAATCAGCCGAAAGGCGCTCGATGGCGATCTGCGCATAGATCTTGCCATCGCCTTGGCACATGGATTCAAGACGAACGTTCATCTTCAGTCTTTCCTCAGCGCGAAATACGGGTTGTTCGGATCGAGATTGGGGTTGTAGAAGCCATCGCCTTTAACGAAGTAATCGGGCCAAAGGTACTGGATGAGCGCCGCCTCGCGCGTACGCTTGATCAAGAAGGCCTGCGAATAGTTGCGCATACGATTGACCGAGCGCGAATGCGTAAGCTTCACATACGGCGTATAGACCGTATAGAATCCCAGCTCACGCGCCTTCAAGCAAAAATCAACATCGGAATAAGCAAGCGAGAAATCTTCCGTGAAACCACCCACCTGGTCGAAGACTTCCTTCGAGATGAACATGCACTCACCTGCCACCGCAGAGACGTTGCGCGAGACCGCACAACGGTCGAGATACCCATTCCAATCGGAGAGCATGTAGCGCGAGATAGGCGTGATGACATGTTCGCCTCCCACCACCAGACCGGCGTGTTCGATGGTGGCATCCAAATAGAGCTTCTGCGGACCCACGATCCCCACTTGTTCGTCTTGGAAATACCCGAGCATCGTCTGGAGCGCGTCGGGCGTGAGGATGCGCGTGTCGTCGGTGATGAAGAAAAAGTATTCGCTCGAAAGCTGCTCGACCGCGAAATTCGCCAGGCGCGCATGATTGAAGACTCCGTCATAGTGCAGCGTTCTGAAGGTCGAAAAACGTTCGCGCAAGCGTGCAAGGGTGTCCTTGACATGAGCGTCGAGCTTTCCGACTTCGACCACCACGACTTCGAAATTGTCGTAACTGATCTGCTGATAGAGGCTCGTTACACAGCGTTCGATCACATCAGCGTTGTTCACGGTGTTTAGAACGATCGAAACCTTCGGCGTTTCAGTGAGCACATGGCGAATGCGGTAGCAAAACGGAATATCCAAGCTCAGGACCTCAGCGCTTATCCCCACGCGCTTGCAGTGTGCCACGAGCGCCTTGCGACCCGCTTCCTGATCTTCAGGAGAATGCAACTGATACTCGTACATCTCGGAAGCGAAGCGACGATGACACAGCACGCGCGAGATATGGCAAACGCGCTGCGCCTGTTCACAAGCGCGCAGATTCAGATCGTAGGCAAGCGCCCCTTCGAAGGCGGGGTCGAGCAGCCCGATGCGTTCGAGCAATTCAACGCCATAGATCACGAAGTTGCCCAAATAGTTGAACGAACGGAGCAGTTCGGGCGAATACGCGCTGCGCAAGATCGGATGCGAATGATATCCCTGCACGTTCACCGTATCGGAATCGCAGTAGATGAGCTCGCAGGTAGGGAACGCATTGATCGTGCGCACACATTCGAAAAGCGCATTGGGTGCGAGCAGATCATGCGCGAAGAGAGAACCGATATAGCTGCCTTCCGCTGCGTAGAATGCGGCGTTGATCTTCTCGGGGCGCGAAAGCGCGGGATCCACATCCACGAGATACATGCGATCATCCTGGAATACTTCAAGAAGTGAGGAAACGAACGAATCGTCGCCTTCCAGATCGACGAAGATCAGCTCCCATTTGCTATAGCTTTGCGTACGGAACGCATTCATCACGTCGTGGATCTGGTGGTGTTGGGCATGATCGAGCACGCACACGATGCTGATGAGCGGCTCGACCTTGAAGCGAACGGAGACCTGCTCGAAGAGCGTTGGGAGGTCGGCACGCTGATGGGTGCGATACCATTCGTCGTAAGCAGGATCGTTATAGGCAGTCCTCGTCTGTTCGGCAAATTCTTCGAGCAGCGCATGCGCGCCCTTTTCGCTCAGTACCTCGAACCCCGGCGCGATCGTACCGGCGGTATCGGTGGCACAAACGCACATTTCGCCAATTGCCTTAGGGAGTGAGATGGACAGCTCCAAGTTGCGACGCTCAAGGGAGCCGAAATCGGATGCATGGGTAACGCTGTCCTCGATCACGTTGAAGTATGGTTCGAACGGTCGGCCTTCGCCATCAAGGAAATCGAAGGCGATATCGCTCTCTTCGTGATAGGGCATATCGAGCGCAGCGCTCACCAGAAGGCGATCGCCCATATCGAGCGCGCGCTTGAACGAGATCTGGATGCGGTCATGGATGAAGCGCTTGCTCAATTGCTCGAGCGCTTCGCTCTGGAACGCACCGCGGCGAATATCGAGGCGATTGCGCCAGCGGAAGGCATCCATCTCAAGGCCGTTGACACAAAACGACTGCGTCTTCCCCTCAGGCGTGATCGCGCGGAATTCGAGCACCCAACGCTTCACATTGAGCCATGGGAGCACTACCACGAAAAACCTCAGGGCAGGTGAATTCTTCGCGTGCGCACTCGCAAGCAAGTCATCGCGCACGGCGAGCGCGGTGTCGTAGAGCGCGAACTCCATGGCGAGCACGTCATCTTCGTCGACGAAGGGAAACACATCGCAGGGGATGCGCACGCCATTTTCCGTGGAGGCCGAAAGCACCACGGGCAGGCCTTTATCGTAGTCGGTGATCTCAGAGAGGATGTAGGCTTTATCGCCCGAACGACGCATGATCTTGAACGTAACGTTCATGCTCTCCCCTTCCTTCGCTCACCCTTGCGCACTGCTTGATTCTACTTTAGTGCTTTTGCATCAATGCTTCTCTAAGAAGATCTTTCGCGTGACAAAATTCCAAATAGCCACCAAAACTGTCACGATGATCTTCGCGATACGGTAATCGATGAGCCAAACGCTTACGAACAGCCACATGAAGAGGTCGTTCAGAATGAGCCCGATGATGGAGAGCACGACGAAGATGATGAATTCGCGACGCCGGGACATGTCGTCGCGTCGTTCGAACACGTAGCGCATCGATGCGACGTAATTGAACACGACCGAAACCGTGAAAGAGATGGTGTTAGAGATAAGATAAGGAACGCCGAAGAACTCGGTGAGCGCCACCATGAGCCCGTAGTCGATCAGAAACGCGATCACGCCCACGATGCCGAACTTCATGAATTGCGCGATGAGCTTTTTCACACAAGCCTTCCTCACGATAAAAGCACCTGTGCTTGCAGTCCAGCCGAGCGGTTCTTCGAATCAAGAAAAATCAAACCTGGTTTTTGCGATCAGAATTGAAACTTCACTTCACAAGCGAATCAACCATAAGCCCGATCTTACTTTACGGAGTCATATAACAAAAACGAACCTTGAAAGGTTCGTTAAAATTTGTATGGTGCCCCCAACGGGAATTGAACCCGTGTTTCCGCCTTGAAAGGGCGGCGTCCTGACCGCTAGACGATGGGGACGACTCCGCTGCAAAACACAGCTTGGTTATTATCACAAAGCTTTCTTTATTTTGCAAGGGAAAATCGGCAACGGTTTTCGTATGCGAATAGCACTCCTGTCGCAGAAGAATCAGCCCCTTCCCCCGAACGTTAAAATGCAGCACCAAGTTTGCACCGTAGAGTAGACAGCGTAGTCTTTTATTTCAGTTTCGCAGGAACGAGAGGCATGAGAATAGCAGTAGCCAGTGAAGGTTTGGATGTGAGCAAACATTTCAGCTCATGTACCAACTTCAATTTCTACAAAGTAGAAAATAACGAACTGGTCGACTCGCGTAATCTACCGAGCCAAGAACACTTATGTGGATCGCAAGCTAACTTCTTGCGCCAGATCGAAGTGCGCGTTCTCATTTGTGGAACCATCTCCGAGCGCGATATCGAGATCATGAACAAAGCCGGCATCACGGTA
>OCHK01002215.1_pt1 | contig 13374 bp, 10 predicted proteins | sample 1538551 | NCBI WGS metagenome assembly OCHK01 (sample SAMN04571707, study PRJEB22368) | human gut metagenome | biome: human gut; material: stool | host: Homo sapiens | place: Luxembourg | collected 2012-08-31
GACGATATGTTCCTTGCACCACATTCAAGACATACAGAAGTTCCGCAGGATCTTTTGGAGGCAGATGAACGTATCACAATCCTGGCTGATTCAGACGAGGCGGGAGTGTATATGTGTATGGCACAGAATGGTCGTCAGATCTTTGTCATGGGACATCCTGAGTACGACAGGATGACGTTGGATGCAGAATACAAAAGAGATTCGGCAAAGGGATTAAATCCGGTTATTCCGAAAAATTATTATCCGGGAGATGATACATCCAAAAAGCCGATGTTGACATGGAGAGCCCATGCAAATAATCTGTATGCTAACTGGTTGAATTATTACGTATATCAGGTAACGCCGTATGATCTGTATGGCACACCGTTTTAAAAGCGGAAAAACATATAAAATTTATAGTTATACTTATTTACGGCACCTTGCATCATGCAGGGTGCTATTTTTATATAGGAACAATTTTCTGCAAATGTGATACCCCGGATACATTTTTACTATTCTGATAGAAATTGATGTTGGGGTCAAAAGGTCATTCTATCACCAGTGTGCAAGCACACGTGGTTTCAGACCTTTTGACCCTGACATCATAGAAATTATGTATAGTACATGGAAAATATTACCAGTCAAATTCTATTGACAATTACAGATAGAAACTCTAAGATGAGGATTAGTGAATAGATCGAAAAATGTGGTGGATCTTTAGAAGGCATACTTTGAAGTCAGGAGAGTAGGCATGAATCAAAGGAAGTTGGATGATTTGGATTTTTATGAGAAATATTTATTGAATGCCGGGCAGGCAGAAAGAGATAAATATATAGAAGAACACCCGGACTTTCTGAATGATTACCCTGTTTCATATGAGCATAGGGAACTGCTTCAGGATGAATTATACAGAAAGCTACTTCGCAGAATCAGAGCGTATGAGACAGGGGAAAAAGCAGAAAAAAAGGAATAAAGAGCAAAATAAGGTTAAAGAAGTTTTTCTATATAACTTCTTTAACCTTATTTGGTAAATACAACCTGCGATAAAATATCAGAATTTCTGACTGTTGATCCAGCGGTCGAACGGGTCAGGCCGGTTACTGATAAAGTCATTTCTGACATTGGCACTGTTCAGTTTCGTCTTTTGGCGGTTTTCTTCTGCTGCTTCAGCACTTTCAAACAGCCGGCTTTCCGGCAGATGAATCGCACCGCAGGAACCGATCAACTGAACGATATAAAGATCATCCTGTCTTCCGGCAACCTTTGCCTTGCGGACGACCTGATCATTTTCTAAAATATACACAATATCATCTTTATTATACATTACTTTACATCCTCTTCATCAAATTCCAAAGTTATGTAGTTGAAGCGGTCATCTTTCCATATCTTAGTGACCTTGCCTCTGCGGGTCTGGAGACGCTCACGGTTCTTATAATTTGTACTTGCACCGTAAGCATGTTCGAGCATATACCAGTAGGATGTAGGAAGCTGATTTTCTTCGACTTCCAGATAATCACCCACCTGGCAGCAGTCAGGCTGCTCGGTTGTAAAATCCATTGTTCTCATGATGTTCCCCACTTTCTGCGACAGATTACATAAAGTATTATACGCATGGAGGCAGCGGAATGCAATCCTCAGGATTGTATTATTTTATGAAATATTGTTGAAAGATCTGCAGGCGATTCAGAAAAATCTCTCTTGACCCATTCATCCAGTAATCCGAAAAGGGCGTAAGAATAAAAGCGTCCACGATAACATTCATAGGCAGACCCGTCATATTGTGACATCATAATCTGATAGAAACCATCATAGATAGAGGATTGAACCTGGGCGGTATACGCAAGCTGCAACAGGAAACGGTTCTCATAAGTAAATGCGAAAAAATCCCGGGCATTATCCAAAGTATATTTTTCAGATGAGAGACCATGGTCATTTCGGTATCTGTTCCAGAGAATGACAATCTTAAAAGAGAGGGCATCATTTTTCGTTTTAAAATTCCGAAACCAGGTTGAACGGTTCACACCGGCAAGATCCGCAATTTCATTTACAGTGACCTTTTCAAATGGCTTTTCCTGCATTTTCTGGATCAATGCATCTGCCATGCATTCTTTTAAAAAGTCAGTAGCTTTTGCATTTTGTCCCATAAAACTCCTTTCTGCAACTTTTGAGCGGAAAAGTTGCAAATACCGGACAGGCTATTGCCTTTTGCGGTAAATGAATTTATAATTTCTTTCTGCGACTTTTGTTGCATTGAGCATAGAATGATGATTTAATTTATTATAGTTGCATTTCAGATAAAAGTCAAAATATATAAACAAAGTGAAAGAGAGCCGGGGGGAAGCCCGGTCAGAGAGGTTGAAAAATGAGTGTCAGAATTTTTACAGATTCCGCATCAGATATCACATTGCAGGAAATGGAAGAGAAGCAGATTGGACTGATCGCAATGCCGCTTTTATGTGGCGAGAAGACGTATATTGATGATAAGACGATACCAATGACAACATTTTGGGAGATGCTTCTGGATGGGGTGAATATAAAGACATCCCTTCCGTCACCGGAATGTTTTGTGAAGATTTTTGAAGAAGCAAAGAATAAGAAAGAAGAAGTAGTGTGTATTCTGATTTCATCAGGATTTTCAGGAACTTATCAGGGGGCGATGCTGGCAAAGTCCATGGTAGATTATGAAGGAATTTATATTATCGATTCCAAATGTGCGGCTGCTGCGGAAAAGCAAATTGCATTTTATGCCTGTGAGTTACGTGAAAAAGGAATGAGTGGAAAAGAGATTGCAGAAGAACTGGAAAAATTCCGATCAAGAGTCAGACTGATCGCATGCCTGGATACACTGGAATACCTTGCAAGAGGAGGAAGACTGCCGAAGACTGTAGCAGCCATTGGAAATAAACTTCAGTTCAAGCCAATCATTACTTTTACAAAAGAAGGAGAAATTGAGGTCGTAAAAAAGACAAGGGGAGCAAAAAAAGCGATGCGGGACATGGCAGTATTGGCAGAAGAATGTAAAATAGATCCTGAGTTTCAGGCAATCCCGCTTTTTTCTCAGGATGATACGAACTGCCGGGAATACATGGCCACCCTTCAGGAGGCAGATCTGAAAGTAGAAATGAAGCAGCCGGAAGAGATTGGTGCAACAATCGCAACTTATATCGGTCCGGAGGCTTATGGAATTGTATTTGTGGAATCATGATGATATGATAAAAGGCTAACAGAGCAGATCGATTTCATGGTGAAAGGAAGGATCTTATTTTCTGAAGATCACACTGACTTTCGGATTGACAGCCAGTGATTTCGTATGGCAGGGAAATGATCAAAGTTGAGAATATAAAAGGACGGTTGTTCCTCGTAGGTGCAGAGGATGATTCCTTCTGGGAGGCAGGAAAATATATCCGTCGTATGGACAGGCGGCTGAAAGAACGCCCACATACCTGTGAATACGTACCGCTTGTATACGAGCATGGGACGCATTTTGTATTACCGGAATCCATGCTCCGCATGGTATTGCCTGTGGGACTTAAGTTTGTGCTGCGGTTTATTTTCAAGGCGGCAAAGGAATACCCGGATGAATGTGAGGCAGCAAGGAAAGATATTGACCGGAGACTTTCGGCTGCATTAAAAGAATGGCGGGAAGAAAATTAGAAAAAAAAGAAAAGTGAAAAGTGTCAGGTGGCTGGAAGAGAAAATTTGAAATTTTCAGGGAAGTTCCAGTGCCTGGCATTTTTTATACATGAGATTAAATATTGGTTGAAAAGATGTGAATTATAAAATACAATATATTTAACCTGATTATATGAAATGTGGAGAGAAAGTTGCTTGAAGAATTAAGGTTGTACTATAGAGGAAGGAGACTGGTGGGAAAAGTATGAAAAAGGTCATGAAAGTAATAGCTGCAGGAATTGTGTGTACGTGCATTTTCTGTTTTGGGAAAGCTATCCGGGATAAGACTGCAAAAGTATACCAACAATTCTGTGAAGAAACAGAGCCGGAGGAATGGATAGATTTTAACTATTGGCAAAACAGAAATGCGGATGTATATGCGTGGATTCGGATTCCGGGAACAAAAATTGACTATCCGGTCGTGCAGGGGGACGAGGATGGATATTATCTGAGCCACGATATTGATAAAGAGTCGAACATTTATGGGGCAATTTATACAGAGAAAGTTAACAGAAAAGATTTTTCCAGTCCGAATACAGTTCTATATGGACATCATATGAAAGATGGCAGTATGTTTGGTTGCCTGGATAAATATTTGGACAGAGATTACTTTGAAAAGTATAATGAGGTGTTTCTATTTACTCCGGAAGAAAAGCGAACATACCATATTATTGCTGCTTATGAACATCCAGCAGAACATATTCTGACATCCTATGATTTTAGTACAACAGAAGGAATAAATGATTATTTACGGCAAATACCTGATTTTGTGGCAGATTCTGGTGGAGTAATACAAGATGAAACCGAGATTACTCCTCCATTGTTGACTTTATCTACATGTACGAGAAATGATAAACAGAAGAGGTGTCTGGTTCAGGGAATATTAGTAGAATGTGAGAAAAAGAATCAAGAGGAATGAGAAACGATATGAAAGAATGTATGGTATATGCGAAAGACAGAAAAACGATTCTATGCAGTGCGTTTGGCTGTATGTTTTCGATTGGAATAGCAGGAATTATAATACTTCCGTATTTTATGGGACAGTGGAGTTATGACCGGCGTATTGGACCACTGCACATGATACTGGGAGGAGTGTGTTTCTGTGTTGGGATCATCCTGTTATACCTGCTTTTCAAAAAATATATTTCCAGGGAAACAGAATTCTGTAAATCGGTAATGATACGTTGTGGAATGCTGTATTTAATTGGTCAGTTAGTGGTTAGCTGTATAATGGGAGGCATTGGATGGGGGATTGCAAAGACAGGCAGATTGGACCAGGAACAGATAAAATGGCTGATCTATCTGTTATCCGGATTCTGTCAGAACATGATACGTGTCGGGTTTATTTACTTATTGATGGAACAATTTTATGAAAGAAAGTGGAAAAAAGATATTTTCATGGGAAAAAGAGCGATCGCAGTACTTCTTGGATTGTGTGTGATAATGACTCTGCCTGCATTTTTGTCTGAGAGAAATCTTCAAAGTGGAGTTACACTTTTATGTCAGTGTATCTTTTTGATGGGGCTGATTGTCTATTTTGGTAATCGTGCATGGAGGAAAAATATAAATGAAAAAGTGGGATAAATGGAAAAAAAGAATTTTGGCATTCGTTGTTACTGGATGTATGTTATTAGATTCTGATATGGCGGTTTTAGCGGAAGAAACTCAAAAAGTGGTTTCAAATCTATATGATGAATATCAGACAGAACAATTATATAAGAAGCAGTATGAGGAAACGGTTGGACAGGTGCAGCCTGAGCAGTCAGCAGAGAATAACGATGATTCGAAAAAGAACTTAAAAAATGCAGAAGTTTTGGAAGAAAGTGCATTCAATGAAAAAGAACAGGTTTCACTGCGTCTGCCTGAAATTACGAAATATACTGATGAAAAGGAAGTTGAACTGACAGGGTTATACGGAGAGCCAGTGGAAGTAAAAGAACATGAAAAAGTATTCCAGGTGGATGCGACGCATTATGTTACATTGCTTACATCGGAAGCGAATACCTATGAATCAACTTCCGGGGAAATGCGTCCGGTTGACCTTACTTTAATACCCAAGGATATAGAAGGCAAAGAGGAAGTAAAAACTCCGACAGAAGAAGAGATTCGTGATCCAAATCTGGACCTTATCTATGAACCAAAGGACAGCAGCATAGATGTCAGTTTTCCAGCGAATGTTACAGAGGAACGTGGGATTGAAATTACGAATAAAGAACATACACTGGAACTTTTTCCGCAAGAGGGAACTTACGGGAATGCGACAATAAGAGATCATGCACTGCTTTATAATAATGTTCAGGAAAATATTGATGTACAGTATAGTGTGGATACGACCGGAGTAAAGGAAGATATCATCTTACGGGAGAAAACGGAGCAGAATGAATTTCAATATCTTTTCGATGCAAAAGGATATGATGTAGAGAATAAAGATAACCAGATCTTCATTCGTGAAAAGGGTAAGAACACCATCCTGTTTGTCCTGTCTGCACCTTTGATGTCTGATTCTGATGGCAGTCAGTCTCAGAAAATTGAAATGACAGCGGAGAAACAATCCGATGATCATACTTATGTGATTACAGTTCATGCAGACAAAGACTGGCTTCAGGCAGAAGAAAGGGTTTATCCTGTAAAAATCGATCCAACGGTTACGGCTCCGACAGAAAGCCTGATCGAGGTCACAACAAGTACGGTTCATGGAACCTATCATGGAGCCGGCTATGGCTATGCCGGATACATCACCAGTGCCATGACTGGTGTGCCGGGGGCAAAGGACATTGGGCGGAGCAGAATGTATTTTGCAGTTAATTACGATTTCAGGAAGAGTATTCCTTCAGAAGCAAAAATTGACAGTGCCAGCCTGAATGTCTACCAGTATGTGGATTATCCGCAGACAAATGCAACCTTTGCATGTTACCGGATCAATTCCCCATGGAATGCAGGAAGTCTTACATGGGATAATTCTGTGGGACTTTCATTGGAACCTTCAGGAGAGAATGCAGTGTCTGTCCATAAACATGGGATGCACCAGTTTGATATCAGGGAAACGGTGAATAACTGGGTACAGGGGATTACAGATAACAATGGACTGGTTGTTATGAGACGGATTTTGGAGGTGCATTCTACACGCCATATTCTACAGGAACGGGCGGACAGGTGGATTTTTCCTGGGACAAACGCCCAAGTATCACTATTAACTGGAGTGTGCCGGATCCGGTGAACCTAAATTACGGACTTAACGATACGACAGTTGCACTCAGAAGCATGGTACTGACGGATAAGAGCGGAAAACTGCAGTTCCAGGGGGTGTTTGCAGATGGCATCGCAACACCAGGAGCTATGGTAGGTTATGCCTTAAATGATGAGAAAAAAGATTATCAGGGCGTTTCTCTGGCAAGCTATTCCTATAAATATCCGGACAGCAGCAGTTTTGACAGTGCATTTTCTAAGGGGACGACGAAATATAAAGATAAACTTGGGAACTGGCAGACGGTATATCCTTTTACAGAGCCGGAATTTAATGTGCTTTATTACATCAATGGGACGGCGGCGAAGGATGGAATCACAGGCCAGACAAAAAAGAGTGATGACTTTACCATCTATAAAGTCACGCAGTATGACACACTTCCGAAAATCGCGAATTATTATGGAATACCGCTTGCCCAGATTATGCACGACAACCGGGTACAGGATATGCTTCTGGTGGAGAATAATACTCTGTTTATTCGTAATCCAAAGAAGAATGCGACCGTTCCATATAATCCACCGGCACTGGATGATACAGAAAAGGCAAAGATTGATGCGGCATTGATGGGAAGAGGGCTGCATTGTGAGTTTGGATTCGAACCGGTAAACTTAAACACCGGAAATTTCTATCTGAACCGTACCGATGTTTCGATTCCAGATTACACGGATGACTTTGTGATTGAACGGAACTACAACTCCAAAGGAGCAGGATTATCCAGTGTATTCGGTCGTGGGTGGTCGTTTGATTACACCGAACAGATCACAAAAGATAAAGATGGAAATCTACACTATCGCCGTGGGGATGGAAGCATTCTGGTCTTTACTGAAAAAGATGGGGAATATACAGCACCAGATGGTTATGAACTGAAACTGAACCAGAAGAAGATCAAAGAAAACACGTTTGACTTTGGGGAGGGAGAAGAAAGCTATCCGGTCTATCAGTACACCATCACAGATGAAACGAATGTAACAAAAACATTTAATTACTTTGGAATGCTAACTTCCATCGAAGATGAAAAAGGAAACCAGACCGTCCTTACCTATGATGACAATTATAATCTCAGGGAGATTACATCTCCGGCAGGAACAAAATACGAGTTTACAACAAATGAAGAAGGATATATTACCGCAATTCAGCTTCCGAACGGCAGTCCCCTGTCCTATACCTATGACGGGAACGGAAATCTGATCTCTTACACAGATGCCAACGGAGCGGTGACAAGGTATGAATACGATGACGCTCATCGCATGACCGCATGGTATGATGCGAACGGTACGCGAATTGTCCAAAATGTGTATGATGATCAGGGAAGAGTGACCACTCAGACCGATGCCAATGGCGGAGTCTCAAGTCTCGCTTATAAAGATGGACAGACCGTGGCGACCGATGCCAATGGGAATCAGACGGTTTATTATTACGATGATCAGATGCGGACCGTCAAAGTAAAAAATCCGGACGGCACGACCCGTACTATGGAATACAATGCGGAAAACCAGCTGGAAAGTGAAACTGACGAACTGGGACACACGACCGGACATCAGTATGACGAGGCAGGAAATGAAACCTGCCAGACCCGGTTTGACGGAAAGAAAAAGACCTGGGACTATGACGAGAATCATCATGTCATTCGTGAGAGCGGATATGACGGAATTGCTACAGAATATACCTATGATAAATCAGGTAATCTTCTGACAATAACAATTGCCGGAAAATTACAACATACTTATACCGTAGATGCACAGGGAAGAATTCTGACAGACACCGATGCCAATGGAAATACCATTACCTACACCTATTCCGGTGCAAGGCTGATTACGATGACAGATGCAAAGGGAAACAGGACATCCTACAGCTATAATGCACATGGACTGCTGACAGAGATGACTGACACACTGGGCGGTGTGACAGTCTATACTTATGATGCAGAAGGACGAAAGACCGGCGAGACCTCTGCAGATGGAGAACATACGGGATATACGTTCGATGCATCAGGAAATGTCATGGCTGTTACAGACGGAAATGGAAATACCGTATCCTTCGCCTTTGACGGGATGGGAAATAAAATCAAAGCGGACAACGGCACAGGAGGAACATACAGCTATACCTACGATGCAGTCGGCAATCAGACATCCCTGACCGATGCGGAAGGGAATACAACGACGTATACCTATAATGTAAGAGGCAACAAACTGACAGAAACAGATGCGGCAGGAGATACCATTACCTACACCTATGATGCACTTGGAAATATCCTGACACAGACGGATGAAAATGGAAATACAACAAGCTACACTTATGATTATGCACAGAATCAGGTAAATTCTGTCACAGATGCCGCAGGAGAACAGGTGTCCTATACATTTCAGGAGGATGGACTTCCGACACAGATCACATATCCGCAAGGAACCAGTGACAGCTATACCTATGATGAACTGGCAAGAACAACTTCTTACACAGACGAGGGTGGACTTACCACACGTTATACCTATGATGACAATGGGAATGTCCTGACAGAAGATGCGGACGGACAGGTTACCTCTTATAAATATGACAGGCTGAATAACCGGACAAAGACCACTTATCCGGACGGAACAGCCGTGTCTTATAAATATGATGTGCTGGGACACTTAAAAGAGATGACCGACGCCAACGGTAATACGACGACTTACCACTACAGCAGTGATGGAAAACTCTTGGAACTGACGGACGCACTGGGCAATACAACGAAAGTCGCTTACGATGGAAACGGAAACCAGACTTCACTGACAGACGCCGCCGGAAATACAAGCAGTACAGTGTTCGGCACGCAGAACCAGCCGAAGACAGTGACGGACGCACTGGGAAATGTAACAACTTATCGTTACAATCAGATGGAACAACTCATAGAACTGACAGACGCACTGGGCGGAAAGATCACCTATACTTATAACAAGAAGGGTCTGCCATCCGGTGTGACCGATGGTGGCGGCAACACTTATGAGATGACATACACTGCCACAGGTCTGTACGATACAATCACAGCGCCGGACGGAACAACGGTAAAATATGAATATAATCGTTTAAATCAGCCGGTGAAAGAGACGAGAAGCAGCGGACTGGTGACAGAGTATGAATATGATGCCAAGGGAAGAGTGACTCATACATGGGACAATGAAGGCTTTGAAGAGACTTATGAGTATGATGTATATGGAAATAAAAGTTCTGTAACAAATGCATTCGGAGAAGAGACGAGGTATTCCTACGATAAGTATCAGCGGCTGGTGAAAGTCGTGGAAGCAGATGGAGCTAAGAACACTTATACCTATGATGAGGTGGGCAATCTGACGGAAGCCACAGATGCAGAAGGGAAAATTACAACCTATACCTATGATGCCAATGGAAATGTCACTCAGAAAGAAGACAGCAGCGGACGAATCTGGAAGTATAGCTATAATGTGCTAAACCAGCTGACAGAAGAAATCAATCCGGCAGGGGAGAGAACAAGTTACACCTATGATGTACTTGGCAATCTGACCGGTGTGACCGATGCCAATGGAAATACAGAAACATATGGCTATAATGCACTGTCTCTTCCGGTGATACATACCGATAAAAATGGTAATGACACGCTGTTTACTTACGATGCCCTTCAGAGACTTACAAAAATAACAACCGCAGAGGGCGGAGAAGAAAGTTATGCTTACGATGCAGCGGGCAATCAGATCCGTTATACTGATGCAGAAGGAAATGTAACGGAAACTGCCTATGACAACATGAACCGGAAAGTGGGAGAGACCCTTCCGAATGGCGGAACATATGCCTATGAATATGACGGGAACGGATCACTGAGTAAAGAAACCGATCCGCTGGGAAATGTAACCTCTTATAAAAATAACCTGCATGGACAGGTGACATCGAAAATCCTTCCAAATGGAGCAGAATACACGTATGCCTATGATAAGCTGGAAAGAATCACAGGACAGACGGCACCACAGGGGCTGAAGAAGTCTTATACTTACGATATCGCCGGCAATCTGATCCGTGAGACGGATCAGTCAGATCGGAGCATATCTTATGAATATGACATCATGGGCAGACTGAAAAGTGTAGAAAATCCACTGGGGCAGAAAACCGCTTATACCTATGATGAGAACGGAAATCTCTCTTCACAGGTATCACCGATGGGAAATACCATGCGGTACAGCTATGACAAGCTGGACAGACTGGAGGAAACACTGGATCCGGCAGGAAGAAAAGAAAGCTATACTTACGACAGCGTTGGCAACCTGACGAAAAAGACGGTGAATGATACCCGTGTGACCAGCTATGTGTATGATGCCAATGGCAATCTGACTTCTCTGACCAATGTGTTAGGGCAAACAGAGACGAAAAAGTATGATAACATGAACCGTCTGGTGCAGGAAACAGATGCGGTCGGAGCAAAGACTACCTATCAGTATGATAGGAAAGGACAGTTGCTATCCTCCACAGACGGAAATGGGAATACCACAGCGGTCGCTTACGATGGAAACGGCAATGTGATATCTGTTACCGATGGAGAAGGCAGACAGGTACGATATGCTTACGATCTGGCTGATCGGCTGACGGAAGCGATGGCAGGAGATGCAAGCTATGAAAATCGGAATACTTATACCTATGATGAAGTAGGCAATCTGATCTACCACAGACGGAAATGGCAACAAGATGACTTACACCTATGATCTGTTGTCCAACCAGACATCAAGAACCAATGCGCTGGGAGAAACAGAAAGCTACAGTTATAATCTGAATAACCGTCTGGAAAAGATCACCCGTCCAAACGGAAATACGATTCAGTATGACTATAACAAGCTGGATGCACTTCTTCAGACGGATTACTCGGAAGAAGCAGACGGACAGGTATTGTATACTTATGATGAAGAAGGCAAACGCCTTTCCATGTCTGATCTGACCGGAACTTCCACCTATCAGTATGATGCGGATGGACGGATCACGGGCGTACAGCAGGGAGACGGAAGTGTTATCTTATATAACTATGACAGCTACGGAAATCTTGCGAAGCTGATCTATCCGGACGGAAGCGAAGTACAGTATGAATATGATGCACTGGACCGGCTGATAAAAGTCACAGATCGGGAAGGAAAAGAGACCGGTTATACTTATGACGTGGCTGGAAATATGACAGAAGTTTTGCGTGCAAACCAAACGAGTGCAAAGCTTACTTATGATGCCGCACATCAGGTGACGGAGATCCAGAATAGGGATGCAAAAGGAAAGACAATCTCAACCTACCGCTATACCTATGACCTGTCGGGCTATATCCTGACAGAGTCTATTAAAACGAAGGAAGAGACTAAGGTATCTAATTACGGTTACGATGCGGCGGGACAGCTCAGCGAGATTGTGATGAAGGATTCAGAAGATAAAGTGATCCAGAGAGTGACGTACGCTTATGACGGAGCAGGAAACAAGATCGAAGTCCGCCAAAGTACGGAAAACGCATTGGAGCAGGCGACAGAAACTATCACAAAGAATACCTACAACGCGGCAAACCGACTGGTGTCAAGCGAGCAGGATGGAAAAGAGACAACCTATATCTACGATGCGAACGGAAACCGGGTAAGAGAGTTAGATGCGGATGAAAAGACGCATACTTATACCTATGATACGGAGAATCGTCTGATAGCCGTACGTGATGACAAAGGACTTCTGATGGCGGCACTCTATGACGGAGACAGTAACCGGATGTTCACAGCGAACCGCACGGAAGATACGAAGGAGTATCAGCTCTTCAAGGAGAAAAAGAAATCTCCGAAGACCTCTGACCAGGGAAGAGAAGGATCCATGTTCTGGTACGGATTCGGACAGAACTTCCTGCAGGGATTCCAGGTAGCCAAAGAGTCCATCGGTCAGACATGGAGAGAACTCTGGGAAGATTTGGTATCAGCTTATCACAGAAAGATTGCCAAAGACCGGGCGGATGAAGAGGGAATCGTGGTAAACCCGGACGGCATTACGAACATGCCGGGTGATGGCAAGGTTACGTATCCGAGTGAGACAAGCCAGGCACTGATCCCATACAAGGTTGTGACAGACACCTATGATTACTTTGAAAGCCGGAACTACGTCAATGATATCAATCAGCAGTATACGCAGGTGCTGACAGCCTATGATGAGAATGGGAAGGTAAGAGAGACCTATACCTACGGAAATGAGAGACTGGATTACAGTGACGGTACAGATACGTATTACTATGGCTATACCGGAACCGGTTCGGTAGATCATCTGACAAACACAGAAGGAATACTTGAGACAGCTTACAGCTATGATGCATTTGGCAATGTCTCCGTAAGTGGAAATACAGAGATACAGAATCCGTATACCTACAATGCGGAATATATCGATGCATCGACCGGAAACCAGTACCTGAGAGCGAGATATTATGATCTAGTATAATCCACTTTAAATAACAAACTATTTTAATTCACATTCCTATTATG
>OCHK01002238.1_pt1 | contig 13274 bp, 7 predicted proteins | sample 1538551 | NCBI WGS metagenome assembly OCHK01 (sample SAMN04571707, study PRJEB22368) | human gut metagenome | biome: human gut; material: stool | host: Homo sapiens | place: Luxembourg | collected 2012-08-31
GGCCGCATTGATACCGATCACTTCACCGTTCATGTTCAGAAGTGCACCGCCACTGTTTCCGGGATTGATTGCTGCATCAGTCTGGATCAGTCCGCTGGCTTCTCCGTCCTCTGTACTAATGCTTCTGTTAAGGGCACTTATCCATCCGGAGGTAACTGACTGTCCATAGCCCAGTGCATTGCCAATGGCAACCACCTGCTCACCGACTACAAGATCGTCCGAGCTTCCCATCTGTGCGATCTTGATCTCATCCATGGTCTCATCCGGAATATCGGATTTCTCCACTGCCACCACTGCCAGATCATTCTCTTCATCGGTGCCTTTGATCTTGGCAGAAACTGCGTTATCCACATCCGCATCTCCATCAGAGCTGCTTGCCATAGCCTGGGTTTCTTCTTCCGCTCCTACCACATCACTGCCTGCAAAGCACACAGTAAGTGTAGTCGCTCCAGATACCACATGGTTGTTAGTCGCAATGAGAAGCTCGCTGTCATTTTCTCCTACAATAATACCGGAACCACTTCCTGCACTCTGATACTGCCTCGTTCCATATCCGAAAAAGCTTGGGATCTCCTGCACACTGACAGATGTAATGGCAACGATAGAAGACATGGTTGCCTGGGCTACACCGGCCACTGTACCACTCTCTGCCACAATATCCTTCACAGTAGAATCCGCAGAGCTACTGTCAGTACTGTCCTCTGTCCCGGTAACTGTTTCTGTCTTTCCGATCGTTGTACTGCTGCCATTTCCTCTGTATTTATCTGCTGCAATATTCACGCCCTGAAAAACCACTCCGGCTACCAGCCCAAAGATCACAGCCAGTGCCACCGCAGTGGCTGCTTTCTTTCCAAAGCTGTTGTTGCCTGAAAAATCTCTCTTTTTCCGCGGCTTTTTGGGCGGTATATTTCCACCGGCATAATTACCGGCCTGAGGCTGATGCACCTCATAATGTCCGTATTTTGGTTTCTCCTGCGAAGTGCCTTCACTCTGTCCGGCACCTGCATAACTGTCCTGTCCGCTCTCCTGCATCCTGCGTCCCTCAGAATAAGGATGCGTCAGCGGTTTCTGTTCTGCCGAAGCATTCTTATCCTCATCCGGCAAGTCTGTCACCCATTTATTCTCTTCACTCATGCCTCTGGTGCTCCCTTCTATGTTATCTGATGCATGTATCTGTTACTGCTCACTCCGTTCTCAGTAACATTTATTTCTCTTATAAAAGACAGTTTAACAGGGAATTGTGTTTAAACTGTGATATCTCTTTTAAAAAACCGTGACCTGCTCTTATTTGTTCTTTTTCCAGTATTGCGGATTCATGGTGCAGGAGCGGATCATTTTTTCAGGGAGCTTTTTGTATCGTTTTCCGAGAAAATATCCGGCGTATTTGGAGACACTTTGCAAAAACAGTCCGGGGATCAGCCATATGTGGCCTGTTTTCAGAAGATATGCCATGCTTTTTTTTACCAGTCGGATGCCCTCACCTTCAGAAGGCACTCCTTCAAAAACCTCCGGATGCTCCGCCTGGGAAACTCCCAGATCAAAATTCCTATGGAACTGCTGCATACAGGTGTAATTGTGAGAATGATATACACGCGCTTCTGATACATAGGCAACTCCATAGCCTTTTTTTACCATCCAGCCTGCATAGATCATATCTTCATTAAAAATAGCATGCTCCGGAAATCCACCAATCTCATCATAGATCCTGTGATCATAAGCAGCACAAACGTTGGAGCAGAAATATGTTTTGATCCCGTAGGTCTGTACATCTTTTTCCGTTTTCAGACAGGACTGTTCCGGATAATTAAAGGAACGGGTATATTTTTCCAGAAATCTGCAGTCCTTTTTTGGAAGCTGACGCGCATAAGCGGCTCCTGCCTGTGGATTCTCTGCAAGAGCTCCTACCAGTGCTCCGATCAGTTCCCTGTCTGCCGGCATTGCATCCTGTGTCATAAATACAAGGATCTCCGCATCCGAAAGCTCTGCCGCCTGCCTTCTGGTACCGCCATGGTCAAATTCTTCTTTTGTAAGATGCCGGACTTCCACAAGCGGATATTCCTGTTCCCAGGTCTCTTTCCAGAATTTCTTTTCTGTATTCATAACAAGGATCTTATTGATAGGATATTTCTGTGCGCTGAGTCTTTCCAGCAGTTTTTCAAATTCTTCTCCCGGACGGTATGCCGGGATGATCACGTCTGTTTTTAATGTTTTCATATTTGTCTCCTGTCCAGAAAGGACCACCCGTTACTGGATGGTCCCTTCTGCTGGTTGCTCATTTTGATGTTTTATTCATTCTCCGAATAATCTTCTCCGTCGGTATAATCGTTATAATCCGTATCGGAATCGCCTCCGGAATAGTCCGTATCTGTGCTGTAATCGTCTCCGGAATAATCCGTATCTGTGCTGTAATCGTCTCCGGAGTAATCCGAATCATAATCTGTGTCTGTGCTGTAATCAGCATCATCACTTGTGTCCGTACTGCTGTAATCTGTGGATGTATCTCCCTGCCACGTGTACGAATCATCCGTTGCGTCATTCGGTGTATCTGTCACCGCAGGTGCAGTGTCCTGCACGTCGCCTCCGCCTGCGATATTTGTGATCTGGGCACTTCTGTTGAGTACATCCTGCGTCGGAGTGTAACTGGTGTCTCCATACAGAAACTGATGCATCTTCAGAACATTGGATTCCAGTGTGGTAGGTACGATAACGCTGCCCTTTACCTGGGCAAATTTATAATCATTGGGGAAGCCTGTAGTTTCATCAATACTATAGCCGATCATAGCCGGGATCATCTTCAGGATCTCTGTTTTGGAAACAGAAGTTTTGACCATCGGGAATACCTGATCCATAATATCAAAGATAGTGGAAAGTCCTGCCTTTTTCGCCTTATCTACGATCATCTGGATCACTCGTCTCTGTCTCTCGGTACGTCCCATATCAAGACTTGCAGTATAACGGATACGGCAGTAGGAGGTAGCCTGTACACCATTAAGATGATAGGTATCTACGATCGCTTCCTCATCCTCCGGCTTCGGATCCGGCAGTTCGATCGGTGTGTAGCTCTTTCCGGTTTCCTCTGATGTCTCCACACAGTAATTGTTCATATGAACGATCTCCGCATAGGAAAGAGGGATGTCCAATCCTCCGAGGCAGTCTACCACAGTTACCAGCGCATTAAAATCAATGGCAACATAATCTGTGATATTCAGATCCAGATTCGTATTCAGCATGGAAACCGCGTTGGTCGGTCCGCCAAATGCATATGCCGAATTGGCTTTGGAATAGGTATCATCCTTTACATTGAGAAGGGTATCTCTATAGACAGACACAAGTTTGACTGCCTTTGTATCATTGTTGATACTCGCAATGATGATGGTATCACTGTTCTCTGTATTCAGCTTCTCATTCTTGCTTCTGTGGTCCAGTCCGAACAGTGCATAGGTGGTATATCCCGTCATCTGCGGTGCCTGATCATTGGTTACAATATCCTGGTCTGCAAGATCTGTTTCCTGGATGTCGATCTTATCCAGTTTGGCTGAGATCTGACCATAAACGAACAGACCTCCGATAAACAGGAGCAGTACGACGATCTCCAGGATAAATAAAATCTTCTTGCTTTTTTTCCGAGGTTTTGACATCTTTTCCTTTTCCCCTTTTTAGTATGCGTTCTTATTAATAAATCCTTTGAATATGGTAAGAAACATGATCTTTATATCAAATCCCACAGACCAGTTTTCGATATAATACAGATCACACTCTATCCTTTTTCTGATAGAAGTATCTCCACGATAGCCATTTACCTGTGCCCACCCGGTAAGACCCGGCCGCACCTGATGCTTGACCATATAACGTGGTATCTCCTCCCTAAACTTTTCTACAAAAAACGGCCGCTCCGGTCTTGGTCCCACAAGACTCATCTCACCCTTCAGAATGTTAAAAAGCTGTGGAAGCTCATCCAGACTGGTATGACGCATAAATTTACCGATTCCGGTAACTCTTGGATCGTTCTTTACTGTCCACGCCTTTTTTTCTTCTGATTCTTTCTGGATCTCCATGGAACGGAATTTATACATCCGGAAAGTCTGATTGTGAAGCCCGACACGTTCCTGCTTATAGATCAGCGGTCCCGGCGAAGTCAGCTTGATCAGCATACACAACACCAGCATCACTGGTGAGGACACAATGATCGCAACGATCGCGCCTGCAATATCCATAGATCTCTTGATCAGTGCATTAAACGTGTTGCTCAGGGGCACATACCGGATATTGATCACCGGAAGCCCGAGAATATCTTCTGTATATGGTTTGGTCGGAATAATATTATTATAATCCGGAATAAATTTTGTGTGCACGCCGGATTTTTCACAGAGTGCAACGATCTCTTCCAGACGATAATACTCACTTAAGCCCAGGGTAATGGCTATCTCATCCAGACGACTGGATGGAAGGATGATCATCAGATTGGCGATTCGACCGATCACCTTAACGCCCTTATAAGTAGTGCCTGCCGGCACATTGTCATCCAGTATGCCCCTGATCACGTATCCCCATTGCGGATTCTGCAGGATCCTGTCTACATATTCCTCGGCAGCACGGCTGTATCCTACCAGCAGCACCTGTTTCTGGTTCATTCCTTTTTTGCGCATATCCCGGAGAATGTAAAATATGACCATACGCACAAACCATTCCAGGACGATATTGATCACACAGAAAGAAACCAGAGTAAGACGGGAATAGTCCAGCTCTTTAAAATTGTAAAGTGCAAACATGATGATAAGGAGCCCTAACGCATTTGCCTTCACAATTCCGGCAAGTACGAGACGACGCCCCTGCATTCGCATCGGTGTATAAAGATCAAAGGCCTGATAAAGAAGTAAATATCCCGGAATAATGAATATCAGCATAAACATATATTCCTGGACGGTCTTGGACTGGACCGCCGAATGTTCAAAAATTCCCTGAAAACGGATCAACCAGGCCAGGGCATAGGAGGCCGCGATCACAAATACATCGATCAGCATATGGAGACGACTGAAATTTTTCTGGTTGTCTTTAATCAATTTCCGCCACCTCATTTAAGTTCATTGCTTTTATCTTATAATAGATGAAACTCAAAAGCAATAAAATCTTCCCTCCGAAATATAAAAATTCTGTGAAAATATGATGTCTTAACCGGCAAAACGCCTAAAAATGTTGATCCAGAGTTCAAACTGGAGCTGTATATAACGCGGAAGATTCCTCATGGAAAATCTGACTTTTTTGTTTTTGCGGCTGATCTGAAAGCCGTTTTTGATGCCTGCAAGGTACTCACGTCCGAATCCCTTGGACGCAAAAAACAGGATCTTCGCACCGAATCCCACCAGAAAAAACGGAAGGTTCAGCACGATCTGGAGAAACGGCATATTCTTATAGATAAGATAAATATTGTTTCTGGAAGAATACCGGATCTTAAACTGATTATATCTGGAGCCGCTGGTGCCGCTTCCTACATGATAAACCTTCGCTTTTGGAGCATACCAGTTCTGATAACCGCAGATCCTGGCACGATAGCCGATATCCAGATCTTCCAGATAAGCAAAATGCTCCTCATCAAAATCTCCGATCCTGTCAATAAATTTCTTCCGGTAGATCGCAGCTCCCGCACAGGTGGAAAAAATCTTCTGCTCTCGGTCATAATGGCGGATATCCTTGCCTTTTCCCCTGGCAAAAGCCCAGCCAAGGGCACAGTAATAATTTCCGGCATCATCCATCTTGTCCCTGTCATGAAGCTGGATCATCTTTGCCTGACAGGAAAATGCCTTCTTATGTCTGCGCAGGGCAGCAACCATCTCCTCCAGGAAATCCGGTTCCGCTTCCGTATCATTGTTCAGAAGCAGCACATATGGGGAACGTGCCGCATGGATTCCTTCATTGACGGCTCTGCTGAAGCCGTAATTCTCCGGAAGCTGTATCATGTGTACCCATGGATATTCCGCCGAAACAAACGCACAGCTGCCATCAGTGGAACCATTATCCACTAGTATAACCTCAAAATTACGGATAGTCTGTCTTTCAAGACTGGAAAGAACACCATCCAGATATGCCATTCCGTTAAAGTTTGGTATGACTACTGATACTTCCTGCATTGCTTTATCCCTTCTTCTTTCCCATTCCCGGAAGGGGCTTCAGGGAATAATTCCATTTGGTTAAAGAAAGATTTTTGTTATAGTATGGATCTCCTTTTTTCAGGATATCCAGCCAGTGACAGCGCATGTATTCGATCTCCGTCTGGAAACGGCGGACCTTTTCCTCGCTGTCCTCAGTGCCTCTTGACTTGGATTCGTAATGATAGAGCTTCACATACGGATCATAGACGATCAGATGGCCGTGGCTTCGCACCTTCAGACAGAGATCCACATCATTAAACGCAACTGCAAGCTCTTCCGTAAAGCCTCCTGCCTCCAGAAAAACTTCCTTCTTCATCATCATACATGCTGCAGTCACACAGCTCATATCCTGCAGAAGAGAAGCCTTATGGAGATATCCGGTACGCTCTGCCGGCATATTCACAAACATGTTCCCGGCAATTCCGCCCATTCCCACCACGCAGCCTGCATGCTGAATGGTGTTATCCGGATAGATCAGCTTGACGCCAACTGCACCTGTTTCCTTACGCTGGCACACGCTCAGCATCTCTGACATCCAGTCCGGATCGATGACCTTTACGTCATTATTCAGAAAAAGCAGGTAATCTCCTTTGGCATGGCGCACCCCAAAATTGTTGATGGCAGAATAGTTGAAGCCTTTTTTCCAGCGGATCAGATGGACCCTGGGATCCTCCGAAAGCTTTCTGTAATACCGAAAGATCTCTTCGGAGCTGCTGTTATTCTCCACAATGATGATCTCGTAATTTTTGTAGGCAGTTTTTTCAAAAATGGATTCCACGCAGGCCTGAAGCGTTTCTTTCTCCTCACGGTTCGGAATGATAACAGAAACCAGAGGTTCTCCCTGCACCGGATACTTCACACGGTAAAATCCAAAATCCGGAGTATGCTCCACGGTTCCCGGAGTTCCGGTCCGTTTGAGATTCCCCTCAATGGCACGTCTGCCGGCTTCAAAAGCATACATCTTGCTTGCCGGATTATCTGCTGTGGAGGATTTGTGGGTCCTCCAGTGATAAAGGATCTCCGGTACATGGACCACTTCCCTTGCCTGCTCCACACAGCGGAAAATGAAATCATAATCCTGGGCGCCGTCAAATTCCCGGCGGAATCCGCCCACCGTCTGCACTACGGAACGTCTTACCACCAGAAAATGGCAGATATAATTATTGGATCTTAAAAGATCCAGGTTAAAGTCCGGTTTCAGATGGGGCTGAAAATGTTCAAAAAGATCTGTCGTGACCTTATCCTCATCTGTATAGATCACATCCGCCTCCGGATGCTCCTCCAGTGCCGCCGCGATCTCATACAATGCATTAGGTGCCAGCAGATCATCATGATCCAGAAGTGCGATAAAATCACCCTCTGCCATGGCAAAAGCTGCGTTTGTATTTTCTGCAATGCCAAGATTCTCTTTCAGATCCTGATAGCGGATCCTCCTGTCCATCTCTGCATAGGATCTCAGCACAGTCTGCATGTCCGGATCCTCCGGGCTTCCGTTTGCCAGACACAGCTCCCAGTTCTCATATGTCTGTGCAAGGAGAGAGTCCAGCATCTGTCTTAAAAAACGCTCCGGTGTCAGATATGCAGGTACCACAATGCTGATCAGCGGCCCATCCGGAAATTTGCGTTTCCGCTGCTTCTCCAGTGTTTCCTCGTCAGGTCTGTATGCCTCATACCATGGTCCGTAAGGAACCTCTTCCGGTTCAAAACGTTCATGAAGCCGGATCCAGAACTCTTTCAGGCCATAATGCTTCAGGTATCTTAAGCCCTTCTGTACTGTATAGGGGGAAAGCTTCTTTATAAGTCTGTCCCATTGGATCTTTCCTGTAGAATCATCTTTACTCATATATTATCTCCGTATTACTCAGTTTGATGTTACTGTTCTCAGTAACAGTTTGATGAACATATTTTACCATTCCATCATTTTTTTTGCAAGGAAGAGAGGAAATGTGTTATACTGAGCTTACGTATGTATTGCTTACATAAGAATTATTTTTTATACAGGAGTACCATTTATCATGAAAAAATCAAGAATAACCACAGCGCTTCTGGCTATTGGGATCTCCGCTTCCATGGTGTTCCAGACTCCAGTTTTCGCCACAGAAGAAACCGCTGTTGCTGTATCCTCCGGTGTTACCACCAATGGGATCAGCGGATGGCCTCAGGGGCCTGAGATCACTTCCGCATCTGCCGTGATCATGGAAGATACTTCCGATACGATCCTCTATGCCAAGGATATGGACACCACGCTTTCTCCGGCCGGCGCAGTTAAGATCATGACCTGTCTTCTGGCACTGGAGAACAGCCAGCTTGACGATCAGGTTACCATGACAGAAACCGGTGTATCCGGTGTTACAGACGGAGGCGCTCATATTTCCTCACAGCTCGGAGAGGTATTTACCATGGAGCAGTGCCTTTACGCTCTGATGCTGGCCTCTGCCAATGACATTGCTCTCCAGGTCGCAGAACAGATTGGCGGATCTGTGGATGCCTTTGTCCAGAAAATGAACGACCGTGCCAAGGAGCTGGGATGTACCAATACGGTATTCACCAATCCTACCGGTCTCCCGGATGACAACCAGCATACCACAGCACATGATCTGGCTCTGATCATGCAGGCGGCTATCCGTAATGACAGCTTCCGCACCATCTCCGGAGCCACCTCCTATACGATCCCGGCTACCAATGTTTCCGGCGGTACCCGTAACCTGACAAGCTCTTTTACCATGACAGATCCTGCATCCGCTTCCTATTATGAAGGATGTATCGGCGGTCGTGAAAGTACCACCACTGCTTCCGGAAGCGTTCTTGTCACAGCTGCACAGCGAAACGGTACTACTCTGATCGCAGTAGTCATGAACGGAGCGACCGGTCAGACAGCCACCGAAGCGATCTCACTTCTGGATTACGGTTTTTCCAATTTCCAGCTTCTGGATCTCAGCGAGGATGATTTTCACATCCTGTCCGGCGGCACTGTAATGGTTCCATCCGGTGCGACCGCAGACGACCTGACTACGGAAGATACGGAATCTGATGGTCAGATCTTACGCACCTATTCCTTTGGCGGAACTCAGGTGGGAACTGCAGTTGTCGAGGATCCCTCCCAGGAAAGCTCTTCCGATGTACTGGAAAATGATGAAAACATGGATTCTGCAAAAGCTTATTCCGAATCCAGATCCCAGATCCCGTATTTTGCCATTGGCGGTGTGGGCATCCTGCTCCTTATCCTTCTGCTGTGGCGCATGATCCGGATCATCCGTTCCTGATCTTGGTTCCCAGGCGGATATACTTCAGAATTAAAAAATCCCTCCTATGTACCGGTCATATCCGGATACATAGAAGGGATTTTTTTCTGCCATCTCACCCATCGGGGTGTCAGCCATAAAACGGAACTACCAGGAAGATATAGCATAAAAACGGCGAAGCAGCCAGAAGTGCTGTCAGGACCCGGTATATCCACATTCTGATATTTTCTTTTTTTACAAAACGCTCAAGCAGACGATTCCAGCCGGCTGTCACAAAATACATGGCCGGATACAGTGCCGGCATGATATAACGTCCCTGTGCCTGGTTGTCACTATAATATACATAATACATAAACAGACCCACAGGGATCAGGATCAGAAGGATCAGCAGCAGATGAAAGATCCCTTTTCTGTCCCATTTATCGTACACGGTTATTGTTTTTATCTTCAGCTTTTCACTTCCTGCTGCTTTTCGTTCTTTTACCACAGTACGTTTCTTCGGATAAAATATTCCCAGCATGGTCAAAATACCGATCCCACCCATTCCAAAGAACAGGAAATATGCCTTGCTCACACTATAAGGCATATAGATCTGCATCAGGCCAAAGGTTCCGATAAAGCTTACCAGAACTGTCAGCAGCCAGTTATGCTGCCAGCCCGGGTCCTGATACAAAAGGATATCCTTCCATGACCAGTTCAGCTTCTCCGGTGTGGGGTATCTGGACGGCCTGTAATCAACAGCCGCATATTTTTCCGCACACTGTGCACAGGCATTTCTTCCGATCAGATCTCCGTCATAGAGAACGGCATTTCGTATAAACCACCAGCCGCATAAAGCAAGGGTTACTGCCGCGATCACGATTCCTCTCCGGAACAGAAATGCAACTCTCTGTTTTACCGGCTCCTCCCTGCATAGAAGGACTGTCAGGCAGAAAAACAGGAAGCTGCATAAGATCCATCCGTAGGTATTATAGTAGGACAGTGCACAGACTGCCATTCCAACAGCCAGAAGGATCGAATTTCTGAAGCTCCAGTCTCCCGCTTCCAGATAACAGGACCAGGAATACAGGAGCATCGCCATGGATAAAAGCGCCAGGGAATCCGTATTTACATAAGTCCCCAGAAACAATGCCTGCGGCATAAAGCCTGCCAGTGCGGCAAACAGCCATCTTCCCTCTTTCGGAAAAAGCTTTCCGGATGCTTTCACCACAAAATATACCGCTCCGGTCACAAAGAGCACATCTGCCATTCTCGCCGCATGGAGTAATCCGTCTGCAGAAGCATGGAACAGACCTGCGATCCCCATAAATACAGCAGATACCATATAGGAAAGGATCGGATAATAGGCATAGGAAATCCCCCATGTCGCATCACGGATGGTTGGCTCATCTCCAAGAGGCAGCTTTCCCGGATGCTCATGAAGATACTGTGCCACCATGTAGCGCATTTTTTCATCGGGGCCTGCCCCCAGGGGCTGCATAAACGCCCATGCAGTCAGGAGCAGAAATGCTGCCAGGACAAGAACGCCTGCCTGAACTCTCTCATCCTTCCAGATTTTTTTCTTTTCCAAAATATAACCTCCTATATCCGCTTCAGAGAGAAATCCTGGCTCTCCAGTGTAAGGTTCGGATTATAGTAAGGATCTCCGTCACGGAGGATCTCCGGCCAGTGCTTCTCAAAGGAAGCGATCTCGCGGTTAAATCTTGCCACCTTCTCCGGTGTATCCTCAAGACCTCTGGATTTGGATTCATAGTGATAAAGCTCCGCATAAGGATTGTATACAACCAGATATCCGGCTTTTCCCAGACGGAGGCAGAAATCTATGTCATTAAAGGCAACCTGAAATTCCTCACTTAATCCGTGAACCTTATCAAAGGCCTCACGCTTCACCATCATGCAGGCTGCGGTTACAGCGCTGTAATCCTGGGCACAGATGATCCTGTGGCAGTATCCGGTAGCGTCTCTCTTCTGCTGCACAAAGCAGTGTCCCGCAATGCCGCCGAAGCCAACGACTACTCCTGCATGCTGCACGGTATCATCCTCATAATAGAGCCGTGCTCCTACAGCTCCCACATCCGGTCTCATACAGTATCCCAGAAGCTGCTCCAGACAGTCCGGGCTGATGATCTCCGTATCATTGTTGAGAAGAAGCAGATAGTCACCCTTAGCATGAGCAGCTCCGAAATTATTGATGGCAGAATAGTTGAAAATACCATCCCAGTACACCACATGGGCTTTCGGATTGGATGCTTCCAGCTCTTTATAGTAGGCAAAGGTCTCATCCTCCGTACTGTTGTTCTCCACGATCACATACTCATAATTGCGGTAAGTTGCCTTTTCTTCGATGGAATCAATACATCTCTTCAGATCATCGATGTGATCCTTGTTTGGGATGATGATGGAGATCAGCGGTTTTTCCTCCCAGAGGAATTTTGTACGGTAAAGTCCAAGATATTCACCTTTTTCGATTTCCACCGGAACTCCGATCCTGTCATAATGAGCCTTGATGGCACGTGCTCCTGCATCAAAGGCATACATTTTGCTTTCCGGATTCTCTGCTGTGGAATCCTCATGGCATCTCCAGTGATAAAGGATCCTGGGGATATGATGGATCTGCTCTCTTCCCGCAGCTTCCACACAGCGGAACACAAAATCATAATCCTGTGCACCGTCAAATTCCTTTTTCAGCATTCCGATCTGATCCACGATTTCTTTTTTTACGACAAAAAGATGACAGATGTAGTTTACTGTACACAAAAGATCAATATTGAAGTCCGGTTTGAAATGCGGCTGAAAGAATTTGTGCCCGTCCATGGACATCTTATCTTCATCGGAATACAGAACCTTAAGCTCCGGATCCTCATTCAGCGCTTTCACACACCGGAACAAGGCGTCCGGCGTCAGCTCATCATCATGATCTGCAAACACGATAAAATCTCCTGTTGCCGCTTTCATGGCCACATTGGTATTCTCTGCGATCTGAAGTGCCTGGTCGTTGCGGATCACACGGATCCTGTCATCACTTTTTTCCAGCCTGTTCAGATAATCGGTAAGAGGAGAATCTGCTCCGCTTCCGTCGGAAAGACAGAGTTCCCAGTTCCCGTAGGTCTGGGCTTCTATGGAATCTACCAGCTGCTGGAGATATTTTTCCGGTGTTTTGTAAAGCGGGATCACAATACTGAATTTTGGATTCCTGGAAAATTTCGTTTTTCTTTCTTCTGCAAGCTCTGCCTTATCCGGCAGATGCTTCACGATCCATTTGGAATAATCCACCGGACGGTTTTTACGGTCCAGCACCTTTCCAAATACCTTTCCGGTAAGGGCTGCTGCCCCGTGAAGCTTCATGTAACGGCTTCCCTTACGGAAATATACCGCAGCTTTCTCCGCAAGGCGCTTCTGTGGCTGCAGATGTACCAGACGAAGCGTCCGCACATTGCCTGCCTCAAATACAATGTAGAATTCCTTCACACTGTCATAATGGAATTCAAAGAAAAAACCGCTCTTCTCATCGATCTCTGTTTCCTGGTACTGATTCTGTACATCCACACGTTTCAGTCTGGTGATCTCGCAGGGGATTTCCTTCCGGCTGCGATCCTCCAGGCGTATGGTCAGGGGGCTGTTAAAGGCTGCCCAGCCACGGACACGGCAGATCTTTTCCCCGGTTTCCACCTCGATGCTCTCGATAAAGTACTGCGGTTTTCCCTGTTTCCTGTAAAGCTGTGCTGCCGAAACAGAAAACCACCGGACACGTTTTTCACCCTTTACCGCATAAACAACAAGCTTCTTTTTGCCCTCCAGATCCGGCAGACAGATTTCCATCTGCACACGTTCTCCGTTTACCAGATCCAGATCCTTAAAGCGCTCCAGGGCGCTGACACGCTCCTGG
>OCHK01002267.1_pt1 | contig 13133 bp, 10 predicted proteins | sample 1538551 | NCBI WGS metagenome assembly OCHK01 (sample SAMN04571707, study PRJEB22368) | human gut metagenome | biome: human gut; material: stool | host: Homo sapiens | place: Luxembourg | collected 2012-08-31
CTTTTGCCCCCGAAGCACGATGCGGGTACCGCAACCCGACATTATCGAGCATTTTGGCAACGCAGATGCCGTGCCGCAGCTGCCGGAGCGGTGCTTAAGCCGTAAGGCGGGAATTGTGCGGTGTTGCCTTAGTGAAAATAATTAAAGTTTTTCGCCAGGCCTTTTTTCAAAAAGGCCGAAAAGACTCCCCGTAACTGCCTTAATAGAACCCGTAACTCGGCAAAATCTTGGTGCTCTGCGCCCACAGGGTCGGCACGGGCAAGCCGGACAGAACGGGATAGAACCAGGCAAAGCACATCAGCGCCGCAATGCACAGCCCCGCGCCAATCTTTTTGGCGCGGTCCTGCCGCTTCATCTGCGTTAAAACCAGCACAACGGCCGTCAACGCAAAGACCGAGCTGGGGAAGTAATGGTACATGAAAGTGCAGCGCGATACCAGCATCCAGGAAAGCAGCTGGCTGGCGTACAAGATCAGAATGCCCGCTCCCTTTGCCGTGCCGCGAGCCGAAACCTGGCGCCACAGCAGCAGCAAAATGCAGAACAGCCCCGCCCAGCAAATGACCGGGTTATAAAAACCCGCAATGCTGCCCTGAAGCCCAGCTTCCAGGTAAGAATTTTTGTAATACCACACTGGGCGCAGGTCCAGCAGCCAGGTGTACCAGCGGCTTTCAAACGGGTGGGTTGCTTTCAGGGTGGAATGGTACCAGTACATGTAGGTTTGGCAATCCCACCAATCCCGCAAACCAAAGGTAGGGTCTTTCCACCAATAAGGCAGGTAGGATGCAAGATAGATCAGGAACGGCACAACGATGTAAAACGCCACACCGCCCACAGCAGCCATCCGGAATTCTTTCCAGAAGCCCGGCTGTTTTTGCTTCCAGCGGGCATACAGCACACCCAGGTACAATACCGCAAGCCCTGCCCCGGCATAAATTCCGGTCCACTTGGATGCACACCCAAGCCCAAATGCCACGCCGCCCAGCGTCATGGGCAGCAGCGAGCCGTTTACGCCGTTTTGCAGCACGCTCTGGCAATACCATACCATAAAATATGCGCCTAACAGGATAAAGAACGTACCGTAAATATCGATTGTGGCAATGCGGCTTTGGGAAAATCGCATGAACCCAGCGGCAATCAGCGCACCTGCCATGGCCCCGGCCCAGCGTTTGTGGGTCAGACGGCGGGCAAAGCACCACATCAGCGGCACCAGCATCACGCCGAACAGCGTTCCGGCACAGCGCCAGCCAAAGGCTGTCATTCCAAAAATAGCAATGCCCAGCATGATAAAATCTTTGCCCAGCGGCGGGTGGGTGGTTTCGTATGCCGTCATGCGGTGCAGCATTTCGTACCCAGTACGGCCATGATAGATTTCATCGAAATACATGCTGTTCAGCTGGCTGATGGCATCTGGCACTTCGCTCTGCTCATCAAACAGGGCATCGCCGCCCGTTACCGGCACCAGCGCACCGGTGGCATCCCGCAGGGCCAGTTCAAACATCTGCGCATTTTCAATCGTTGCGGTCAGGGTCTGCCCTGCCGGAGCCGTGATGGCCGTTTTGCTCCAGCAGAACGGCGTTGCATAGCTCAGTTCCTTCTGGTACAGCTCATTGCCCGCTGCATCCGTGATGCGCAGGCTGCCGCCGGTGGAAATGCCGGGGTACACCCAGATTTCCACCGCGTCCTGTTGCGGGGTAAAGTCGATGGTTGCCGTGCTGTCCGTAGCATCCACAGGGTTCTGCGGTGCTTTCATGCTGCCAAGGTAGGCAAAGCTCACCACAGCAACGATCAACGTCAGCGTTGCCAAGGCTTTCTTCTCTTTAGCCGTCCAGGCAGGCTGCGGATCAATGCGCAGGGTGCACAGTTCCAGCTTTTTCTGCACTGTTTTTGTTTTATCTTTTTCGATGGTTTCCACTTTTGCCAGTGGAGAAATCGCTCCATGGCGGCAGATGGCCCACGCGGTGAAAGCCAGCAGCACAAAGGCTGCCGTTTCGGCAAAGCCCACTGCCATGGCAAACTCGCGGCTGGTATCGCTGCTGAGCCACTCGTCATCGCTGCCTACCAGGGTATACACAGTTTCCAGGTTCAAGAAGCCCGTTATCGACAGACCAAACCCGGCGCCATACAGACGGATGTCATTCCAGCGCGCCGCAGCAAGCAGTACCAGCAGCATGCCCAGCACCAGGTAACGCTCGTGCATGCAATGGGCAAAGGTAAAAATTCCCACCGTATAAAACGCTGCCAGCAGCAGCGGGGAAAACTGCCCCGCCCGCCAGCTGATGACCGCCAGCACCACAAGCAGCACCGTGATAACAGCGATGTTGAAAATGCCCAGCACTTTCCAGCTCAGGTTAAACACCGGGCAAGCATCCAGCGCCTGCCAGTTGCCGCCCAGCGCTGCAAACCAGTTGAACGCATTGATGGTGGCATACTGGTAGCCAGACGCCGTGGTGATGTACTTATCGATCAAGGACGGCACCAGATTTTTTGCCCCGTAAAACGGCAGGCCCGCCAGCAGCGGCGGCAGCAAAGCCAGCGCAGCACCGCCAAAAATCTGGCCGACCGATTTCAGCGGGCTTTTGCCATTCCGCACGGCATCCGCAATAGCCACCAAAAAGCAGACGGCCAGCACCGGCCCAGCCAACAGTGCCTGCGGCTTGATGGCCAGCGCCACGCCGTACAGCACCGCAGCGAGCAGGTAGCGGCGCTCTTCCAGCAGCCAGAAGCAGAGCAGCAGCGGCAGCGCAAAAGCCCCATCGATCTGCTTCCAGATGCCGGTATCAAACAAGGTCAGCGGGCAGAACGCCGCAAACAGCACCAGGCAGCGCTGTGCCCTGCCCTGCCCCATATACCGGCGGCTGATATGGTCCAGCAGCACCACGGCGGCACAATCACAGATTGCGGGGATCAGTGCCAGCAAAAAATAGGTCCAGCGGGATTCATAGCTCAGTTGGAGCGCCTTGCGCACCAGGCTGACCAGCCCCAGCACAAGGATGTAGCCGGGCGGGTAGTCCGCAAAATAATCGGCGCTGTAAAAGGCCGCGGGACCTTCGCTGGCCAGCTTATCCCCCCAGGCCACAAAGCAGCTCATATCATAGGTGTAGCCTTCAGTAACAAGGGCCAGCAGCAGGCGCACGGCAAGCGCTGCGGCCAATATAATATACAGCGTTCGCTCTTCCTGTTTGGTTCTGGTATTTGTCATTCTAAACTCTCCAGATAATGCAGCGTATTTGCCGCTGCAATAAAATAAGGAACTGGAAGCAGAGGCAGATGCTTCCCTGTTTCCAATTCCTTTGTTTTGCCGTGATTGTGCAGTAATAATTATAGCTTGGTCAGCTGCGGGCCCTTGGCGGTGTCCATCACATTCCAGCCCAGCTCAGTGATTTTGGCGCGCAGAGCATCGGCGCGGGCAAAGTCCTTGGCCTTTTTGGCTGCGGTGCGCTCTTCCACCAGCTGCTTCACTTCGTCGGGGGCTTCCTCAGCCTTGCGGTTGTACATCAGGCCCAGCACACCGGTCAGCTCGTCAAACGTGGCGGCGGCCTTTTCCAACGTAGCCTTATCGGCAGCATCGGACATGGTGTTGATGTCCTTAACGAACTCAAAAATGGCGGCCAGCGCATCGGGGGTGTTCAGGTCGTCATCCATGGCGGTCTTGAACTTTTTGCGTGCTTCTTCGCACTTTTCAGTCAGGGCAGTGTCAGTGCCATGGACATTGCGGATGGCAAAATCCAGGTTATCGCGGCAGGTGTACAGGCGCTCCAAGCTGTTCTTGCAGCTCTCGATCAGGTCCACCGTATAGTTCAGCGGCATGCGGTAACCAGCGGTGAGCATAAAATAACGGATCGGCTCATAGCCGTACTTATCAGCAATTTCACGCACGGTAAAGAAGTTGTTGGCGCTCTTGGACATCTTCTGGTTGTTGATGTTCAAAAAGCCGTTGTGCATCCAGTAATGGCTGAAGGTGCAGCCGTTGGCGCACTCCGACTGTGCAATCTCGTTTTCGTGATGGGGGAAGATCAGGTCCTGGCCGCCTGCATGCAGGTCGATGGTCTTGCCCAGGTGCTTACGGGCCATGGCGCTGCACTCAATGTGCCAGCCCGGACGGCCCTGGCCCCAGGGGCTGTTCCAGGAAGGCTCGCCCGGCTTGGCGGCCTTCCAGATAGCAAAATCTGCGGGGTCTTCTTTCAGGTCGTCATCCATCTGGCTGCGCAGTTCGCGGTTGCCGCTTTCCAGGTCGTCCAAGTTCAGGTGGCTCAGCTTGCCGTAACCGGGATCAGACTTAACGCGGAAGTAGACATCGCCGTTGTGGGCAACGTAAGCATGTCCGGATTCGACCAGGTCCTTGACGATCTTGATGATCTCACCGATATGCTCGGTTGCGCGGGGGCGCACGGTGGGGGTCTTAACGTTCAGGCCCTCGGAATCTTTGATGTACTCGGCCTCGAACTTGCGGGCAACCTCCTGCATGGTGGTGCCATTCTCCTGGCCTTTTTTGATCAGTTTATCGTCAATATCGGTGATATTGGAGACATACAGCACCTTGTTGCCAAGGTACTCCAGATAGCGGCGCAGCGTGTCAAACACGATCATGGGGCGCGCATTGCCGATATGGATATAGTTATACACCGTAGGGCCGCAGACGTAAATGCGATAAACGCCCGGCTCCTGCGGGATAAAATCTTCCTTTTTGCGGGTCATGGTATTAAAAATCTGCATGGACAGGAACTTCCTTTCCCAACTTTGCTGGTACGGCGCGGCTAAACCTGCAAACCGTTCAGATTTATTATAGCCGCCCTGATAAGCGGTTGCAAGGGGGCAGCATCATTTTGCCTGCATAAAGCAGGAACGATTCTGCCACAGGTAGATGCAGCCGGAAAGTGCGGTAACGGCAGCAACGGCCCAGCACAGCACCTGGGTGGTAAAGCTGATAACCCCAACGCCGTCCGCCGGGGCGAGCGCCATGGCAAAGTAATAGAAGATGATGGTGACCATCTGCAGCACGGTTTTGACCTTGCCCCACATGTTTGCGGCAATGACGGTACCGGACTCTGCCGCAATCATGCGCACACCGGCCACAGCAAACTCGCGGAACATGATGATGGCCAGCACCACGGGGGAGCAGACACCGTCCACCACCATATAAATAATGGCGGCGGTGGTGAGCATTTTATCAGCCAGCGGGTCCATAAACTTGCCAAAGTCCGTTACCAGGTGGTTCTTGCGGGCCAGGTAGCCATCCAGGAAATCCGTAAAGCTGGCCACAGCAAACAGAATACCCGCTATCAAGGCATACGTTGCATTGAACCGGAGCGTGCCCATGTGGCTCATGGCAGCAAATACCATAAAGAACGGCACCATGATGACACGCATCATCGTTAATTTGTTAGGCAGATTCATGGTTTATTCCTCCACTTTGCTTTCCGCATAACCATAAAGATCATAAGTATCGGCATCGGTGATGGTAACGTTATAGAACGCGCCGGCTTCCAGCGGGGTATCTGCCGGGGTCATGATGCTGCCATCAATTTCCGGGCAGTCTGCTGCGGAGCGCAGCAGGTACATGCCGGTTTCATCGTCCACGCCATCGCAGATGCACTCATAGGTCTTGCCGACCTTTTTTGCTTCCTTTTCCGCGCTGATCTCGGCCTGCAGCTCCATAATGTGGTCTGCGCGGCGCTGCTTGACTTCCTCGTCAATCTGGTTGTCCATCTTGGCGGCCACGGTGTTTTCCTCGGCGGAATAGGCAAAGCAGCCCAGGCGGTCAAACTTGACGGTTTTGACAAAGTCGCACAGTTCGCTGTACTGTTCCTCGGTCTCACCAGGGAAACCTGCAATCAGGGTGGTGCGCAGCGTGATGTTGGGGATGGCCGCGCGCAGGCGGCGGATGGCATCCTCAATTTCTTTGCGGCCGCCGCGGCGGTTCATGTTTTTCAGCACCTCGTCATCGCAGTGCTGGATGGGCAGATCGAGATACGGCACAACCTTATTGTTGCGCACAAGGGCTGCGATGAATTCATCGGAGATACGCTCCGGGTAGGCGTACAGCACACGGATCCAGCGGATGCCCTCAATGGTGTTCAGCTTATCCAACAGTTCGCAAACTGCGCCGGGTTTGCCCCAGTCCTCGCCGTAAGCGGTGGGGTCCTGCGCCACCAGGATCAGCTCTTTCACGCCCTCCCCAGCCAGCCAGCGAGCTTCGGCAACACAGTCGTCAATGGGGCGGCTGCGCAGCGGGCCGCGGATGAGCGGGATGGCGCAGTAATGGCAGCGGTTGTTGCAGCCTTCGGCAATTTTCAGGTAAGCATAGTGGCGCGGCGTGCTGATAACACGGGCACCGCCCAGCTCCATATCGCATTTGGGGCCATAGCTTTCCACCTGGCCCGCGCCGTTGGCGGTCAGGCGCTCCACAATGGCGGGCAGAGCGGCGTTGGAGCCAATGCCCACAACGGCGTCCACTTCCGGCATTTCGCTCACAATCTGGGTTTTATAGCGCTCAGCCAGGCAGCCGGTCACGATCACCTTCAGGTTGGGGTTCTGCTGCTTATACTGGCAGGCCATCAAAATGTTTTCAATGGCTTCCTCTTTAGCGGACTGGATAAAGCCGCAGGTGTTGACAATAATAATGTCCGCCTGTCCGGGGTCCGCAACCGTCTGGTGGCCCGCCTTGATCAGCGCGTGGCAGAATACATCAGCATCGACCTGGTTTTTGGGGCATCCAAGGGAAATAATTGCAATATTCATGTATGGTTGTTCCTGTCTCTCTTTTCAGTATGTTATGTTGGGCTCTGCCGCTTGCTTGGGCAAAATTCAGGCAAAGCTATCCGTTCGGTGCATTGATACCACAATGCCGCAGGAGCATTTTTTGCCCCTGCGGTGTGTACTTTTTTGTGTTACGCTTCGGTTTCTTCTGTCTCGGCATCTGCCAATGCCTGGCGGATCACGCTGTGGGAGAACCCGCGCCGTGCCAAAGCGGCAGCTACCTGCTGCCATTTGCCCTGTGCCAGCTTTGCGGCATAGTGGCGTTCCACCAGTGCGCGGGCATTGGCCAGCTCCGGGTTTTCCTCCTCGTCCTCCTCGCTTTGGGCAAACAGAGCTTCCACCGCTTCGGCGGCCGCGTCGCGGTCAATGCCTTTGGCGTGCAGATCATCCAGAATTGCACGGCGGCTCTTGCGCTTGCGCAGCAGCTCCGCCGCACGGCGGCGGGCAAAACCGGCGTCATCCAGCAGGTTCAGCTCCTGCATTTTTGCCACGGCGGCGGCAGCGCTGTGGGGGTCAAAGCTGCGGCAGAGCTTTTGATAAAGCTCCCCGGCTGCATGGTCCCGCAGGGCCAGCAAGTCCATGGCTTTATCCACAGCCTTGCGGGTGTCGCTTTTGGTCTGCAGGTCATGGATCTGCCATTCTTCCAGCTCATCCCCGGTATGCAGCCCCGCCATGGCAAAGGTGTCCTCGTCCAGCGAAAAGGCAAACTCGCCGTCAAAGAACAGCGCATAGCGGCCTCTTTTTGTTTCTTTTACCTGTGTCAGCTTCGGCATCGCTTATTCGTCAACCATGATGTCGAGGTCCATCTCGCTGCCGGTGGTCTTGGGTGCATCCGCCATCGGAGCGGCAGGGGCATCTTCAGCAGCAACGGGGGTAACAGCCGGCTTCTCCAGCGGCTTCACGGTTCCCTTTTTGCCGGCCGCCAGCAGACGGTCCGCATTTTCGCGCACCTGCTTTTCAATCTCAGCAGCCACATCAGGGTGTTCTTTCAGGTAGAGCTTGGCGTTATCGCGGCCCTGGCCCAGGCGGATATCGCCATAGTTGAACCATGCGCCGCTCTTTTGCACAATGCCCAGCTTAGCACCCAGATCGATCATTTCGCCCAGTTTGGAGATTCCCTCGCCGAACATGATGTCAAACTCGGCCTCACGGAACGGGGGTGCCACTTTGTTCTTGACGATCTTGGCGCGGGTACGGTTGCCGATAAAGGAACCGCTGGCGTCCTTCAGGCCCTCAATGCGGCGCACATCAATACGTACAGAGGAATAATATTTCAGGGCGCGGCCACCGGTGGTCACTTCAGGGTTGCCGTACATCACACCGACTTTTTCGCGCAGCTGGTTAATAAAGATGCAGACGGTGTTTGTTTTGCCGATGATACCGGTCAGCTTACGCAGAGCCTGGCTCATCAGGCGGGCCTGCAGGCCAACGTGGGAATCACCCATTTCGCCTTCAATTTCGGCTTTGGGCACCATGGCAGCAACAGAGTCCACAACAATAGCGTCAATCGCGCCGGAGCGTACCAAAGCTTCGCAGATTTCCATGGCCTGCTCGCCGGTATCCGGCTGGCTAACCAGCAGGCTGTCAATGTCAACGCCAAGGGCGCGGGCATAGGTGGGATCCAGGGCGTGCTCAACGTCAATAAAGGCAACCTCGCCGCCCAGCTTCTGGGCTTCAGCCAGAACATGCAGGGCCAGGGTGGTTTTACCGGAAGATTCCGGCCCATATACCTCAATGATGCGTCCGCGTGGCAGGCCACCGATGCCCAGCGCCAGGTCCAGCCCCAGGCTGCCGGTGGAAATGGCATCCACCTGCATGGCAACGTTGGTCCCAAGCTTCATCACGGCGCCTTTGCCAAACTGCTTTTCGATCTGGGCCAGTGCCGTCTCCAGCGCTGCCTTTTTATCCCCTGCCGGGCCGGTGGGGAGCTGCTTGGATGAACTTTCCTTTTTTGCTGCCATAAGTTTATATCTCCTTATCTGAGCGATCGTGCGTTGTATCCCATACGCACCACAGGCAACTGCGGTGCTATTTTTATTTTGTACGGCAGGTGCGCCGCTATCCAAATGGTCGTCCTGCGTTTATCAGGTATTATTATAACCAATCGCGGCACGAATTACAACCATTTGTTGTCATCTTTTCAAAATTTTCTTCGCATTTTCCACATTTCAGCTGCAAAACGTTGAAAATCAGATTTATTTCACCTGTTGGGCGTACACCACACGGTCGTTGCCGCCGTAATCCTTCCTTGCCTGCACTTGCTGCCAGCCGTTTTGGCGGCATATCTCCATCACATCCGCCCGCTGGGCACAGCCAATCTCAAACACCAGCCACCCACCGGGGCAGACAATATCACGGTAGTGGGCGGCAATGGCGCGGTAAAAATCCAACCCATCCGTTCCGCCGTCCAGCGCCATAGCTGGCTCGTGGGCGGTCTCCGGCATCAGGGCCTGCATCTCTGCCCCGGTCAGGTACGGCGGGTTGGAGATGATCAGCTGCACGCTTTGGGGCATAAGCTCTCGCCAGTATTGCAGCACATCCGCTGCCTTTGCCTGCACACCGGTGCCATGTACGTTGGCTTGCAGGTATTGCAGCGCCTGCGGGCTTTTTTCCACGCAGGTCACGCTGGCACTTGGCACAAAATGTCGGATGCCAATGCCCAGGCAGCCAGTTCCGGCGCACAGGTCCAGCACCCGGGGCTCAGGTTTTGCCATCTGCTGCAACAGCTCAATGGCAGTTTCGCACACCACCTCGCTGTCTGCGCGGGGGCAGAGCACACCGGGGCCGACTTTGAAGGTCAACCCCAGAAAGTCCCACTCCCCTGCCAGGTATTGCAGCGGCACCCGCTGCATGCGCTGAGCCGCCAGTTCCGCCAAGCACTCAGCCTGCGGCCGGGTAAGCGGGTCAAACAGCAAGCGCGGATCTTTTCCAGCGGCAATGCGCAGCAGTTCGCGGGCGTCGTAATCAGCATCGGGGCAGCCTGCGGCCTGCAGAGCATCCTGCACCATGCGCACAGCCTGGCGCGGCAGAATGCCCGCCAGCTGCTGTGGGGCAAGCGGCGTTACCATTGGCCGTCCTCCGGCTTTTTGGGCAGTACGGGGGTAACGGCGGCGATGGCCACTTCAATCATGTCATCTTCCGGCTCAAAGGTCGTCAGGTGCTGCAGCCAAAGCCCCGGCACCGAAACAGCCCGTGCCAGCAGCGAGTTGGAACGCCCTGCCCACTTCAAAATCTCATAACAGATGCCCACCAGCAGCGGCAGCATGGCCAGCTTGTACAGCACGCGCAGCATGGTACCGCTCCACGGCAGCACCGCATACAGCACAATGCTGACCAGAATGACCAGAATCAAAAAACTGGTGCCGCAGCGGGGGTGGAACCGCGTATGTCTGCGGATGTTAGCAACCGTCAATTCCTCACCTGCCTCATAGCAGGCAATCGTTTTGTGCTCAGCCCCGTGGTACTGGAACATGCGGTGAATTTCCTTCATGCGGGTGCAGAGGAACATGTAACCCAAAAAGATTGCCAGCTTGAGCACTGCTTCCAAGATGACCCGCGGCCAGCGCCCCATGGGGATCACTTTTGCCACCAGCCCAGTCAGGAACGTAGGCAGAAAGGTAAACAGAAAAATTGCCAGCACTACACCTGCGCAGGCGGAAAGGGTCATCAGCGCACTTTGTACCTTGGGGCTGGCGTGTTCGTCCAGCCAGCGGTCCAGCTTGCTCTCGTTCTGCTTTTCTTCCTCTTTTTCCTCTTCCGTCATGGCAATATCGGCGGAGTGCATCAGGTATTTGTACCCGTTCATCAGGTTTTCCACCATATTGCACACTCCGCGCACCAAGGGAACTTTATTGTACCAGTGGGTGGTCACATCGGAATAGCTCAGATCAATCGTGCCGTCCGGACGGCGTACCGCGCAGCAGATTTTTTCAGGGCCGCGCATCATAATGCCCTCCATCAGGGCCTGGCCGCCCACAGAGGTACGGAATTTTTCAGTTGGACGTTGTTCTTGCGGCATGGGTTCTCCTTTATTTTTGCGGTCAAATCGGCGCGTGCAGATGTTCCTGCCCAGCGTGGTAGATGGGCAGGGTGATGGTAACGGTGGTACCCTGCCCCAACGTTGAGGTGATATCCGCCGTACCGCCCAGTGCTTTGGTGATCTCATCCACCACCGCCAGGCCGATGCCGGAACCACGCACGGCGTTTTTGGCTTTGAAGAATTTCATCTTTACGTTTTGCAGGTCATCCGGCGCAATGCCGCGGCCCTGGTCCCGGATGCTGGCCGTTACGGTGGTGGCGGTGCGGGTCAGGGTAAAGAAAATGGTTCCTTCCGGCGGCGAATATTTGATGGCGTTATCAAATACGTTGACAAACACCTGGCGCAGGCGGGCGGGGTCAGCCCAAACGGGATACGGCTCCGGCGGTTCGTCATACACAAGGTGCAGCCCCTCCTGCCGGATGCGGGCTTCCACAAACAGGGCAGCGTCGGTGGCTTCGGCCACAAAATCCAGCACCTCGCAGTTCAGCTTGATGCCGTTTTGCAGGCGGGAAAAATCCAGCAGTTCCTCCACCATATCATACAGGCGGTCGGTCTCACTGCGGATAATGGTAATACCCTTGCGGTAGTTTTCGTCATCGGGGTCACGGATGTTGGCGATGGTTTCCACCCAGCCTTTGATGCTGGTCAGCGGAGTGCGCAGTTCGTGGCTGACAGAGGAGATGAACTCGTTTTTCATCCGTTCCGTTTTTGTCAGGTCCTCGGCCATCTGGTTGATGGCTTTGCACAGGCGGCCGATCTCATCGTCATACGGGGCATCCGGCAGGCGGGTGGTCAAATCGCCGTGGGCAATGCGATTGGCGGTGGCTTCCACCTGGCCCAGCGGCCGCACAATGGTGCGGATAAAAAACAGGCCGCTGAACACCGCAAACCCCAGCACCACCGCCGCCACGCCGAACGAAACCATCAGCGTGCTGTACCACTGGCGGTCCACCAGCGTCAGGCTGGTAACAAGGCGCATGGCCGTCACATTGCCCGCCGCATAAGGCACCAGGCTGGTAACAGCCATCACGTGTTCGCCGTCCGCTGTGCGGAAAGTGACCACGCCGCTGCCGGTGGAGCCGGTGACAGCCTGATAAAAATCCCTGCCCTCGCTCAGCAGATTCTTGTTCATGGTGCCGCTGGAGGTTGCCAGCACCACGCCGGAGGAATCCAACAGCATGAACTCGAACTTATCTTTTTCATCAAACTGTTCCACCGTGCGGCGCAGGGACTGGCTGCGGCTTTCAGACGTTGCCTGGCTGCTGCCGGCGGTGCCGGTTGCCTGCAAACGTCCCTCCACGGTGGAAAACCGCGCCTGCATGGCACGCTGCACCCCGCCGTACAAATTCTGGTGGCTGTAATACAAAAACAGCCCCAGCGCCGCAGCCAGGATGCAAATGGTAATCAGCAGGCTGCCGCGCAGCCAGCGGCGGGTAATGCTCTGCACAGGCGGCAGCCCCCTTTCCATAAAAATGCGGTAATTATGCGTTCCAGCGGTAGCCATAGCCCCAAACGGTCAAAATGTGCTGGGGGCTGCTGGGTTCATCTTCCACTTTCATGCGCAGGCGGCGGATGTTGACATCCACGATCTTGACATCACCGAAATACCCCTTGCCCCAAACGCCTTCCAGGATTTTTTCGCGCACCAGGGCAGTGCCGGGGTTGCGGAAAAACAGCTCCATGATCTGAAATTCCACCTGGGTCAGGTCAATGGGCTTGCCGGATTTGTACAGCACGCGGCTTTTTTCATCCAGCACAAAGGGGCCGCTGACCAGCTGATCCGGCTCGGAGCCTGCCTGTTCATCGTCCGCAGTGGCGCTGCGGCGCACTCGGCGGGCCAGCGCTTCCACGCGGGCCATCAGCTCCGACACCGAGAACGGCTTGGTGATATAATCATCCGCGCCGATGGAAAGGCCGCGGATCTTATCGCTCTCCTGCCCTTTGGCGGACGCCATAATAATACCGATGTACGGGTCGCCGTGGCGGATGGTTTCGCACAGCGAAAACCCATCCATGCCCGGCAGCATGATATCCAGCAGCGCTACATCGCAGGGGGGATTTTTCTGGATCAACTCCAGCGCACGTTCCGCGCTGGGGGCTTCCAATACTTCCCAGCCTGTCATTTTCAGGTTCAGTGCCACAAGTTCGCGGATGCTGGCTTCGTCTTCTACGACCAGAATACGTTTCATTGTTTTTCCTTTCCCGGTCGGGGTTCTGTTTCCCGCCGCCTGATTGTTATGGCGCACCGCCCGCAGATAGACATGCGCGTTTTACCGTATATTTTTAGGGCAATACCGCATAATTCTAAGTGCCGATACGGCGAGCGAGGTGCGGCAGA
>OCHK01002280.1_pt1 | contig 13070 bp, 9 predicted proteins | sample 1538551 | NCBI WGS metagenome assembly OCHK01 (sample SAMN04571707, study PRJEB22368) | human gut metagenome | biome: human gut; material: stool | host: Homo sapiens | place: Luxembourg | collected 2012-08-31
TGAGTTTTTACTATCTTACAGAATCGGACAAAATGACTACTGTAATCATAAGACTAATATTTGGAAAGCATTAAAAAATAATAAAATGCACAAAATTTCAATGGTTCATATAAAAATTTTCTATATGATTATTCGCTTGTGAAGAATATAATAAGGACAGTCAATAAAGCAGACACTTCAAAGGAGGAGTAAATCATGAAAAAGAGTAGAATTTTCCCATTACTTGTAGGAGCAGCACTTTCTAGTTCATTGGTAGCCTGCACTTCAGGATCAGGATCAGGAAACAAGACAAGTGTTGACAATAGCAAGAAGCCATTAGTATGGTTCAATCGCCAGCCATCAAACAGCTCTACAGGAGAACTTGACAAGGACGCTTTGAACTTTAACGATAAGACATATTATGTTGGTTTTGATGCAAATCAGGGTGCTGAACTTCAGGGACAGATGGTACTTGATTATATTAAGGAAAATGCAGCATCTATGGACCGTAACGGTGACGGCGTAATCGGTTATATCTTAGCAATTGGTGATATCGGACATAACGATTCCATCGCACGAACACGTGGTGTTCGTTCTGCACTGGGAACTGGCGTTGAGACTGATGGAGTAGTTGATGCATCTCCTATCGGAACAAATGCAGATGGTTCTTCTAAGATCGTTCAGGATTCTACTATCGAGGTAGATGGAAAGGAATATACTATCCGTGAGCTGGCAGCACAGGAAATGAAGAACTCCGCAGGTGCTACATGGGATGCAGCTACTGCTGGTAACGCAATCGGAACTTGGGCAGCATCTTTTGGTGATGAGATTGATGTTGTTGTATCTAACAACGATGGTATGGGAATGTCTATGTTCAATGCATGGGCAAAGGAGAACGAAGTACCTACATTTGGTTATGATGCAAACAGTGACGCAGTTGCAGCAATTGCAGAAGGCTACGGCGGAACAATTTCACAGCACGCAGACGTACAGGCTTACCTGACACTGAGAGTTTTAAGAAATGCACTGGACGGTGTAGATATCGATACTGGTATTGGTACTGCAGATGCAGCAGGCAACAAGCTGGAAGAGGGTGTTGATTACAGATATAGTGCAGATGAGAGATCCTACTACGCATTAAATATTGCGATCACATCAGATAACTATAAGGATTTCACCGATTCTACCAAGGTATACAGCAAGGTTTCAAATCAGCTGGATGCTTCTAAGAGCCCAGAGAAGAAGGTATGGTTAAATATTTACAATGCTTCTGATAACTTCTTAAGCTCAACTTATCAGCCACTTCTTCAGAACTATGATGATCTGCTGAACTTAAAGGTTGAATACATTGGTGGTGATGGTCAGACTGAGTCTAATGTTACAAACCGTCTTGGTAATCCAGGCGAATATGATGCATTCGCAATCAATATGGTTAAGACAGACAACGCAGCATCTTATACATCTCTCCTTAAGCAGTAATTGATAGAGATTTTTTGCTAGCAAAAGGTCTGAGGGTGTTAGAACTTCTGACACCCTCTTTTTCTGAAAGGAGTAAGGATATGGCAGAAGGCAATAAGGATATCGTCTTGTCGATCCGCGGCATGAGCAAATCATTCGGAAGAAATAAGGTTCTAAAGCATATCGATATGGATGTGCCGAGAGGATCAATCATGGGTCTAATGGGCGAGAATGGTGCTGGTAAATCGACAATGATGAAATGTCTTTTTGGTACGTATCAAAAAGATGAAGGAACAATAATTTTAGACGGGAAAGAGATTAGCTTTACAGGTCCAAAGGATGCTTTGGAAAATGGTGTGGCAATGGTTCATCAGGAGTTGAATCAATGTCTGGAAAGAAACGTAATTGACAATCTGTTTCTTGGTCGCTACCCAAAAACATCCCTCGGAGTAATTGATGAGGGAAGAATGAAAAAAGAGGCTTCTGATTTATTCCGTAAGCTTGGCATTACGGTAGATCTTTCACAGCCGATGAAGAAGATGTCTGTTTCAAAGAGACAGATGTGTGAAATTGCAAAGGCAATTTCTTATAATTCAAAGGTGATTGTTTTGGATGAGCCAACCTCATCTCTGACAGCACCAGAAGTTGAAAAATTATTTAAGATGATGAGACAGCTTCGTGAACAGGGAATTTCACTGATCTATATCTCTCATAAGATGGATGAGATCTTTGAGATCTGTGACCAGGTTTCTGTTCTTAGAGATGGTGCTCTTGTAATGACTAAAAACTGTAGTGATACCAATATGAATGAATTGATTTCTGCTATGGTAGGAAGATCATTAGATAATCGTTTCCCGCCTGTTGATAATACACCGGGTGATGTGATTTTAAGAGTAGAGCATTTATCTACGAAATATGCACCGAAGCTTCAAGATATAACCTTTGATGTAAAAAAGGGAGAAATATTTGGTTTATATGGTCTGGTTGGAGCTGGTCGTACAGAGCTTCTTGAGACGATATTTGGTATTCGTACAAGAGCAGCCGGACGTGTCTACTATGATGATAAGCTGATGAATTTTCATTCATCAAAAGATGCAATGGATCATGGATTTGCGTTAATTACTGAGGAACGTAAGGCTGATGGATTATTCTTAAAAGCAGATATCACCTTTAATACAACAATTGCTAATATGAGTCAGTATAAATCTGGAATTGCATTATCTAAGGATGAAATGGTAAGAGCAACTGCAGAAGAAATTCGTATTATGCATACAAAGTGCATGGGACCGGATGATATGATTGCAAACCTTTCTGGTGGAAATCAGCAGAAGGCAATCTTTGGAAGATGGCTGGAGCGTTCACCAAAGATTTTCATGATGGATGATCCGACACGAGGCATTGATGTTGGTGCTAAGTACGAGATTTATGAACTGATTATTGATATGGCTAAGCAGGGAAAGACAATCATTGTTGTTTCATCTGAGATGCCGGAGATTCTTGGAATTACAAACCGAATCGGTGTAATGTCAAATGGTCATCTGGCAGGAATTGTAAACACCAAGGAAACAAATCAGGAAGAACTGCTTAGACTTAGTGCAAAGTATTTGTAACAGAGAGGAGTACGAGAGCTATGGCAAATGATATGAGATATCTTTCGGCAGAAGAGGAAGCAAAACTTTTAAAGCCGATTGATGAATATGTTGGTAAAATACAGGCACAGATAGATGCCCTGCGTGTAGATGGTTCTGATCAGGTGCAGGCATTAAAGACACATATCTCTTTAACAAAGGAAGATAAGAATTATACAAAAGAGGAGCAGAATGAGATTATCCGAAAGGATCAGGCACTTCTTGTAAAGGCAAGAGAGGTAGAAGCTGCAAATAAGGATAAAGTTTCCAAGCTGATTGCAGATGCAGAATCTTATTTGAAGACTCATTTTAAGAAAGATTATTACGATAAGGTTGTAGCAAGCTGTGCAGCTCAAAAGGAAGCTGAGAATGCAGAATATGTAAAAGTTCGTGAGAAGCTGAAAGCAGAGCACGAGCGCACAATCTCCGGAATGACAGATAAGCAGGAGCTTAAGGACGAGAAGTATGTATATAAGAATCGTCTGTATGATGCACAGATGGTGCATGAGTCAAAGCTTCAGGAAATCAAGGACAGAAAGCATGAGGCATTTGTGCATCAGTATCATCTGATTGATTTGCTTCGTATGTCAAAGTTTACTTATGGACAGAAGAAGCTTCAGAAACTGGAAAATTACAAGTATACATTTAATACACCGCAGTTCCTTTATAAGAACGGACTTTATATTGTAATTATCCTGATTTTTATCGCACTTTGCTTTATAACACCAGTTGTAAAGGATACGCAGCTTCTGACAACAGCTAATATTTTGAATATTCTTCAGCAGGCATCACCTCGTATCTTCCTGGCTCTTGGTGTAGCAGGATTGATTCTGTTAACCGGTACTGATCTTTCTGTAGGCCGAATGGTTGGTATGGGTATGGTAACAGCAACCATTATTATGCACAATGGTATTAATACGGGCGGTGTATTTGGCCATATCTTTGACTTCACTGGAATCCCTGCGCCAGCTCGTGCAATCTTTGCACTGCTTGTATGTGTGATTCTGACAACTGGATTTGCATCAATTGCAGGTTTCTTTATGGCAAGATTTAAGATGCATCCATTTATCTCTACCATGGCAAACATGCTTATTATCTTTGGTCTTGTAACATATGCAACAAAGGGTGTATCATTTGGAGCAATTGATTCTTCCATCCCGGCAATGTTTATTCCAAGAATTGGAAATTTCCCAACCATTATTTTGTGGGCAGTTGTTGCAGTTGCAGTTGTATGGTTTATCTGGAATAAGACAACGTTTGGTAAGAATCTGTATGCAGTTGGTGGTAATCCAGAAGCAGCTGCTGTATCTGGTATTTCTGTATTTGCAGTAACAATGGGCGCATTCGTTCTTGCAGGTATCCTGTATGGATTTGGTGCTTGGCTGGAATGTAATCGTATGATCGGTTCTGGTAGTGCAGCTTATGGACAAGGATGGGATATGGATGCCTGCGTAGTTGGTGGTGTATCCTTTACTGGTGGTATTGGTAAGATCTCTGGTGTTGTAACTGGTGTACTTATCTTCACTGCACTGACTTATTCCCTTACTATTCTTGGTATTGATACAAACCTTCAGTTTATCTTTGAAGGTATTATCATTCTCGTAGCAGTTACACTTGACTGTCTCAAGTACGTAAAGAAGAAGTAATGCACAAAAAATGTATAAAAAAATAATATTACTAGTGGAAAATTGGTAAAAAAAGAGTATAATGAAGATGGCACGAATCTATTTATAAAGAAGTTCGTGCCATTTTTTGTAAATGCAGAAAGATTTCTTAGTAAACATGGAGGAATATAGATGACTACATATAAAGTACTTCTTGTAGATGATGAGGAAGAAGTCAGAAATGCAATTGAACAAAGAATTAATTGGGAAGAATTGGGATTTGAGGTAATCGGAAAAGCACAGAATGGTGTAAAAGCTATGGAAATAGCAGAAAAACTGCAGCCAGATGTGGTCATTACCGATATCAAAATGCCATATATGAATGGATTGGAACTGGCACGTAATTTAAAGGAAGAGAATCCAGGCGTGCGAATTTTAATTCTGACAGGATTTGATGAGTTTGAATATGCCAAGGAAGCAGTTCATCTTGAAATCGAAGAGTATATATTAAAACCGGTCAATGCCAATGAGCTTTCTGAATGTCTCAAACGATTAAAAAACGTACTTGATAAAGAGAGAGAAGAAAAATTAAATGTAAGAAAGCTAGAGCAGTACTATACAGATTCCCTTCCTGTACTTCAAACGAATTTCTTTTGCTCTCTTGTGGAGGGACGCATTTCAGACAGTGAAATAAATAAATATTTAAATGATTATCAGATCTCTTTGCCAGGACCGTATTTTTGTTGTGCTGTTTTTCACACATCAGAAAATCATGTTCCTGACGGGATGACACCACTTCTGCTTTCGATATCTGTACAAAGAGAAGTAAAGGAAAAATTCCGCGGCAAATGGGACTGCAGATATTTTTCTTATCTGGGAAATATTGTTATGGTAGCAAATTTAGGCAAAGAAGATGAAATCACGAGACTGACAGATGACTGTGACCGCTTCTGCAAATGGGCAGACCGCTTTTTTGGTGCAGTTGTTACTGCTGGAATAGGTAAGGTGTGCAATGAAGTATCAAATCTTCGTTTTTCCTATGAAGGGGCATGGGAAGCACTTTCGTATCGTGTTATTTACGGATCAGGCTGTTCTATCAATATTGCAGATATTGCACCGAAGGGGCAGGGACTTTCCATGCAGCCAGATGATATTAATATGAATGATGTGTTCAAGGCAGTTCATATTGGGGTACGTGAAGATATTGAACATGCAGTTTTTTCTTTAGTGAAGGAACTAAAAGATAATGCAAAAACAATTATGCAGTATAATTTTACTGTGCTGGAAATTGTAGGGCATCTATATCGTTTCTGTGGAAATAATCATATGAAATTTGAAGATCATGCCGGAGAAATCAAAAATGCGTATGAAGAAATTACAAAGATGGATGAAAGTGCATTAATGGCCTGGCTTGTCAGAGTAGCACTATCGATCAGTGATGAACTAAAAAATGCCAGAAATTCTTCACTGCGTTACCTTATTTCAGAAGCAAAAAATATTGTTCGTGATGAGTATGCAGATGCAGATCTGTCACTTGATACCGTATGTTCAAAGCTTGGTGTATCAAATTCCTATTTTTCTTCTATTTTTAAGAAAGAAGTGGGCATTTCATTTATTACATATTTGACAGATTACAGAATGCAGCAGGCTGTTCATCTGATGCTTGAAACAAATGAAAAAAATTATGAAATTGCAGAACATGTTGGTTATGAGGACGCAAACTATTTTGGATATGTTTTTAAACGCAAGTATGGAATGTCGCCTTCAAAATATCGCACAGAGCATATGGGAAAATGAGTATGAAAAAAAGAAAAGTGTCAGATATTCAGTCTGTCATTATGACGGTTCTTTCTTTGATGACGGTAATTACGTCTATATCTATGGGGTTATTGCTTTACAATCGATATGAAATGGCTATGCGTCAGAATGAAGTTCGCAACACACAAAACCTGATGGAAAGCACAGTCAATTCCATGGAGCAGTATCTGAAAAATATGAGACAGATTTCAGATACTGTCACATATAATATTATACAGGCATTTGATGTGTCTAGTCCGGAGTTTAATCAGCAGCTGAGTTTTCTATATGATTTTAATAAGGACAAAATACAGAGTATTGCGCTTTATGATATGGAAGGAAATCTTATTGTGGCAGAGCCAGTTACGCTGCAGAAGGATGGTGTAGAGGTGCTTTGGCAGTCTTGGTTTGAAAATGCAGCAGAGGAAATTGAAAATATGCACTTTTCAACGCCTCATATGCAGAATTTATTTCAGGATGATGCAAAAACGTATCATTGGGTAATTTCCTTAAGCCGTGCAGTAGACGGCATTGATGGAGACAGACCTGAAAATGGCATTTTGCTTGTTGATATGAAATATTCCTTTATTGAGGAAATGATGAATCAGGTGAATGATCAAAACAGGGGGCGATATTATTATGTCTGTGATGGGGAAGGAAATCTGATTTATCATCCTTATGCAAATGAAATCAGCAATGGATTGTTTGAGGAAGATTTCAGTATTGTATGCAGCAATGAAGATGGTGTATATAAAAATTTGCGCAGCCCAAGTGGAGATAAGCAGACTGCAATTGTAAGTACCATATCATATACGGGCTGGAAGATGGTAGGCATTGTAAAGCAGGACATTAGAACAGACAGCCGAGAACAGTTTCGTATTTATATGGTAATTGTTGTGATTATGCTGATTATGATGCTTCTTTTAGTCAATCGCATTGTGTCGAAAAGGATTTCAAGTCCAATTCTTAAACTGGATGCATCTGTAAGGGCATATGAAGCTGGGGAAAAGCCTGATATCTATATTGGAGGCTCATATGAGATTCGTCATCTTGGAAAATCTGTCCAGCATTCGTATGAAGAAATTGAGCGGTTAATGAAAGAAATTGTGAAGCAGCAGAATGAGAGAAGAAAGAGTGAACTGGCAGCACTGCAAAGTCAGATCAACCCGCATTTTCTTTATAATACTTTGGAATCTATCACTTGGATGGTTGAGGCAAATAAAAATCAGGATGCAGTTTTTATGATATCTGAGCTGGCCAAGCTGTTTAGAATCAGTTTGTCAAGAGGAAAGACGATTATTAGTATTGAGGATGAGCTAAAGCACTGCAAAAATTATATGAATATTCAAAAGTATCGCTACAAGGAGCGTTTTGTGACAGAATATGATGTTTCAGAAGAAATTTATCCGTTTTGTACGGTAAAGCTTATTTTGCAGCCGATTCTTGAAAATGCTATATATTATGGTGTAGGAAATATGGATGAGGATGACCAGCCTAAAATTATTGTCAAAGGCTGGAAAGATGATGCAGAAATCTATATTTCAGTTGCGGATAATGGTATGGGAATGCGGCGTGAAGATGTAGAAAATATTTTAAAGAATAATCAGAAAGGACCAAAACATGGCTCTGGTGTAGGACTCATTAATGTGCACACGCGTATTCAGCTGATGTTTGGCAGCAAATATGGTCTTATCGTGGAGAGTGAACCAGACGAGGGAACGACAGTCACGATTCATTTGCCTGCTGTGCCATACACTAAAGAAAATTGTGAGGCGCTTGAGACTCCGGGAAAGCCAACTAGAAATGAGGGTGAATCATGAAAAAAACAAAAACCACTTTTTTGTTAGCAGAAATCTGTCTAGGCATATTGCTGCTGTTTTGTGTGCATCTGATTTTTGAAGATGAAAAACCTCAGAAGCGTGTAGCAGTTATTGTTGAAAAATCCGGTGATGAAAAATGGAATTCTTTTATGAATGGTTTAAAGCAGGCAGCTGGAATTGCAAATATACATTTGATTATTTGCAACACCGATGAGATTGAAAATGCAGAGGAAGAGAAGAACTTGATTTATGATCAGCTGGATAATCAGGTTGATGCATTTATTGTTCAGGCGGCGCCAGGCAGGGATACTATTGATATGCTTAGGGAAATTCGCGTACAAAAGCCAATGCTTCTCGTGGCAAATGATGCGCTGCGTGAAAAAGAGGAAGTCCATACATCAAAATACTCTGATTTGCCAGTTATTATGCCGGACTATTACCGTATGGGATATGCATTGGCACAGGATTTATTAAGCCGTAATCAATATGATATTCAAGGCAAAACTGTTGGAATTATAAGTGGATTTAAGAAAACAGACTGCACTGATAAATGTATGCAGGGTGTATTAGATGTGCTTTCTGATACAGGATGTGAGATTCAGTTTGACATGAATGTTACATATGATATGGAAATTACACAGAGGTTAAAAGAGCAGCAGCCAGTCGATTATTTGATTGTATTTGATACCAGTGCCTTAGAGCAGGTAGCAGGAATGTATGTACAGAAAAAAGAGTGTGACACGAAAATCTATGGAATTGGAAATAGTATAAAGTGTGTGTATTATCTCGATGATTCTGTGATTGATGGGCTAATTGCGATAGATGGATATAGCATGGGATATCATAGTGCTATAGAAATTTCAAAAGTGCTGAAAAATCATCTGTATACGATTAACAACCAGACGATTGAGTATCATCTGTTGCATAAAGAAGATATTTTCAGAGAAGAGGTACAGCATTTTCTTCATACGTATGATTGAGAATTTGCATATAGTCAGCCAAAAAGGAATGGAGATTTCGATGAAACAGTATCAGATAAGAAGTATTCTGATCGGATGCATGTTGTTGTGTCTGACAGGATGTACGGCGAATAGTGAGAAAAAAAGAGATGTTCTTCGTGTTGGTGTTGTGCTATACACGCAGGACGACCCCTTTATTAATGCTCTTACAGATTGTCTGAAGGAAGATCTGGCGGGATATGAGTCAGATTCTCTAAAGGTGATTATGACTGTAAGGGATGGAAAAAATGATCAGAAGATTCAAAATGAAGTTGTGAAGGAAATGCTTGATGCTGGTTGTGAGATACTTGCTGTTGATCTCGTTGACAGGACAGAGCCGTCAAATATAATAAAGATGGCAAAAAAGGAAAATATACCTGTTATTTTCTTTAATAGAGAGCCAGTGAGAGAGGATTTGATGCAGTGGGATAAGCTGTATTATGTAGGCGGAGATGCCAGACAGTCTGGTATGATGCAGGGTGAGATTGCAGCAGATATGATACGAGACAATGACGCAGTAGATCGAAATCAGGACGGAAAGATTCAATATGTACTTCTTGAGGGTGAGACAGGTCATCAGGATGCAATCATTCGAACAGACAGTGTGGTAAAAACAATTAAAGAACAGGGCATTATATTAGAAAGACTAAGTTTCCAGTTTGCAAACTGGAATCGTGGACAAGCTGAAAATAAGATGACACAGCTGATTAATCAATATGGAGACGAGATTGAACTAGTCCTTTCTAATAATGATGAGATGGCTCTTGGTGCAGTTGCTGCGTATGATGCACTTGATTATGATAAAGACAGACGTCCGATAATTTTTGGAATAGATGGTTTGGAAGGTGCATTGGAGGCTGTCCAAAAAGGCACCATTCAGGGGACTGTGTATAATGACAGGCATGGACAAGCTGAGCAGATTTCGCGTCTTGCGATGACACTGTTTCAAGGTCAGACACCGCCAAAGGAGGATCTGGAAAATGAACGATATATCTTTTTACCGTATCAAAAGGTGACGGCAGAAAATGTGGAATCATTTATGGAACAATAAAAAGGTGCATTTTCGGAAAGGAAAGATTAAAAATGGAAGATTGGCTGATAAACTATTATGAACAGACAGATCCGCTTAAAAGACAGCAGATGCTTCTGGAAAATAAAAATGAAACCATGAGTGAAGAAGATAAACTTCGAATGAAGCTCTGGGAGACCAGATATGGAAAAGGTAAGCCAAGGAAAGATATGTTTGTTGGTTATCTTATGAATTTAAAATATATTGTAGAAAGCGGAAGTATGGATTTGGGAGGCAGAAAGAAAAAGCTTGCGATAGAAGCTATTCTTGGTCTGAATTTATATGAATTTGAAAGAAAGCCAAAGACTCAGCAGGAAATAATTTTTTTAGAGTTAAAAAACACATGCAGAAAATATATTGAGATTAGTACAGGAGGACGTGGCTTTACTTCTGTTATTTTTGGAATGGGACAGCTGTCAGATGAAAGCATTGCAGGAAAGATCGCTGAACAAATAAGCAGAATTGTGTTTGATGCACCTCATAGTCTGCGAATGGAAAAAGAATTTGAGCCGCTTCAAAGAGCTGCTTTAGAGGTGTTTAGGGAAATGTATCCTAATCGCGAACATTTTCTGAAAAAAAGATAAGGAATGATAAACGGTGCATTTTCTCTTTAACGCTACTTGTATTTGCAAAGCAAAAAAGATATACTGTAACTGTTTTAATGCTTTAATTATAAGGAGGAGATGAGTATGGCAGAATATTGCATCAGCTGCTGTTCTACAGCTGATTTGACGAAGGAATATTTTGATAAGCGTGGAATCCACTATGTGTGCTTTCACTATGAATTGGGAGGAAAGGACTATCTAGATGACCTTGGTCAGACGATGTCTCCGGCAGAGTTATATCGCAGAATGCTTGCAGGTGAGGATGTAAAGACATCACAGGTTAGTATCGGTGAGTATGCAGATTTTTTTAGAAAAATATTTGATGAGGGAAAGGATATCCTTCATTTAACGCTTTCAAGCGGAATTTCAGGCAGCTACAATTCAGCATGTATTGCAGCAGAACAGGTAAGAGAAGAATATCCAAACAGAAAAATTTATGTAGTGGATTCACTGGCAGCTTCCTCTGGTTATGGTTTGTTAGTAGATACTCTGGCAGACAGAAGGGATGCAGGAGAGAGCATAGATGAATTGTATGCATGGGTGTGTGAAAATAAAAAGAAACTGCAGCACTGGTTTTTTACTTCTGATCTTACTTTTTTTATCAGAGGCGGAAGAGTATCAAAGGCAGCTGGATTTTTTGGAGGTATGCTTGGAATCTGTCCTTTGTTAAATGTGGACTATGAGGGACATCTGACAGCAAGAGAGAAGGTGCGCACGAAGAAAAAGGTGATTCAGCGCATCGTTCAGAAGATGGAAGAAAATGCCGAGGGAGGTCTGGCATATTCGGGCAAATGCTATATCTGTCAGTCAGAGTGTATGGATGACGCAAAAGCTGTTGCAATGCTTGTTGAGAGCCGCTTTCCTAATTTAAATGGAAAAGTTGAAATTTATCCGATTGGTGCTACAATTGGCAGTCATACCGGCCCGGGAACAGTAGCATTATTTTTCTGGGGAAAGGAACGCGTGGATTGACGCAGTTTTGTAAAAGAAATGTAATGTTTTTGAATATTTGAAACATTGAAATAAACTCATACTTATGGTATGATACGAAAGGTTAAAGGCGTTATCGTTTACGTTACACGCAGACGATAACTTAAAAAAAGCCGCAAAAATGCGGCAGAACGGAGAAGCATATGATTTGCCCGAAATGTGGTGCCAGACTAGCGCAGGGAAGCACGATTTGTCCAATTTGCGGAACAAAGATACGCCCCTCTAAAGTCAAGGTACAAGACAATTATGAAGAGCAGCCAGATCAAGGCTACGATTCAGATTCAGATGATGATTATGAAGAAAATCTGAATGATGATTACGATTATGACGAAGAGGATGACAGCTACGGTAATGATGATTACGACAATGATGATTATGAACCGGCTCATCCAAAAACAAATCGTATTCTTGTTGTTATTATTGTCACAGTAATTGCATTGATTGCTGCGATGATCGTATTGATTGTTCTTCTTTTCAGTAGTGGAAAAAAGAGCAATAAGCAGATTCCGTATACAGTAGATAAAATACAGGATACGGATACGAAGAAAGAAACACAGAAAGAAACTCAAAAGGAGACAGAAACTGAAGTAGTTGAAATCAAAGACAACAAGGTTACTTCAGGAAGAAATGTCTATGAGCTTTCAAATGATGAGCTGAAGCTTGTTGAGTACAATGATCAGGGACAAGTTGTTCGTATTCCGGCAGAAATCGGCGGATATCCGGTAACTTCAATTGGTTCACATGCATTTAAGAACAATACGTCAGTTCAGTATTTAAAGCTTCCTGAAGGAATGAAGGAGCTTGATGATTCTGCACTGTCTGATATTGAGCTTTTAAAGGAAGTAGTAATTCCAGAATCAATTGAGAAAATTGGAAAGCTTGCTTTTTCAAAGGTTCAGAAGGCAATTTGTGTAAAGGGAAGTTATGCATGGAGCTATATGCGTCAAGGAAATGCTGAGGAAGTAGTGGAAGGCACATCACTTTCACTTGACAATAATGCGTCCACGCCATCAAGCTCTGCGCAGCAGACAGTTCCAACACAGCCGACGACTGCACAGCAGGCAGCGTCACAGCCGCAGCCGCAGCAGACACAGCCGACCCAGCCGCAACCAGATCAGACGC
>OCHK01002289.1_pt1 | contig 13038 bp, 10 predicted proteins | sample 1538551 | NCBI WGS metagenome assembly OCHK01 (sample SAMN04571707, study PRJEB22368) | human gut metagenome | biome: human gut; material: stool | host: Homo sapiens | place: Luxembourg | collected 2012-08-31
CTGCTGCGAGATGCGTACATAGAAAAGAAAAAGGCTCTTTCGGAAAAACTGGCTGCATTGCAGGATAGCATACGGACAGAAAAGGAAGAACAGGAGTGTGCCGATGAACTGGATGAAGAAATCCGCAACCTGACAAAGCAGGCAAGTCAAAAAACATACATAGGCGGTCTGACCAAGGAATGTGTAGATGCTTTTGTCAGCATGGTTTATCTGTATGACGATCAGACGATGAAAGTTGAGTTTAACTGTGAGGATGTGATTCGGAGAGCATTGGAAAAGTATGGCGCATAACTGCATAGAAACAGCAAGGTGAGCAAAAAGAATGCCCGTCTGGTTGAGAGGATTCGTAAATCTTCTCGATCAGGCGGGCATTTCATTCCGTAGGAATGACTTTGACCGCATAAGCCACAGACAGCACCCCGGTGTAATCCGAAGTGCAGCTGTGTCTTATGCGGGCTTTTTTGTTATATGATCAGCGGGCTACAAAATCAGATTCCCAAACCGTACAGTATGGCTTTCATCTCTCTTACCATCCGAGTGAGAATTTCCTGTTCGATTTCATTGCAGTCCAAGAGAAGACGGTGAATTTCGGAATTTGAGGTTGAAGTCGAGTGCATCAAACTATCTACCAGCAAATCATCAGTCGATACGTCAAGAGCATTGGCAATATCAACCAGTGCATCAAGACTTGGGCGTTTGATAGCGGATTCGATTACGCTAATATGTTTTCGTGTCATGTTAAGCTGCTCTCCAAGGGCCTCTTGCGTGATACCAGCTTGTTTTCGGGCATTTGAAATGCGCTTGCCCAAAGCTTTATAATCAGTAGCCATGTGCTTTTCTCCTTATGATTCCCCGCATAAGGCAGTACAATTATCTCGCATGATGGTAGGCAGAGCAACTCTATATCAAAGGTTCTAAGACCGCAAAGGGACACACTGCTAGCTGCTCTGTGGTCTTAGGCTGTTTTGCTACCTACTGGGTAGCAAAAGGCAACTCATGCTACCTGATGGGTAGCAGTCAAAACGCAACGAATGCTTTATAATAGAGGTAGGAAAAGACTGCAAATAGGAAGGAAAGACGATGGCGGACAAGGTAGAAAAAAGAATTCTTACATTATATAGTGATGTGCAGGCAACTTCTGTTCACTGGTTGTGGTATCCATTCATTGCAGTGGGAAAGATAACATTGCTACAAGGCGATCCCGGCGATGGAAAGTCAACCATGATGATGAATCTGATTGCGGAACTTTCTAAGGGTGGGAAAACACCGGATGGAAAGCCTGTTGGGACGCCGCAGAGGGTTATCTACCAGTGTTCGGAAGATGGAGTATCAGATACCATTAAACCCAGACTGGAAAGATGTGGCGCAGATTGTAGAAAAGTAGCTTTTATCAATGAAGAAACATACAGTGGTCTAACACTGGATGATGAGCGTATCCGTCAGGCAATCATTGAATTTCGCCCACGGCTTGTAGTTATAGACCCGATTCAGGCGTATTTAGGAAGTGATTCTGACCTCCAGATTGCAGGGAGAGCCAGAAAACTGATGCAGCGTCTCGGAATGTGGGCTTCAGTATATGATTGTGCCATTGTGCTGATTGGTCATCTCAATAAGAAAGAGGGAACGAAAGGTTTGTACCGAAGCCTTGGCAGCATAGATGTGGTTGCTGCTGCGCGAAGTGTTTTGCAGGTGGAGCGTGACCAGAAAGATACAGATATTCGTATTGTTCGGCAGATAAAAAACAGTTTGGCTCCGTCTGATGGAGAAATTCGGTTTTCTATAACAGCGGAGATGGGTTTTCAATGGTTGGAGTGCAAGAGCACATTCGTTTCATCGGAACAACCGAAAGTGCCGGAATTTGAGTCAAAAACAGAAAAGGCAGCATATCTGATAAAAAAGTTGCTTTCTGATAGCGATATGAGAGCAAGAGAAATCTATATGCGGATGAAAGATGAAGGAATCAGCCGCAGAACCGCAGAAAATACGAAGAAAGAACTCGGTATCCGAAGTTATCGGAAGATGCGACAGTGGTATTGGAGCATCCATACGGGAGAATGAGGAAAAGCACATGATTACCGGTGAAGTAGAAGCAGTAGACCGTAAGCAAAAAATCAGAGACCGCTATAAGGGCGTAGATATATCGGAATTGGAAGTCATTCCCGCCAAAATCATAGAGGATTTGGAAACAAGTTCTGTGATTCGGCGTGTGGCAGCATATATCCGTGTTTCCACGGATAATGATGAACAGACTTCTTCGTATGAACTTCAGAAAAACTATTATACGGATTATATTCAGGCACAGCCGGGATGGGTATTTGTTGGAATCTATGCGGATGAGGGCATCAGCGGCACATCTCTGGAACACCGAAAAGGGATGCAGCAGTTGATTGAGGACTGCAAGGCAGGCAAGATTGACCTTGTTCTTACAAAATCCATTGCCCGTTTTGCTCGAAATATCGTTGACTGCCTTTCTGTGATTGAACTTCTGAAAAATCTGAATCCGCCTGTGGGTGTGAAATTTGAAGCAGATAATATCTATACGCTGGACAGCAATGGACGCATGATTCTGACGATTCTGGCATCTGTGGCAGAGGAAGAATCGCATTCCAAATCTATCATTATGAACTGGTCGATTGATCGGCGGTTCAGCCGTGGCCTGTTCCTGACCCCTGCATTGCTTGGATACGATAAAGACGAGGAAGGCAACCTTGTAATTAACCCGGAGGAAGCACAGACGGTAAAGGTGATTTACTACCTGTACCTGAATGGATATTCGCTTACGGAGATTGCAACTCTTTTGATGGAGTATAGCCGTAAGACGAAGTTGGGACGTGTGGAGTGGAATCCCGGTACACTTGCAGGTGTTCTGGCAAATGAGCGCCATTGTGGTGATGTACTGGCAAGAAAGACCTTTACACCGAACTTTTTGACGCATAAATCAAAGAAAAACAACAATGATCGGACACAGTACAGGCAGAAGAATCACCATGAAGCCATTGTTTCCAGAGAAGTTTTTAATGCAGCCAATCATCTGCGGGCATCCCGCAATTATTCAAAGAAAAACAGACCCTTGCCCGTGTTGAGCGTGGTTGAAGATGGGATTTTGCGAGGATATGTGCCTTTTGATAAGGATTGGACAGGTTTTTCGGCAGAAGAATACAGGGAAGCCTCTGAAAGCGTGATGAAAGAACCGGATGTCACTGTTACTGCGGATGTGAAAAAGCGTCTTGATCTGACGGGCTATGAAATAGTCAGGGTACAGTATTTTTCTACTATGCAGAATCCGGCTATGACGATTTCTAATGGACGATTGCGCTTTAACACCGCTTGCTTGAAAAAGTTTGAAAATGTTGAATATGTGGAGCTGCTGCTAAATTCTGTTGAACGCTGCATTGCCATTCGCCCCTGTGACAAGAATAATCCAAACGCGATCCGTTGGGGCAGACTGAAAGAGGGACGTTGGTGTGCAAGCACTTTGGGCTGTCGTGGACTTGCAAAGACTTTATTTGACATTATGGAATGGGATGAGGATTTGCGTTATCGGTTCCGTGGCCAGTTTTTGGAGCAGGGCGATAACAAAATGATGCTGTTCGCATTTGATGAGCCTGAAATGATTAAGGTGGAAGAAATCGTTCTGCCTCCAAAGGAAAACACCGAAGAAGATGAGGGCGAAACGGTCAAAAAGAAGATTTACATTTTTCCACCAGAGTGGGCTGGAACATTTGGACAGCCGATTACAAGTATAGCACAGGTGGGTATCTTACGGCAGGAGCATTATGCCGGAAACTGGGATGTATTTCGTCCTGCGACGGAGATAGAGGAAATGAACATATTTACGGCAGAAAGTCTAAATGAGTTGCTCCGTGAAGCGGAGAAGATAATGGAAGGATGGACTGATTATAGATGAATGAAGAAAACACAACAATCATGCCGCCAGAGAAGCAGATTGTGCAGGATGATAGAGACGCACGGGCGGAAGAACTGGAAAGTGCCTTTTCGTATGATGGCTACCAGGTCGTGCGAAAGGAATTGTTTGCCCATCTGCGTGACCCGGCAATCGTGATTCGTAAAGATAGTATCACATTCAATACAGCCTGTATCACAGGGCTGGAGGATGTGGTCTACGTTCATGTCATGTTCAACAATGATTTGAAGCGTATCGTTGTTCGTGGGTGTGATGAAAATGACAAGGACGCTCTGCGTTGGTGCGTGGCAAAACCGGATAAGCGCAAAAGCCGGAAGATGTCCTGCAAGCCATTTGCGACTTTAGTTTATCAGAAAATGGGATGGGACAGCGAGTGCCGATATAAAATGCTGGGGTACAGGATTACCTTTGAGGGTGAAACTCTGTATGTTTTTGATCTGCTTGTGCCAGAAATTTTTCATGAAGGACAGAGAAAAAAGAACGCAGTCGATTCGCAGGATAATGCTGCGTCAACAAAACCTGTGAACGGCCGAAAGGGATTTTACCTGGATGATATTGTGGGAACTTTTGGTGTGCCTGTGGAAGAACACCGGAAAGAATCTGAAGTCAAGCAAATGGATGGGTATGTGTCAATGGGGATTCTGACAGGAAAGATTGCTCCTGAAGCTGGAAAGGACTAATTGACAGGTTGTACAAGGGGAGGGTCTGTCCATTTGTGGGAGGTGAGCAATATGCAAAAAACAGAACAGAAAACGGAGCAACAGGCAGGACTTGGCATGAGTTTCTGCGAGGAAGAGGGACGAATCACGGTCTTCAGAAAAACGCTGGAAGCGTTAGAATGGCCGTCACACTATCGGTTTCTGTATAATCGTAAAATGAAACAGATAGCTGTACAGGCGTGTGGAGCAGAAGAATCAGGAGCGCATCGTGTGGGAAAACCAGACGAATCTAATAGCGGCGAAATCAAGTGTATGGCATTGGTTCGCATGATTTACGGGGATTCTGGGTGGGACAAGAAAATGTCCTATCGGCTGATCGGAAGAGCTTTTCCACAGCAGCGACTTGTTTCGTTTAAGATAACGGATGCGATGCAGATAGAAAACGGGAGAGTACTGACTGAAATGTGAATCTCACATTAGTGGGTTCTGAAATAATTAGTTGCCTATGATATAACAGTGGCGAAGAATGCAATAATATGGACAACTCCGTGCAAGGAAAGTTTACAGTTGGTTGCTTGATATGGGCGGTGAATTATGGTAAGATGGAAGTACGATAGGAGAGTTTACGCTCTTGTTGAATCTACTGCGAGGAAGTGAATGCCGATGGAAAAACAAGGCACGGTGGAAAATCAGCTTGCCCACATGATAGATCAGACAGAGTATGATTCGAGGTATGACAGAACAGCGAAAAAGCTGTTGGCAAACAAACAGATTCTGGCACAGATCATGAAAGGCTGTGTGAATGAATACAGCGATTGCACCGTAGATGATATTGTTGAGAAATACATCGAGGGAACCCCGGAGGTTGGCTCTGTTGGTGTTCATGTCGATGATACGAACAGACCCAAAAAGTCAACAGATGTAATCAAGGGTAGTAACAACGAGGACTCTACGCTGACCGAGGGAACATTGTTCTACGATGTTCGCTTTGACGCAATCGCACCGAAATCTGCGGACAGTGCAGAACAGGAAGAAGTCATTCGTCTGATTATCAATGTGGAAGCACAGACAAAATTCAAGCCGGGATACCCATTGACGAAACGGGCAATCTATTATTGTAGCAGAATGATTTCTGCACAGCACGGTCCGATTTTTACAAAATCTGAATATGGGAAGATTCGTAAGGTCTACTCCATCTGGATTTGTACTCAGCCGTCAGATGGTTTTGAAAATACGCTTACCCGGTACTCCATCAAACCCGAACAGTTGATTGGAGAAGCGCAGGAAGAAACCGAAAACTACGATTTGATGAGTGTCGTAATGATTTGTTTAGGCAAGCCAGGGACGGAGAATCATAAGGGAATCCTGAAATTTATGGAAGTGCTGTTATCTTCCACAAGATCAGGTTCGGAGAAAAAGAAGATTCTGGAAGAAGAGTTTGGCGTTGCAATGAGCGAAGAACTGGAAAGAGAGGTGCTTGAAGTGTGCAATCTTAGTCAAGGCGTAAGAGCCGAAGGCCGTGAAGAAGGCCGTCAGGAAGGCAGAATCGAAGGCATCGGAATTGGCGAGATTCGGATGCTGGTTCAGCTTGTTCGAGAGGGTGATTTACCGCTGGAGCGTGCTGCGGCAAAAGCAAAGATGACAGTTGAGCAGTTTAAGGAAACAATGGAGAACACCCCATTACAGGCAGTGTGAAAATAAAATAGCATAAGATAACGGATAGCCCTACAAGGCCCTGATGATTCAAAGAATTGTCAGAAAAGCCTTGTGGGGCTTATTTTTTTGCTTTTTTTGAGAATTTTTTTGTCCCTATCTTGACATCAGGGGGATACGTCGGTCTCTCCCTTAGTGTTCTGTTAGCACAGCATAATCAAGTGATGGCTGTTGACATTGTGCAAGCGAAAGTGGATATGATTAACAAATGTGCGGCCAACGCAGTTTACTGAAGTAGGATTGTTGTAAGAGGTCAGTCAAAAAAATAAAAATCGATGTTCAAAAAGCGTAAGTGATTTTAATAGGCCACCATTGACGAACAGCTTGGTGCTGTGTTGAAAACAGGCGAGTCTACTCAACAAAACGTTAAAAATCGCAAAAATGATGCTCAAAAGTGGCGTAAAAAGCTCACTTATTTTGAAAATTCGTCAAACTGAATAATTAAACCTAAAAATTGAAATGATAAGGTATACAGAATGACTACAAAATCGTTATTGCAGCACCAACAAATGTCTACTCAACAAAATCAGTTGAGGTCTGATGGTCTATGGTGGAGCGTAAAACACATGCGAAAATGGGCATTTTTGCATGAATATACGCCACTATCTTACTCGAAAAACTGTGTATTGTGCAGTAGTATGTTGAGTCTGCAATGTGCATTTATACAGCACGATGTTGAGTAACGGTAAAAAAATACTAATAATTTATCGTGTAGACATCATAATAGATGAACATCTCATAGTATAAGTTGCAACAAGGATGAAATAAACATTTGGGTGTTCGTTGTAGAAAATGACGAACGGATTGAAATTCAATAAAGTGTTAGAGTCGAAGCAGGTCTACTCAACAACTTAACACTTAGGTGTAGTGGTAAATGGATACGACGCATAAATATGCGCCAGGGAAATGGAAGATAGAGGTACTGAGTGATTATTGCTACGTCGAGAGGGTACGACAGCATAAAAAACACTTAGCCGACTGTGGTTATCACACGAGGTCTTTATGAAAATGAAATACCATCCTGAAACACAGGATGTGTAGATAGATATAAAAATTACCTTTCATGGGGATAGGTCCGAAGAGGGTCGGAGGAGTAGATAACATGAAAAATTACAAAATCGCCGTTGCGGGCACCGGCTATGTGGGCCTGCCGGTTCCATTGTGACATTTTAAATACTGTTCATTAGTTGAGTTAGTAACGATTTGTAATGGGGGATGGATTGATGAACGAAAAAAAGAGTAGTGTGCTATCGAATTTGGTGTGGAGATTTATGGAAAGATGCGGTGCTCAACTTGTTACGTTTTTGGTATCAATAGTTCTTGCAAGACTACTTACGCCAAAAGATTACGGAACGGTTGCTTTGGTTACAGTGTTTACAAATATACTACAGGTCTTTGTCGATAGCGGCCTTGGAACGGCTTTAATACAAAAGAAAGACGCTGATGAGTTAGACTTTTCATCTGTGTTCTTTTTTAATTGTGCGGTATGTGTTCTGCTGTACGTAGGGATGTTCTTCTTAGCACCAACAATTGCATCTTTTTACAATGACATGTCTTTGATTCCGATTATCCGTGTTATTAGTTTGACTATTGTCATCTCGGGTGTTAAAGGAATTCAGCAATCATACGTATCAAGAAACATGCTATTTAAGAGATTTTTCTTCGCAACATTGGGGGGAACGATTTTTTCGGCTTTTTTCGGAATAGTCCTAGCGTATAAAGGCTATGGTGCTTGGGCGATAGTAGGACAACAACTGTCTAACACAGCAATTGATACTATAATTCTTTGGATTACGGTAAAATGGCGTCCTCAAATGGCTTTTTCTTGGAAGCGACTGACGAGCTTGCTCTCATATGGGTGGAAATTGCTTGTCTCATCATTAATTGATTCACTGTATAATAATCTGCGAAATTTAATTATTGGTAAGGTATACACATCACAGGACTTGGCGTTCTATAATCAGGGCGATAAATTCCCTAAAGTCATTGTGACGAATATTAACAGTTCAATTGATAGTGTACTTCTTCCAACGATGGCTGCTTCACAAGATGACTGCGATAGAGTTAGGCAAATGATGAGACGAGCAATAAAAACGAGTACTTATATCATGGCACCATTGATGATTGGACTCGCTGTTTGCGCGAAATCAATTGTAAAAATAGTATTGACTGAAAAATGGATGCCCTGTGTACCATATTTACAAATCTTTTGTATAACATATATGTTTTGGCCTATACATACGGCAAACCTTAATGCTATTAAGGCAATGGGACGTAGCGATCTGTTTTTGAAATTAGAAATTGCTAAGAAGAGCATAGGAATGCTGTTGCTTATAGTTACAATGCCTATGGGAGTAATGGCTATGGCAGAGAGTCTTCTGGTGAGTACAGTAACGAGCATGATTATTAACTCTTGGCCTAATCGTGAGTTGCTGAAATACAGTTTTAAGGAGCAAATGATTGATATTATCCCTGGTGTGATGACAGCAGTAATTATGGGAGGAGTGGTGTCACTGGTTTCTTTAGCTAAAGTATCGTGTGTTATAGAATTACTCATCCAAATACCTGTGGGAGCGGTTGTGTATTTGACGCTCTCGAAGGTTTTTCATTTGGAAGCATACGAATACCTAGTGAGTATTGTGAAACCAATGGTGTCTAGACATACTGTGAAGGATAGATTTAAAAATATGTAATAGGAGTCTGCTGGATATGAAAGGGGTGCTGCCGCAGAAAACTGGGGAAACAATGGCCACAATGCAAGGCGTGTTCACTGGCGTACTCATTTTTCTGAAAACTGCACGGATACGCCGCATCTGATGCTGATTATATCCATATTCTTGGAATATCCTGATTATCCGCAAACCAGAAAGAAACGATGATTCGTTCTCTCTGTTGATTATACACAAAATATATGGAGGAGAAAATTATGAATAACATACTGGTTACAAGATCGTCTATGCCTTCTTTCGAAGAATACTGCGAGGAAATAAAGGATATTTGGGACAGTCATTGGCTTACCAATATGGGTGTGAAGCATAAGGAACTACAGAAAGAATTGGAAAACTACCTTGGAATTCCTCATGTTGCATTATACACCAATGGACATCTCGCTCTGGAGAACGCGATTGCTGCATTAAATATGCCAAAGGGTGGTGAGGTTATTACCACTCCATTTACCTTTGCTTCCACAACACATGCGATTGTTAGAAATGGACTGGTTCCAGTTTTCTGTGATATCAAAGAAGATGATTACACGATTGATACACAAAAACTTGAAAATCTGATTACAGATAACACGGTTGCAATTGTTCCGGTACATGTTTATGGCAATATGTGCGATGTTGAAGAAATTGATCGCATTGCAAAAAAGTATGGACTGAAAGTTGTCTATGATGCAGCACATGCTTTTGCAGTAAAGTACAAGGGCGAATCCTCGGCATGTTTTGGAGATGCTTCGATGTTCAGCTTCCATGCTACAAAAGTATTTAATACCATTGAGGGTGGTTGTGTTTGCTTTAAGAACGATGCGTGGGTTCAGCTTCTGAATGATATGAAGAACTTTGGTATCCACGGCCCGGAGTCAGTACAGTTTGTTGGCGGCAATGCTAAGATGAACGAGTTCCAAGCTGCAATGGGTATTTGCAATTTGAAGCATTTGAGCGAGGAAATCGCCAAGAGAAAGGCCGTTGTAGAGCGTTATAGAAGCCGTCTTGAGGGAGTAGAGGGAATTAAGCTGTCTGTAGTTCAGAAAAATGTCGAAAGCAACTATGCATACTTCCCGGTTGTATTTGATGGATATAAATATACCAGAAATGAAGTCTTTGAAAAGCTGGCAGAGGTCGGCATCGGCGCGAGAAAGTATTTCTACCCGTTGACAAATAGCTTTGAGTGCTACCGGAATTACCCGACCGCAGGCACGGAAAAGACGCCTATTGCACAGCATATGGCACTTCGTGTGCTGACACTTCCGTTGTATGCAGATTTGTCTTTGGAAGATGTTGATAGAATTTGTGATGTAATTTTGGGGTGAGTATAGATGAACGTAATGCTGACATCTGTAGGCAGAAGAGCCTATATGGTAAAGTACTTCAAAGAAGTACTTGGAAATGATGGAAAAGTATATGTGTGCAATTCAGATGATAAGTCGATTGCCTTTAAATATGCGGATGAAAAGGTTATTTCTCCGCTGATTTATAACGCAAACTATATTCCTTTTCTGCTGGATTACTGCCAGAAAAATGCGATTGATATTGTGATTTCTTTGTTTGATATTGATCTTCTTATGCTGGCAAGGCATAAAAAGGAATTTGAAGAAATTGGCACAAAAGTAATTGTGTCAGATCCGCAGATCGTGGAAGTGTGCAATGACAAGTGGAAAACCTACAATTTCTTGAAGGATAATGGTTTCCACGCACCTTTGTCTTTTTTGAATATGGATGAGGTCATAGATAAGATTGCTGCTGGTGAATTGAGTTATCCAATTGTAGTCAAGCCTCGATATGGTTGTGGGTCTATCTCAGTTGCAATCGCGTATGATGAAGAGGATTTGCGGTATCTGACCAAAAAAGCTAATGAGGACATTGCAAACTCGTATCTAAAGTATGAGTCAGCTGTGACAGAGGAAAAAGTTATCTACCAAGAATGCTTGAATGGACAAGAGTATGGTGCGGACATTATTAACGATTTTCACGGTGAAACGCAGAACGTAATTGTTCGAAAGAAACTTGCCATGAGATCCGGCGAAACGGATATTGCACAATTGGTCGATGAGCCAATTATCAAAGATGAGCTCCTTCGACTTGGAAAAATTACGAAGCACATTGCCAATATGGATTGCGATGTATTCTTAGTAGATGGTGTGCCTTATGTACTTGAAATGAATGCACGCTTTGGTGGTGGCTATCCGTTCTCTCACATGGGGGGATGCAATTTGCCGAAGGCAATAGTAGATTGGGCTAGAGGAAAAAAAGTTGATAAGAGCGTGATTTCGGCTAAGACGGGCATTACGGGGTATAAGGAAATTTATATAACAGAAATTTGACAAAGGAGAATAAGGATGCAAGATGATTTTGGACTGATGCAGATAAAAACTCCCATCATTCAAATTCCTGATGAAAATAATAGTATCTATGTAAAGAGAGATGACCTGCTTCCTTTTTCATTTGGTGGTAATAAGGTGAGAATCGCCTTGGAATTCATAAATGATATGAAAAACCAAGGAAAAGATTGTATTGTGGGATATGGAAATGCTCGATCAAATTTGAGCAGAGCATTAGCGAATCTTTGCTATCAGTTTAAGATACCTTGCTACATTATATCGCCAGCAGATGAAGATGGAACAAGGATAGATACTTATAATAGTAAGATGGTTCTGTCTTGTGATGCTAAGTTTCATTATTGCAAGAAAACGAATGTAAAAGAAACCGTTGAGAAAGTGCTGAAAACTTTACAGGAAGAAGGACTTAGCCCATATTATATTTATGGAGATTCAACGGGAAAAGGCAATGAGCATACACCGATGCTTGCATACACAAAAGTATACAAAGAAATAAAGAATCAGTATGATTACATATTTCTTGCAACTGGAACAGGGATGACACAAGGAGGGCTTCTCGCAGGAAAAGCAATGAATAACGGCACAGAGAAGATCGTTGGAATCTCTGTTGCCAGATCAGCGGTACAGGAAGCAGAGGTGCTGCGAAAATCGTTAGAGTGCTTCAGTGAAAGAATCCAAAAGATCGGAAAATGCGAAATCAATGTGGAGGATGCTTATCTGTGTGATGGATATGGAACATATAATCGTCAGATAGAGAAAACAATCTACCAACAATTTACCTGCAATGGAATGCCATTAGACCCTACATATACAGGAAAAGCTTTCTGGGGAATGCAGGATTATCTAAAGAATAACGGTATCAGTGGGAAAAAGGTACTGTTTATTCACACTGGCGGAACGCCACTGTTCTTTGATTATATGAAAGGAATCCAGCTGCGAAAAATTTCTGATAATAATGCTGCTGAAGAAGCAGTCGTACAGTTAGAAAAGATGTTGGTTCCGTCACTGACAGAGCGAGGTATGAATCTGTCTCAGTATGCTGCGAAGTTAAACACCTGTGGCAAGGTTTGGTGTCATTACGACATGGGAAAGCCTGTATCAATAATTGCAGGTTATTTTAATGACACGACTTCCCAAACCGCGTATCTGTCAATGCTTGCAGTTGCAAAGGAATATCAGGGCAAGAAACTGGCATCTTCGTTATTGGCCGAGTTTGAAGATTATGCAGTTCAAAATGGACTGGGCTATGTAAAACTTGAAGTCAGAAAGCATAATGCGGCTGCACAGAATTTGTATAGAAAATTTGGATATGAGGTTGTTGGCGAAGCATCTGAAACATCGCTCTACATGAAAAAGAAGCTGAAAAATATCGGGGGGCAAGAACTTTATAACTTCCTAAAGAAAGTAGTGCGATTGTTTCCTGTTCCATTATCAGAAAGAGAGCAACTTACGGTGCTTGCCTCAAAATTTGAAAAGTACGGAACAGTTTCGTATGTTCGCGAGAGCGGAAAAATTGTTGCGATATGTGCCGGATATACAAATGATCAAGAGCAGAGGTTGGGTTATATCTCTGTGGTGGCTTCTCTTCCTGAGTACACAAACAAAGGATACGGAAAAGTTGCAGTGCAGAGCTTTATAGAAAAGGCTAAGGACGCCGGAATGAAAGCAATCCACTTATATGCAGA
>OCHK01002296.1_pt1 | contig 13014 bp, 9 predicted proteins | sample 1538551 | NCBI WGS metagenome assembly OCHK01 (sample SAMN04571707, study PRJEB22368) | human gut metagenome | biome: human gut; material: stool | host: Homo sapiens | place: Luxembourg | collected 2012-08-31
CGAAGATAGTTGGCTGGAAACGGCCTGTGAAAATAGGTAGATGCCGGCTTCTCTTTTTTATGGCCCGTTGGTCAAGCGGTTAAGACAGCGGCCTCTCACGCCGTTAACGTGGGTTCGATTCCCGCACGGGTCACCAGGAAGAGCACTTTAGCGTAAGCTAAGGTGCTTTTTTGTATGTCTAAAACTACTCGCTAGGCGAGTGGTTCGATAAAGATTATATCGATGAGTAATGAAACTCAAACGAAGAATTTTGGAATAGTACCAGTGGGGCAATTCCAGACTGGGTTATTGGCGTATTGCCGGTAGTCCTGTATTAAAAGGTTCCATTGCAAACGAAAGACTCGCAGAAGCAGGATATTTTAGTATCCTCAGGCGCTACTACGAGTCCTTGCACTTACGCAGTTGAACCGCCGTGTACCGGTCGGTACGCACGGTGGTGTGAGAGGTCGGATCTTTAGTTAAGAGAGCCTCCTACGCGATTCTTTTAGGTAAAAAAGTAAACAAACAGAACACTTCATTCAAATGCATATAGCGGCTATTTATTTCATGCAGAGACAAATAGCGGCACAGAACAGATATAATAAAAGAAGCTATAAAAAGCAGGTATTCACCTGGAGGACGATATCGTTTCTACATGAACACCTGCTTTTTTATTTATTATTTACTGGTGGAATAAATAGTGGTAGCCAAGTATTCATCACTGACCCAACCATAAATCCCATTGTAATATACAACAACCAGTCAGGCACATTGCTGCTATAGCCGCATTCCCATACGATGATACCGTAGGGGATATTATCCATTTTTTCATAATTTGTACCGGGACCTTTACGCATAACCAGCCCATGATCAGCAGTGGTGTAGGTACAAAGGCTATCAATTCGGCTAAGCGTTACATCTGGTGCAACGCATCCATCCGGCAGAATAACGTTGGCATTGTTTTCGGTATAATCCTGTACTTGCAGCAAGCCCCAAAGGCCATTCTGTTTTGCCCATACGCAGCCATCGCGCGCGGGGGCTAAATCTTCATATTGCCCAGCGGAAATTATCTCATTGCCGTAAACATCCAGAACTAGCTTTTGTCCGGATTGATTTTTCACAACTACCATGCCAGATAAGTCTGCGTAAGGATATTTAACCGTTCCGTTCATGATGGACAAACTCATCTGCGGCTGATAAATGCAGGGGATTACTAAAGCACCGCTTTGGTCGCAATATCCCCAGTTACCGGCTGCATCCTTTACCGCGATTAAAGATTCACCGGCCATGCAGGCATCCTGGTAGTCGAAATCGGTTAAAATTGTACCGTTTTTATCCGCAACGGCAAAAGGTGCAGAATTGTCAACAAGATAACCGGCATATTCATCATCCCAAATGCCTTGCTGGATGCCAACCAAATCAGGAGCATACACCTGTTCGATGGGCGTGCCACTAAATGTATAGACACCAATAGCAGAACGGTAAATCTGGCTGTCACCTAAAATCCACTGGATGCCATACCCGCCGTGCCCGCCCAGCATGGTTGTAAAAGGCATTTGTTGGACAACCAGCTCCTGGTTAATCTGTTCTTCCAGGGCATTCAGCTTCTGGTAATCGTATGTATCATCTACCCCAATGGAGAGCTCCTGCTCACCATACAGGTACGGGATGCTTTCTGACAAATCTTCCAGAAAAGCATTACAGTTGACAGCATTAAACAGGATCCAGCGTTCGCCCTTGCGCACAGCGTACAGATTTCGGGCAGCGGCGTAACCGGCAGTGTGGGTTTCGCGGGAGAAGAGAGGAATCATCTCGTCAAAATCATATTGCGGCGGTAACTTCCAGTTGGCATTGCTAGTGGATGGTATAGCTGTGGCAACAGCTTCACTGGTCGGGGAAAGAGCAGCGGAGGAAGCAGGTTTATTTTCTGGCGCTGCAGCACAAGCGGTAAGCATTATTGCGGTGATAACACTGGCGGAAAATGAGAATAACTTCCTTTTCATGGCTTTTCACTCCTTGCGTAAATGATTTTTCGATAAGATGAAGAAGTAATATAAGAAAGTGAATTCATAAACCCTATAATATCTTATTTTATCAAAAATATCTGCTAATGGGAATAGCTAACAATTCTACATGGATAAATTTGGATAGTATGACAAAGATTGCAGAACTGGAGTGAAAGTTCGAATCATGCGATGAGTGATCTGCTATAATAAAAGAAACAAAGAAGCCGCCACAGTCGGGCTGTGACGGCTAGGAATAAGAAGAAATGTGGAACTATTATAAAATCCATTTCTATCCACAGAAAGCCTTAAGGTCGCTTTCTGACATAAAGTAGTGTACATGATTTTATCATGAAAAGCAAATTTTTTAGTAAAGAGGATTGACAGAGTCCTATTTATGATGTTATATTGATTACAAATGAAACTTTTATATAATCCAAAATAAAAATATAAGGAGATGATTACCATGCTACTCGGTCATACCAAACAAATCAATGGCGTCTGGAAAATACAATCCCTAAAACAACACAGTGAAAACGTGGCCGAGTACTGCGCACGGGCGTGCCAGCCGCTGGGACTTGAAAACTTGGGCCGTCTTACGGGCTGGCTCCATGACGCTGGGAAATCTCATAGCAACGTGCAAAAACATCTAAGAGGTCAGACAAACGAAAGAATCAATCATTCCAGCGCCGGAATGCGGTGGCTATGGGAAAATTATGGCGGAGAAACAGCTTCACCACCTTCTCGCTTGACTGCGCAAATGGCAGCATTGGCAATCGGATCCCATCACTCTGAACGTATGGATCTTTTCGACCTGGGTGGAGTAGAACCCTGGATAAAACATATGTATTCAGAGCAGGCTCAAGAGCTATATGAAGAAAGCTGCCGGGCCTTTTTTGCGGATTGCATAAGTGAAACAGAGATACGGCAAATGTTTGCCAAAGCTGCGCAGGAGGTAGAATGTCTTGTGCGGAAAATCCGAACGCAGGAAGGAAAGAAGCCGCGGCTTTGTATCTATCAGGTCATGTTGGGGTTGGCACACAGATTTTTGTTTGCAGCCCTGATCGATGCAGACTGGTTGGATTCAGGCAACTATTATAATCAAGAAGGATGCCTTCCCCCAGAGCAGCTTCCGCCATGGGATCTGATAGAAAGCAATGTTGAAACATTCCTGAACAATTTGCAGCCCCGACATAAAATAGATACCTTGCGTGCAGAAATTTCGGAGCAGTGCAAGACAGCAGGCGAATGTGCAAAGCGGGGTATTTACCGCTTGTATGTGCCAACAGGCGGAGGAAAAACATTTTCCGGGCTGCGATATTGTGTGCATGCGGCCAAAAAACTTTCGGCCCGGCATATTTTCTATGTTGCACCGTTCCGGTCGATTATCGGACAGAATGTACAGGAGTTCAAAAAGGCATTAGGCGGCAGTGAATATCTATTGGAGCACCATACGGATGCGGTGCTGGATACAGAGAACCCCGAAGTTCTCCGCCAGCTGGAACGCTGGCAGGAAGCGCCGGTGATATGTACAACTATGGTACAGATGCTGCAAACCCTGTTTTGCAGCAGGCGGCAGAATGTGCGCCGCATGGCAGCACTGGCAAATTCTATCTTGGTGTTTGACGAAATACAGTCCCTGCCCATTTGCCATACATACTTGTTCAACCAGGCGGCAAATTTCTTGGCGTACTATTTGGGGTGCGTTGTTGTTTTGTGTACGGCAACACAGCCAGCGCTAAGCGAAGTAGCAAACCCTTTGCGGTTTGCATCGCCGGTGGACCTGGTCCCGGATTACCAGCTGCGCTTTGCGCAGTTCCGAAGGACAAAGATTGAAGTGCCCGAAACAGGAAATGGATTTCAGGCAGGAGAACTCGCAGAATTTGTACGGAGCAAGCAAGACGAGAATGGCAGCATTTTGGTCATCTTGAATACCCGTTCGGCGGTCGAAAAGGTGTTTGAGGCTTTGAAACAATGCCAGCCGGAACATACACAACTTTACTGCCTGACCACGCACCTGTGTGCAAAGCACCGTGCAGATGTTATCGCAGAAGTTAAGCAAAAATTAAACACCTTACACGGTCAGGAACGTTTGATCTGTGTAAGCAGCCAACTGATAGAAGCAGGCGTGGATGTAAGCTTTGATTGCGTCATTCGAAGTATGGCTGCGCTGCCCAGTGTGGCCCAGGCTTCCGGCCGATGCAACCGCAATGCGGAAAGGAAATGCCGCACGGTGTATCTTGTTAAAACCTACAATCTGGAAAATCTGGATCGACTTCCGGAACTGCGCAACGGCAGGGAAGCCACACGGCACCTGCTGCAGCAATTACAAAGGGATGCGGACCTGTTAGAGCCGGAAAGTATTTTGAGGTACTACCAGCTTTATTATGCAGAGTCCCAACAACAGGAACGGATGGGCGATCCGGTTGAATTAAAGGGGTACATTCCCCCAAAAACAGTGAATTTGTTTGACCTTTTGTCAGATAATCAGGAAAGTGTGCTAGCCTGGAAAGAGACAACAGGAAAACAAAAGTTCCCCAATTACTTGCTCCGGCAGGCGTTTGCCACGGCAGAAAGGAATTTCCATGCTTTGGAGGACATTACAACGCCGGTGGTGGTTCCCTATGGGGAAGATGGCGCAGATATGGCAACAAGACTTTCGTCCAGTAAACCGCTTACCCCCAAAATGCTGCGGGACGCACAACGCTTTACCGTTGGTATTACAACAAATGAAAAAATACGCCTGGCAGATCAAGGTGCACTGTACACAGTAAAAGAAGGGGCAGTGACAATTCTTAACAAGGAATATTACGATGACGAAAAGGGAATTCAGACAAGCCCCGGATTTATGCCGATACAATTTGCTTAACAAGGAGGGTTAGACTTTGCAATACGAAAATTCAATATCCATGCAGGTATATGGGCGTTATGCACTGTTCAGCGACCCAATTACCCGCGTAGGCGGCGAAAAATTCAGCTACCCGGTGCCCACCTACCAGGCATTGAAGGGCATTTATGAAAGCTGCTATTGGAAACCAACGTTCACCTGGGTAATTGATGAACTGCGCGTGATGAACCCGATTGAAAGACAATCCAAAGGCATCCGTCCCATTATGTATAACAATGGAAAAAACGATCTTTCCATCTATACGTACCTTTCCGATGTTTGCTACCAGGTGCGGGCACATTTTGAATGGAACGAACATCGCCCAGACCTGGAAAAAGACCGCAATGAAAACAAACATTACGCTATTGCAAAGCGTATGTTGGAACGCGGCGGCAGAAGAGATATCTTTTTGGGAACACGCGAATGCCAGGGGTATATTGAACCCTGCATTTTTGGCCTGGGAAAAGGGCATTATGATGATGTTTCATCCCTGGACCTAGGCCTAATGGAGCACGGCATTACCTATGCGGACGAAAACGGGAAAGGCGTGATGCAGGAACGTTTTTGGCACCCGGTAATGCAGAACGGAAAAATCTGTTTTTGCCGTCCGGAAGAATGCGAAATTGTGCGTGATATCCACCCGCAAAAGATAAAGACCTTTACGCTGGGTGAAACAGTCAGCGACTGCGATGATTTGTACAGGGAGGTGATACAGAAATGAGCTGGCTTAGCTATTGCTATAAAACTTACCAGAATAGCGTGTCAGAAATTGGAAAGCAGCAGCCTGGGAAAGTTCCACTACTGCCGGTGGCTCACACGACGCAGCAGGTCAACATTGAAGTGGAGCTGGACAAGGACGGAAACTTTCAGTATGCAGGCTTGCTGGCACAAGATCAAAGGACAACGATCATTCCTTGCACAGAGGAATCTTCGGCGCGGACATCCGGCATGGTGCCGCACCCGCTAGTGGATAAACTGCAATATATTGCGGCAGATTATCCCACTTTTGGTGGTAGTAAAGAATCCGGATGGCCGCTTTACCACAAGCAGTTACAAGCGTGGTGTACATCTCCTTATGCCCACCCGGCTGTGTGTACAGTCCTGCACTACCTGGAAAAAGAATGCCTGATCGCAGACCTGGTCAAGGCAAATATTTTGTTTATAGATGAAAATGGAACTCTGCCAACAAAATGGCAGGGAAACAAAGAAGACAAGCCCCCTATTTTGGATACGCTGACCGGTAGTGACCAGACGGAATCTTTTGTCCGGTTCCGCGTTGACAATGTTGATTTGTCGCGTGATACAACAGTCCGAGAAAGCTTTATCCGCTTTTATGAAACACAGTTAAAAGATATTGACTATTGCACAGTTCAGGGAATCAAAATGCCGGTTTCTACATTAAGCCCGTATAAGATCCGCAACCCAGGTGACCGTGCAAAGCTGATATCCAGCAATGACAATACGAATTATACTTACCGCGGGCGCTTTGCGGATGCAGCGCAGGCACTTTCGATTGGTTATGAAACAACCCAAAAGGCACACAGCGCCTTGCGATGGTTGGTCAGCAAGCAAGGGGTAAATACAGGGGACCAGACTGTACTTGTTTGGGGAACACAGAACGAAGCGGTACCCAATGTGCTGGGGGATACTCTCGATATTGCCCAGGAATATAATCCACTAGCAGGCGATGATTGGGACGATTTTGAGGAAGATACAGAAAGGTTGCCTGCGGATACCCAAGAAGAAATTGCACGGCAGTTTAACCGGGCCATTCTGGGGTATCAGCACCAGTTGAAGGACAATTCCCAAACGGCGGTCATGATTTTGGATTCTGCTACACCTGGCCGGTTGTCCATCCGGTACTATCAGGAACTGCAGGGCTCTAAGTTGCTTGCCAATATAAAAGATTGGCACGATACGTTCCAATGGCAGCTGGAATACCGCAGTGTAGAGGAGCCGACGGAACTGGGCAAAAAGCCCAAGATCAAGAAAGTTGTCTTTGTTGGTGCGCCTGCCCCGGCGGACATTGCAAAAGCAGCCTATGGCGAAAAAGTGGATGCAAAGCTGAAACAAGCGACAATCGAACGACTGATTCCCTGTATTACCAATGGGGAGCGCTTCCCGCGGGATTTGATGATCAGCGCGGTAGATCGGGCAACAAACAGCATTGGCCTGGATTATTGGGAACAACAAAAAACACAAAACATTGCCTGCGCCCTTGTGCGTGGGTACTATCATAGAAATAAGAAGGTGGATTATCCGATGAATATTGATGAAACCATTAAAGACCGAAACTATTTGTTTGGGAGAATTTTAGCCTGTGCAGAACAGATTGAAAGACGGGCGTTGATTCAGCTAGGAAATGAGAACGAAAAACGTTTGACAAATGCAGAACGTTTAAGAACCGCGTTTGCTCTGCACCCGGCAGCAACAACACTTCTTTTGGATAAAAAATTAAATCCGTACCTGAACAGAATGAAAAACCGTAACGGAATGGATAGCCAAAGGTATGCGATGATGCAAGAATTATTACATAAGATTGGCACAGAAAACTTTACGAACAAAAGACTTGGTGAGCTGTATCTGGTTGGCTATGCCGACCAGATGATGGACTTTAAGGCCGAAAATGCAGAATATAAAGCGAAAGCAAAAAAGCAGGAGGAATAAAAGATGGCTGTGCTGCAGAATAAAATCGACTTTGCACTTGTGATTGCTGTAAACCATGCGAACCCGAACGGTGACCCGCTGAACGGAAACCGCCCGCGCGAAACGTATGAGGGACTGGGTGAAATTTCGGATGTGTGCCTGAAACGCAAGATCCGCAACCGCATGATGGACCTTGGCCAGAATGTGTTTGTCCAGTCGGACGACCGCTGCAATGATGGTTTCAAAAGCCTGAAAGACCGTGCAGACGGCTGCCCAGCAGTGAAAAAGGCTGAAAAAGATAAAGATGCTTATGCAAAGGCTGCCTGTGAAACCTGGCTGGATGTGCGCAGCTTTGGCCAGGTGTTTGCCTTTAAGGGGAAAGAATCCAAGGGCGATGGTGTTTCCGTTGGCGTGCGCGGCCCGGTATCTATTCATCCGGCTTTCAGCGTGGACCCGATTGATGTCGATGATATCCAGATCACAAAGAGCGTGAACGGTACGACTGGCGAAAAGAAGTCAAGCGATACCATGGGTATGAAGCACCGTGTGGCTTTTGGCGTGTACACAACCTTTGGCAGCATTAACTGCCAGCTGGCAGAAAAGACCGGCTTTACAGATGAAGATGCAGAAATCATCAAAGAAGCGCTGCGCACACTGTTTGAAAACGATATTTCCTCTGCCCGCCCGGATGGCAGTATGGAGGTGGTTCGCCTGTATTGGTGGCGTCATAACTGCAAAAGCGGACAGTATTCCTCGGCAAAGGTCCATCGCTGTCTGCATGTGGAGCTAAAAGAAAGTGTGGCACAAGCACACCGGGTGGAAGATTATAATATTACTTGCGATACCCTGAACGGATTGACACCGGAAGTGTATGATGAATACTGATGACTATCTGCAAATGTCTGGCATCCAGCACTTTGCATTCTGCCGCCGCCAATGGGCACTTGCGTACTTGGAACAACAATGGTCCGAAAACCAACGCACCGCCGAAGGACGCCTGCAGCATACCCGCTGCCATGATGTTACCCTGACGGAAAAACGCGGCGATTTGCTGATCGCCCGCGGTATGAGGGTCGTCAGCCACCGCTTAAAACTGACCGGCGACTGCGATGTGGTAGAGTTTCACAAGAATCCAAACGGCGTGTCATTGCAGGGCCGCCGCGGCCTGTGGCAGCCTATGCCCGTGGAATATAAGCATGGCCGCAGCAAGGTAAACGATGCCGACCGTTTGCAGCTCTGCGCACAGGCCATGGCGCTGGAAGAAATGCTGGTGTGCGAGGTGCCGGAAGGGGAAATCTTTTATGAAGAAACCCGGCAGCGGGAACATGTTTCCCTGACACCGGAACTGCGCAGCACCGCGCAGACCATGGCGGATGAGATGAACCGCCTGTTTGCGCGCGGCTATACCCCAAAAAGCAAACCCGGCAAGCATTGCAATGCCTGCTCACTGAAAGAGCTTTGCCTGCCGACGCTGTATCAGCAGGCAGACCCGGCGGCGTATCTGCGGGAGCATATTGAGGAGGGCGCGCCATGAGAAAGCTGCTCAACACCCTGTTTGTCATCAATGAGGACGCTTACCTGACATTGGATGGCGAAAACCTTGTTGTTACCCGCAATAAGCAGGAAACCCACCGCCATGCCCTGCATACGCTGGAAGGCATCGTCTGCTTTACTTACGCAGGTGCCAGCCCCGCTTTGATGGGAGCTTGTGCCCGGCGGGGCATTGACCTTTGCTTTTTTGACCCGTATGGCAGATTTCAGGCCCGCACCGTGGGGGAAGAACGCGGCAATGTGCTGCTGCGTCAGACGCAGTACCGCGTGTCGGATGACATGGCCCAGAGCTGTCGCTATGCCCGGAGCTTTATCCTTGGTAAAGTGTATAACGCACGCTGGGTGCTGGAACGCGCAACCCGCGATCATCCCCAGCGTGTCCCGGTCGAAAAACTGAAACGCACCTCCACCCAGCTGGCCGCCGCGCTGCCGCTGATACAGACCAGCGATGATCCGGAACAGCTGCGCGGCCTGGAAGGCGAGGCAGCCCAGCGCTACTTTGACTGCCTGAATGACCTGATTCTGCAGCAAAAGCAGGATTTTGTGTTTGAGGGCCGCAGCCGCCGTCCACCGCTGGACAATGTGAATGCGCTGCTTTCGTTTGCCTACAGCATGCTGGCGCGGGAGTGTGCATCCGCCTTGACCGCTGTGGGCCTGGACCCTTATGTTGGCTTTATGCACCGCCCGCGCCCCGGCCGCAAAAGTCTGGCACTTGACCTGATGGAAGAACTGCGGGCGGTTTATGCAGACCGGCTGGTCATCAGCTGCATCAATCAAAAGATCATCACGGCAAAACACCTGCAAAAACAGGAAAATGGTGCCGTACTGCTGACGGATGATGGCCGCAAAGCTTTCCTGACCGCATGGCAGAACAAAAAGAAGGAAGAGATCACCCATCCGTTTTTGAAAGAAAAACTGCCCTGGGGGCTGGTGCCTTATGTTCAGGCGCTTTTGCTGGCCCGTGCTCTGCGCGGCGACCTGGAAGTGTACCCACCGTTTTTCTGGAAGTGAGGTGCCGTTATGTTGGTGCTTGTAACCTATGATGTCAACACCGAAACAGCCGCCGGTCGTCGCAGGCTGCGCAAAGTAGCAAAAGTCTGTGTAGACTACGGCCAGCGGGTGCAAAACTCCGTATTTGAGTGCCTGCTGGATGCCGCGCAATACACGATGTTCAAAGCAAAATTGACCGAACTGATCGATTCGGAATCGGACAGCCTGCGCTTTTATCAACTGGGAAACCATTACAAAAGCAAAGTCGAGCATGTGGGTCTGCACCCGGATTTTGATCAGGATGGAATCTTGTTTGCTTAGTGCGAGGGGAAGGCAATCATAAAATTCCCGCTTCCTTCGCACCAGAAAATATGGAAAAAACAGGGGCAGAAAGGGTAAAATACAGCCTTGCCTGTCAGCATGAAGATGCAATCCCCATAAAATTTGTTCCATATGCGCAAAAGTGCCCCACTGTTTTGTGCACTTTTGCTGTCGCTCTCCGCAAGGAGAGCGTGGATAGAAATACCCTTGACGGTGGGTTTTCCCGGTGTGCTAGGCGTCGCTCTCCGCAAGGAGAGCGTGGATAGAAATATAAAGAGCCTGACGGCACCACAACAGCTACTTTGTCGCTCTCCGCAAGGAGAGCGTGGATAGAAATTTGCTTGTGCCAGAGCAACATTCAGACGGTATTTCGTCGCTCTCCGCAAGGAGAGCGTGGATAGAAATATCTGCGTAATAAAAGAAATTATCACCCTCAACCCGTCGCTCTCCGCAAGGAGAGCGTGGATAGAAATTTCAGCCATTACAATTTAAACCTCCCGTCAAGTCCGTCGCTCTCCGCAAGGAGAGCGTGGATAGAAATTTGTTTAATCTGCTCTTCAAAAATCATATCTTCTTGTCGCTCTCCGCAAGGAGAGCGTGGATAGAAATAACTCGCTTGAATCGAAGCAGATTGACCCTTCCGTGTCGCTCTCCGCAAGGAGAGCGTGGATAGAAATAACCTCTGAAAGGCTCTTCATGCCCTCCCATTGGATGTCGCTCTCCGCAAGGAGAGCGTGGATAGAAATAACGCAGTGCAGATTGTAATTGTCGTAGTGCACACCGTCGCTCTCCGCAAGGAGAGCGTGGATAGAAATTTGTCTATCTTGCCTTGATACGGTATCTTATTAGTCGCTCTCCGCAAGGAGAGCGTGGATAGAAATACTACTTTGCTCGTCTTTTATGCCTTCTCAAAAATGTCGCTCTCCGCAAGGAGAGCGTGGATAGAAATTTAGCGTGGCGCCGGACGGGGCGCTGAGCCGCGAAGTCGCTCTCCGCAAGGAGAGCGTGGATAGAAATTTTGTTTACACGCGTGTGGAACAACCCAGACAAGTCGCTCTCCGCAAGGAGAGCGTGGATAGAAATGTGTGGCGGGGGCTGGGGCAGCGCCCCAGATTGGCGGTCGCTCTCCGCAAGGAGAGCGTGGATAGAAATAAAAAGATGGGCTATGCCGACCGACTGAAACTCGTCGCTCTCCGCAAGGAGAGCGTGGATAGAAATTATCGAGTACGAGAAGGACAACAGTACCGGCACCAGTCGCTCTCCGCAAGGAGAGCGTGGATAGAAATTTTAGTTGAGGGGCAATATTTCCGCATTATCGGGTCGCTCTCCGCAAGGAGAGCGTGGATAGAAATATTTGATTGAGGATAATTCTCTTGCTTCGGGTAGTCGCTCTCCGCAAGGAGAGCGTGGATAGAAATTTGAACACCTTTGCCGAGGGCGGCGAGGTAAGCATCGTCGCTCTCCGCAAGGAGAGCGTGGATAGAAATTTTCAAATTGTATCTCGGTGGCGAGCAGAACAAGGTCGCTCTCCGCAAGGAGAGCGTGGATAGAAATCATAGGCTACAGCAGCGTCATGCTCAATACGGCACCCGTCGCTCTCCGCAAGGAGAGCGTGGATAGAAATGTCTGTAGTCATTTGAGAAAGCAATTTCATTTTTGTCGCTCTCCGCAAGGAGAGCGTGGATAGAAATTTCGGGCCTTTGGCCCTCAGCGGCCCTCGCGCGCAGTCGCTCTCCGCAAGGAGAGCGTGGATAGAAATGCGGCCTGGACTGGGGTCTTGCGCGACATGCACCACGCGTCGCTCTCCGCAAGGAGAGCGTGGATAGAAATTCTTAAACAACGTGTAGATTTCGAGGAAGAGCCGCGTCGCTCTCCGCAAGGAGAGCGTGGATAGAAATCGGGATGCTGGCGGCACAGAATCCATATACAATGAGTCGCTCTCCGCAAGGAGAGCGTGGATAGAAATAAATAGGCCCAAAAACCAGAGAGAAAAACAGGAAGGTCGCTCTCCGCAAGGAGAGCGTGGATAGAAATTTCATATCATTAACCGCTTGCTGCAAGCGTATCAAAGTCGCTCTCCGCAAGGAGAGCGTGGATAGAAATGGCTATGTGGGTGTACTGGTTGTGCTGTGGGCGCTCGTCGCTCTCCGCAAGGAGAGCGTGGATAGAAATATTGGCGGCAGGCCGTAAGGCTGTAGAAAAAGGGTCGCTCTCCGCAAGGAGAGCGTGGATAGAAATCTTTTTCCTGGCTTCCTGCCTTTTTGTCCGGCTTGTCGCTCTCCGCAAGGAGAGCGTGGATAGAAATAGAATTCAAGGCGAGTAGTCTATGTTCCGCAGCCGTCGCTCTCCGCAAGGAGAGCGTGGATAGAAATGGCATCGCATCCGTTGCCTGCATCACCGTTATCTGCGTCGCTCTCCGCAAGGAGAGCGTGGATAGAAATATTTCTCAACCGATGCGCGGCAAGACCGACGAAGGTCGCTCTCCGCAAGGAGAGCATGGAATGTTTCTCTTTCTGACTGTTCAGGGTGGTTTTGTTCATGCGGATATCCGCTTTAATTTTAAAAATTGCTATAGTAAAAAACTCTCGCATAAAATAATATAAAAATATTATATTATCTACTTGACAAGGTACCCCG
>OCHK01002297.1_pt1 | contig 13011 bp, 10 predicted proteins | sample 1538551 | NCBI WGS metagenome assembly OCHK01 (sample SAMN04571707, study PRJEB22368) | human gut metagenome | biome: human gut; material: stool | host: Homo sapiens | place: Luxembourg | collected 2012-08-31
ACCTAAATCTAGCGCGTCTGCCAATTCCGCCACATCCGCATAGTGAGCGTGCGGGGATTCGAACCCCGGACAACTTGATTAAAAGTCAAGGGGTCAAAATGCTCTCAAACCGCATAAACTCAATTGTCTTTAATTTTGGTTGGAACGAAAATGGAACATTTCGTAACCAACGATGATTATAATATCACATCATTTTCGACATTGCAACTACTTTTTTCTATTTTTTTTCAGAGCTGTGCAAGTTTTCTTTCCTGCGTAACTTCCTGTCGTCTTCCAACCCAACTGTTTCCAATACTTCTGTAGTGCTTTGTATGTCTTAGTTCCCCAGATACCATCTACAGACAGCGGATGATTATTTGCATATGTACAGTTTGCGTTTAGCTTCTTCTGTAACCACTTGATCGCAGATTTAGAAGAGTTCTTTTTTACAATGCTGTATGATACTTTTACGTTATCATATTTAGGTCGTCCATATCCTGCGATACGACTATTGCCTAAAGCATAAGACTTCTTGCACACTGCACCACCATTTGGAATAACTGCTTCTCCGTTGCTTGTGTTACCCTCGATCGTGAACACCATCTCATCAGTTACTGCATACACGATCCCAGTGTGGCAGATTCTTTGAGAGTTCTTGAAGAAAATCTGGTCTCCAATCCGTGGTGTTTTATGCCACTGGTCATTGTCTTTAAATTTTTGTGCTGATGTTGGAGTGTATGCACTAAATCCATGTAAGAGATTTTTTGCTACATCCCTGCCGTATGCCTGCACCATACACCAATCAACGAACATGTCACACCAGTAGGCATCGGTACCATTAATGCCAAAGTATGCTCCATACTTAGTGTAGTTGTTGCTACCTGCGTTTTTTGTCTTGCTGTTTAGATTCTTGTTGCTTTTCTTCTCTAAGTATCCGACTTCTCCTTTGGCTACTGTAAGAAGCTTGTCTACCGTATTTGCCATATTAGTCCTCCTTATATTCGATTACCTCTGCAATATCTGTTTTGTTCTTTGCAAGCTCGCTATCCCCGATTCCCTTTGTTGTTGGGTCCACCAATACCCCAACAGTCACTAAGATATTAAGGATGATACCTACAAGCTGTGATACTGCATCCTGTGCGATTGGTGCTGTGATACCTAAGATTCCTAGAATCTGATAGATAAATGCAATTAAGGAAGAGGCCAATGCTACTAATGTTGCTTTATTCTTGAAACGTAATTTAAGATTCATAATTTCTCCTTTCATTTTGTGGAAATATATGTTAATATGTATTTGAAGATTTTTCATACTTAATCTTCAATTTTATACTTTCCCCCTACAGTTTGTAGGGGGATTTTTTATACTTGATAAAACTTCTTTTGGTTAACTAAAGCCTGCTTTAATTAACTGTTCTGTCGTTTCCGGCTCCAAATCTAAAAATATTTATTTTTCCGTTTTTGGAATTTAAAACATTTACGTCTATACAATATTCTTCATACGTGTTGTAATTTCTTTCATATGTGGTAGGTTGCCCAAGTACACTCGATGTATCTGGTGTATATGTAGTGCACCATGATTTTTCCGTAGAAATGTAAGGAAATTTATCTCCACTTTCGTTCGGCAACACTATGTTATCAAAGTGTGTATGACCGTGATAGAAAGCCAAGATTTTATGATTTTCATTATGAAAATCGTTTAAAATCTTAGCCAATTCTTCCCCACCAGAATATATATTCGTGCCTAAATTATCTCTTGTTGCAACGTGACTAAAAACAACAACATTATGCTCCGTATTTAGAGCGATATTTTTCAGCCATGATAATTCTTCTGCTGAATAACTTCTTCCGATGCCTGGTTGAGTGTCACAAACTGAATCTAATACTATAAAGCGAACATTACGAATGTCAAAAAAGTAATAATTTTTATCTGATTCATCATCATATATTTTTTCAATGTATTTGTTATTTCTCCCCGCAATTCCGGCAATTTCCGATTTTGATAAATGATTTTCATTTTCTAACGGAAACATTTCATGATGTGCGTTACAGAAGAAATAAGGTATTGAATCGTAGCATATAAATCTGGTAAATTCGGCGTATCTATGTTTGATTTCTGTTTTGTTTACTTCTGGAATCGAACTGTTTGATTCCAAATAAGCTTCGTCAGATGTAGAATTAATCGTATCACCAAGATTAATGATAAAATCAGAATTTGTATTAAGCGACAATTTACTTACTATTCTTGCAAACTCTTTAAAATTTTTGTATCCAAAATTATTATTAAATTTATAACCGTCCGTAACAATGTACCCGTTATTTTTGTTCGTTCCATGCACATCTGTAACAAGCGTAAATACAATGCTATCAGCGTCTAATGAATCTTGTACTTTTTTTATTAACTCTTCCTCTTGTGAGAGATATTCTGTCGCATTTATTGCCTTCATTTTGATTTCAGATACTTCTTTTTTGATGTTTCGGTTTTCAAAGCCAATTTCATCACATATTGATTCCGGCAATGTGTAGTATAAATAATACTCTTCATAGTTTGTCTTACTTGGATTATTTTCCAACTGGATTGTTTTCGTTTGCCGGCTCTCAAAAGATAGTAGAAGTTCGCTTGTATCATCCGTTGTTGTGAATGTCACATAATCATTTGGGTATTCACGATTAGTCGAAAATGTTGTTTTGTTGTTAATGTCTTTCCCTGTTACAAACATATTACCATTGTTCGACTCAGAATTACTCAATGTATAAATTGTGCCAGATGACACATTTACCCTTATAGAGTCATAACCGCTTTGATCATATGCTTCTCCGTTTTCATCAAAGCGTTTTCCTTTCAATATTTTGCGTTGGTCTATCAAATTTTTGCTGCTTTTTTTTGTTAACAATCCTTTAAACAGAGTGTCATACATCTCTTTTTTTGATAAATAATCTATATCTTTCGACCTATAAAAATCAAAAAAAGCCTCATAATCAGTTGCTGACGTACCTTTTTCCATTTGTATACTATCAATTGCAGGTATTTCAAAATTAAACGAAATTTGATCAGTCTTTTCACCGGTTGTAAATGTAACACTTTTATCAGGATAACCAATAGAGTATGCAGGTAAGACGCCTTTTCCACTAGACAGTTGGTAAATGAAAACATTTCTTGCTATTGATTCGCTGACAGTATAAGTTGTGTTAGGATCTACATCAACTCTTATGTAAGCATACGCATCGTTTTTTACGATTTGTGCGTTATAATTTTCTCGATAGCCTTTGACTGCTTTTGTTACATTAATTAGATTTTTTGATTTGATGTGAATTAATTTTTCATCCATATTTTCCTTTAGTGAACCAATTTTCTTTCCAACTACAGCCGAATCCGCAGGCTTATCTGATTGTGTAAGTGTTTTATCTGTGTCTACCGCAACCGAATTATAAGTACCACCAGAAGTCCATGCAGACCCATTCCAGTAATACCAATTGCCACTTGTGTAACCAGACTCACTACCTTGATAGACATAGACCCTTGTTTTGTCTGTCATACCTGCGGCAGTAGTCGCAATATAAGGGGACCCAATCTGCCCCATAATCGCAGACCATGGAACTTTCTTTAAATCATCTTTCCCAACCAGACAATACATATCTTCTGTCGGATTAGATAACAGCGGTAAATCATTTATCTTTGACATTTGCATCCACCTCTTTTACTTCTGTAGTGATTGTATTTATTTTTGTGCTAAGATTTTCCGACAACACGGAAAACGTCATATCTACGTTCATATGCCCTCCTTAATTTACCATCGGATAATGCTTCGATACTTTCTACAATCGGCACTTCTACCGTTTGACCAACGCTTCCAGATTAGACCAAAATCTTAACTTTTAGGTTTTACATCTTGACCTAATGATTCTTGCAAAAGTTCTAATTGCATACAAAAAACAATGATAAATAGTGATATGTACTAAAGGTATATTAATTGCCATAATATTACTCTTAATCGTTCAGTTTGTTATCCTTGATAAAGTCTCTAATAGCTTTGACATGCTTTTTGAGTTCATCGTCCACTATATAAAAATTACCCTTATTATTTCTGCTGATTGGTTCGCCTGTGCTATCGTCAATCTTGTTGTATGTGTATGTTACTCTGTCTCCGCCGTCAATGTTTAATACCATAAAGCTACTCAACTGTTTCATTTAATATTTCCTCCTGCTCTTTAATTAAATCATTGATTTCTTCCATGTATTCTTTCTCATAGTCAATTACTTCTTGTTTCTCTGAGTTGTCGAATTTTTCAAGTCGTTCAAACTCATAATCTCTCTGAATTGCTTTGATTTCCCATGAAAACTTAAGATTTTCAGTACCTTTTACGATAAAGTAACTGTCAGTCTTTTCTTCTACCCATAAGTCGCCTTTTCCCTCTTTCTGTAAGAATACTTGGTACTCAACACCTGTGTTTACTGTTTCTGCAAATATATCATCAATGTTTATATAACATTCTCCAGTTTCATCGGTTTGTGCCGTTCCAATATCTCCAAACATTGGAGTTGCTGTCTCATAGCAATACTGTGAACGAATATCGTAATTTTCAGTATCAACTATTCTCTTTTTCGTCCCTGCACAACTAAAATCTTTAGAAACAGACAAATTTCCACCAGAAATATCTACATTTCCATAAAATGATGAATCCAAGTCAGAAACAAAAAATTCTTTTTTTTCTCCTATACTTACATGAAATTGACCTTTTTCTGTACTGTTTAATCCGTGAGATATTAATATGCTTTCATAATCTATATTTGTCTCTGTTGATTCCCAGTCAAATGGCGCGCCAACACTGTTTTCTGAATTTTTAACTTTTATACGATCGTGTTTTACTATTGAAGCTTTTCCTGCCCCGTCCTTACTTTTAGAAACGTACATTCCATCATTGAATAATTCTGGCAGCAAGCATATATATGATTGTGGAGTTTTATCGCTTTGTAGGGAATAATTCGACACCAAAATCCCTCTAGTGTCTACCGTCACAATTTCTTGATCCCACATATTGTAAACATGCAGTTCTCCGTTTCCATATGTGGTAGCTTTCCCACCTAAATTTAACACTCCACCTCTTCCATAAGTAAAATTTATATACAGTTTTCCGTCAGACCCACGATAAATACCTTGCCATTCTCCATTGTTCGTCAACAGATTAAATATATCTTCGTGTGTCAGTGCTTCAACGTCCATAACCAACGGTATTGATTCTTCGTCAAGTACGGTCTTTTTATCTGCTGTATACAGCCTGCATCGTATATACAACACATCTTTCATGCTCCGTTTGCTGACCACAATCATACTTCCTGCATTGGTTGTCAGATAATCTCCTGTCTTAACCTCTAAGCAATTATAGAAAGAATACGTCAATGAACTTTCAACACTTGAACTTTCATAAGTCTTTGCCCATGTCTTGCCATCTTTCGATTCTTCTATCACAAAAATTCCTTGATATTCAACTTTCGCTGAGTTTGTGCCATCTCTGTAATATGCCTTAAATGTCATTTCATCTGGTGTTGTACTTCCGTCCTGTGCTTTTTTCAGAATGTTTATAGATGGTTCTAACAAGTACACTCTGCCTGGACTACCGTCACGTATTTTTGCGATATTAAACCGCTTTTTAGTTGTGTATGTCATATATGTTGCTGTAACATCTATCCATCCAGTGTCTGTTGTGAGACTTGACACTGTATAAACTTTACTAGATGTATCAAACGTACCGTTTACGCCATCAGATTTTGCAAACGAAAAGGTAGTATCTTTTGTTACGTCCGTCTGCCCCCAAAACGTCTGTACTGTAAACGTCACTTTTGGAAATTTCACATAATTTCCCTCGTGATCTACACTAATACCTTGGTATTCGTTATCCATCTTAAGGATTAGATTTCCTGCCTTTTTTATATCCTCAATTTCTTCGGTTAATTTCTTTCCACCGATAGAAATGTTGTCTCCACTGATAACTACCTTGCCGGTATCCATATCAACTTGAAAGATAATGTTTCCTGCACTATCTTTGACAGTAATCGCACCAGAGTTGATATAATCTGCATCAATTCCCTCTGCATATAGCAAACGTGTTATCATTTCGCCTGTGATTGTAAAGCCATATGGATAATTTTTACCGCCATCCGTAGAAAAACCAATTGCTTCGGCTGTTAGTTTGATAACATTCTGTGATTCTGCGATTGTTGGTTTATCGTGCAAATAGTAAATAGTAGAGCCGTCTGGCTGTTTTTCTGCTGTAGAATACATGCCAGAGCTGTTTTTTAATGTATTATTTAACTTTTCAACTGCCTTTTCACGATTTGTCTTTTCACGTTCAACTAACTCTTTTCCTTGAATCAGTGCTTTTTGCTCACTCGATGTATAATTACTTTGATTTCTCATTGGAGACTCTGCACTGTTTTGCAGTGTTGTATACCCAAAGAATACAAAGTTTACATCTGTTAATACTGAATAGAAACTTTTCCCTTTCCAGTCTGTGACTTTTATCTTGTCCATAAACTCAGCAATTGGATAAGATATGTAATCCATCGTAAATCCACGGAATGCCACTGCTTTAAATTTGTCATAAACCCAAGAAACAAGTGTTTCCTCATGTCCTTTTACAAGTGGATTCTCCAAAGATAAGATATAGCTGTCTGAACCTACTTTTACAGTTTCTTCAACATCTTCTTCATTCTCGTTTCCCTCTTCGTCAGTTACAGTTTTTTTGACAGTACGTGTCATTTGCACGCCTGTTACCTGCACATCGTTTGTATCATTCGTCAGAGTGTTGTAATCAGTCAAAGTATGAACATTACCGCTATTGTAATTAAAATCATAGGTCATTATCTGTAAATGTCCTGTACGGTCAATTCTTGCGTTTCCGCAGGCAATCATAGCTATAAAACCTATAATTTGTCGGTGTGTGTACTCGCTAGACGGCATGGTTGGTATCTGGAAGTCATTATGTAAAAAGTTACTATTTCCAATCAAGATACCGCAGGTATCACAACTATCAATTAACACGCTCTTTGCTGTCGCAGGAAATGTCAATGTCGTGCTGTATGTCTTATCCGCTTTATACATATCATCGTATCCAACAATCGTTACAACACTTCCGTAGGTTTCTGGCTGAGTGACGGTAAATGTACCGTATTCAATTTTTTCGATTGTAGATGATAATTCAAACGTCAGATACAGTCTGATTTTCGCACCAAAGAAATCATAATCAGACAAGTGATCATCGTCATTCATGATTTCTAACTGTACATTTCTGCTAAGGGCAACTCCTAAAGGAATAGAGTTTGCCCCTGCAGAATCAACCAGACTATTGTTTGTTGTTGTGAAATCATCTTCTGTCAGTTCTAAAACTGTGCCATTTGCAAGTGTTACTTCTGCGTATTCTTTAAAGTCCTGTCTCTCTGACATTAGAGTTTTAAACTCATTGCTTACATTTATCATATCGGGTTAACCCCCTGTGCATTGAACGAAAAACTAGATAATTTCTCTTTGTTTTTCTCCAATGTTTGTATTTTTATGTCCGATACCTGTCCGACATAAAACTTAGCCGTTCTCCATTCATTGTGGTACACAGAAAAATAATGCAAATCAAAAGGTTTTCCTTTTGCTACCATTTGCAGGATTTTTGAAGCTTCTGACATTGGAATATCCGTAGCCGTATATGGGAAACGCTCTACCGTAAACATCGGTGTAAATTTCCCTTTTCCAGACTGTGCCCTTGTTGAACCTTGCGTATACGTGGTTTCGAGTGCTACAGCTATGTCACAATCTGGTTGCCATATTTTCACACCGTTGATTTTTATATAATCTTGTGCCATATTTACTCCTTTCTACGCAAGGCTGAATGGGTTTCTACCGTTACTCATTTGTCTTAGTTTCGCTTCTTCAATAAATTCATCAAATAACGTTCTGCGATTGATTTGTGCGGTAAAGTGATAATCTCCACCATTGTTACCGTTATTGTCTGATTCTAAATCTTTCATAACTGTTAATAGCTGTTCAAGTAAGTTAATTACGTCATTATTATTGCTGTTTGTACCACTCTGTTTCTGTGCGATCACCGCGGATGCTTTCGCAGGTATAATCTTACCAGTTGCAATCTCTGGTGTTTTAAATGGTATACTTGCCAACTCTTTAGACTGTTTCATAAAGGTTTTTATTGTATCTGGGAATGCTCTTTCCAGACCAACACTAATACCTGCTGGTAGCATCTTTCCAACCTTATCTCGCATTAATCTTGATGGAGAATGGATTCCAAAGAAACTCGTTACTGAATCAAACGCTTTGCTTGCAAGACTTGTCATTTTATCAACCAAAATCCATGCAAAATCTCCAATACCTTTTGCTATACCTTTTACAATGTTCTTTCCAACACTTAACCAGTCCACTTTTGTAAACTTATCTTTCATTTTCACTACTGCATCTTTTGCTTTAGTAGCTAAACTACTAGGTAAGCCCTTAATTCCATTGACTGCATATGTAATAATTTTCCCTGCGGCTGTCTTTACTGTTGATAATTTACCAGTGATACCACTTCCAACATTTTTGACACCATTAGTACCTATTTCTTTTAATTTGCTAGGCAAATTTTTGATACCATTTACAAGGCTGTTATATACGTTTTTTATTGCATTGACTGCATTAGATTTTGCACCCATGATGCCGTTCTTAAGACCAGTAATCAAGCTTTTTCCTAAGGACAGCCAGTTGTAAGCTGTAAATACACTGACGATTGCCTGCACAATCTTTGGTACATTTGCAATCAATGTTGGTATAGACTGTATAAGACCTTTTAGCAGGATTGCAATAAGCTGTACTCCTGCGACCAATATCTTAGGGGCATTATCGTTAATGACTCCTGCAATATTAATAACGATCTGTGGAACATTTTTGATGATATCTGGCATGGCATTAGCTATACCTTTAGCAAGATTTAACATAAGATGGAGACCAGAATCTACTAATTTTCCTGCATTGCTTCTTAAGTTTGCAGTAAAATTGGTCAGTGCTGATAATCCTTTACTAATAAACTGCTGTGTACCATTTGTGATGCCTTTTGCTAAATTATCCATAAAGGACGTTCCAAGACTAGTTAAGGCATTGAGTGCTTTACCTGCAACAGATATTGCTTTTACTAAGATTCCTACCCAGTCAATTCCAGTCAATAGCTGTGCTAATTTAGTGCCTAGCAATGACCAGTTTGTAGTATCTAAGGCATTTTCCAGTGTTGTAAGTATTCCGATTGCCAGACCAGAAAGTCCAAGACTAATAGAATTAACGTCTATCTGCTCTATCGCGCCATTTAACCCGTGTCCAATAGATTCACCGATTGTATCCCATTTAAGGGTATTTACTGCTCCTGCAAGCATCTGAAAAGGTATATTGATACGGTTTGCAAACAACCGTCCTACGTTGGACCAATCAACCTCGTTAAACATTCCATTGATACCAATACCAATTTTTGTCCCTAAGTTCTTCCAGTTAATTCCCTCAATCAGAAGATTAAGAGTGTTAACAATTGTATTAATACCTGCACCTACAGTACGTCCCATCAAATCCCAATCTATGTGATCTACAAGACTATTGAACGTCCGTGTAAATGCATTTACAAAATAAGTTATCTTTGGACCTACATTATTCCAGTTGATTGCATCATAAATCTTTTGTAGACCTTTGTTGATACCGCTAGCAATATAAGCTCCAAGTCCCTCCCAATCCTCTTTCTTTATGAGGTCCTTAATCTTCTTAGCAATATCTGCAATGGAAGATTCAATAGGAACTTTCTCAAACATATCTCCAATGGATGGACCAGTGTAACCACCGCCACCACCTCCACCGCCTGCGGATGGGGTAGAAGAACTAGGGGTATCGTTATCTTTCTCTTTCTGGTACTGTCGGACTTCATCAAGTCCAGAAAGATATGTCTGTATCTCTTTATTTGCTTTTTTCGTGGCATTTGCGTTATTCTTTGTGGCTTTTGCCGCTTTATTAGCACCACTGGATGTTTTATTCAATGATGCCGCATAATCTTCTTGTACGGCTTTCGCTCTTGTAAAAGATTTCTGTCCTGTCAGTGCCGCTATAAACATTCCTACATACGTGATCGCTTTCGATAACATATTCATGAATGCCGTTAATATAGGTGCAACTACGGACAAAATCGGTGCAAATGCTGTTGCCAAACTGTTTTGTAACTGAGTCAATGCTGACATCATGGAAGATATCGAAGCATTAGTAGCTGACGAATACTGTGCAAGGTTATTGATGCCTGTCATGATTCCACTGTTAACTTTAGAAATCATTCCAAAAACGGTAGAATATAATATACTCATACCGACCATTCGACCAATAGAAAATCTTGCATTATTAGCACTGTTTGTAGTGCTTGTGAAGTTCTGTGCCAGTCCACCAAGACGTTTTCCAAGTCCAGATACGACTCCACCCATCCTGCTAAAGATAGATGAAATACCGCCTGTCTTTGTCTTAGCACTGTCCGCGGACTGACTGACATTCTTAAATGATGAACCAAGCCTACTATTTGTGTTAACAAGTCCTTTTTCTTTTGCATCTGTCTGTGTTATTTCTTTGTTTAAGGCATCTAAAGCTTTTTGACTTGCACTAGATGCCGTGGCAGAATATGCACCAGTCATAGGGGCTGTCTTGATCGCAGGTGTTTGTACTGTTCCACCACCGCTTTCTAACTGACGTTTCTTAGCAATCAGTGAATCGTACTGCCTGCCCAACTTCTCTGCCGCACTCTCCAATGCCATAAAGGCAGGAGAACTTGTAACACTTTGATTTCTTGCAAACAATTCTTGCTGAGTCTGTGCCACTTGATTAAACTGTGCTTCTACCTGCTGTAGTGTCTGTTCAAGAATCTGATAAGCTGTAGTATTGATAGGGCTGTCACTTATCTTTTGTTGTGCCTGTACTGTCTGCTCCAAGCTGTTATTTAACAGTTCTACCTTTGTTTCTGTGCCTGTGATCTCTGCATTAAGTTTAGCTAATGCGTTAGCACTTTCATTACTTGCCAGACCTGTTCCACCTGTCAGCTTTCCAGTCTTAGGAAGTCCAGTGTTTCCTGTTGTAGATGTTTCCAACTGCTTCTTTTTTGCAATCAACTGTTCATATTGCTGATCTAGTTTAGCCGCGGCACTCTCCATTGCTTGAAACGCAGGAGAAGCTGTAGCACTTTGATTTCTGTTAAATACATCCATCTGTGCTTTTTCTAGCTCTGCAAGCTTCTGTCCTGTACTTTCTATAGCTTTATCTAACGTATCTAGTGCATTAGATTTAATATCTATGCTTTCTAGCTTCTTTTCCGCCTGTGCGGTCTTTTCCAGTTCATCAGCCACAGTCTTTGCTTTTTCTTCGACAACATCCATGCCTTTTATATCTGGTGCTTTTATACCGCCACTTATGGCTTTTTCCATTGATTTCCCAATGGTTTTCACTTGATTTGATAAACGTTTTAAAAGGGATGCGATTTCTTTCACACTTGCTTTTGCTTCGGTTGTATCAATCTCTGTTTTGATATAAATACTTCCATCCGCTTTTTGTGTAGCCATTCAATCACACCCCTTTCTGTCCATTAAGAAGTGCATTAAGTCTGTCTCTTTCTGCTTGTTCTTCTTCGGTGTATTTAACGTCTAAATCAATAAGATTCTTATTCTCTTTGTAGAAATCACGTTCCCAGTCATCAAGTTTCTTTCCTTTCGCTTTCTTTATGCGAACATTAAGAATCTGTGAAAACAAGGATTCTCCGATTTCCATATAAGCTCCCAAAAAAGTCCACCAATGAAGATATTGCATGGCTCTGATTTCTCTTCCTAAGACCCTATTAACCGATGGAATAATAACCGCACCGTCCTGTTCCCAGTCCATTGTGTGCGGTTTTTTCTTCCCATCGTCTTTTATACCCATGTCAATAAATTCGATGGCTTTTTCTCTTGCTTCTTCATAGTCATGCGGTGGCATTTCGTCAAAATCAATGTATAAAATGGTAAGAGCAACAATCCACTTTTCATCGTTCTCAAACTCTGGATCATTAAAAGTTTTTAATATATCCAAAATTGCTCGAAAATCTGTACGAATATCGTACTTAATGCCACCAACTACTATGGATGTTGGAAGTTCCCAGGCTTCCATTTATTTGTGATATTTAGAAGTTGCTCTTTTGATCTTCGCCTGTTTCTTCTTAATTCGCTGATCTGTTACCTGCTCAATAACGTCCGCAATCTCAACGATGATATTCTCAATAAAGAAATCTCCACTTTCTGTTAATGTCAGCGGATTGCAGATAGCAAAAATAGATTTAGAAGCTTTAGAGTTGAGTAAGTAATCAATCTGTTCTTCTAATCTGTCGGATAATTCCAGAATGTCTTTTTCTGTTGCATCTTCTGGTACTTCCATCTTTTCAAGATTTGCAACTACCTCTTCATATCTTCTAATGATATTTAAATCAACTGGGTTGAATAAGAATCTTCCGATTTCCTCATCATTTTCATTCGTTAAAATTACATTTAATGCCCCAGTTTTGACTTTTCGTCTAAGTTCTTCCATATCCTGCACTCCTTGTTATGATAAAACTGCTTTGCTGTTGTCTTTTAAGTCCTGTGTAGCACTTTCTGAAAATGTCCCGGATGTTACGTTGTAAGTACCTTTTCTGCGGTTTCCTGCGTAGTTAACTGTGAAAGGAATCTGGTAACCACTTGTGTCTCCACCGTAGGATGTTGGAACAATATAACAATCTTCTGCGTATGCTTCATAAGCTCCGCTTGATGCTTCTTTCCATAGGTGTACTTCTACTGCGGTAGTTTTCAGATTATCGTCTTTGTAACGATTATCAATGATCTCCTGCAACTTCTGGCTTAATGTGCTGTCAGCTTCTGCATAATAAGGGTCGGCTTCTGAAGAAACCTCATATCCGTTGTGTTTGAATGTAGATTCTCCGATAATATTTTTACTTGTTTCTGTATCGGGATTAAGTTCGACATTGTAC
>OCHK01002299.1_pt1 | contig 13005 bp, 9 predicted proteins | sample 1538551 | NCBI WGS metagenome assembly OCHK01 (sample SAMN04571707, study PRJEB22368) | human gut metagenome | biome: human gut; material: stool | host: Homo sapiens | place: Luxembourg | collected 2012-08-31
GAAGGTCGTGGAGCTGAAGCCCGACCTGTTCGAGGGCAACTACTACCTGGGTGTGTTCTATACGATCAAGGGCGACGCGCTCAACAAGGAGATGAACGAGAAGCAGTACAGCAGCCAGGCGGTTTACGACGCCGATCTGAAAGTCGTCAACGATGTCTACAAGGAGGCTGTGCCCTGGTTCGAGAAGGCGCACCAGATCAAACCCGACGATGTCGATACGCTGGAGTTCCTCAAATCCATCTGCTTCCGTCTGCGCGACGAGGCCGGCATCATGGAGAAGTACAACACCTACAATGCCCTTTACAAGCAGGTGAAAGGCATCGAATAGCCGCTTGACGGGCGGGGATTCAGCGGCGATGGTTCGCCGGTCCCGCTCTTTGAACGGAGTTGCGCTGCCGCCCGTTCGGCAGGCGTTATGAAAAAAGCCCGGCTTTCCAGCCGGGTTTTTTGTATATGGAGGGGGGGGGTAAATGGCATTACAAAACGCCCTGCACCCTGAATCCCGCCTTTTGGCCGTGCGGGCGCGGAACCGGAGAACAGCGTTCCGGCCAACCGGCCGCTTTGCCAATCCCGCCTTTTGGCCGTGCGGGCGCGGAGCCGGGGAGTAGCAATTCCGGCCAACCGGCCGCACCCTGAATCCGGCGTCTTACGCCGGGGTTAGCGGGCGATGCGGCCCGAGACGGAGCCGCGGGCCAGCTGTTCGACCTCTGCGGCCGTGAATTGGTTGTAGTCGCCCGGCACGGTGTTTTTCAACGCGCAGGCCGCGGTTCCGAAGTCCAGCGCAAACTGGGCGTCGTGGGGATGCGCGGCCATTCCGTAGAGCAATCCGCCCACGAAGGCGTCGCCCACGCCGACGCAGTCGACCACGGGGTCGATGTCGTAAACCCGCGTGGAGCGTTCCCGAGATCAGGTGGTGGTTGGCGCTCAATACGCTGCGCAGTCCGAAGACGATGCTCCGGCAGCGGGGGAAGCGCGCCGCAACCTCCGCCGAGGCCCGTTCGTAACCCGCCGTATCGGGACGGTAGGCGGTGTCGCGGGCCGCAAACTGCGGCAGCTGCATGCCGAGCACCTTTTCGTATTCGTCGTCCGTGCCGAAGAAGGCGTCGCACTGCTCCATCAGCGGCGGGAGCACCTCCTGCGGCTCCTTGCCGTATTTCCAGAGGTTCTTGCGGTAGTTGATGTCGCACGAGACGGTCAGTCCCGCCGCGTGCGCCGCCGCAATCGCCTCGGCGCACACGGCCGCCGTGCCGGCGCTCACCGCGGCCGAAATTCCCGACCAGTGGAACCACGAGGCGCCGCGGAAGATTCCGTCCCAGTCGATCATCCCCGGTTGCAGGGTGTCGAAGGCCGAGTCGGCGCGGTCGTATACGACGTGCGACGAGCGCATCGCGGCGGCCTCCTCCATGTAGTAAATCCCGAGCCGCTTGCCGCCGCGCAGGATGGCGTCCGTCCGTACGCCGTAGCGGCGCAGGTCGTCGATGCAGGCGTCGGCCACCCGGTTGTCCGGCAGGCGGGTGACGAATTCGCTTTGCAGGCCGTAGTTGGCCAGCGATACGGCGACGTTGGCCTCGCTTCCGCCGTAGCTGGCGCGGAAGAGGTTCGTCTGGTTGAAACGCAGGTAGTCGGGCGGCGTGAGCCGCAGCATGATCTCCCCGAAGGTAACGATCTTTTGTCTGTCCATGATTTTTGTGAAATAGGAGTTACAAATATACGTAAAAAGCCGGACAATCGCAAGCCGGATTGCGCCCGCTTCGGGAAAGGGTTCCGACAGAGAAAGGCCCGGTCGTCGGACCGGGCCTTTCGGAAAAAGCAGGACGGCATGCCTGCCCTTTTTGGGACGGATTTTTAGTTGAGGACCGTCACTTTGAGCGGCGTCACGGCGGCGGCCTGCGCCCGCCCGATCTCTTCGATCCACTCCTTCATGTCCTCCACGCCGCCCTGGCTCCAGCCCGAACCGGCGTAGTAGGTCAGCGTCCGGCCGGGTTTCACGGCCTTGACGGCTACGGCGTGGCCCAGCGTGTCCGTAAGCATCTCGGCTCCCGGCAGAATCACGCCCTGGTAGATGTCGCCGTCGCGCACGGGATCCTTCGAATCCGAAACGGCCTCGCATAGGGCCATCCAGCCTTCGCCCGTGAGTATCTGTTTCACGTCGTGGCGCACGAAGCCCGCGGCGATCGGCATCTCGGCGAATGCTCCTTCGTAGATGTTGTCCATGCGGTTGAAGCGCTGGTTGGCGTCGAGCGAGATGATCTTGGTGAGCGTCACGGGCGTGCCGTCGACATCGAACGGGGCGTAGGTCAATTCGACCGAAGTGCGGATCGGGCCGTTGTCGAGCGTCCGGGCCGTGGCGTAGTTGTGTCCCATCATCCAGAATTTACCGCCGGCGAAGGGCAGCGATGCGCCCGAACCGAGCGTCACGCCCACCTTGTAGCAGTCCATGCCGTCGCCGTAGTTGTGGTGGTAGTTGCCCCGGGCGTACCACTCGTCGATCACCAGTTTGTCGGTGCACTTCACCCATACGTCGATGCCCGGAGTGACGAGCTTCTCGGGAGAGGTTTCGAGCGCCGGGCCGTAGAGGCGGTAGGCTACCTTGTTGTTCTCCCAGGCGTAGTCGTCGTAACGTTCGGGAACCGTGCGGCCGAACGCCTCGGCGGGGTAGTTCTCGCGCTGGCCTGCGACCAGTTTGAACCGCTTGCTTTCCATCGGGTCGGCGTCGGTCTGGAAGATCAGCGCCTGCGGCTCCGTTCCGCCGCGGAAGAGGACCTGCGAGGGGATCTGCTCGTTGTCGTCGTTCAGGACGACGATGTTGTCCGGCGTCACGCCTTTGAGCGCGGCGACTTCGGACCAGGCGATTTCGACGGTTTCGTCATCGCGTTCGGTCGGGGTCGTGTTGGCGACTTCGACCTTCAAAGCGGGTGTGCAGGAGGCCGTCAGGAGGGCTGCAACCCACATAATCGGTTTTTTCATAAAATTAGAATTGAAGTTTTTCCGTTGTTTGTAGGCAAATTTACAATTTTTCCGTATATTGGTCAACCAAAACGGCAAATATTCTATTTAATTCGGTAATTTTTCATATTCCGAGTGGCGGAAAGTTACTAATTTTACGTTATGAAAAAGAGCCTGATACGTATAGAAATTTAACCGCGATAGCTTTTATTTTTTATGAAACAGTTCAACGACGACAACTTCCTGTTGCAGACCGAGACTGCGCAGCGTCTTTACCACGACCATGCGGCCAAGATGCCGATCATCGACTACCATTGCCACCTGATTCCCGAGTACGTGGCTTCGGATCACCGTTTCGACAACCTGTCGAAGATCTGGCTCGAAGGCGACCACTACAAATGGCGCGCCATGCGCACCAACGGGGTCGATGAGAAGTATTGCACGGGCAAGGATACGACCGATTGGGAGAAGTTCGAGAAGTGGGCCGAGACGGTTCCCTATACGATGCGCAACCCGCTCTACCACTGGACCCACCTCGAATTGAAGACCGCCTTCGGAGTGACGAAACTGCTCAACCCCGCTTCGGCCCGCGAAATCTACGACCATTGCACGGCGCTGTTGCAGCGTCCCGAATACCACGCCCGCGGCCTGATGCGCCGCTACAACGTCGAGGCGGTCTGCACGACGGACGATCCCGTGGATTCGCTCGAACACCACATCAAGGTCCGCGAGGACGGTTTTGCGACCAGGATGCTCCCCACGTGGCGTCCCGACAAGGCGATGGCCGTGGAGGTTCCGGCCGATTTCCGCGCTTATATGGAGAAGCTTTCGGAGGTTTCGGGCGTCGCGATCACGAAGTTCGCCGATGTGATCGACGCGCTGCGCGTGCGTCACGAGTTCTTCGGGTCGGTCGGCTGCCGTCTTTCGGACCACGGCATCGAGGAGTTCTATGCCGAGGATTATACGCAGGCCGAGATCGACGCTATTTTTAATAAGGTATACGGCGGGCAGACGCTGACGCCCGAGGAGATCCGCAAGTTCAAGACCGCCATGCTGGTCGAGTTCGCCACGATGGACCATGAGGCCGGCTGGACCCAGCAGTTCCACTACGGCGCCATCCGCAACAACAACAGCCGCATGTTCGGCCGGCTGGGTCCCGATACGGGCTTCGACTCGATCGGCGACTTCACGGTCGGCAGGCAGATGTCGAAATTCTTCGACATGCTCGACCGCAACGACCGCCTTGCGAAGACCATCATCTACAACCTCAATCCCCGCGACAACGAGCTGGTGGCCACGATGATCGGCAATTTCCAGGACGGCCGCTACGGCGCCGGGAAGATCCAGTTCGGATCGGGGTGGTGGTTCCTCGACCAGAAGGACGGCATGGAGAAACAGATGAACGCCCTCTCGACGCTGGGTCTGTTGAGCCGCTTCGTGGGCATGCTGACCGACTCGCGGTCGTTCCTTTCGTACCCGCGCCACGAGTATTTCCGCCGCACGCTGTGCAACCTCGTCGGCAACGACATCGAGCAGGGCCTGCTGCCCGCCTCGGAGATCGACTTCATCGGCCGGGAGATCATCGAGGGCATCTGCTACCGCAACGCCAAGGACTATTTCAAATTTTAAGCTGTCATAATACCATGAAAATCGTAACATTAGGTGAAATCATGCTGCGTCTTTCGACGCCCGGAAACACGCGCTTCGTTCAGTCCGATTCGTTTGACGTCGTCTATGGCGGCGGCGAGGCCAACGTGGCTGTTTCGTGCGCCAACTACGGCCACGAGGCTTACTTCGTCTCGAAGCTCCCGAAGCACGAGATCGGCCAGTCGGCGGTCAATGCGCTGCGCAAATACGGCGTGAGGACCGATTTCATCGCCCGCGGCGGCGACCGCGTGGGCATCTATTACCTCGAAACCGGGGCCTCGATGCGTCCCTCGAAGGTGATCTACGACCGTGCGCATTCGTCGATCGCCGAGGCCGATCCGCAGGATTTCGACTTCGACGCCATCATGGAGGGCGCCGACTGGTTCCACTGGTCGGGCATCACGCCCGCGATTTCGGACAAGGCCGCCGAACTGACCCGTCTGGCCTGCGAGGCCGCCAGGCGTCACGGCGTGACGGTGTCGGTGGACCTGAACTTCCGCAAGAAGCTCTGGACCAAGGAGAAGGCGCAGTCGATTATGAAGCCCCTGATGCAGTATGTCGATGTCTGCATCGGCAACGAGGAGGACGCCGAGCTGTGCCTCGGGTTCAAGCCCGACGCCGATGTTGAGGGCGGCGAGACCAACGCCGAGGGCTACAAGGGCATCTTCCGCCAGATGGCCGCGACGTTCGGGTTCAAGTATGTGATCTCGACCCTGCGCGAGTCGTTCTCGGCGACGCACAACGGCTGGAAAGCCATGATCTACAACGGAGAGGAGTTCTACGAGTCGAAGCGTTACGACATCGACCCGATCATCGACCGCGTGGGCGGCGGCGACTCGTTCTCGGGCGGCGTGATCCACGGCCTGCTGACCAAGCCGACGCAGGGCGAGGCCCTCGAGTTCGCCGTGGCGGCATCGGCCCTGAAGCACACGATCAACGGCGACTTCAACCTCGTATCGGCCGAGGAGGTCGAGTCGTTGGCCGGAGGCAATGCCAGCGGACGGGTGCAGAGATAATTAAAAATGAAAAATTAAGAATTAAAAATCATGGCTCGCTTCAATAAAATGCAAGTTCTGGAGGCCATCGGTAAGACCGGCATGGTTCCCGTATTCTATCACGCCGACGCCGACGTGGCCAAGCAGGTCGTGAAAGCCTGCTACGAGGGCGGCGTACGCGCTTTCGAGTTCACCAACCGCGGCGATTTCGCTTCGGAGGTGTTTATCCAGTTAGTGAAATTCTCCGCCGCGGAGTGCCCGGAGATGATCCTGGGCATCGGTTCGGTGGTCGACGCCCCGACGGCCGCGATGTACATGCAGTACGGCGCCAACTTCGTCGTGGGTCCCTACCTGAACGCCGAGGTGGCCAGGGTCTGCAACCGCCACCTGGTTCCCTACACCCCTGGCTGCGGTTCGGTGACGGAGATCGGCACGGCGCAGGAACTGGGCTGCGATCTGACGAAGGTCTTCCCCGCGGGCAACGTGGGCGGTCCGTCGTTCGTCAAGAACGTCAAGGCCCCGCTGCCGTGGTCGAACATCATGGCCACCGGAGCGGTGGAACCCACCGAGGAGAACCTCACGGCGTGGTTCAAGGCCGGCGTTTATTGCGTGGGCATGGGCTCGCAGCTCTTCCCGAAAGAGGTCGTCGCCGCGAAGGACTGGGCGGCGATCACCGAAAAATGCCGTTTCGCTCTGGACGTGATCGCCCGGGTGCGTTAAAACCGATTCCGTAAGTTCGGTAGTCCGGCGGCGGCCCCGCTCCGCCGCCGGACGCCGTTCCTACGGCTCACCAATTCCTGAACACTACTTAATTAAACCCCATAATGACAAACAACAAATCGACTCTCGCTGGGAAGATGACGCAGTATCGCTGGGTCATCTGTGCGATGCTCTTCTTCGCAACGACCGTTAACTACCTCGACCGTCAGGTGCTCTCGCTGACGTGGGACGAGTTCATCAAGCCCGAATTCCACTGGAACGAGTACCACTACGGGCTGATCACTTCGATCTTCTCGATCGTCTATGCCGTCTGCATGCTCTTTGCGGGCCGTTTCATCGACTGGATGGGCACCAAGAAAGGTTATCTGTGGGCCATCGGCGTCTGGTCGATGGGAGCCTGCATGCACGCCCTCTGCGGCATCGCCACCGAGGCATGGGTGGGGCTTCCCGACGCCGCCGCGCTGCGCGCCGTCGAGGCCGGGTCGGCCCTGGCCGCGACCATCGCCATGGTCAGCATGTATTTCTTCATCGCCGCGCGCTGCATCCTCGCGCTGGGCGAGGCGGGCAACTTCCCCGCGGCCATCAAGGTGACCGCCGAGTACTTCCCCAAGAAGGACCGCGCCTACGCCACCTCGATCTTCAATGCCGGCGCTTCGATCGGCGCGCTGTTCGCCCCGCTGACCATTCCGCTGCTGGCGAAGGCCTGGGGCTGGGAGATGGCCTTCATCGTGATCGGCGCCCTGGGCTTCGTCTGGATGGGCTTCTGGGTCTTCATGTACAAGAAACCCTCGGACCACCCGAAGGTGAACGCCGCCGAGCTGGAGTATATCGAGCAGGACCAGCACGAAGTGGTCGACGGCGAGACGGTCGGCAAGGAGCAGGAGGGCGAGAAGATCTCGTTCTGGAGAACGCTCTCGTTCAAACAGACGTGGGCCTTCGCCTTCGGCAAGTTTATGACCGACGGCGTGTGGTGGTTCTTCCTCTTCTGGACCCCCTCGTACCTCAATTCGCAGTTCGGGATCAAGATGTCCGAAGGGCTGGGCGTGGCGCTGATCTTCACGCTTTATGCCATCACGATGCTGTCGATCTACGGCGGCAAGCTTCCGACGATCATCATCAACAAGACGGGGCTGAACCCCTATGCGGCACGCATGCGCGCCATGCTGATCTTCGCGTTCATTCCGCTGCTGGTGCTGCTGGCGCAGCCCATGGGCACGATCTCGCCGTGGTTCCCGATCATCCTGATCGGTCTGGGCGGCGCGGCGCACCAGTCGTGGTCGGCCAATATCTTCTCGACCATCGGCGACATGTTCCCCAAGTCGGCGATCGCCACCGTGACGGGCATCGGCGGCATGGCCGGCGGCGTAGGCTCGATGATCCTGCAATGGTTCGCCGGCTGGCTGTTCGTATATGCCGACGAAACGGCGATGCAGTTCATGGGTTTCGAGGGTAAGCCCGCCGGATATTTCGTCGTCTTCTGCATCTGCGCCGTGGCTTACCTCATCGGCTGGATCGTGATGAAGACGCTGGTTCCGAAATACAAACCGATTGTATTGGATTAACTTAAAAACCGGACATACAATGATCAAGCAACTGAACAAGTCGACCGTCGAAACGGTCGGCCGTCCCGTTCGCATCCTGCAATTCGGCGAAGGCAACTTCTTGAGAGCCTTCGTGGACTGGCAGATCGACATCGCCAACGAGAAGGGCGTCATGGATGCAGGCGTGGCCGTTTGCCAGCCGATCATCGACCCCGAGCGCAAGGTGCTGGGGATGATCGACCTGATGCACCGGCAGGACAACATGTACCACGTCTATCTGGAGGGCATCGAGAACAAACGGCCCAAGAAGGACGTGCGGCTGGTGAAGAGCATCATGGATTCGTTCAATCCCTATGTGGACTATGCGAAATACGAGGCGTATTTCCTCTCGCCGGAGCTGAAGATCACCATTTCGAACACCACCGAGGCGGGCATCCGCTACGAGGAGGGCGACGACCTGACGGCCTGTCCGCCGAAATCGTACCCCGCCAAGATGACGGCGCTGCTGTACAAGCGGTTCAAACATTTCAACGGCGACCCGACCAAGGGCCTTTGCATCATCTGCTGCGAGCTGATCGAGAACAACGGCTCGACGCTCCACGAATACGTCATCAGACATGCCGAATACCACAAGCTCGGGCAGGATTTCATCGACTGGGTCGAAAAGAACTGTCATTTCTGCGACACGCTCGTGGACCGCATCGTGCCGGGATTCCCGCACGAGCAGATCGGCGAGATCAGGGAGGAGATCGGCTATGACGACAACCTTGTGGTGAAGGCCGAATTGTACCACTTGTGGGCTATCGGCGGTCCGGGCTACAAGGAGGTGATGAAGGAGCTGCCGCTGGACAAGGCGGGACTGCATGTGATCTTCATGCCGTCGATCAAGCAGTTCCGCGACAAGAAGGTCCGCATCCTGAACGGGTCGCATACGGGCATGGTGCCCATCGCCCTGCAAATGGGCTGCGAGACGGTGATGGACGCTTTCAATACGCCCGACATCGAGCGGTTCGTCAACGACATGGTTGCCGAGGAGGTGATCCCGATGATCGACGAGGACCGGGACGAGCTGAAGAAGTTCGCCGCCGGGATTCTGGAGCGTTTCTACAACCCCTTCATCAAGCACATGCTCCGGTCCATTTCGCTCAACTCGCTTTCGAAATGGGAGGCGCGCAACTATCCGACCGTGCGCGACAACTGGTTCAAGGCGCAGCGGCTGGCCGAACGCGAAGCATTCACGTTCGCCGCGCTGATGACCCTCTACGGGCCGAACAGCGGTTTCGAACCCGACGACACGAGGGAGTTCGTGGACTACATCTGCGCCAACTGGGATTCGGCCGACATGGAGGCTACGATCGCGAAGATCGTGAAGGAGAGCGGCATCTTCACCGTCGATTTCTCGGAGGTTCCGGGCTTCATCGGGACCGTTGCGGGCTATGTCCGCGACATCGAGACGCTGGGCATGAAAGATGCCTTGAAGAAGTTTTTAGGAGCGTAACCAGTCAGCTGTTCCGGTGCGGCGTTTCGGACGGTTCGTGGCACGGCCTCCGGTCGTGTTCACAAGTCCGACCTACCCCGAACCCCCGCCTCGGCGGGGGCTTTGCGGGACCCGGACATGCGGCTTATTTTATTGATATGAAACGGTTTCTGAAAATCAACGCTGCGGACAATGTCGCCGTCGCACTGGCCGACGACCTGCACGAGGGCGAGACGCTCGATGTCGAGGGCGTCGCCGTGACGCTCCGCGAGGACGTTGCGCGCGGCCATAAGTTCGCCCTGCGCGACATCGCCGCGGGCGAGAACGTCGTGAAGTACGGCTATCCCATCGGTCACGCCACGCAGGACGTGCCGCAGGGCGGGTGGATTCACACGCACAACCTGAAAACCAACCTCCGCGACGACCTCGAATACACCTATGCCCCCAAGGTTTACGATGTCGGGTGCCCGAAGCGCGACGTGCGGGTGATGGGTTACCTGCGCGGGAACGATACGATGGGCATTCGCAACGAGTTGTGGATCGTGCCCTCGGTGGGGTGCGTCAACGGGCAGGCGCAGGCCATCGCGGAGCGTGTGAAGCGCGAGTGCGACTGCTCGCACCTCGACGACGTGCGGGTCTACACCCACAATTACGGCTGTTCGCAGCTGGGCGACGACCACGCCAATACGCAGCGGGCGCTGGCCGCGCTGGTGCGTCACCCCAATGCGGGCGCCGTGCTGGTGCTGGGCCTCGGGTGCGAGAACAACCAGGTGTCGGCCCTGAAAGAGGTGATCGGCCAATGGGACGACGAGCGGGTGAAGTTCCTCGTCGCCCAGGAGGTCGAGGACGAGATCGAGGCGGGATTCGAAATCTGCCGCGGGCTGGTGGAAAAGACCAAAGCCGATAAGCGTCAGCCGCTTCCGCTCGCTTACCTCAAGGTGGGCTTGAAGTGCGGCGGCTCGGACGGTTTCTCGGGCATCACGGCCAATCCGCTGGTGGGGCTGTTTTCCGACTGGCTGATCGCGCAGGGCGGCACGACGGTGCTGACGGAGGTTCCCGAAATGTTCGGCGCCGAGACGATCCTGATGGACCGCGCCGCAGACCGCCGGGTTTTCGACGGAACGGTCTCGCTGATCAACGATTTCAAACGCTATTTCCGCCGGTTCGACCAGCCGATTTATGAAAATCCCTCGCCGGGCAACAAGAAGGGCGGCATCACGACCCTTGAGGAGAAATCGCTCGGCTGCGTGCAGAAGGGCGGAGCGCAGCCCGTCGTCGACGTGCTGACCTACGCACAGCCCGTCACGAAGCCGGGATTGAACCTCTTGCAGGCTCCGGGCAACGACCTGGTGGCCGCTTCGGCGCTGGCTCTCTCGGGCTGCCAGCTGGTGCTCTTCACCACGGGACGCGGCACGCCTTTCGGGTCGTTCGTGCCCACGATGAAGATTTCGACCAACACGCAGCTCGCGGAGTTCAAGGCCAACTGGATCGACTTCAACGCCGGCACGCTGGTCGAGGACGAGGAGCCGCAGGCCGTGCTGGAGCGTTTCATCGGCAAGGTGCTGGCCACGGCCGGCGGCGAGCGTCTCAAGCACGAGGAGACGGGTTTCAAGGAGATCGCCATCTTCAAGACGGGGGTGACGTTGTAGCGTGTAATTGCGTTCACCGAACCTATGATGAAATCCGCTGTAATCATAACGATCCTTCTCCTGTCCTCGTTCGTCGCCTCGGCAGAGACGGTCTATACCGTCGACTGCAACGGCGGCGGGGATTTCCGGACCATTCAGGCGTGTTTCGACGCCCTGCCGTCGAAGCCTGCGGAGTGGCGCACGGTGCGGATTATGCCCGGCGTCTATCGCGAGAAGGTGACGCTCGACGTCTATAAGGACAAGGTCCGGATTCTGGGCGATGAAATGGCTGAAACCCGCATCGTCTGGGGCGACTATGCCGGCAAAGTCGTCGACGGCCGCGAGCTGACCACCTACGACAGCTATACGATGTCCGTTCAGGCCGACGATGTCTATCTGGATTGCCTGACCGTCGAGAACGATGCCGGAAGGGTAGGGCAGGCCGTGGCGCTCGAAACCCGCGGTGACCGCATCCATCTGTATCATTGTGCGCTCATCGGCGATCAGGACACCTTCTTTGCTCGCAGCTACGTTTCGCGCGTACATGTCGAGAATTGTTATATCGAGGGAACCACCGACTTCATTTTCGGCCCTTCGATCGTGCTGTTCGAGTGTTCGACGATCCATTGCAAGGCCGACAGTTTCATCACGGCCGCTTCGACCACCGAGCGCAACGAATACGGATTCGTCTTCTCCTGCTGCCGTGTGACGGCGGCCGAAGGGGTGACGCGGGTTTACCTCGGGCGTCCGTGGAAATCGACGGCCCGCACCGTGTGGCTGGAGTGCGAATTTCCCGCGGCGATCCGTCCCGAGGGGTGGCGCGACTGGCACGACGCGGCCCGTAAAGGCGATGTGTACTATGCCGAATGGCGTTGCGAAGGACCCGGCGCCGACCGTTCGGGCCGCGTGGCGTGGTCGCGGGAGCTGACCGATGCCGAGGCCGACGTTTACGACAACCGGTGCATTTTTGCCAAAAAGACCGGCTCCGAGCAGTTCCGCGACGACTGGGATGGCTTCGCGGAATAGACGGTCCGGAAGGTCTCGTTTTTACGGTTTCGCCCCTGCCGAAAGCATCTCCGGCGGGGGCGGTTTCCTTTTCGGAGGTTTGTCCGGCGCTCGTTCCGTGCCGGCGGGCGGTTGTCCGGGTCCTATGCGATCTTGTCGTAGATGGTTTTCAGCCTGCGGGTCATAAAGAACTGGATCACTCCGCGCAGGAACATGTAGAGCGTGAAGGCCAGCCACAGGGCATTGTTGCCGATCAGCGGGTAGCAGGCGTAGTAAATGGCGAAATAGGCCGCCGTGGCCCAGAACATCGAGTCGCGCATGACGCGCGTTTCGGTGGCTCCGACCATGATGCCGTCCATGATGAAGGGCATGGCCGAGGCGATCGGGATGAGGATGATCCAGACGATGTAGCGTCCCGCCAGCTCCTCGATCACCCCGGCGTTGGGCGCCGAGTGGTCTACGAACACGCCCACCAGGTCGCGCCACCAGACGAGATAAATCCCCACGAAGACCACCGATACGAGCGTTCCCCAGGCGATGCACCTCCGCAGGCAGTCGCGCAGCGACACGCTGTCGCGCGCCCCGATGAAACGTCCCGTGAGCGCCTCGGCGGCGTAGGCGAAGCCGTCGTTCATGTAGGAAAAGAGCGTGAAGAGTTGCAGCAGCAGGGTGTTCACGGCCAGCAGCGCGGGGTCGTCCATGCGTGCCGACGCCCCGGTGAAGAAGGTGTAGACCGCGACGATGCAGAACGTGCGCAGGATGATGTCGCGGTTGATGATGAAGAACGTCTTCAGCGGTTTGAGGTCCAGCACCTCCGACCAGTCGATCCCGGTGAGGATCGGACGGTATTTGGCGGCGAGCAGCAGCGCCGAGAGCGCCACGCCGGTCCATTGGGCGATCACCGAGGCGTAGGCGATGCCCACGATGCCCATATCCATCCCGAAGGCGAACCAGAGGCTGCAAAGGATGTGCACGATGTTGACCGTGACGGCCGTCAGCATGGGGAATATGGCGTTCTGCATCCCCGTGAACCAGCCGTTGAACCC
>OCHK01002316.1_pt1 | contig 12923 bp, 7 predicted proteins | sample 1538551 | NCBI WGS metagenome assembly OCHK01 (sample SAMN04571707, study PRJEB22368) | human gut metagenome | biome: human gut; material: stool | host: Homo sapiens | place: Luxembourg | collected 2012-08-31
CGTCGAACGCCTTGGCGAAGTTCTGGCCCAGGAAGTGCGACGTACCGCTTTGCAGCGCCTTGCCGTCCTGCATCAGCGCCTCGATGGTGAGCGTGTCCTCGGCGCCCGCGAAACGCTCGTTGGGCGACTTGTGGCCCACGACCACGGGCAGCGACATCCACTCCTCGGCGAATTTCTGGTAAACGCGGATCATCTTTTCGGCCTCCTCGACAGCCTCCTCGCGCGTGGCGTGCGCCGTGTGGCCCTCCTGCCACAGGAATTCGGCGGTGCGCAGGAACAGGCGCGTACGCATCTCCCAGCGCACGACGTTGGCCCACTGGTTGCACAAGATCGGCAGGTCGCGGTACGACTGAATCCAGTTCTTATAGGTATTCCAGATGATCGTCTCCGAGGTCGGACGCACGATCAGCTCCTCTTCGAGTTTGGCGTCGGGATCGACGACGACGCCCTTGCCTTCGGGATCGTTCTTCAGACGGTAGTGCGTCACCACGGCGCACTCCTTGGCAAAGCCCTCGACGTGGTGGGCCTCCTTCGAGAAGAACGACTTGGGGATGAACAGCGGGAAATAGGCGTTCTGATGCCCCGTATCCTTAAACATCTTGTCCAGCGCGTCGTGCATCTTCTCCCAGATGGCATAGCCATAGGGTTTGATGACCATACAACCGCGTACGGCCGAATTCTCGGCCAGCCCCGCCTTCACGACCAGATCGTTGTACCACTGCGAGTAGTTCTCGTCCGACTTGGTGAGGTCCTTGAGTTCCTTTGCCATATATCTTTATTTTTGATTTTGTTTCAGCCTGCAAATATAATAAAAAAATAAAGGTCCGTCACCGGGACGGACCTTTATATTGACGAAACGGCCGCATCAGAAACGGAAGCTGAGCGTCGCGGCCAGATAGTGACGTTTCAGAGAGGTGTCGTACAGACCGCTCCACGTCTCCATGTCGCCGCCGTTTTCGGGCCTGCTGAAGAAGAGCTGGTACTGCGTCTGCTTGTTGGTGACATACTGATAGGCCAGATCCAGCGTCGTGTTGCGTCCGAGGTTCACGCCGGCGCCGGCCGAGAAATAGTAGCTCTCATAGGTCGTCGGCATGCTGGTATAGGCGTCGTTCACATAGAAATCCCGCTCCTTGAGCATCGAATCGGTATAACCGCCGCCCACGCGCAGGGCCAGAATCGGCAGCGGCTTGACCTCGACGCCCGCACGGATCGAGTTCGTGCCTTGGAAATTATGCTTGAACTCCGCCTTGTAGTCCTCTTCGGAGAAGTAGTTATACTGCGGAACGTTCTTCACGCGGATCCCGTTGTACCAGTCGCGCTCGTAATCGATCGACACGATGGCGAAAGTGCCGAACGTATACGAAGCGCCGAACATCAGGCGCGCCGGCGAGGTGAAATCCCAGCTGTTGCCGCCGCTGTTGTTGGCCCGTGGCGTGGCATTTCCCACCGTAGCCACCTTGTTGTCGGCATTATTCCTGATATCCGAAAAGATATCGGCCCGATAGGAATAGTCGAGCGAATAGTAGGTCGGCGTATGGAAAGCCACGCCGACACGCAGGCCGGTCAGGGGCCGTGCGGTGAAGCCCAGCTTGAAATTCACGCCGCTGCCGTTCATCTCCATCTCCTGATAGAGATTCATCACGTCGAGCTGCTCGGCGAGCGCATTGCCGCTGCCGTCGTGTCCGATGCCGTCCGTATTGAAATAGCCGTATTCCTCCTGATAGGTCACGCCCAGTTTCTTATGTACGCTCTGAATGCCGATCGACGCGCCGAAGTAGAGGATATTGTTGATATTGCCGCCCATTGAAATCGTGAACTCGTTGATCGAACCCGAATTCACCACATCCATCGAATGCAGCACCGAGGCGTTGCGGCCGATACGCTCCACCGCCCAGATCGGGTCCTTCACCGTTCCGTAGTTCCCCAGCATATAGGCGTCGTAGGCCAATATGGCCGGCCAGACATTGGGATTCCACGCATCGACGGGAACCGGTCCGTTCGGGCCTCCGCCCTCGGCCTCGCGGTCGGGCCTTACACCGAAATTATTCATCTGCTGCGAAAAGATATCGGCGATCGTCGGCATCAGCCGGTCGGGCCGGTCGGGATCGTAGCGCGATTCCGACGAAAACGAGTAGCGGCTGTTGAAATCCGCGATGCGGTTCATGCCGATACCGAGCGTCAGGCTGGTCAGGGAGCTTCTCGAACTCTCGAAGACGTTCAGGGCGACGCCCACGTTAGCGAATGCGAACTGCGATTTGCTGTTTCCCTTCCACGAGGCCGTTCCCGCTGTCGATGCCTTCGCCATGGGCACGAGCGGCGTGAGCGAAATCTCGTTGCGGCGGTACATGCCCAGTCCCGCCGGGTTGAGCGACATCGACGACAAGTCGGCGCCCAGCGAGGTGAAAGCCCCGCCCATACCCATCACGCGGGCCGTGCCGAAAACGTGCGTCTGCGAAAGCTGCGCCAGATCGGTAGCCCACAACATGTCGTGGTTCAGCACCGAACCGCCGAATTCGAGACCCGTATTTTGCGCCTGCAAAGGCGCCGCAGCAACGAAGGCCGCGCACAATGCCACTATTTTCATGCTTTTCATAATTCTCTCCGTTTTAGTTGCTACCGACTGCCATAACCGCGTCCTCCGCCGCCCGAACTGCCGCCGCGCGAGCCGCCGCCGCTGTAACCGCCCCCGGAGCTGCCGCCCCGCGAACCGCCGCTGTTGAAGCTGCTGCCGCTGCTCGAACTGCCACGGTCGTTGTAGCTGCTGCCGCGCGAACCGCTGTTGAAGTCATTCCGCGAGCCGCTGTTGAAATCACCCCGCGAACCGCTGTTATAGCTGTTGCCGCGGTTGTTGTAACTGCTGCCCCGGTTGTTGTAACTGCTGCCCCGGTTGTTGTAACTGCTGCCGCGCGAGCCGCTGCTGAACGGACTGTCGCCGTTGCGGCCGCCGCCGCGCGAACCGCCGGCATAACCTCCGTTGCCGTACCGCGCCCCCGAAGTGCTCCGGCCGGGAGTGTAGCTCCTGCCGCGTCCGCCGGGATTGCTGTAATAGTCGCGGGGCCTGTATCCCGCATGGTGATGTCCATGCCAGCCGCCGCCCCATCCGGGTCCCCAACCGGGTCCCCAGTAGGGATGCCATCCGGGACCCCACCACGGATCGTACCAAGTGAAGCCGAAGCCCCAGTTCCAGCCGCCCCATGCGTAGCTGGGATAGCCCCACCACGAGGGCGAGTAGTTCCAGCCGAAATACCAGCCGCCGTAAGGCGTGCCGCCCCATGTTCCGAACATCGAGGTTATGTATTTGGGCTCGACCCAGACCTCGTCGCCGGAAATGATGATGTTGTAGAAAGCCGGATCGTACGCCGTGGCATAGGTGAACGAACTGCCGTAGCGGAAGTTGTAGTAACTCGACGGCATCCGGTAGGTCGGCGACTCGAATCCCCTCAGACGGCGCGCATAGGCACTCTCGTACGTATCGGCCAGAATATCGTTGTAAGGGTTCGAACCCGACTCGTCGTAATAACCGTTCTCCGCAGCCAAAGCCTGCGCTTCGGCGATCTTCGCCTCCCACTCGGCGCGGCGCGCCTCGGCCTCGGCCTTGCGGGCTTCGGCAGCGGCCTGCTGCTTGCGGGCGATGACCGTTTTATCGTGCAGAGCGTACAAATCGTCGTTGGCATACCCCGACGACGCATAGTAGCTCGACGAACAGCCGGCCAATCCTGCGGACAGGATAAGGGTTCCAATTAAAATATTCAACTTTTTCATAGCGCACATGGTGTTTGCGTTAGTTCTTTTCCAATAAACGAAAACCATACCGCTTTTAGTATCGTTTTCACCATATAAACGGCCGGAGCGCAGCAATACTGCACTTGTCCGCCTGATACAAAGATAGAAATTATTTGGCAAAAGCATCAAAACGAACCGCTATAGCCGCATTTTTTCCTGCAGACTGAAATTTTTTTCGCACGAAAATGCCGAGAAATAAAAAATATGTCTATATTTGCAGTCCCAAACGAAAGGTTTTTCGTCCGGGAGATTGGAGAGATGCCGGAGTGGTCGATCGGGCCGCACTCGAAATGCGGTGTACGGGCAACTGTACCGGGGGTTCGAATCCCTCTCTCTCCGCAGCACAGGGTGTAAATCAAGTAGTTACGAGATTTACACCCTTTTTTACACCCAAAAACCAAGGTTGGGTGTATTTTTTTGAATTTTTAAGATAATCTTTATACCAAGCGCACATGTACATAGTTCTCGACACAAACGCTTATCGTAATTTTATTTTTGGAAAAACAAATGAAGAGATTGATGAAACAATCCATAAAATCGTTAGAAGACAGGAAGAATTGGGTATAATTTCTTTAATGTCAACAACCGTTGCTAGAGAGTTGATTTGCCACCTATTCGACAATGGCGTATTTGATGAAACTGGAGATTGTACTAAAGCTATTCGTGCAATGTATGGACACTGTGGGGATGTTAAAACATATAATCTAGTTCCGCTTCCTGAAACTCAATTATCAATGGAGTTATTTGGCACACATAATACGAAAGCCGAAGAACAGCAAAAGGCGGTCACTGAAATAGTTTTTAACGTCTTCATAAATCCCACTATAGAGAATTTGGAGCCTTATTTATCAAATATAGAAAGAATCAAAAGTCATAACAATGAAGCAGAATGCGAATTAGAAGGGATGCTTACTAAATTAAAAAATATTAAATTACCCAATGATATGACTTTTAGTGTATATGCGGCTTCAGAAAATTTTAAAAAGGAAACAGCCACTGCATATATCTGTGCATTAGCTATTGATTTAGATATAATTCCAAGCAAAGATATTAGAGTAGATGGTAATAAAACAACTGTTCCAAGCATCATCATTGAAAAAGCGGAAGAATATTTGAAAAGATATCCTGCTCCGATAGAGATGAGATCAAATCTTATATCAAAACTTGATATGTCCAATTTTAATCCGTCCAAAAAGGAACGATTAAATCAAATATGGGACGAGCAAATTCTCCATTTAGTTAATCGTCAAATATGCGGTGAGCCTATCATTCTTGTTACATCAGACAAAGGAATGATTTCAGCAGTAGATAAAGCTTATCCAGCTTCTGTATCTACAATCTCAGGGCCTTTTGGGAAACACATTATAAGTCTTGATGAATACCTCTCTTATTTGAATGTGTAAAAGTTATAGAAGTTCAATACAATATTAAGTTCTATCAGTTTATAATTAATAAATGTGTGTATTTATGCTGGCGAAAAAAGAAGAATATGCCTCTTTTTCTTTTCGTCAGCATCTTTTTTGAGTGCTGCCAACGCGAAAATAAGTTTAGTCCGCTTTGGGTATATAGCCAATGAAGTAAACTAAACCTTGTTATCGTCAGCCGTCGGCTGGCGAAATTATAGATTCTAAAACAACGATACAGAAAGTGCAATCTTACATCACCTTAATTTTTTATATAATATAAGGTGTGAATATGGATTTAATTCGCTATCTTTGCCAAATAATGTCAAGACAAAAATAAGTAATATGCTGTTTACGGAGAAAATAAAAGAGCTACGCATTCAAAATCAGATGCCACAAAGGCAGATTGCGGCTGCTCTTGATATAGACACTGCAACATATTGTAAGATAGAAAAAGGTGAACGCAGAGCCAAGAAAGAACAAGTCGCAATATTGTCGGAGATGTTTCATGTAGAAATGACAGACCTCCTTACATTGTGGCTTGCCGACAAGGTAACTGATGTGGTATCTGATGAACATATTGTTGCATCGGAAGCTCTGTCAATGGCCGCTGAAAATTTAAGAAGAATAGGTTAATATGGCTAAAGTGAAATTATACCCAGAGTTAGAAGTCCCCGAAATGCTATTAGCAGATCGGCGTTCTGCATATGGATTGAGGACTTATGTCAGCCTATTCAGTAGTGCAGGAGTTGGTTGCTATGGCTTCAAGGAAGAGGGCTTTTATTGTGTCGCTACAGTAGAGTTGTTGGAACGCAGATTGAAAATTCAGAAATTCAATCAGAAATGCGTTTATAACAGCGGATATATTTGTGGCGATATGACTACGCAAGAAACGAAAGATAAAGTTTTTGCGGAGTTAGCAATGTGGGAAAGAGGTTTTAATCTAACAGATCTGGATGTGTTGATTGCAACGCCTCCTTGTCAGGGCATGTCTGTTGCTAACCACAAGAAGAAAGATGAGTTAAAACGCAACTCGTTGGTTGTTGAGTCTATAAAGATGACACAACAGATTAAGCCTAAGTTCTTTATATTTGAGAATGTTAGAGCTTTCCTTACATCTGTATGTACCGATGTTGATGGTCAAGACAAGTCAATTAAAGATGCTATTGAGGCTAACTTGTCGGGAGCATACAATATTCTCTATCAAGTCGTAAACTTCAAAGATTATGGTAACCCATCAAGTCGAACAAGAACATTAGTTATTGGCGTTCGTAAAGATTTGAAAGAGATTACCCCATATGATATTTTCCCTGACAAGCAGCTTGAGAGAACACTAAGACAAATTATTGGTCATTTGCCATCGTTAAAGAAGATGGGTGAAATTTCCGAAGATGATATTTATCATAACTTTAGGAAATATTCGCCTCGTATGGAATCTTGGATTGCAGATATTAAGGAGGGACAATCGGCATTTGACAATACCGATATTACAAAGATACCGCATAGTGTAAAGAATGGTGTTATTGTGTACAACGCCCGTAAGAATGGCGACAAATATACTCGTCAGTATTGGGATAAAGTAGCACCTTGTATTCACACTCGTAATGATATTATGGCTAGTCAGAATACTGTTCATCCTGTTGATAACAGAGTGTTCAGTATTAGGGAGGTTATGCTTATGATGTCTGTTCCTTCATCTTTTAACTGGAGCGACATTCCTTTTGATGAGTTAAACAGAATGTCATTAAAAGAGAAAGAAGCATTTCTAAAGAAAGAGGAAATGAACATACGCCAAAATTTGGGCGAGGCGGTACCTACCGTTATATTCAAACAGATTGCAGCTAAGGTTCGTAAAATATTATGCAAGCCAACTTTGTCTGAACAGGATATAAAGGTGTTGATTGACAAAAAGAAATTGGCTACACATTCTTGTTTGGTGGACTATATTAGAAGCAATAGCCATTATGACTTTGCTGAATTGTCTAAAATTGCGGAGTTGGCAAATGCTCAAAGAGAAGACAATGCGGCTTATTATACAAGGCAGGATATATGCTACACCATTGTCAAGAGTTTGCCTGATGCAAAGAACTATACGGAGCTAAATATTTTAGAGCCATCAATTGGTGTGGGTAATTTCTTGCCTGCCCTTATCTTGAAGTATGCTGGCGTGCAGTCTGTTAATATTGACGTAGTAGATATTGATGCAAACAGTTTAGAAATATTGAAAGAGCTGGTTGCAAAGATTGATGTGCCTAACAATATCCACATCAATTACATCAATGCAGATTTCTTGTTGCATAACTTCGACAAGAAGTATGATATTGTTGTCGGAAACCCTCCATACAAGAAGCTAACAAAAGAGAAACAGTTGCTGGCAAAATACAAGATTGAGGCATCCAACAAGGATACTAATAATATCTTCTCATTCTTCATTGAGAAAGCAATGAGAATTGGCAATGTTGTATCATTGATAGTCCCCAAGAGCCTAATAAATGCTCCTGAGTTTGATGCAACACGTACACTTATGAAAGAGAAAAATATCTCTCGCATAATTGACTTCGGAGAAAAAGGATTCAAGGGAGTAAAGATAGAAACCATCTGTTTTATTCTTGACACCCAAAAGAAGCCTCAGAATACATTTGTAGAGTCATATATTACTGATGAGGTTAAATGTCATCAGCAAGCATACCTAACAGACGATAGATTCCCTTATTGGATAATTTATCGCAATGAGGCTTTTGATGAGGTGGCAGATAAAATGGAGTTTAATGTATTCAAAGCATATAGAGACAGAGTTATCACCAAAGCTATTACAAAGGATAATGGCAAAATTAGGGTGCTAAAATCTCGAAATATTGGCAATAATGAGATTGTCAATATCCCTGATTATGATTGTTACATTGATAGCATTGAGGGATTGGATGTTGCAAAATACCTTAATCAGGCAAATTGTGTATTGCTCCCTAATCTAACGTATAATCCTCGTGCATGCTTCTTGCCTAAAGGATGTATTGCTGACGGCTCTGTTGCAATCCTAACATTGGCAAAAGACGATGACATCGTAACAAACGAGGATTTGGCATTTTACGCTACTGATAGTTTTACGAAATTTTATGCGATCGCCCGTAATTTAGGCACTCGCTCACTTAACATAGACAATAACTCTGTTTTCTTTTTTGGGAAACTCAAACAGCAAAGGATATGAGAAATGTAATCAACGAATATCTTAGCCAATTTGATTTGGATGTACGCAAGTCAAATGACGCGCGATTCATGGATCAGAAATGCACTCCAGATGTAGTCTGCTTTATTGCGGATAGCGTGATTAACACAATTGTTGATATTGAAAAGACATTCACTGTAAATGACATATGGGAGTCTCAATATTTTATTAAAAATGCGAAAGCCGTATTTAACAAACCATTGCCTACCAATAAAACAGCGCGTCATGAGTATGATAAATTCATACAACAACCATTGCGTATGTTGGGATATGCTCATGTGCTTGAGGTTACTAAAGCTGGAGGAACAAATTATTACAGGATTGTAAACCTTGATATACTTGATTATATTGCTCGAAGAGAAAGAAATGCTTATAACTTCTTATATTGCTATTTTGAAAAAGTACTGAAAGATAGTGGTATGTGGAAGTATTTTGAGGAATACAAAAGTAAATGTACTTTGGGTACTATTACGAAATCTGATTTTTCAGAACTGAAAGAGCGTTACATAAGATTTATTATTGGACACACCAAGGTTAATGGAGATGTCGAGGTAAAAAGAATGTTCCCAAAAATCTTAAACATATATGCCGTTGAGAATGGTATCAATGGAACAGAGAAAGGACATATGTCTAAATATGCATTTACATTCTCTGATTTGATGTATAATCGCAAGAACTGGAGAGATCTTAATAAAGACAAATCAATAACCCGCCAAGAAGCACAGCAAAAGCAGGATATTGAACAACAAGAAGCATACAATCAGTACTATGTTCAGAAAGCAATGAATCTGCTTCGTAGGATACAAGAAGAAAGCGAGGTACACGATCAATGGGGAAATGGTGAAGCAACGCAGATTCATCACATTTTCCCAAAATCACAATATCCACAAATTGCTCATTATATTGAAAACTTAATTAAGCTTACGGCCACGCAACATTTTACCAAGGCTCACCCTGATAATAAGACCCAAATAATAGACAGGGATTATCAACTTACTTGTTTGTTAGCTAAAGCTGACACGATTGATAAGTCTCTACAGGTATTTGGTGAGAAATATTATCGTAAAGAGTCTTTTGTCTATGTTATAAATACAGGACTATTAACAGACATAAGTACAAACTTGTCATTCAGTGATATTAAATCAAAATTGATTCAAATTTATAATGCAGCATAACAATGGCTAAATATCCTAAAGGTTCAGAATGGCGTATATGGGACTTGCATATCCATACACCAGGTACAGCAAAGAATGACCAATACGGCAATGATGAAGCTGTTTGGGAAGCATATATTGCTAAACTGGAAGAAAATACAGATGTTGCAGTCTTAGGTATAACCGATTATTTCTCGATTGAAAACTATTTGTTTTTAAAGCAGAAGCAAGCAGAGGGTCGTTTGCAAGGGAAAACTATACTTCCCAACGTTGAATTAAGAATAACCCCAGTAACTAAACAAGAAACGCCAATAAATATTCATGTTATTTTCAATCCTGAATTATCAATAGATTTCATAGAACGAGAGTTTATTGGTTGTCTAAAATTTAATTATGGAGGGTCTGAATACTCTTTTATACGAAGAGACCTGATAGCGTTGGGTAAAGCGTTCCGTAATGACAATTCACTTGATGATGAGTCTGCAAGAAAAGTCGGCATCGGACAATTTAACATAAATTTTCAAGACCTATATCGTATTCTTCAAAAACCTATTTTGAGGAATCATATTATTGTTGCAGTTTCCAATAGTAGTAGAGACGGTAATAGTGGCATTCAACATTCCTCCATGGAAGCAATTAGATTGGAGATTTATCGGATGTCAGATATGATATTTTCTGGAAATCCAAACGATGTTCGCTTTTTCTTAGGGCAAGGTGGATTAGATGCAAAAGCGATAGTGGATACTTATGGCAGTATTAAACCTTGTGTAACAGGTAGTGATGCACACTCTCTTGAAAATGTTAATGTGTTTCCAGATGATCGAATTACATGGATTAAAGCAGATCCTACATTTGAGGGTTTGAAGCAGATTATTTATGAACCGGAAGGGCGTGTTTGTATTCAAAAAGAGAATCCAACCTATAATATAGAAAAATGTCCATTTACACGAATATTGATACCGACAAATACAAATGTATTTGTAAATGAAACAGATATTTCTTTTGCCCCTCAAGAGCTCCCATTGAATAGTAATCTAGTGTCTATTATTGGTGGTAGAGGAACTGGTAAAAGCGTTTTAATAAACTATATTGCAGCTGCTTTTCATAAGCAAACACAATCAGACAACTTTAATCTTAATTCTGATATTGTTATTAGTCGTCAAGCTTCTATAACTGAAGAAGCAAAAGATTTTAAGGTCTCTGACAATCCTAATGTTCCGTTCATGTATATTGCTCAAAGTCAAATTAAAGATTTGGTACAAAATAAAGATAAATTTTCAAGAAATATACGTGAAACGATTGGGGTCACAGATGAGTATCGCATATCATCCGATTTCTCATCTAGAGCGGAACTTGCAATAAATGAATACTTTAGAATTATTAAGATCATTAACGCAAATAATACAACACCCCAAGAAAAGCGAGAAATAATTGGCAGAGAAATAAAAAAGTATAGTGATTTTATTACAAATATAACCTCTGAACAGAATAAGAAGAAATTAGAGAACTATAAAAATAAGGTTGGCAAATTAAACCAATTTAATTCTTGGATAGATTCGCTTCAACAATTGGCAACAAACATTGATAGGTTTACAATTGAAACAAATGAGACTATATCTACATGGAATGAGTTGTTTAAATCTCAAAAAGTAGATATCCCTTCAATTGATACCTCCAACACAAGAGGGTATATCAGAGATAATCTTATTCCTCGTCTTATAGTTGCACAACAAAGAATTCAAAAAGATATAGCTGATACAAAGGATGAGTTTAAAGACTATAAGGGAGATTTGGCAACTTTATTGTCAAATGTTTCAGTGTATCAAAATAAAGTTTCTGAATTAGCAAAGCAAATAGAAGCTATTGGAATAGAAGAGACTAAATATCAAGCTATAACAAGTGATGTATTTAAAAGTCTGGGTGTTGAAATAAAAAGTGATATAGAATCGTATACTCGTTTAATTGAGCAGAAGTGGAATGAATTTAAGGGACATTATGTAGAGATTGACCCCAAAAAGAAAGAATTGCTAGATTTGATTCTTCAAGAGGATTTAAATGTATCTGTTGATATACATTTTGATTCATACAAGATGTATAACTTATTATTAGAAAAGCTTGATGGCAGAAGTTATAACGAGGAAAAAATCAAGAAGATTCTTAATATTGAAACATTAGATGATTTTTACGGTTTTATTTCACAAACAACTGACCATAATATTTTTAGTCCTACAATTAAAGATGATTTGAGAGGTAGGCTATTAGAACTTTTTTTCAAGAGGTATACACAGTTCATATCGCACGATATAAATGTAACTCTTGCAGGAAAACCCATAACCAAACTATCATTTGGCCAACAGGGTACTATATACTTACGATTACAAATTGCGGCAAATATGTTTAGTGAGACTATCATATATGACCAACCAGAGGATGACTTAGATAATAGTTTTATTACTAGCGAACTTATATCTATTTTCAAAACTATAAAGCAATATAGGCAGATTATTATAGTGTCTCACAATGCAAACTTGGTCGTCAATTCAGATTCCGAACAGGTAATCATTGCTCAGAACGAAGATGGTCAGCTGAAATATAAATCAGGTTCGTTAGAAGATCCCGATATCAATAATGAGGTTTGTCAAATATTGGAGGGTGGTAAATTTGCCTTTGAAAAGAGAGAACGAAAATATCGGATTAACTAAAACTCACAATGGCGACCGCAATAAAGTGGTCGCCATTATTGTTACAATTTCATTCCTCTGCTTTTCTTTGGCTGAATAGGTTGTCGGACTGATTGTCGAAGTTTGTCGTATTGTTCACTGAACCATTGGCTGAGAGGTATTCGATTTGCGGTTAAGGTAAGCCGCTTGTCGTTATCTCGCAGAATCTGCAAGGGGGTATTATCCGTAGCAAACCATCGGTTATGCTCCGAGGAGAATAGTCGCCCTGTAAAGTTCACAATCTTACCCTTAATTAGCTCGGCAAACTCCATAGCCGAAAGTCCGATTTGCTTGGCAAGGCGTTCCAATCTTAGAAGATTAGCAAAATCGGGATACCAACGATGGGCAGTATTGATTATCGAATTAAGGATGTTGGTCTCCTCCTTATGTTCGGCCTCCTTTGCTTCAAGAGCCTTGCGATGCTCGTTATCCTTATTCATCATTGCCCTGCTATGTTCTACCTCCATTTGCTTGATATTGGTTTGCAGTTGCTCGATTGTTTCATCTCGGATAGCTATCTCGTCCCGTAAATCCTCGTTCTTTCGTTCTAACGACTTCATCTTACCGCTGCCGAAAAGAGAACTTACTCCGCTTGCAAGGGCTGTGGCTGCATCGGTGGCTACGCTTTTGAGTTTGTCGG
>OCHK01002331.1_pt1 | contig 12850 bp, 10 predicted proteins | sample 1538551 | NCBI WGS metagenome assembly OCHK01 (sample SAMN04571707, study PRJEB22368) | human gut metagenome | biome: human gut; material: stool | host: Homo sapiens | place: Luxembourg | collected 2012-08-31
CTCCCATGTGCCGGGCCACATCCACGGAGCGTACCATGCCCTTTTCCTTTTGGAGCACCAGCACGGCCTCCAGATAATCCTCGCCCGACGCATGGAGTTTTTTCATCGACGCAACCTCTCATTTATACAGTGATTTTTTGTTCTGCGTTCCACATGGCCGCATATTTGCCGTTCTCGGCCAGCAGTTCCTCGTGGGTGCCGGACTCCTTGATTGTTCCGTCCGCCACTACCAGGATCTGATCCGCATTCTTGACGATGGAAAGGGTATGGGCGATCATCACCACGGTCTTTTTCTCCTTGAGCAGATTGGCGATGGCCTGCTTGACCGCCAGCTCGTTCTCAATGTCCAGGGATGCGGTAGCCTCGTCCAGCAATAGGATGGGACTGTTTTTCAGAATGGCCCGAGCGATAGAAAGCCGCTGCCGCTCTCCTCCGGAGAGCAGATTGCCGTTCTCGCCGGTAGGGGTATCATAGCCCTTTTCCATCCTGCGGATAAATCCGTCACAGTTGGCCTCCCGGCAGGCTGCCTCAATCTCCGCGTCTGATGCGCCGGGGCGGGCGTGACGGATGTTGTCCCGGATGGTGTCGTCAAAGAGGAACACATCCTGATCTACCATGGAAACCTGCTCCAGCACGCGCTCCGCCGCCACATGATTGATGGGCTTCCCTCCGATGGAGATGACGCCACTGGCTGGCTCATAATATTTTGCAATCAAATTCAGGATGGTGGATTTTCCGGAGCCGGAATCGCCCACAATGGCGGTCAGCTTCTGATCCGGCACCGTAAAGGACGCCTGCTTCAGCACCGGCTCTCCGGGAACATAGGCAAAGTCCACATGGTCAAAGATGATCTCATGGGTAGCGGGCCGCAGCGCCTCCATACTGCCGCTTTCCTCCGGCTCATCCATCACGCCCAAGATCTTCCCTTTGGAGATCATCAGGTTTTTGTAACTGGTGAGGTCCACAAAAATGGCGTTGGCAAGTTTGGAACAGAACAGCGGCAACATGCAGACCAACAGATAGGAAACCGTGTCGATGGCCCCGGCTGCCCACGGTGCGTAGGCGATTAAGATGACCAGCGGGCAGGACAGCCAGATCAGGATACCCAGCCCGGCTCCCACAGGGAGCACCTTGGCCTCATATACAAAGCTGATGCGGCAGAAGTCCCGCATGGCGCTGATGACCGTCTTGTTTTTCAAGCCGCCCACGCCATAAGCCCGGAAGGTCTGGATGCCGGATACATACTCCACGATGCTGCTGACATTCTCCGCACAGATGTCATTCTTTTCTTTGCCGTACTTCTTCACCATACGGAAAGAAAGCCACAAACCGGGAATCAGCAGCAGATCCGCCGCCAGCAGAATCAGCCCGGCGGGGACATAGATCGTCATGACAAACACAATCAGCATGATGGACAAGGCAAAGTTTTTCGCCAGGTCCCCGATTTTGTGGGTCAGGATCTTTTCATAGTTATTGACATCGCTGGTGATGGTGTTGATGTAGTCGCCGGTCTGCCCCTGGGTAAACCGGGATAGGGGGATACGCTTGAGATGATCACCCATAAACAGCCGGATATTTTGGCTGACTTCCGCGCCGCCGATCTGGGCTTTGGTGTAGCCATAGCTGTAAATCAGGATACGGAGCAGGAAGATGCCGGCAATCGCCCCGGTCAGCATCAGCACCCGGTTCAGGTCAAACTGCCCCGCCCACAAAAACTGCATGACCGAGTAAAGCAGCAGGAACAGGCTGCCGGAGAGCAGGCCCTCCAAAACAGTTCCCCCAACGCCAATGTAAAAATTTTTGTTCTTTTTCAAGACATCGTGTTCTCTCATTCTACTCGCCCCCCTTCCAACTGATAGGTGATGTTCCGGGCCTTTTCGTAGTCCTCCCAGGCTTTCCGGTAGTAAGCGTTATCCCTGCGGACTTCCTCATGGGTGCCGACACAGGTGATGGTGTGGTCCTCCACCACTGCGACCCGCTCACACATCTTCAGGGCGCTCAGGCGGTGGGCAACCACAATGACGGTCTTGCCTTTACAAAGATTTTGGATGGCCCTGTCAATCTCCATCTGGTTTTCCGGGTCGGAGGCGCTGGTGGCCTCATCTAAAATCAGGATCGGGGCATTTTTCAAAATGGCGCGGGCAATGGCGATCCGCTGCTTCTCTCCGCCTGAAAACCGGGAGCCGAAGCTCCCCACCTTGGTATCGTAGCCATCCGGCAGAGACATGATGAAGTCGTCGATCTGGGCTTCCTTTGCGGCGGCCCTCACTTGTTCCAGACTGGCGCTGCTCCCCATGCGGATGTTCTCCAGTACACTGTCGCGGGTGAGGAAGGTCTTTTGAAATACGATAGCCACATTGCTCAAGATGGTGTCGTAGTCCAACTCCTTGACATTTTTTCCGCCGATCAGCACCTCGCCCTCCTGCACATCATAGAAGCGGGAGATCAGTTCGATTATGGTGCTCTTGCCGGCGCCGGACTGCCCCACCAGGGCCAGCCTCTCTCCGTCCCTGATCTTGAGATTGACGCCTTGCAGCACATCGGTTTTGCCATCGTAGGAAAACCGTACATTCCGCAATTCAATATCATGGCATTGGGGGAAATCCGTGCCGCCCTCATAGATGGGGACATCCAGGATCTCCTTCGCTTTGGTGACCGCGTTCAGCACATTGGCGAAATTGGTCCCCAGCTCCTGCAGCGGACGGATCTCCGTCAGGTACATGGACCCCACATAGATGAACAGCAGGAACGCGCTGGCCGTCAGGGAGCCTTTCAGGAAAAACATCCCGCCCAGCGGCACCATGAGCAGCATTCCGCACTCAATGATGACCACGAAGGCCGCGTAGGGTGGTCCCATGCGGCGGGAGGTCTCGTTCCACATGGCGTTTTCCTCATGAATGGCGGAGGAGAATTTCTGGAAGGATTTGCTCCCCATGTTATATGCCTTGATGAGTTTCATGCCGCTGATATACTCGATCATGACCGAGTTCAGTGCGGTGATGGAACGGTTGGCCCGGTCCATCAGGTCGTCCGTGTTGCGGAACATGACCGCCATCACCACAACCGCAAGCACCAGCGGCACCAAGGAAATCAGAGCCAGCGGGATATTGACGGTCATCAGGTAGGCAAAAACCACCACCGGCCCCACCAGATAGCACACCAGATCCGGCAGGTTGTGGGCCAGAAACAGTTCCAGCTTCTCGATGTCCTCATTCAGTACGGTTTTGATGTCTCCGGTCCGCCGCTCGTTCAGCGCCCCCAGCGGCACCTTAGCCATGTGTTCCGCTACCATGCAGCGCACCTTGAACAGCGCGCCGTAGGCTCCCTTGTGGGATACCACTCCAGACGCCCCGAACAGCACAAAGCGGAGCACCACCGCCGCGGCCACAGCAGCCACGACCCGCACCACCAGTTCTTCGGTACAGGTCCCGCCAAAGGCGGCGTCCATCAGCCGGTAAATTTCAATATAGGGCACCACAATGCACAGGCCCCCGGTCATCGCCAGAAGCACGGCCAGGAACAGCCATACCTTTTGCTCTCCGGCCCAGTGGAGCAGCAAGGCCACACGATTGGTTTTTTTCTGTTTCATAGACTACCTCTCCTTTCCATCTGAATGGCCCAGGCCACCTTCTCTGTCTCCTTCGGAGCCATTCACCTTGACAGAGAACAGCTCTCTCAGTTTCGGGAGGGCGTCCATCACAACGGGTATATCATCGGGCATCTCGCCCTCGTCAAAATGCAGGACACGGGAGCAGGTACGGCAGACAAATTCAAAATCATGGGTGACAATGAAAATGACCTTTCCCAGCTCAGACAGCCGCCGGATCAGCCCCGCCACCTGGGTCATGCTGTCAAAGTCCAGACCGCTGGTAGGCTCGTCAAACACCAGCAGGTCTTTTCCGCAGATCATGCTGACCGCTACGGCCACCCGCTGCTTCTGCCCGCCGGACAGCGTGTTGGGGTGGCGCTCCCGATAGGGAGCCAGCCCCAATTCCTCCAGAGTTGAGGCGGCCAGGGTCAAGTCCGGATTGCGGATGCCGAAAGAGCACTCCGCCTCCACGCTCTCGGCAAATAATTCGTAGTTCACATCCTGCATCACCATGTAGGAGCGTTTCAGCCTGTTCTTCCGCTCCATCGCCTGTCCATCCCACAGAAACTGCCCCTCGCAGTCCTTGTGGAGCCCGCACAGGGCGCGGGAAAAGGTCGTTTTCCCGGCCCCGTTGTGGCCCACCACGCCGATTACCTCACCCTTTGCGGCGGCAAGGCTGATGCGGTGCAGGACCGTCCGCTTTTTATACCGGAGTGTGACATCCCGAAGTTCCAGGACAGGGGAAGATACCGGCGGGTGGACTTGCGGAGGCCGCACCTCCGCTAAATCCGCCGCCCGCAATCCCATGCGTTCCCGGGTCTCCCTTGGTAATCCGCGGAACTCTTCCGGCGTAAAAATCTTCTCAATCCGGCCCTGCTCCAAGTACACGATCCGGTCCGCCAGACCCATCAGATAATAGAGCCGGTGCTCCGCGATCAGAATGGTCTTGCCCTGCTTTTGAAGCAGCCGCAAATGGCCTTTTAACTCCTGGATAGATGTCATATCCAGATTGGAGGACGGCTCATCCAGCAGGTAAATCTCCGGATTCATGGCATAGACCGAGGCGAAGGCGATCTTCTGCTTTTCGCCCCCGGACAATTCAAAGATATTGCGGTTTCGGAGCGGGCGGATATGCAGGTCGTCGGTGGCCTGCTCCACCCGTTCCGCCAGCTCCACGGGCGGCCGGGCCTCGTTTTCAATCCCAAAGGCGATTTCGCTGTCCGTGTCCACATTGAAAAACTGCGTCCTGGGGTTTTGGAACACAGAGCCGACTTTAGCAGCGATCTGGTACATGGGCAGCTTGCTGATCTCCTGTCCATCCACCAGTACGCTGCCCGTCAATTCTCCCGCATAGAATTGTGGGATCAGGCCGTTGACCAGCCTTGTGATGGTGGTCTTGCCGCATCCGCTCCGGCCGCAGAACAGGACGCACTCTCCGTCCGCAATCGTCAGATTGATGTCGTGCAGGCCGTCATGCTCCTGCCCCTGGTAGGCAAACGACACATGCTTTAATTCAATCATCCGAACACCCCCTTCCAGTACAGCCCCACAGCGAGGTACGCCGCGAAGCAGATGCCCGCCAGAAGATCTGCGGGCCCTATGTGAATCTGCACCAGACAGGTCCGGGGCTTCGGGTTTTCGATCCCGCGGGTAATGGAGGCAATGGACAGTTCATCCGCCGCCTTGGATGCCGCCATCATCAGCGGGACATAAATGCACTCCACCGTCATGGCCGGGTGCGTCAGCAGTCCCTTGGGAGACGGCGACACATCCCGCATCCGCATGGCGTCCTTGATAAACCGCCAGTCCTCCTGGATGGTGGGGACATAGCGGAGCATGACGGCCAGCGGGATCACCAGCTTTTTCGGTGCGTGGATGCGGTTCATGGCGGATAAGAATTCGCTGACCTTCGTGGTAGAGAGGACAATGCCGGACAGCATCCCACAGGGATAGACCTTATGGAACAGCCCCAAAAAGGCGATAAACATGGTGCGCCAGGTGCCCGTCATGGTGTCCATAATCCAGAGGGTGAGCAGAACAATCAGCGCATAGAACAGTACACCCTTCCAGGCATATTTCCACTTCCCGAAGCAGACGCCGAGCAGCCCGATCAGCACCACAAGGCCCAGTTCATAGAAAAGGGATGGGGCCATCATAGCGGAAAGGATGCAGAACAACAGCAGCAATATCTTCGTCCTGGGGTCCAGCCACAGCCCGCGTCGGGATGACGCTCCGCCCATCATGCGGTGATCCCAGCCTTTTCAAACTGCTTTTTCAGCATCTTGCCGCCGACCCAGCCGCTGAAAGCCGCCACCGCCAATGTGCCGGCGATAATGACCACGAGGAGCCAGGAGGGTGCGGAGGCGTTCATGGTGTCGATGTAGGACTGTTCCGTACCATTTTTCAGCATGGTGCTGGCCCAGCCGTCCGGGTCAAGAAAGAACACCACATAAGTATAGATGCCTCCCAGGGAAATCAGCATATAGGACAGCAGATTGATGGCCTTGTTGCGGTAGTGACCGGCGCCGGCTACCAAGTCCGCAATAAGTCCCATCCCGATATAGCCCAGGGAAAATGCCCAGTGCATTCCGGTGGCAAACCAGATGATCCCCATGATGATGCCGAGAATTGTGACGCTCCACCGCTTCTGCACTTTAGCCACCATCAGCAGATAAATAGGGCCGCACAGCAGCGCCGCCCCCATCGGCATATAGAAGGTCAGGACTGGATTCGGGGCGAACGGAAGTCCGCCGACCAGGGTAAACACAAAAAAGATGGCACTGAAAATACCCGTTGTCACAAGGTCCTTGACCGTAAGGCCCTTCTTCAGTGAATTGACTTGATTGCTCATTTTGCTCCTCCTGTTTTTGCGTCATGTTGACTTTTTCTTTGTGATATGCTACTCTTTGGTTAGAGTTCGCTAACCGTCACCTATAACATACACTCGATTGGGGCGGCTTTCAATGATTTGAAACGAGGTTCGTCTTTTCGTTTCAAAAGTTCGTCCAATCGTTGTAAAGAGGAGGCGAGTCTTTTGTCATGCCCGAAATCATTGAGCAATACTATGCGCCGCTGTTGAAAGGGCACGGTTTTATCCCCGACCCGGATAATCAGCAGTATGGTTCTTTAGGCATCTCGTGGAAGTTATCGCCCGAAATCGGAGAGGGGTCCTACTGGACCTACGGGCAAAAGGATCTGTACGACATCAAGATCCATAACTTTTCCTTTCACGAGGACTCTCTGCTGGAATTCTCCCTGCCAGAGTGTTTGAGCATCACCCGCTATGATTCCATCTCCGGCGATGAATTGGCTCCGTACCGCCGGCTGTCCGCCGGGTGTATCAAAACCTATATCGGCGGCTATTCGCCCTACCGGGTGCTGATCCACAAAAATATTCCCATTCGCTCCATCGGCGTTGAGATCATGCCCGCCTACTATGAGGATTATCTCAAAAAGCAGTATCCGGACGAATACCACAACCCGGTGGAGGCATTCCGAAAGATCGACCAGACAACAGACTTCCCGGAAATGTCCAGGCTCCTTACAGAGCTTCAAAATTACCGCGGAGATGGGATCGCCGCCAAACTGTTTTATGAGGGCAAGGTAGCCGAAGCGTTGTCGCTGGTGGTGGAGTATCAGAAAAAGCGTCCGGCGGCCACTGGGCGGCTGGCAACCCAGGATATTGAGAATATTCAGACAGTCGCTACCTACCTGAGCGACCATTACGCCGCGGAAGTTCCCATGGAGCGTCTGACCCAGATTGCCTGCATGGGGACAACAAAACTCAAGAGCAGTTTCAAAAAAGTCTATGACTGCACCATCACCGAGTACATCCAGCAGCGCCGCATGAGCCAAGCGGAGTACCTTCTCACCAATACTGATTTGTCCATTGGACAGATTGCGCAGACTGTGGGCTATTCTACCTCCAGCCGCTTTGCGGAGCTGTTCCGAAAGAGCACTGGACTGTTACCGGGAGAGTTTAGGAAGGTAGGAAAGAAGTAGAATAGAAAGCGTGCAGCTCCACTTTAGTTTTGGAACTGCACGCTTTCTTTATAGCGTTCCCCATATCTGCGCATGGCGATTTTTTTGCTGCAAATGCCATAGCCACCCAAAAATCACAGTGCAAATATCTGTACTGCAGTTTTGTCTTTTTCGATCAATCAAAGTGTCCATCGGCTGGACTCCGTGCGCTCGGACACGAAATCCCGGTAGATGCCCGCCTGCTGGATCAGTTCGTCGTGGGTACCCTTTTGGACGACGCTGCCCTGGTCCAGCACCAGAATCTGATCCGCACCCCGCACGGTCTTGAGCCGGTGGGCGATCATCAGCACGGTCTTCTCCCTCGTCAGGGCTTCCATAGCCCTTTGGAGCTGATCCTCATTCTCGGGGTCCACATTGGCCGTGGCCTCGTCGAAGATGACGATGGGCGCGTCCTTCAAGAGACACCGGGCGATGGAGATGCGCTGCTTCTCTCCGCCAGAGAGCGTGGCTCCTCCCTCGCCAATTACCGTATTATATCCATCCGGCAGGGCGGAGATAAAGTCGTGGCAGCACGCCTTTTTTGCAGCCTCCACCACCTGCTCATGGGTGGCGTCCGGGCAGCCGAACTTGATGTTGTTCTCCACCGTGTCGGCAAAAAGGTACACCCGCTGGAACACCATGCTCACCTGTTCCATCAGGGACTCCAGCGTGTACTCCCGCACATCCCGGCCGCCGATGGTCACACGGCCGCCGTCCACATCCCAAAACCGGGCGATCAGGTTACAAAGGGTGGTCTTGCCGGAGCCGGAAGGCCCCACAATGGCGGTGGTGGTCCGGTCTGGGATAGTCAGTGATACATCCTTGAGGATGGGGCGGCTTCCATAGGAGAAGTTCACATGGTCGAATACAATCTCGTGGCTCTCCGGGCGGATGGCCGTGCCGCGCTGATCCATCTCCGGGATGTCGTCCACCTGGTTTGCATGGTCGATGGAGCTGCCCACCAGACGCAGGGCGGACACGCCGCTGCCCGCGGACTGGATCTGGGAGAAAATCAGGAAGGAGACGATGACCGCCATCAGCGCATTGGCGAGGGACATGGCTCCTGTCAGGCACAGCCCCACCGACGCGGCCAGGATCAGAACGCTGAACAGGTGGAGGACCATCTCCTGGCCCCAGATATAGGGAGTGAACAGCTTCTCTACCGCCAGATTGTTCGCCCGGCTGTCCTCCAGAGCCTGCCGCACCCGCTTGTCACCCTTTCCGGTCAGGTTAAAGGACTTGATGACGCTCATGCCCTGGAGCTGTTCCAGCACCGCCTCCACCAGCCGGGCCTCGTCCCGCTGGCGCTTGGGGGCGATCTTGGCGGACTGCTTCTCCATCCCGGAGAGGAGGGCCAGACACCAGCATTCCCGCCAGGGCCAGCAGACCGATCCGCCAGTCCCAGAACAGGATGCACAGCAGCATGACGGCAGAATTGATCAGGCCGCCCAGGATACCAACCAGTACCATAGGGCCGGTGCTCTCCACCTCGTCCAGAACGGTGGTGGTGATGCCGGTGAGCTCTCCCAAACTCTGGTCGTTGAAATAGCCCATGGGGACCCGCTTGAGTTTGTCGCCGATGGAGATACGCTTATTCGCCACCATGAAGTAGCCGGCGTGGGTCTGTTGGAGCTGGCTGAAGCGGTTGAGGACCGCCCGGCCCAGAATGCTGGCCAGCAGAAGCCCCAGCGCCTGCCATGCCGGGGCGGGGTCTGTGGAGCCGCCCACCAGGGCCAGCACCACCACATAGATGGCCGCGATCTGGAACATGTGGAACACCGCGTAAAAGAAGCCTAAAATCATGGACTTTCGGATATTGCCCTGTTCCTCGCCGGCAAAGTGCCAGATTTTTTTCAGAACGCCGATCATGCCTGCTCTCCCTCCTTTGCGCCCATGTGAGCCCGCCACATCTCTTGATACAGCGGGCAGTTTTTCAAAAGTTCTTCGTGGGTGCCCGCATCTTGGATGCGGCCGCCATTGACTACCACGATCTGATCCGCTCCCGTGATGGTGCTGAGGCGGTGGGCGATGACCAGAACGGTCTTTCCCGCCACCAGCTTACCCACGGCCTGCTGAACAACAGCTTCGTTCTCGGGGTCTATGTAGGCGGTCGCCTCGTCCAGCACCACAATGGGCGCGTCTTTGAGCATGGCCCGGGCGATGGCGATGCGCTGGCGTTCGCCGCCGGACAGATGGGCGCCGCCTCCGCCCACCACAGTGTCGTAGCCGCGTTCCAGGCCCCGGATAAAGGCGTCGCACCCGGCGGCCTTTGCCACGGCCTCCACCTCGGCGTCGGTGGCCGCCGGGCGACCCATGCGGATATTTTCCCGGATGCTCTCGTCAAAGAGGTAGTTGTCCTGGGAGACAAAGGCCACCTGGTCATAGAGCTGCTTCAGTGGGACCCGCTTCAAGTCTTGTCCGCCCAAGGTGATGGAGCCGGAGGTTACATCCCAAAAGCCGGCGATCAGCTTGGCGATGGTGGACTTGCCCGAGCCAGAGGGCCCCACAAAGGCGGTCATGCTCCCGGCGGGAATGGTGAGGGACACATCGTGGAGCACCTCCTTGTCCGCGTGGTAGCCGAAAGACACATGGGAGAGCTTGATGTCCCGGCCCCGGAACTCCACCGACGCTTCCCCGTGATCCTGCTCCGCCCCGTTCAGGATGGCGTCCACCGAGCCCACGATGGTGCCCACTTTGGCAAGGCTGTCCACAAAGTCCATAGCGGCCAGCAGAGGCCCGGCAATGCCCAGGGACAGGACGATGGTGGTGATAAAGGTCTCGATGGGCAGACTCCCTCCGGTGTAGAGAAGCCAGCCCACCGGCAGAATAGTAATCATGGTGGTAGGTGAGATGGCACGGGCCAGAGAGACCGGCATCTGGCAGCTCTTCATCCAGTGGTAGAAGTAGGAGGCGTTGGCCTTTACGCTGTCGGAGAAGCGGGCATAGGACTGCTTGCCCTGGTTGAACGCCTTGATGACCTCAATGCCGCCGATGTACTCCACAATGGCGCTGTTCATGGCCTGGGTGGTCTTGACCGAGCCCTCATACTGCTTGCCGTAGCCAGCCATCACCGCCATCATGAAAGCCATGCCCACCGGGATGGACACCAGGCTTAAAAGGGCCATCCGCCAGTCCAGTACGAACAGGTAGATCAGGATGCACACCGGCCCCAGCACATTGGCGGTCATCTCCGGCAGAAGATGGGCCAGAGGCCGCTCCATGCTCTCCACCTGATCCACGATGACCTGCTTCATCTGGCCGCTGGAGGTGTCCAAAATCGTGCCCAGCGGCATTCTGGGCAGTTTCTCCAGCACCCGCTCCCGGATGGATTTCAGGATGGCAAAGGTGGCCTTGTGGGATTGGGACAGGGCCAGGGAATACAGGGTGGCCCGGAGCAGGAAGCCCACGAGCGCCACAACACACCATATCAGGTAGTATTGCATACTCTGCTCCCCTTTCAGCAGGCCCAGGATGATCTGCGCCGCAGCGAAGTAAGGGAGCATCCCAAACAGTACCCCCACCACAGCGGACAGGACCGCCCGCTTCAGGCCGCCCTGCTGTCCCTCTCCCAGCTCCCACAAACGGAGCATGGGGCTTTGTTGTTTCATGATATAAATTCCTCCTTTTGGTTAGTAAGTGCTAACTTTTGTGCAAACAGGAGGGCTGCACCCAAGGGCACAGCCTCTTTTGTCAGGGCTGAGGGTCAAACACGGTGCCGAAACCTGCCATGTGGTAGCGGTTGAGCATCTTGACATAGCGGTGGGCGGCGGCGCGGTCCATGTTGTGCCGCACCACCTCGAACATGCCGTTGAAGTAGGCGGTGACGATGATATGGATGAACTCCTCCGTCACCAGGCCGGATTTGACGCTCTCGCAACCGATGACCTCCATGTACTTGTAGGTGTACTCCACCTCGATGTCCACCAGTTCGTCCAGGAAGCGCGAAAACCGGGTACCATGGGCCCCGTCCAGCAGCAGGCGGAATACATCAAAGTGGTCGTAGATGTAGTCCAACAGGTCTTCCTGATGGCGGGCAGTGTACTGGCCCATCTCGGCCCTCTGCTCCTCCTCCGGGAATTGGTGAAAGTCCTCCTGGACCTTGCGGAACATGGCCTTAAATTCATCCACCACCGGCTCCGCGAGGGCGCGGAACAGCCCCTCTTTGTCCCCAAAGCGGGTGTAGATTGACCCGGTGCTGGTCTCCGCTTCCTGGGCGATGGTACGCAAGGAAGCGTCCAGAAATCCCCTGGACAAAAACTCCTCCTTGGCGCACTCCAGCACCCGGTCATAGACGCCCACCTTTTGTTTTGCCACTGCCATTCCTCCTCATTCAAAACAATGTTTTATAACGCTGTTTTGAATATAGCACTACGGTTTTCATTTGTCAAGAGGGGAGCTCAGAATAAGAGAGCGAAAGACCCCGCAGACCGAATCTGCGGGGTCTTTTCATGTTATTCTATTTCTGCATCCTCTTGAATAGTCGGATAGATCATCTGCCACGCCGGGAGAAAGTCCAGTTGAACCAGCGCGTTGCGGAAGGCCCTCGATAGTGGGTCTACAAATTCCTTTCGGCTGTGAAGCAGTTCCACGATATAAAGCTCCCATGTGTAGTGGGGTCCCCGCTGTTTCTTCCACAGCGGATAATACGCCCTCTCTGCTCGGAACATCAGAAACTCTACGATTGAGATACAGTTCTCGAAGGAATAGAGCTTTGCCATATGGAGCATCCCGGCGCTGTCATAACGCGCTACGGGAAAGTCCACTTCTGCCTCTGACAATGTAAAGTCAAATGCGGAGGCCGGGAAAGCCATCACAGTGTTGAACAGCACCCTTTGAGCTGCCAGGAGCAATGTTTTTTCTCGCCGCAAAAAGGAGATATATTCCTCCCATGTGAGGTCGGCCCAAAACCCGTCCACATCGCTTTTCTTTTTCCAAGTGAACAGCGTGTCCTCCACCCGGTAGGTTAAATAGGTCAGGTATCCGTATGTTGTTTCTTCATCATACAGCTTTGCGTACATGCCGGTACGAAGGATTTGTTCTACCAGCTCTTCATTTTGATCCCAGTCCATTGTTCCACCTGATCTGTCATTTTTAGCCCAATTAAAAATTCAGGAAATCAAGCCCGGCGGCCGTTGACATTGCAATTACTTCATTTGGGTTGTTCTGCAATTCCACCTCCGTCCCCAGTGCGCTCATCAACAGGCCGAAGGTATCGTGCATCCCCAGCTGATTCTGCATATT
>OCHK01002332.1_pt1 | contig 12842 bp, 7 predicted proteins | sample 1538551 | NCBI WGS metagenome assembly OCHK01 (sample SAMN04571707, study PRJEB22368) | human gut metagenome | biome: human gut; material: stool | host: Homo sapiens | place: Luxembourg | collected 2012-08-31
CCTTGTAGAACTCCGACGAAGCGCAGTCCATGCCGATCGACACGTCGCCGCCCTCTTCCTTGCGGCCGGGCTTGTAACCCGCCATCTTGATGGCCTCGATGATCGACTCGATAGCGTCCTCGGTGCCGTTCAGCGCGGGAGCGAAGCCGCCCTCGTCGCCGACAGCCGTCGAGAGGTTGCGGTTGTGAAGCACTTTCTTCAGGTTGTGGAACACCTCGGCGCCCATGCGGATAGCCTCCTTGAAGGTGGGAGCGCCCACGGGACGGATCATGAACTCTTGGAACGCGATCGGAGCGTCCGAGTGCGAACCGCCGTTGATGATGTTCATCATCGGAACGGGCAGCGTCTTGGCGTTTGCACCGCCGATATAGCGATAGAGCGGCATGCCGAAATAGTCGGCGGCAGCGCGGGCCACGGCCAGCGACACGCCGAGGATGGCGTTTGCACCCAGCTTCGACTTGGTCTTCGTGCCGTCGAGGGCGATCATGGCCTTGTCGATGCCGACCTGATCGGCCACGTTCATGCCGATAACGGCGGGAGCGATCACCTCGTTTACGTTCTTGACGGCGTTCTGAACGCCCTTGCCCAGATAACGGCTCTTGTCGCCGTCACGAAGTTCGAGCGCCTCGTTCTCGCCCGTCGATGCGCCGCTCGGAACGGCTGCGCGGCCGAATGCGCCGGATACGGTACGTACTTCGACCTCGATGGTCGGATTGCCTCGCGAGTCGAGGATCTCTCTTGCGTGAATCTCTACAATCTGCATAGTTGTAAATGTTTAATTTATGGTTTTAAATACTGATATGCCGTTTTCGACCGCAAAGGTATAAAATAATTGTGAATTGCGGTTTCATTATTGTTATTTTTTTCACGAAAGGCGGGTGCGGTATCGGGAATAAACCAGAATATATTATCTTTGCCGGCGAATGCACTCCTCTCACTTGTAAACAACTATCAGTTAATGCGAAAAGTTCTCTCGTTCTCCCTTTTCCTGATGCTGGGACTCATCGTCTCGCAATTGCTTCCGGGTACGCTCGGCGCAGGATACGCGGCATTCAAGAAGTGTTCCGACACGCTGCTTTACGTCTGCCTCGGATTCATCATGATCAACGTCGGCCGCGAATTCGAAATCGACAAAACCCGCTGGCGCTCCTACACTGCGGACTACTTCATCGCCATGGCCACGGCCGCGCTGCCGTGGATACTCATCGTCCTCTACTACGTCTTCGTACTGCTTCCGCCCGAACTCTGGACCAGCGGCGAGGCGTGGAAGGAGAACCTGCTGCTGAGCCGTTTCGCCGCGCCGACCTCGGCCGGCATCCTCTTCACGATGCTCGCGGCCCTCAGTCTCAAGAAAAGCTGGATTTACAAAAAGATACAGGTGCTGGCCATCTTCGACGATCTGGACACCATCCTGCTGATGATCCCCCTGCAAATCCTGATGATCGGCCTGCGGTGGCAGATGTTCGCCATCATCGCCGTCGTCACCCTTCTGCTGGCCGTCGGCTGGCGCTGGCAGGCGACGTGGAACGTACGTCAGGACTGGAAAACCATCTTGGGGCTGGCTGTCGTGGTCTGCGCCTTGACCCAGCTCGTCCACATCGTCACGGCCCGGCTTTACGGCCCGGAAAACAGCATCCACATCGAAGTCCTGCTCCCGGCGTTCGTCGTCGGCATGCTGATGAAACACAAGGAGATCGACACCGCCGCCGAACGGCGCATCACCACCGGCATCTCGTTCCTCTTCATGCTGCTCGTGGGGCTGAGCATGCCGCTCGTAACGGGAGCGCCGGGCGACACGGCCGCCGCGACGTCGGTCACCGGCTCGCAGCCCATGATGCCGTGGGGCACACTGGCCCTGCATGTGCTGGCCGTGTCGCTGCTTTCGAACCTCGGCAAACTGGTGCCGCTCTTCTTCTACCGCGACCGCAAGATCAGCGAACGCCTCGCCCTCTCGATCGGCATGTTCACCCGCGGCGAGGTGGGCGCGGGCGTAATCTTCATCGCACTGGGCTACAGTCTGGGCGGCCCGGCGCTCATCATCTCGGTGCTGACGCTGGTGCTGAACCTGATCCTCACGGGCGGCTTCGTGGTGTGGGTCAAGAAACTGGCCCTGCGTACCTACGCGCCCGAAGCGCAGCAGTAACCCGGCTAAACAACCCCATATTCACAATCAAACGACGGAAACCGTGATCGAAATTACAGACAAGGCCCTGCAAACGGCAGCCGCCAAAGGGATGGACGAATTCCTCCGGGTCTTTACGGACAAATACAAGGAGACGGTCGGCGGAGACCCGACGGCCGAAACGATGCCGCTGCTCAGCGGCGAACAGCACTCGCTGCTCGCCTACCGGATTTTCCGGGACGAGGTGACCGAAGGCGGTTTCTGCCAGCTTATCCAGAACGGCTACGGGGCCTATATCTTCGGCAATCCGTTTGCCAGAGTCATGCGCCTGTGGGGTGCGGAGAGTTTCTCGAAGCTGGTCTACCGCGCCAAGAAGATCTACGACGCCAACCGGGAGGATTTGGAACGGGAGCGCACCGACGAGGAGTTCATGGCGATGTACGAGCAGTACGAAGCCTTCGACGAGCTGGAGGAGGAGTACGGCGAAATGGAAGCCGAGGTCACGGAGACGCTCGCCCGCTACGTGGACGGGCATCTGGATCTGTTCGCCGCGGTCGTCGGATAACCGGCCCGGAATCCTGCGGAAACAGCCTCTCCGCATCGCCGTTCCCGGCATATACGAAGCGTCCGCGGAGGAATATCCGGAGACATTCCGCTAAAAAATCGGAAAAAAGGCGGTCGGCCGTAAGGGTCGGCCGCCTTTTTCGTGTCTTCGGGTAAAAACCGAATACCGTCATGGACAAACATTACCGGGACCTCCTGATCCGTGCGCTGAAGGGCACGCTGGACACCGCATCGCGCCGCGAATTCGACCGGTGGGTCTCGGATGCGGACAACCGCCGCATCTACGAAAACGCCCTCCGCATATGGGACGACGTACAGCGCCGCACCTCGGCCTACAATCCCGACCGCGACCGGCTCTGGGAGCAGTTGCAGTCCCGCATCGAAGTCTGCGGAACGCCGCAGCGGGCGGAACGGCCCGCGCCGAAACGCCGCTGGATGCCGATACTGCTTCGCACGGCGGCTGCCGTCGCCGCGGGCGTCGTCGTCACGCTCTTCGCGGTCCGTCCCGACCTCTCCCGCACACCGGTTCCGGCCAGACAGGAGTTCTGCGCCTTCGGCGGCAAGTCGCTGGCACATCTGACCGACGGTTCGACCGTATGGCTCCAGAGCGGCTCGACGCTCGCCTACGACAGCTCCTTCGGCGCCGAAAGCCGCGACGTAAAACTCCGCGGAGAGGGATTTTTCGACATCGCCAAAGATCCCGAACGCCCCTTCACGGTCGAAGTGGAAGGGCTGCGCATACGGGTTCACGGCACGAAATTCAACGTGAACACCTCGCACGAAGACCGGACCGTCGCCGTATCGCTCGTTGAGGGTTCGGTGGCCCTCGATTCCGGCAACGGGGAGACGCGCCGGCTGCACCCCGGAGAAATAGCCCGCTACGACCCCGCCACCCAAGAGCTGAATATCCGCAGGGGCAACGTCGAGCTGGAATCCTGCTGGGCCGCGGGCAAACTGGTCTTCGAGCGGCAGTCGCTGGGCGAAATCTGCCGCTACCTCTCACGCTGGTACGACATCCGGATCGACATCTCCCCGGCACTCGCCCACAATTACGCTTACACGTTCACCCTCACCGACGAACCGCTCGAAGCGATTCTGCGCATCATGAGCCGCATCAATCTGATCGTCTACACCTTCTCGGACAACCGCTCGGTGTCCATCTCCGAGATAGAATAAAACCGTAAACCTACCAAACACCAACCAAACCCCGAATGCCTATGACCGAACAGACCTGAACCGCACGCTATCCTTCCCGCGGCAGCCGCCGCAAACACACGCTAACTTAAAACTTCAACCATGAAACATTTTAGACTATTCGCAATTCTTTTGCTGCTCGTCTGCGGATGGACAACGGTTGCACACGGCCAGACGCAGGAGCCGGCGATCAACCTTGAGTTCACCGACATACCGCTCTCGGAAGCCATTTCGCGCATCGAGAAGAGCAGCAAATACACATTCTTCTACGACGCCAAGCAGACCGACCTGACCCGGCGCGTCAGCCTCCGCGCCAAACAGCTGCCGATCTCCGCCGCCCTGCGCCAGATGCTCGCCCCGACGGGTCTCAATTTCACGATCTCCGAACGCCAGATCGCCCTGATCCCCGCGGCGCGCAAGGCCCCGGCCGGATCGCGCACGATCACCGGCACGGTCAACGACTCCCACGAGCTTCCCTTGGCCGGCGTCGCCGTCACGCTGGAGGGCGACAATACGCGCGGCACCGTGTCCGAGAACAACGGCAGTTTCACCATCACCGTTCCCAACGCCGATGCGGTGCTCAGCTTCACCTACTTGGGCTACATCTCCAAGAAAGTCTCCGTCCCCGCCTCGCAGAACAACCTCAAGGTATTCCTCGCCGAGGACGCCGTGAAGATGGAGGACGTCGTAGTCGTAGGTTACGGCACCCAGAAGAAGGTCAACCTGACGGGAGCCATCGCCACGGTGGACGACACGCAGCTCGCAAGCCGCTCGGCGCCCTCCGTAGCCCACATGCTTCAGGGTGCGGTTCCGGGTCTGACGATCTCGACCACATCGGGCCGTCCGGGCAACTCGGCCGACCTGAACATCCGCGGCATCACCTCGATCAACGGCGGTTCGCCGCTCGTGCTGATCGACGGCGCCGAGGGCGACCTGATGAAGCTCAACCCCAACGACGTGGCCTCGATTTCGGTGATCAAGGATGCCTCGGCAGCCGCCATCTACGGCGCACGCGCGGCCTACGGCGTCGTGCTGGTGACCACCAAGGAGGGCGACGATTCGGGAAAAACCCGCGTGTCGTACAGCGGCCGCTGGGGCTGGAACGCCCCCACCACCTCGACCGACTACGAAACCCGCGGCTACTACTCGGTCTACGTCAACGACCTGTTCTGGCATGCCGACGCAGGCACCAACTACACCAACTACACCGAGCAGGACATGATGGAATTGTGGGCCCGCCGCAACGACAAGGTCGAAAACCCCGAACGTCCGTGGGTGAAGATCGACCAGCGCGACGGCCGCGACACATATGTCTATTACGCCAACTTCGACTGGTACCACTACCTGTTCAAGGACGAGCATCCCAGCACGAGCCACAGCGTCTCGCTGTCGGGCGGCAACTCGAAGGTCAAGTACATGCTTTCGGGCAACTACTACAGCGAAGAGGGACTCTTCCGTCAGGACCCCGACCGTCTACAGCGGATCAACTTCCGTTCGAAAATCTCGTTCGACATCAACAAGTGGCTCAAGATCAGCAACAACACCAGCTACTACAACTACCAGTACTACTACCCCGGCCCCAGCGGAGTCAATACCGCCTTCTCGCTGGGCACGGTACACGGACTGGCTTCGATGATGCCCTACAACCCCGACGGCACGAGCGTCTACTACACCTCGCTGTCGAAATACTCGATCATGGACGGCCTGCCCACGATCATGAACAAGGGCGGCCACTACAACAAGGACAAGACCGACAACATGTCGACCACCACGGAGCTGACGTGGACCCCGGTCAAAGGGCTGGAGATCAAGGGTAACTTCACCTACATGTTCAACACCCAGCACAACCTCAACCGTCAGGTCAACACCGAATACTCGCAGTATCCGGGCGAAGTGCAAACCCTCTCGACGGGCAGCCGCTTCCAAGACAAGCTCTACGAAAAGACCATGATGCACAACTACTATCAGGCCAACGTCTACGCCACCTACGCACACACGTGGAACGAGAAGCACAACTTCAAGGCGATGGCCGGATTCAACTGGGAGACCAAGTATCTCAAGGACGTGTCGGCCACGGGCTACAACCTGCTCTCCGAAACGCTGATGGACCTCAATCTGGTGGGACAGGGCGCCGACGGCAACGAACGCATGGAGGTCGGCGGCGGCCAGAACGAATACGCCCTGATGGGTTTCTTCGGCCGTCTGAACTACGACTACAAAGGCAAATACCTCGTTGAAGTCAGCGGCCGCTACGACGGCACGTCGCGCTTCAAGCGCGGCCACCGCTGGGGTTTCTTTCCCTCGTTCTCGCTCGGATGGCGCATCTCGGAGGAGCCTTTCTTCGAGGGTATCCGCGACAACTTCAACAACCTCAAGATCCGGTATTCGTACGGCCAGCTGGGCAACCAGAACGTAGGCTACTACGACTACATCCGCAAAATCTCGATCGGCAACCAGAGCTATCTGTTCGGCGGCGACAAACCCACGACGGCCACCATTTCGGCCCCCGTGGCCTCAAACCTCTCGTGGGAAACCTCGATCCACAACAATCTGGGCGTAGACATGAGCTTCCTGAACAACCGGCTGGCCTTCAGCGCCGACTTCTACATCCGCGACACGAAGGACATGCTGACCGCAGGCGTAGCGCTGCCGGGCGTCTACGGCGCCGATCCCCCCAAGATGAACAGCGCCGACCTGCGCACCAAGGGTTACGAGCTTTCGCTCAGCTGGCGCGACGAGTTCCAGCTCCTGCGCCGGCCGTTCACCTACAGCGTGACGGTCACCTTCAACGACTACGTGACCGACATCACCAAATACGACAACCCCGACCGCACCTTCGCCAAGTCCTACTACGAGGGCATGCGCTGGGGTGAAATCTGGGGCTACCGCACCGGCGGACTGTTCGCTTCGGACGCCGAGGCCGCCGGCTACGCCGTAGACCAGACCGCCGTCAACAACCGGATCAACGCCGCGGCCGGTTCGGAACGCGGCCTGCACGCCGGCGACCTGAAGTTCCTCGATCTGGACGGCGACAACATCATCTCCATCGGCAAGAACACCGTAGACGATCCGGGCGACCGGGAGATCATCGGCAACAGCCAGCCCCGTTTCCACTACGGCACGACGCTGAGCATGTCGTGGGCCGGCATCGACTTTTCGATCTTCTTTCAGGGCGTCGGACGCCGCCAGTGGTACCCCAAGGCCAATACCATCGCTTTCTGGGGTCCCTACGCCCGTCCCTATGCGAGCTGGATTCCCAAGGACTTCCACAAGATGTACTGGAGCGAAGAGAATCCCGACGCCTATTTCCCCCGTCCGCGCGGCTACGTCGCCCTTTCGGGCACCAACCGCGAGCTGACGGCCGTCAACGACCGCTATCTGCAGGACATCCGCTACTGCCGCCTGAAGAACCTCACGATAGGCTACACGCTGCCCAAGAAATGGACCCGCAAGGTGCTGATCGACAACCTGCGCATCTACTTCACGGGTGAGAACCTCGCCACATGGTCGCCCATCCGCTCGGACTATATCGACCCCGAAATGGCCGCCATGAACGACGAGATGCGCACCTACCCGTGGCAGAAAACCTACATGTTCGGCGTAGATGTCACATTCTAATCAAACAAGCAGAACCATGAAAAAACTATTATTCATACTGACCGCAGGCTGCACCATGGCACTCGTCTCCTGCGAAGAGTGGCTCGACAAATACCCGCTGGCCCAAATGTCGCCCGAAACCTTCTTCTCGAACGAAAACGAGCTGCAGGCTTTCAGCAACAAATTCTACACGGCGTTCCCGTCCGACGGGCTCTACAACGAGTACTGGGACAACATCATCCACAACGACCTGCCGCAGGAGATGCGCGGCGGCCGTACGATCCCCGCGTCGGGCGGCGGCTGGACATGGACCAACCTGCGCGACATCAACACGCTGCTCGAATATTCGGGCAACTGCAAGGACACCGACGTCCGTAACCGCTACGACGCGCTGGCCCGCTTCTTCCGCGTCTATTTCTACTTCGAAAAGATCAAGCGGTTCGGCGACGTGCCGTGGTACTCGAAACCGATCGGCTCGGCCGATCCCGAACTCAAGCGTCCGCGCGATTCGCGCGAGTACGTCATGCAGCGCATGATCGAGGACATCGATTTCGCCATCCTCTACCTGCCCACCAAGCACGACCTTTACCGCATCACGAAATGGACGGCACTGGCCCTGAAATCGCGTTTCTGCCTCTTCGAAGGCACGTTCCGCAAATACCACGGCATCGACACCGAGGAGAACGACTGGAAATACTACCTCGATCTGGCGGCGAAGGCGTCCGAAGAGTTCATCACCAACAGCGGCTACGGACTCTACACCACGGGCGGCACGCAGACCGCCTACCGCGACCTGTTCGTGTCGGAAGACGCGCAGCAGCTTGAGGTCGTCCTCGCCCGCGATTACAACAAGGGGCTAAGCGTGTTCCACAACAGCACCTTCTACTCGCTCAACACCTCCTACGGCCGTCCGGGCCTGACGCGCAAGATCGTCGCCAGCTATCTGATGGCCGACGGCACGCGCTTCACGGACAAGGCGGGCTGGCAAACGATGGAGTTCCGCAACGAGTGCCAGAACCGCGATCCGCGTCTGGCGCAGTCGATCCGCACGCCGGGTTACACGCGCATCAACTCCACCAAGATCGAAGTGCCGAGCCTTTCGACCTGCATGACGGGCTACCAGCCCATCAAGTTCGTCGCTCCCGCCGACTTCGGTTCCGACGGTTACAACCTCTCCTACACCGACCTGCCGATCATCCGCACGGCCGAAATCTACCTCAACTACGCCGAAGCCAAGGCCGAGCTGGGCACGCTGACGCAGGACGACATCGACCTGACGATCAAGAAGCTGCGCGACCGCGTGGGCATGCCCAATCTGGACATGGCCCAAGCCAACGCCAACCCCGACCCGTACCTTTCGGCCCCTGAGACAGGCTATCCCAACGTGACGGGTCCGAACAAAGGCGTACTGCTCGAAATCCGCCGCGAACGCACCATCGAGCTGCTTCAGGAGGGGCACCGTTACTACGACCTCATCCGCTGGAAAGAGGGCAAGGCCTTCACGCAGCCGCTGCTGGGCATCTACATCCCCTCCAAGGGCGAATACGACCTCGACGGCGACGGCACGCCCGACATCTACCTCAAGACCAAGGGAGAGTCGCCCTCGACCAAAGCTCCGCTCATCATGGAGATCGATCAGGACATCTTCCTCTCGGAAGGCGACCACGGCTACATCTCACCCCACAAGAAGAATCCGGGCGAGTGGAACGAGGAACGGGACTACTACTACCCGATTCCGACCGACGACCGCTCGCTGACCGGCGGCGCCCTGACGCAGAACCCCGGCTGGAACGACGGCCTCGACTTTTAATTCCCAATACTAACTTCAAAAACGAACGAAACGATGAACATGCTCAAAAAATACCTTACCATGATGTTGCTGCTCGGCCTCGCCTGCCCGGCAACGGCCTGCAACAGCAGCTCCTCCTCCGAAGACGAAGTTCCGCCCCATCTGAAACCCGAAACCCCGGAGGAACCGGGCCGGGACTACTACCCCAAGGCCGACGGCGCGACGCGTCTGGTGACCTACAACGTCGGCGTCTTCACCAAGTACGTCAGCGACGGCAGCTACCAGATGATCGCCGACATGATGACCGAGGGCAAGGCCGATCTGGTGGGCATCAGCGAGCTGGACAGCTGCACGGTCCGCACCGGCCGGGTCTTCCAGCTCAAGAAGTTCGCCGAGTTGATGGGCAAGGAGTGGAGTTACGAATATTCGCGTGCGATGGCCTATCAGGGCGGCGCCTACGGCGACGGAATCGCCAGCCGTGAGAAACCCGTCCGGACCTTTGCCGCTCCGCTGCCGAAGGGCGACGGCGCCGAACCCCGCGTGATGGTCGTCATGGAGTTCGCAAAATACGTCTTCGCCACCACCCACCTCGACCATGTATCCACGCTGGCTCAGGCGGGACAGGTGGACGAGATCAACAAGGTCATCGAACGCGAATTCGGCAGCTCGAAGAAGCCCGTCTTCCTCGGCGGCGACTTCAACGCCCGTCCCGATTCGCCCACCATCTCCAAACTGAAGACGGGCTGGACGGTCCTGACGCCCCACGGCGCGAGCGACTTCACCCACTCCTCGCAGGCGCCGAACAAATGTATCGACTATATCCTGCTTTGGAACGGCAACGGCGCGAAGTGCGACGTGGTCGGCACCAAGATCATGCTCGACTTCAACAAAGGCGACATCAAGAGGGCCTCGGACCACATTCCCGTGCTGGTCGATGTCAAATTCTAACGCAGAGACGAACCCTTAAACGAAAACGATTATGAAACGATATGCAAACATGCGTCTTCTGGCCGCCGTCGCACTGCTCCTTGCCACGGCAGGCTGCAAGGACGATGAAAACCCGGCGGCCCTCGGAGAGCCGGCCCTGCTGAGCATTCAGAACGCCGCGGCCGACGCCGAGGTGATTACGGTGGAAAGCCCCAAGAAGCAGACCCTCAGCATCCGTGCGGAGGCCGAACAGATCAGCGGCAGCTACATAACCGTCGTGTTCAAGACCGACCCCGAACTGGTCGAGACCTATAACGCGGCGCACGGCACCTCGTACAAGCTCTGCCCCTCGGAGGCCTACGCATTCTCGACCACCGAAGTCATGCTGCCCCGCTACAACACGGTCTCCTCGACAATGAAAGTCGAGCTGTTCAGCGAGCGCATGCCCGACGAGGAGCCGTACCTGCTCCCGATCGCCATCGATTCGATCAAGGGCGACCCGCGGGCGACGGTCTCGCCGACGGGCGGCGTCCGCTACATCCTCTTCAACAAGTTCGTCAAGCCGGGACCGCCCGCACCCGTGCTGCTCGACCGCAGCGGCTGGAAGGTGCTCGCTGCCCCCAAGGCCAAACCCAACTACGAAGTGGAGAAGATGTTCGACGAAGACATCAACACCTTCGGCTACTGCAACGCCGACGAGGAGCAGGCCAATCCGCCTTACGACTTCGTCATCGATCTGGGCAAAGAGGTGACCGTACGCGGCTTCCAGTTCAATCAGCGCTACATGACTACCGGCAAACCGGAAGCCGGCGCGCGCTACGGCATCGCCCACTTGGAGGTCTGGACCGCGAAGGAGATCACCGGCGACGGCCTCGGCGCAGCGAACGACGCCAACTGGACCTACACCCAGACATACCGCGACTACAGGACCGATCCCGACTCGCCGCTGGATCCGATGGGTGTGGTCATCAGTCCGATGCTCGACGACTACCAGCATGCGCGTTACGTCCGGCTGCGCATTCACGCCAGCTATACGAACAAGACCTATAACCCGACCTTCCGGGGATGGTGCATCGCAGAGCTGAATGTCTGGGGCAACAACGAACTGCTCGAATAATACGTCCAAACCTGCAAAGGGACCTGCTGAAACACTTCAGCAGGCCCCTTTTTTTAACGCAGTCCCGATTTCGGACGTCCCGCATGCCGCAGGATAACAGGAACGAAAGGATGCCGAAACGAAAAATTCATACGTTCCGCGTCCGTTTTGTCCCCGAAAATGCCTATCTTTATTAGTCTGAATTTCCTTTAGCGATACGATGAGGTCGGAAAACGAACACGACATGGTTTTGTGGAAACGCATCAGCCGAGGGGGGGGGAAACCGCCGCCTTCCGGGAGTTGTTCGACCGTTATTACGCCCCGCTATGCAGGTTCGCGGCCTACTGGCTCCATGACCGCACCTCTGCCGAAGAGATCGTATTGGACACCTTTACGCACATCTGGCAGCATGCCGCAGAACTCCACATCCTGACTTCCGTCCGGGCCTATCTGTTCCGCGCCGTGCGCAACCGCGCGCTCAACCGGCTTCGTGACGAACGGCCCGCCGGCATTTCCATCGAGGGGCCGGAGCCGCTCTTCACCAACCCGGAGGCATTGCAGCTCGAAGCCGACGAAATGATGATGCTGGTCGCCGAAGCCGTCTCGCAGCTGCCCGACCGCTGCCGCGAAGTATTCCGCAAAAGCCGCGAAGAGGGGCTTTCCAACGCCGCGATCGCCGACCAGATGCAGATTTCGGTCAAGACCGTCGAAGCGCAGATCACCAAAGCCCTGCGACGCATCCGCGAAACGCTGCTCCGCACGTGATCTTCACCCCGGACTTTCCGGACACCCCGCCCAATGACCGCCGAAGACCGGCCGGCAGCCGCATCCGGCCCGCGCATGCTCTCTCGGCCCTGCTCCCCCGTCAGCGCATCAGCACCGACGAATCGCCGTAACTCAGGAAACGGAACCCGTGTCCGAGGGCATATTCGTAAATCCGCTTCCAGTCCCCGCCGACGAAAGCCGATACCAGCAGCAGCAGCGTCGATTTGGGCTGGTGGAAATTGGTGACGATATTGCGCACGATGCGGAACTCGTACCCCAGCGGCGTAATCATGATCTGCGTCGCCGCCTTGATGCGTTCCAGCCCCTTTTCATCCATGTATTTCAGCAGGGTCTCCAGCGCCTCGCGCCCGGAAAACTCCGCCGGCACGTCGTACAGCTCCCACTGGCCGACGACCCGATCCGCATCGGGCGTTCCGGCAGTACATATGCGCCACGCCAGCGCCGTGAGCGATTCGAGCGTCCGCACCGAGGTCGTGCCGACGGCCGTGATCCGCCCCCACTTTTCCAGCAGGCGGGCCACCGCCGCACGCCGCACTTCGAAATGCTCGGTGTGCATCGGATGCCGCGCGGCATCGTCGTCCTTCACGGGCAGAAAGGTCCCGGCCCCGACATGCAGCGTCACCTCCTCGAACCCGAAGCCGCGCGCCTTCATCCCTTCGATCAGTTCGGGCGTGAAGTGCAGCCCCGCCGTCGGCGCGGCCACCGATCCTTCGAATTTGGAATAGACGGTCTGGTAGCGCGTATAGTCGATCTCCTCGCTTTCGCGG
>OCHK01002342.1_pt1 | contig 12798 bp, 8 predicted proteins | sample 1538551 | NCBI WGS metagenome assembly OCHK01 (sample SAMN04571707, study PRJEB22368) | human gut metagenome | biome: human gut; material: stool | host: Homo sapiens | place: Luxembourg | collected 2012-08-31
CGAACCTGCGGCCGCGGCCGATTCGGCTGCCAATGCCGAGCTGAAGGCACAGCTGAAAGCCGAACTCCTGTCGGAGATCCGGGCCGAGCTCTCTTCCGAAGTGAAGACCGCCGTCAGCAAAGAGGCCGACAAACCCTCACGGCTGACCGTGGGCGGGTACGGCGAGGCCGTCATGACGCGCAATTTCTTCAGCGACAACTACCTGCGTTATATCAGCCCTGACAAGTACAAGAATGACAAAAGCCACGGCCGCTTCGACCTCCCGCATGTGGTCATCTACCTGGGCTACGATTTCGGGCGCGGCTGGTCGATGGGCACCGAGATCGAATTCGAGCACGGCGGCACGGAGAGCGCCTTCGAAACCGAATTCGAGGAGGGCGGCGAGTATGAGTCGGAGATCGAACGCGGCGGCGAGGTCGCCCTCGAACAGTTCTGGCTCCAGAAAAGCTTCAGCCCGGCCTTCAACCTGCGCCTGGGGCATATGATCGTGCCTGTCGGCGGAACCAACCAGCACCACATGCCCACCGAGTTCTTCGGGGTCTACCGTCCCGAGGGCGAGAATACGATCCTGCCCTGCACATGGCACGAAACGGGCATCAGCCTCTGGGGACGTGCCGGTGACTGGCGTTACGAGGTGATGTTCCTGCCGGGACTGGATTCCGACCGGTTCGGCGACAACGGTTGGGTCAGCGGCGGTGCCGGAAGCCCCTACGAATTCAAGATCGCCAATGCCTATGCCGGGGCGTTCCGCATCGACAACTACTCCGTCCCGGGCTTGCGCCTGAGCCTGAGCGGTTATGCTGGCAACAGTTTCAGCAATACCCTGAGTGCCAACCGTACCGGTGCGGACAGATACAAGGACGTGAAGGGTACGGTGATGATCGGCGCCTTCGATTTCCTCTACGATGCCCATAACTGGATCGTTCGCGGTAACTTCGACTACGGGCACCTGACCAATTCGGACAAGATTTCCCAGTTCAACCGCGATATGCCCAACGCATCGCCCTCGCCCAAGCAATATGTGGGTTCGGACGCCATCGCCACGGGGGTGGAAGCCGGTTACGACATCTTCTCGCAGATACGCAAGCTCAAGGAGAGGGGACACCGCTTCTACGTCTTCGGCCGTTATGAGTTCTACGATTCGATGTTCGATACCGCCAAGTCGGTGATCCGCCAGGACTGGTGCGGCCGCCAGCGGGTAGCCGTCGGGTTCAATTATTATCCGATCAAGAACATTGTCATCAAGGCCGAGTACGGCATCGGCCTGCTCCGGTCGTACGACTATACCGACTCCGCCACCGGGGAGACCCGCACGGGGCGTTTCAACAACGAGCCCTCCCTTTCGCTGGGGATCGCCTATTCCGGCTTTTTCAGACGTTAACCAAATCATAATGAGAATATGAAAAATCTGTTCAAAAATTCCGTTTATGCAGCCGCGGCACTCGTCCTGGCGCTCGGGGCCGCATCGTGCAGCGACAGCGACGGCGATTACACGTTTGCCGACGAGCGTGAAGAGGCGCTCAAGGATGCTGCCGTAGATTTCGTCGACAATAACGTGATTCCGACCTATAAGGCCCTGGCCGACGGGAGCATCGCCTTGCAGGAGGATTGCGAGGCCATGCTGGAGGCTTTCGACGCGGAAACCCTTACGACCCCGCTGGTGCAGGCCGCCTGCAACGACTGGATCACCACGCGCAAGCACTGGGAGCTCAGCGAGGCCTACCTTTACGGCGCTGCGGCCGATTACGACATCGACCCGCATATCGACTCCTGGCCGCTGGACGGCACGGCGCTTCAGAACCTGCTGAACAACAACAGTATGATGGCCGAGATCGAGAGGAATCCCGATTATGTCAGCGCCAATCTGGGTTACGGCCTGCTCGGGTTCCATGCGTTGGAATACATGCTCTTCGAGAATGCGGGCCCCCGCGCCCTCGGCAAATACACCCGTCCCCAGTTGGTATACCTGGTCGGTGTGGCCAACGATCTGTGCAACATGTGCGTACGCCTCGAAGCTTCGTGGGCGGGGCTGGACAATGTCACCGAAGAGAAGCAGACGATCCTGGGCGATGCCGAACTGGAGCCGACCTTCGACTACGGCGCTTCGATGCGCAATTCGGGGAAGGGCGGCAGCAAGTACCGCAACTATAAGGATGCCGCCGAGGAGATCATCCAGGGCTGCATCGACATCGCCACGGAGGTCGGCTCGCAGAAGATCGGCCGTCCGGCCAACGGAACCAGCTCCGAGGATATCAATTACATCGAGTCGCCTTACAGCCAGAATTCGAAGACCGATTTCATCGACAACATCATCAGCATCCGGAACACCTACCAGGGCATGACCTCCGGCGACGCTTCGGTGAGCGACTGGATCGAGGTGGTAGACCCCGTCCTCGATACGGAGGTTCGCAATGCGATTTCCACGGCGATCGAAAAGATCCAGGCCTGCCCGGCCCCGTTCGTCGACAACCGTACGGCACAGGCATGGAAGGATGCCGCCACCTATTGCAATAACGACCTTGTGAACGCGCTTACGAAGGCGCTGACGGCACTGTCGGTCGAAAAATAACCATTTTCAGCAATGAAAAAGCACTTGATTTACAGCCTGTGCATGTCGGCAGCCCTGATGGCTGCCGCGTGCGCTGATGACAAGGGGACGGATCCCGCCCCCGATCCGAATCCCGACCCCGTTCCCGAGGAGTATTACGCCGGCGGCAAGCTCGGCACGGCTTTCAACACCACGTCGGTGGCCTACGAGCAGCCTACGCCGGTCGTCGATGACGACGCCGCGATGACGCAGCGTTTCCTGAACGGCGAGGCGCTGTTCGAAAAACCCTTCACGGCCAACTCGTCGGGTGTGCGCTACGGCCTCGGGCCGCTCTATATCCGCACCTCGTGCCTGCACTGCCACCCGGGCTACGGCCACGGCAAGCGTATCGAAGGCGCGTTCAACACCAACCAGATCGGCAACGGCTATCTGCTGGTCATCACCGACGAGGACGACAATTACCTGACATCGCTCACCGGTATGCCGCAAACGCGGGCCGTGGCGCCGTTCAAAGCCCCGATCGACGAATCGAAGATCATGATCGGCTGGCAGGAGTATACCGACGAGTGGGGCAATAAGTTTCCCGACGGCGAGTCTTACAGCCTGATCTATCCCGAAGTGACGATCCCCGAGGACGCCTATTACGTGCCGCTGATCGGCGCCAAGGGCGAGGTGCCCTATGCCAAGGTGCGCGTGCGCCTCGAATCGACCATCGGCATCTACGGTACGGGCTTGCTGGATGCCATTTCGGACAGCGACCTGAAAGCCGAGTACGTTCGCCAGGAGCAGAACGGCGTGCCGCTCAATCCCGCGATCTTCAGGAACGGCGAGTGGGTCAAGACCTATGGGACGACCACCCATCCGCTGCGCTATACCTATGCCCTGAGTCGCGGCCCGTTGCAGGATGCGGCGGGTGCCAATGCCATCTGGAACATCACCAACGTGACCCGCTCTGACCGCCGTTACCACTACATGACCGCTGCTTATGCCGAAGTAGCGTCGAAGGACGCCGATGTGCAGCGGGATTTCTACACGCTTTTCCCGGCGTGGAACAAGACGGGCGACGTTGCGCAGGATATTTACAACTATCTGATGAACAAGGAACTGCCTGTCGAGATGAGCGATGAGGACTATGTCGACTTCATGGTCTGGCACCGCGGTCTGGCCGTACCGGCGGCGCGTAACCTCGACGATGCGGACGTTAAACGCGGCAAGACGCTCTTCACCGAGATCGGCTGTGCCACCTGCCACCGTCCGACCTGGACGACGGGCGACGATGTCTTTACCGACCCCAACGGTTTCTTTGCCGACGGCGACAGCCGCCTGCCGCGTTATCCTAACCAGAAGATCTGGCCCTACTCCGACATGGTGCAGCACCGGCTCTTCATGGTGAACGACATCCGCACGGGCTGGTGCCGTACGACGCCGCTCTGGGGCCGTGGCCTGAGCGAGAAGTGCACGGGCGCCAGCGACCGCCTGCACGATTGCCGTGCGCGGACGGTCATCGAGGCTATCATGTGGCATGGCGCGGCGCAGAGCGACGCCCGCTGGTCGGTCGAGAAGTTCCGCACGCTGAGCAAGGACGACCGCGACGCGGTGGTCGAATTCATCGAATCCATCTAACCCTTCCCGGATATGTGCGAAGCGCCGGTGCCCCGTGCATCGGCCTTTGCCGTGTCCGGACGATGCATTCACACACGAACGAACGGATGAAACTGTTGAAACTGTTGAAACGCCTTGCCTTCGGGCTGCTCGGAGCCGTGATGGCGGTGCTCGTTACGGCCACGGTACTTGAAAAGATATACGGTACGGATTTCGCCGCTGCGCATATCTACGGCGCGGGCTGGTTCGCCGCGCTTTGGGGTGCCCTCACCCTCGCGGCGCTGGCCTGCCTGTTCCGCCGGAAATTGTGGCGGAGGCCCGCCGTCCTGTTGCTGCACCTCTCTTTCGCGGTCATCCTCGCGGGGGCTTCCGTGACATGGCTCTTCGGCCGGCAGGGGACGTTGCACCTGCGCACGGGCGATCCCGGGGCGACCGCATTCGCCGGCCGTGACGGTTCGGAGCAAATACTGCCCTTCCGGGCCCGGCTGGACGATTTCCGCATCGAGTATTATGCCGGCACCCGTGCGCCGATGGATTTCGTCAGCCTTCTCACCCTGACGGCCGACGACGGGTCGCTGCACGGTGAAGTCGGCATGAACCGCATCCTGGTTTTCCGGAATTATCGGTTCTACCAGTCCGCCTATGACGAGGACGGACGGGGTACGACCCTTTCCGTTTCGTATGATCCGTGGGGCATCGGCATCACCTATGCCGGGTACGGGCTGCTGCTCGTTTCCATGCTGGCGTTCCTGTGCGACAGGCGCGGGGGTTTCAGGCGGTTGCTGCGCAGCCCTGCGCTCCGCAAGGCGGCGCTGTGTCTTGTCCTCTGTACGGCGGCCGTACAGGGTGCCCGGGCGGCTGACACCTTGCCGCAGACGCTTCCGCGCGAGGTCGCCGCGGAATTGGGCGACCTGTATGTCTACTACAACGACCGTATCTGTCCGTTGCAGACCCTGGCTAAGGATTTTACGGTGAAACTCTGCGGGAAGAGCCGCTACCGGGGACTTACGCCCGAGCAGGTGCTTTCCGGCTGGCTGTTCTATTACGACGACTGGAAACGCGAACCGATGATCCGCATCAGGAGTGCCGGGGCACGCCGCCTGCTGGAGGTCGGCGGGCGTTATGCGCGGCTGTCGGATTTCCGCAACCGGGTCAACGAATACCGGCTCGAAGGGGCTGCCGGGCGTCCGGCGGGCGAGGCCGATGAGAAATTCAACATCATCGGGATGGTCTGCACGGGCAGTATGCTGCGGATTTTTCCCTATACCGACCCTTCGGACAGCCTGCTGCGCTGGGCGTCGCAGGTCGACGGCCTGCCGCGGGAGCTGCCTCACGGGCAGGCGCTCTTTATCGGCCGGGCGATGAACTACGTCAGCGAACTGGTCGTAAAACGGGATTGGGCGGGGGTCGCAGGGGTTGCGCAAGATCCGCAGCTACCAGCAGAAGGAGGGCGGGGCGCATATGCCTTCCGGGCTGCGTTTCCGTGCCGAAAAACTTTATAACCGGCTCGATTGGTCGCTGCCGCTCGCCGCGGCATTCATCCTGACCGGGATCGGAGGATTCCTCGATGCCTGCCGCCGGATGGTGCGCGGGCGGGCTTTCGGGGCGAAAACCCGGGGCTGGCTCCTTGCGGGCGTTGCCGCCGGAGGACTGTATCTTACGCTGATGCTGGCGCTGCGGGGCTATGTCAGCGGCCACTGGCCTGTTTCGAACGGCTATGAAACGATGCGCTTCATGGCATGGTGTACGCTGCTGCTCACGCTGCTCTTCGCCCGCCGCTTCCTGTTCCTGCTGCCTTTCGGTTACCTGATCGCCGGGCTGTCGCTGATAGTTTCGATGATGGGGGAGTCGAACCCTCAGATCACGCAGCTGATGCCGGTTCTCGACTCGCCGCTGCTCTGCATCCATGTGATGCTGGTCATGGTGGCCTATGCGTTGCTGGCGTTCGTTATGTTCGGCGGCGTGGCAGGGGTCGTCCTGCACCGCCCGCGGGGCGGCCGCGCAGCTGCAGGCCGTCAGCCGGCTGATGCTCTATCCGGCCGTCTTCTGCCTCGCCGCCGGTATCTTCGTCGGCGCCGTCTGGGCCAATGTGTCGTGGGGACGCTATTGGGGCTGGGATCCCAAGGAGGTGTGGGCGCTCGTTACGCTGCTGGTTTATGCGCTGCCCCTGCATGCCGGATCCCTGCCGTGGTTCCGCCGGCCGTTGTTCTTCCATTGGTTCTGCATCGCGGCGTTCCTCTCGGTGCTGGTCACCTATTTCGGGGTCAATTTCCTGTTGGGCGGCATGCACAGCTATGCCGGATAGGGGAGCGGCGATCCGGGGCGGGATGCCCATTCCGTGCGTCCCGGTCGTCCCTATCGTATGGCGGGGCCGTCATTGCGCAGCCGAGCGGTAAACCGTTCCGGCAGCCGGGGCATGGCGCCGTGCTGCGAGCAGACGTGGGCCGCGACATCCACGGCCAGCCTGTGTGCTTCCCCGATGCCGAGCCCCGAGAGCAGGGCGGCCAGGAACGATGCCGTGAACGAGTCCCCTGCACCGACCGTGTCGGCTACTTCGACGCGCGGCGTGGGGATATATGACCGGGTGTCGGGGGCGAATACCGAACTCCCGGCGGCGCCGCAGGTGAGGATCACGATCCGCAACCCGTACCTGTCGAGCAGCGTGCGGCACTGCTCCCCGGGCTGCATCCCCTCCAAGCCGAACATGCTGCCGACCACGGCCAGTTCTTCGTCGTTTATCTTCAAGATGTTGCACTTCCGCAGCGACTCTTCGACCACCTGCTGCGTGTAGAAGTGCTGCCGCAGGTTGATGTCGAAGACCTTGTATTGTCCCTCGCCGTCGGGCATCGTTTCCAGGAAACGCCCGATCGTGCGGTGCGATACGGGGCTGCGCTGTGCCAGCGACCCGAAGCAGGCTGCACGGGTGTGCCGGGCGAGCTCCTCGATCTGCGGGGTGAACGGTATGTTGTCCCAGGCTACGCCCTGCCGGATCTCGTAGCTGGGGATGCCCGCCCCGTCGAGCGTGACTTCGACCGTCCCGGTCGGGAACGGCACCGTTTCCAGCATATGTCCCACCCCTTTTTCGCGGAGCTGGTTGCGGAGTTCGCGTCCCGCCTCGTCGTCGCCGACGGCGCTGACCGCGCAGCTGCGCAGCCCGAACTGCGACATGTGGTAGGCGAAGTTCGCGGGAGCGCCGCCGATCTTCCGCCCTTCGGGCAGTATGTCCCAGAGTGCTTCGCCGATCCCGACGACCCACTCTGTCTTTCGGTTTGCTTCGGTATTCATTGTCGTTTGCGTTTGCTGCGAAGTTAACGGTTTTGCTCGATATTTTTCCGCTTGCGCGGTGTTTTTCAACATGGCGTGAGGCATTTGGCCGTAATTTTCGCGGCATTCGGTTTGTCCTGCCGGGACGGTTTCCGACGACAGGGCGGACGAATTATGCCCGGAAAGTTTGTATTGAACGGCTTTTGTCTTATTTTTGTCTGACACAAAACCCGAAACCATGATGCTGCGAACCCTTCCCGCCCGATCCGGCTTCCTGTGGGTGCTTCTGGCGTGCATTTCCCTCGCAGGATGTACGCGGCACCCAAAATACTCGCTTCAGACCGAAGCGGCGCTGGAACGGCTGGATGCGGAACTTTCCCGCAAGGATCGTTACCAGCAGTGGCGGCAGGCGCAGAACGACAGCCTGCGCCGGGAGGTGGCGCGTGCCCGCAACGCCGGCGACCGGGCGTGGCGCCTGTTCGCCGTGTCGCAGAATTACGTGACCTACCAGCTGGATTCGGCGGCTTATTACGTCGACCGCCTTTACCGGCTGGCCGCCTCTGCCGGGTCGGAGGATATCCGCCGCATCGCCCTGCTTGCCGACATCGACGTCTGGCTGGGCCGCGGGCAGCTGGGGCTTGCCGAAGAACTTTTCCGCAGGATAGATACGGCCGGCATGTCCTCTGCGGAGTATGCCGCATGGCATTCGCGCTACTCCTCGATCGCCGCCCGGCGTGCGGCCGAAGCCGAGGACGGAGCCGTGCGGTCGGCATGGCGCGATACGGTGGTGCGAGTCAGGCACATATCCGTGCCCGGGCAGTCGGAGTGGACGCAGGCGCGGATCGCCGCTGCCGCTCTGCGCGACAGCGGCCGCTTCGCTGAGGCCGTACAGTTACTCGAGCCCTATACGGCCCGGAATCCCGACTACCAGGAGCTGGCGCTTCTCTATTACGGCCTCGCAGGCATCGCGCGGGCGTGGGGCGACGACGACCTGCGGCTTTATTACCTGGCCGAATCGTCCGTCGCCGACCTGCGTGCCGGCACCCGTTCCTATGCCTCGCTGTACGACCTTGCGCTGCTGCTGTTCGACCGCAAGGATTACGACCGTGCGGCAGCCTATATGGGCAGCGCGTCCGATGACGCCATGCACTGCCGGTCGATGGTGCGCATACCGGTCTCCTCTTCCGCGGCCGTCAAGATCAGCGAGGCCATCTCCTCGAACATCGCCCAAAGGCAGGCCATGATGACCACGACGATCTGGTTGGCCGGTGTCTTCCTGGTCGTCCTCATCGGTATCCTCTGGTACGTGCTGTGGCAGCACCGCCGCCTGCGCGGCAACCACCGGCAGCTGATTGACATGAGCGCCCAGTTACAGGCGAAGAACGACGAGATGCAGGCCAAGAACGACCATATCCGCGAGATCAACGGCGCGCTGGTCGACTCCAACCGGATCAAAGACCGTTACGTCTGCCACTATATCGACCTTTCCGTCCATTACATCAAGCAGATTGACACTTTCCGCCGCGAGGTCTGCCGCGTCGCCCGCAACAAGGGCGTCGACGAACTGGTGCGCTGGCTGAACACCTCGCAGGCCGTCAGCGGCGAATATGCGAAGTTCTACCAGTCGTTCGATTCCTCGTTCCTCGACATCTTCCCGCAATTCATCGAACAGGTCAATGCCCTCCTGCAGCCCGAGTCGCATTTTGCGCCCCGCGCCGACGCATCGCTGACCACCGAGCTGCGGATTCTGGCGGCCATCCGGCTCGGGATTACCGACAGCGGACACATCGCTTCGCTGCTCAACTGTGCCTCGGCGACGGTCTATACCTACCGCACCAAACTCCGCAATGCGGCGCTGGATCGGGACAATTTCGAGCAGCAGGTGTCGCGGATCGGTCTCTGATCTTTCGGATAGTCTATATAATCCGGGGTGTGGATTCGGTTTTTAAAACCCTGATATGTAATGCTATATAGATTGTCAAACCTCTATATAGTTCTATACGTGCGCTGGAATAATCATAAATAATAGGTATTTTTGTCCTAACCCCGGCCACGGAACCATTTAACCAATCATAAATTATGCTGACTAAAACTTATTTTCGCAGAAAGCTCGCGCAAGCGTGCGGGCTGGGACTCGTGCTCTGCGCTGCCGCTGCATGTGCGCCACAACAGAATGTGCTGACCAAAGAGGAGATTGCCGACGGCTGGCAGCTGTTGTTCGACGGCAAGACGCTCGACCAGTGGAAGGACTACAACGGCGAAGAGCTGACCATGCCGTGGCATGTCGTCGACGGCTGCATCCAGGCCAAGGGTGACGGCAGCGACCTGGCAGGCTACATCGTTACGAAGAAACAGTACGAAAACTTCATCCTCGACTGGGACTGGAAACTCTCCCACGGAGGGAACAGCGGTATGATCTACCACGTGGTCGAAGACCCCTATTTCAAGGTACCCTACGTAACCGGCCCCGAATACCAGCTGATCGACAACGAGGGCTGGGAAGAAGTCAATGCCCCCAACAAACTCGAAGAGTGGCAGAAACTGGGCGTGGACTACGCCATGCACCTGCCCGATCCCGATTCGCTGTTCGTCAACCCGCAGGGCGAGTGGAACTCGTCGCGCATCGTCTTCGACAACGGCCATGTCGAGCACTGGCTCAACGGCCACAAGATCCTCGAATTCGAAGCCTGGACGGACGACTGGTTCGCCCGCAAGCACAGCGGCAAATGGGAGACCGCACCCGAATACGGCCTTGCGCGCCGCGGTGTGATCTGCCTGCAGGATCACGGTTCGCCCGCTTCGTTCCGCAACCTGAAGATCAAGGAGCTGCCCCGCAAGGCCGGCCGCGAGGTCGAGCTGTTCAACGGCAAAGACCTGACGGGCTGGGAGGCCTACGGCACGGAGAAGTGGTATGTCGACAAGGACGGCAACATGGTTTGCGAGAGCGGCCCCGACAAGGAGTACGGCTACCTCGCCACGCGCGAATATTATAACGATTTCGACCTGACGCTCGAATTCAAGCAGCTGGCCAACGGTAACTCGGGCGTCTTTTTCCGCTCGTTCGTCGAGCCTCCCGTGAAAGTCCACGGCTGGCAGTGCGAAGTGGCCCCCAAGGGCTTCGATACGGCCGGTATCTACGAGTCCTACGGCCGCGGCTGGCTGGTTCAGATCCCCGACGAGAAGGAGGACATCCTGCGGGAGGGCGAGTGGAATACGCTGCGCCTGAAAGTCCAGGGCGACCGCGTGCAGACGTGGCTCAACGGCGAAGAGATGGTCGACATCACCGATGCCAGGATCGGCGCCGCACAGGGGCGCATCGCCCTGCAGATCCACGACGGCGGCGGGATCAAGGTGCTCTGGCGCAATTTCCGTCTGACAACCTTATAATTACCACTAACCTGAACACGATATGAGTACCCGCAGGAATTTTCTGAAAACACTGAGCGGCATGGCACTGCTGACGGTCGTCCCGCGCCATGTGCTCGGCGGCCCGAAACACGTGGCGCCGAGCGACCAGCTCACCAAAGGCATCATCGGCGTCGGCGGCATCGGCAAGAGCAGCTACCATTTCACCAGCACCAAGGAGTGCCGTCTGGTGGCGGTCTGCGACGTCGACAGCAAGCATCTCCAAAGCGCGCTCGACCTGGGCAAAAAGCGTTTCAACGAGACGTTGCAGTCCTATCGCGATTTCCGCCGCCTGATCGCCGACCCCAATGTCGACATCGTCCATATCGCCACGCCCCCGCACTGGCACGGCATCATGGCCGTTGAGGCCGCCAAGGCCGGCAAGGACATCTGGTGCGAGAAACCGATGACCCGTACCATCGGCGAGGGCAAGCGCGTCGTGGAGGCCGTCAAGCGCAACAACCGCATCTTCCGCCTCAATACGTGGTTCCGTTTCACGGATACCTTCTATGGCCTGGGCACCACCGTCGAGCCGCTCAAGAAGCTGATCGACAGCGGCCTGCTGGGATGGCCGCTCAAGGTGACCATCTCGGGCACCACCGGCTTCACCTGGAAATTCTTCTGGGTGGGCAAGGAGAACCTCGTCCCGCAGAGGGTTCCGTCGAATCTCGACTACGACATGTGGCTCGGCCCGGCCCCCTACAAGCCTTACAACGAACACCGTGTGCACCAGACTTTCCGCGGTTACTGGGACTACGACGGCGGCGGCCTGACGGACATGGGGCAACACTACATGGATCCCGTGCAGTACCTGCTGGGCAAGGACGAAACTTCGCCCGTGAAGGTCGAGGTCGACGCCCCCGAGCAGCACCCCGACGCCGTGGGTATCTGGCGTAAGATCGTCTATACCTACGATGACGGCTGCCAGATCGTCCTCGAAGGCGAAGGCTTCGAAAGCGGCGGCGACACGCCTTATATCGAAGGCCCGCTGGGCAAGGTCTATAAAGGGTTCCGCTGCACGATCCCCGACATCATGGAGAAACTGGCCGAGATGCCCGACCCTGCGCCGCAGAACACCGACTTTTTGGAATGCGTCCGCACGCGGAGCAGGTTTGCGCTCGACGAACAGATCGGTCACCGCAGCTCGACGCTCGTGAATCTGGGTGCCTGCGCCCTGCGTTTGAACCGAACGTTGCATTTCGACCCCGACAAACAACTCTTCATCGGCGACGATGCCGCCAACCGACTGATCGATCAGCCGATGCGCGGCCCGTGGCATATTTAGCACCTGTTACCATGAAAAAGATAATCACACGACTGTTTATTCTGGGCGCCCTGATCGCCCTGCTGCCCGCAGGGGTTGCCGCCCAGCAGCTCGACGCCCGGCAGCGCAACGCCGAGACCGTCGTTGCCGACGGTCTGGCCCAGCTTCCGGCCGCCACGCCCGCTGTTTTCAACGAAGTGATGGGCGAACTTGCCGCTACGGGAAGCGCCGGTGTCGAAATGATCGCCGGCATGCTCACTCCCGCCGACAAGGGTAAGAACGCGACGCTCGAATATGCCCTGAACGGCATCACTGCCTATGCGACCGCCCCCGGAAACGAAGCCCTGTGCGCCGATGTCCGCAAGGGACTGGTTCGGGCGATCGAACGCTGCGCCGACAACGCCAACCGCGCTTTCCTCTTCTCGCAGCTGCAGCTCTGCTCCGCGGCGGAGGACGCCGCATGGATACTGCCTTATCTGGACGACTCCTATCTGTCCGACTATGCGATCCGTGCGCTGATCTCTACGCCCGGCACCGAGCCGGTTCTGCTCGCCGAGGCCTGCAAGGAGGGCCTTGCGGCCGAACGGAAACGCGCGCTGGCCTATGCTTTCGCCGAAAAGCGGATGACGCAGGCCGAACCCCTCCTGCTGGGATGGCTCGGCGGCGCCGACGCCCGGACGGCCGAACAGATTTACAATGCGCTGGCCGTCTGCGG
>OCHK01002343.1_pt1 | contig 12797 bp, 12 predicted proteins | sample 1538551 | NCBI WGS metagenome assembly OCHK01 (sample SAMN04571707, study PRJEB22368) | human gut metagenome | biome: human gut; material: stool | host: Homo sapiens | place: Luxembourg | collected 2012-08-31
ATAAGGTGGGCAGATTCTTTTTGGCCAAAGGGGTCAAATTTGTTTGGCTTTTCCATGTACTACCATCCGATTTATCTTCTATCACAGATTGTACCGTATTGCTCGTGAAATAGTAATAAAGGTATTGGGGCATAACAAACTTTTTCATTGCTCTTATAACAGTAACATGACTATCTGCCACAGCCAATTCATACGGGTTTAAGCTACTCCAATAAATCGCCATTCGTCCTAATGTTCCCAATCCTGTAGAGTTCCACATTAAATCTCCGTCCTGTAAAATACGTTCTTCACCATATGATGATAAAGTGTCTGGATCTATGAATTGGGCTTTATCTATTGAGAATCCACTCCATTGATTACACTTTTGTGCTACAACAGGGTATTTCTTTATTAGAGAGTACTTGGGAGACTTACCTCTTTGGATATAAGAACATATATCATTAAGTCTTACCCAACTCCAGCTATTAGGTATTTCAAATGGAATCTCGTCAGTAATATCCATTTTTGTATTTGCAATCTTCTCGAAGTACTTGTTATCGTCACCACGGAAGATAATAGAATCGCTGAGGGTAGACTTCTTTAATTTGCCCTCCTTAACGAGCTTCTGTTTTTCTGCCTTTATCTGCTCAAGCAACTCTTGGGCAGTACCTTCTTCTGTAATCTGTGGCACAAGTTTTCCTTGTATAGCTTCTTGTAATATAGATTTCTTTAATTTACCGTAGATATTTTGATTGAGACTATTCAATTTGTTTGCTTCTGACTCATATTTATCAATTAGAGACAAAAGCTTATAGTATCTTTCTGCCAATCTGTTTTGTTCTAATAAAGGAGGAACAGCCACAAGGACAGCTTTTAAATATTCAAATGGCGGAATATTCTTAATAGCAGAACCAGCTCCTTTCATCTGTGCCTCGTTCAAAAGTATGAAGGCAAAGTATATTTGCCAGTATTCAGCCATGTTCAAATCAAAAAGTGTAACCCTCATCAACGCTTGGTTTATAATGCCGACAGGAGCCTCAGATGGCAGAAGATAAGTTTCACCGATTGTTCCCGCACAGCTTACTATAATATCATTCGGCTTGACAACAAAACTTTGCATTGTTTCAAACTTTTCTTTGTTGATATAATAATCGCCAAGGGTATAGTCTTTTTGTATTGCATTCTTCTGCTCATAGACCTTGATACTATGCTTGTTTTTAGCTACAAACATAGATTTTGTTAAGCTACTTCCAAAAGGCCCTTTTCTATACAGAGCCAAGTCATTAAGTCTGCACCATTCCCACCCCTCTGGTATCTCAAACGGAATCTCCTCGTCAATGCACTTCACCTCCCCGGTTGCAAGAAACTTCTCATAATAGGAATTGTCGTCACCACGGTAAATGATAGATTCGTTTTTATCTTTCTTGAGTTTCTTTTCTTTAATTAACTTGGCTTTCTCTGCTCTGATACGCTCAAGGAGTACAGATGCAGGTTCGTCATTAGGGTCTTGCGGTACAAGTTTTCCTTGTATCGCCCATTGTAGTATACTATTTTTTAATTGCTTTCCATTCATCTTATTCTAACAGATTTAGAAGTTTTCGTATTTCTGTTTTTCCTTCAGATAGAACTGATATAGCTTTTTTCCTATTTTATCTTTTTTGAAGGTACGTTCATGATTCATAGGTGTCATAGACAAACGAATTTTCGCCACACCTTCATTCAATATTTCAAACTGCTGTGGAGTAATTCTAAATTGAGCTGTAGAACTTATTTCTGTGATTGGGATTACAATATTTCCACTTATAACACCAGCAGATTGACTTCCATTACCAATTACGGTTCCTCGTAGTTCAAGGTATTTACCTGTGAATGTCCGAATTTTCATAGTTGGTTCAGCAAGAAAATTCATCCTGTCTGAACGCACTGTAGCTATTATTGAATAAATTGTGTCTTGCTTAGCCACACTATACTTCATATTGCAACCTTCGGCTGCAAGTGCTTTATAAGTATAACCTACTGTTTGTGCTTTAGCGTTGAGCCCTAAAATGACACAAAACAGTAATAATATAATCTTTATAGTTTTCATATTTTATCTTGTTCGTAATTCTCTCCTTGTATTCCTAATTCTCCTTTGTCCATTGCATTAGCAATATCTATTTTCAGTTCTTCGTCATAATCTTTACTGGTCATAAAACTATTGACGATGCGTAGTAGCAAGTCTTGGTCGATATTCGATGCAGCCACATGATAAATGATAGATTCCAATGTTCGCATACAGATACAAGCGTGCCAGTAGTAATTATTCTTGTGTAAAAAGTAAGCACCCAAAGTCAGCGCAATACGCTTATTCCCATCATTGAAGAAGTGTCCAGAACAGAATCTATACATCAGATAGGTTAGTTTGTCGACGAAGGTCGGATAGTATAAATCGTTTTGCACAAAATCCAGTGTTGCACGAATACCTCCTTCGTCACGCACTCCTTCAAAGCCACCATCACTAGCATCAATCATTTTGCCATAGATGTTTAAAGCTTCGTCGTAATCTATGTAAATAATTCCCTTACTCATCTTCTGCCTGCTTTAAGCGTTTAAGCACATCTTTGTTATCCGCTAAGATACGGTCAAAATCAATAGACTGGTCGCCGATGAATCGTTCAAACTCTTCGGGAGTCACAGCTTGCAAGTAATCTGCTATATTACCATGATACGCATCTCGGAAACTGAAATCCCTTGAAGCCATTTTGGTTCTGGCATCATTCAGATAAGGTTTCTGCATGGGATGTTCGGCAAGTTCATTCACAATATGCTCTACCTCATCAATAGTAAGTTTTCTACTGCCATTTTCCTTGAATCGTTCACTGATAGCAGCTCCCACACCATTTTCAAAAGAAGAGATGACCAATAGAACCTTTGAATACAACGTGTGCCGAACATTGTCCTTAGAATCCAACCTTAATACTTCTCGATATTCCTTGGCATTCTCCTTGAAAACAGCCTTGTAGATAAAATCAGTAATTTGAGAATACTTGTATGTTGGATGTCCATCCACGTATTGATTGATGGCAGAAGTAAGATTTTTACGGTAGTTTTCTTCTGTGATTGCGGCAGGAAGATAATGCACATCTCTACGATTAATATACTTAGTTCCTCCACCTGTCTTTTCGTTGATGGTGGTAATCACAAAATCTAAGATAAGACTACGGACTTTTTTAGCTTTCTCACTCTCTGTAAGCAACATACCAATATTTAAGAAAGAGCGGAAATTAAATAGTCCGAGTTGTGTTGTTTTGCTCACCTCATTAATAAGGTGAGCAAATTCTAACTTAAACTCTTTCAGTTGTTTACCCTTACATAAAATATATCCATTATGTTTTAATTCCTCAGAATTTGATTGCAGATAACGGTCTATTGTAGATGTATCAACTTGATAAAAATCGGCAACCATTTTTTTTGTAAAGCGGTATTCTCCCTCAAATAGCATTCCTTCTATATCAAGATGCTCCTGTATCTTACCGACCGCAAAACGGTTGTTAAGCACATTTTGTCTTTCAATGTTTGAGATTGTCAAATCTTTCATATCACTTTACAATTATCAGTTACACGATTTTATGTCTATACCGAGAATCTTTTGAATCTCTGAAAGTGTTTTGTCTATTTCATGGTCGAGTGCGGCACGTTTCTCAAAATACTGTTTAAGTAATTCTGCCGGAGGTAATATTTCTTCTTCCTCTTTCGGAAACTTACATTGGTCAAAATTGCAATCCAAATCTATCAACTGTTGGGCAGTAAACACACGGCTTTTTTCTCCCACTTCATCATTGACTATCTCTTTTCGGTCGTTCCACCATTCCTGAATAGGCAGAGTATGCTCTACCTTCATCGGTTTGGTTTTTGAGAAATGTTTGTATCCTTCCGGCATATCCAAACGATAGAACCATGTTTCCTTTGTCTTGAATCCTCCTTCGCAGCCTTCGGCTTCTTCGTTATTAAAGAAAAGGATGTTGGTTGCAATGGGAGTGTATGGAGAAAATATTGAGCCCGGCAAACGGATGATGGTATGTAAATTGAAATTACGCAAAAGATTCTCTTTAAGCGCAAGCTTTGCTCCGTCAGTACCGAATAAAAAGCCGTCAGGAATAATCACTCCACATCTGCCACCAGCTTTAAGACGGTACATAATAAGGGCTATAAATAAATCCGCAGTTTCGCTGGAACGGTAACGTAATGGGAAGTTGCTCTTTACGCTATCGTCCGTACTGCCTCCATACGGAGGGTTCATACCGATAACATCCACTTTATCGGTTTCATTGAAATCCGTGACATTTGTTCCAAGCGAATCACAGTGCGTTATATTGGGAGCTTCAATATCATGAAGCAACAAATTTGTGATGCTCAAAAGATAAGGCAACGGTTTCCATTCTTGACCAACAACAGCATTTTGCAACTTTTCACCATCTTCGGCAGAGCGTACGCTCTTTGCCATATAATTAAGGGCAGACGTAAGAAATCCTCCTGTACCACTGGTAAAGTCGCCAAAGGTCTCACCCAACTTAGGAGCAAGCATCATCACAATAAAATCAGTCAGGGCACGAGGTGTATAAAATTCTCCTGCATTACCTGCCGATTGTAAATCTTTCAAAATACCTTCGTAAATATCCCCGAATGTGTGGCGGTCTTCTGCATCATCAAATTCAATTTCATTTACTATGTTGATTACCTGACGTAAAAGCGTTCCGTTTTTCATATACTGGTTCAAGTCGGCAAATGTTTCTTGAACAATGCTTTTGGCTCGTGGCGTGTCGGCATTTACAGGAAGGTTTTTTAATGCAGGGAACAGTTTCTCATTGACAAAAGAAAGCAGAACTTCACCTGTCAATGCTTCACCGTCTTTTTCGTCCACCGCCCAATTACGCCAACGCAATTCTTCTGGAATGATGGACTTGTAGTTTTCATCTTTGTACTCCCATGTTTCTTCCTGCGTGTCATAAACTTTCAAGAAGAACATCCAAGTCATTTGTTCGATTCTCTGTGCGTCACCATTAATACCTGCATCTTGTCGCATGATATTCTGGATTCGCTTTATGATGTTGTTTACTGCCATTTTTATGCGGATTTATATATTTGATATTCAAGTTCTCTGACAGCCTTCTCAAATTCAAGTTTGCCGCCAAATAATTTCACAATCTTAGTTGGTTTACCAATACTATTAAATGGTGGTATTTCTAAAATATTCGACTTTTCAAAGTCAAGAATGCCATTCTCTGCATATTTATCAAGAAGAGCCTCCAAGACTTCACGAGCTTTACCTTCATACTTACCGAAGTAGTTACGCTTTTTCACGTTGTTTGCCCTTTCTTTTCTTGTCAATGGTGGTTGGTCAAAAGCAACGTGGCATATCACATCAAAGATGTCTGCATCCTTCAGTGCCGGATTCGCTTCGCGGACTGCGTCTATCAGAATGGCATATTCCTTTAACTCGTCCATCACAGCTTGCTTACGTTCCGCTTCTGTCCATGTATGTATGAACTCATCAAGGGTCTGATAGTGTCGTAATAATTGTTTTCTTGCAAACGACTGAACACTTTCTGTTCTCATGGTTTTGCCATCTTCCCCTAAAACAGATACTATCTCATGGGCTATACGAATATCTTTACCATTGATGAGATATTTCTCACGAGGTTCAGACACAGGTGTTGAAGCAGGGTCAACAGGTTGGTATGGCTTCGGCTTCTTCCCACCTCCTTTTGGCGGTTCCGGATCGCCGTCAAATGCTGGGTCTTTGAATTTTGCTGTGGCATTGCGGAAGTCAAGTATTTCCAAATGCCACTTACCTTTGTCTTTTCTAAGTCGTGTACCACGTCCGATGATTTGCTTAAATTCAGTCATAGAGCCAATTTCTTTGTCTATGACAATTAATCCGCAAGTTTTGCAGTCCACTCCCGTAGATAGAAGTTCAGAGGTGGTCACTATCACTGGATAGGGCTCATCCACACTGATAAAGTTATCTAATTGTTTTTTCCCTTCTTTATCCTCACCGACAATGCGTGTAACATAATAGGGTGACTTTTTACACAAATCACTATTCATATTGATAAGTAGTGTTCGCATTTCAGCAGCTTCCTCTATATCAGGACAGAACACAATCGTTTTTGTCATACGCCCGATGTCATGCAGCATTTGAGTGATTCTGTGTGCTACCACTTTACGCCTTAGCTTGATAGCAAGATCACGACCTATATTTTGTCTTTGATATAGTTTCTGCTCAATTTCTTTACCCAATAAATCCATTTCACCTTCTTCTGGAGTCCACCCTTGTAAATCAACGTTGATAAAGTCAGCTGTAACTCGATATGGAGCTAAGAAACCATCTTGGATTCCTTGTAGAAGTGAATAGGTATATACAGGTTTCCCGAAATAATCCAAGTTGTTTGCTCCTTCATCGGCTTTTGGAGTGGCTGTCATACCAATTTGGGTAGCCGAGCTGAAATACTCCAATACTTTACGCCATGCAGAATCGTCTTTCGCACTTCCCCGATGGCACTCATCAACGATAATCAAATCAAAGAAGTTTGGTTGTACCTCCAAAAACGGGTCTGGCTTTCCTTCTTTTCCGACTAGCTGATGATATAAAGCCATATACACCTCGTATGATGAATCTATCTTTTCTTCACCTTCTCCAACAGAAGTTACCTTGGTCATAAACTTCTTGAATGGCTTAAAATCTTGAGCCATTGTTTGATCTATGAGGATATTTCGGTCTGCAAGATATAGGATTTTTTTCTTTGCTCCGCTTTTATGAAGACGATGAATAATCTGAAATGCAGTAAATGTCTTACCTGTACCGGTAGCCATTACGACAAGTACACGTTGTTGTCCTCTGGCTACGGCTTCAATAGTACGGTCAACCGCTATACGTTGATAATATCTTGGCTCATGGCTATGTGCATCATAATAAAACGGCGTTTCTATTATGTTGAGTTCATCCGAAGTATAGTTCTTAGATGCAAGATAACGGTTGTATAGTTCTTCTTCTGTGGGAAAATCCTCTAACTTGATTTCGGTTTCTTTCCCCGTGATAAAGTCATGTTCCAAGAAAGCATCGCCATTACTGGAGTACGCAAATTTCAGGTCAAGGATTTGGGCATAATCTATGGCTTGCTGAATACCACCTCCAACTGCGTGTTTATTGTCTTTGGCTTCAACCACAGCAATGGGCTTGCCATTATGGTATAATAGGTAATCGGCTTTTTTACCCTCTGCTACTGAATGTTGGTTGCCAACAACAAGTACTCGACCATCCGTAAAATAGTACTCTTCACGCATATTTACACTTACTGCCCATCCTTTTTGTTGGAGTGCAGGAGTAATGAACAGAGTGCGTATCTCTTGTTCTTTGAGCTCTTTCTTGTTTACTTCCATAACAATAACTCATTTATGGTTTTACACTGCTGACAATCAAATCCTTTACATCAATATTAAGAACTTTGGCTATATCATTAAGTGTTTTAAGATCTGGTTGAACTGAGTTACTACACCATTTACTTACAGTACAATTAGATTTTCCAATTTGTTCTGCAAGCCATTTTCCTGTCTTCTGTTGTTCGACAAGCACAACTTTTAGTCTGTTTAAATTAGCCATGAAGTAAAATGTTTTAATCCAAAGGCAAATTTATATAAATTGCCTGATAGTATAAGTAACTTCCAATAAAATTATATTATAGGAAGTTGTACAATTAAAATATGACATTGTTTTTTTAATTATTTTCTTTCTCCCTTCTCTCTTTTACCCTTTCCTGTCCCGGCATTTTTTTAGCCAATACACTTTCTCCGGCAGGAAAATAGATAGGAAAAACTTTATATAAGAAACTTACAATATCATTACGCTTCTTTCCCATATTGAAAAAAGCAGAACAAACAAAATACATAAGGTCTTGCTGACTACACGTCTCTTTTTGCTGAATAGCTATTGATGGAGCGATTATCAAGTCATGTTCTGCAAATGCGCAGGCACAGGCAAGAATAGCTTTCTGCTCTTCCTCAGTAAATACTTTGATTTTTTCTGTTAACCATTCAAGTTCTCCTTTGAGAAGTTTTTTTTGCTTTTCATTTTGATGCTTTAATAGAGCATCTACATTTTTTTGTTGCTTTTCTGTCAAGGCATTTTCTAATGCTTGATTTTTTTGTTTAAGAAGATTGAATTTCAGCAAACCGGCAATGTACATACAAAAATATCCCACCGCAATATCGAATATTAAAATAAGCAGGTATTCTTCACTTGAAATTTGCGTAAACTTAGTCAAATATTCATTGATAGGAATAACGGCAAATAGCATGATGATGGCTATTACATAAAGCACTATATATCGAGTTTTATGTTTTACTTGCTGTAAAGAAGCAAACAAAAAGGCGATTACCAAAATGGCAACTATAACACAGAGTGGTATAAGATATATTCCCATAGTTCTATTCTTCTGCTTTAGGATTAATTACAATACGCCAATAGCCACCATGATCTGCTCCCTCTCTGACAAGCAACCCTTTGGCTTTTAGATTTGCGATCTGCATTTCAATGGCTCGTTTACTGACTCCTATTTTTTCCGCCATCTTATCTTGAGATATAGAACCATCTGATATTACAAGGTCAAGAATGCTTTGTGCAGTCCGTCCCAGTCGCTTTTGTTTCACCGAAGAATTTTGCAAATCACCGAAGGTTTTCACCGAAGATTTCTGTAAATCACCGAAAGTTTTCACCGAAGATTCTTCATCGATAGAGTACTTTTCGAGGCTACTATTTACTCTGTTGGCGACTTCCTCTATAGGTATCCTTCCGTTCTCTCCCCAATTCAAATTATAGAATGTGGTATAGAAAGAAATTGCTTCCGTTTGATATTGTGATTCTTTGCCCGGCATGAAATTAGGCAGTTTCTCCGTAAGTTCCCGCATTTTCCTTAAGCCCGAACCACGTTTCTCCATATAGTCCAATTGAGTAAACATATCCGCTATAACAGGATTCCGGCGCATGGACGGTACTTTGTATATGTCTCGGTCTTGGATTTGTGTGCCATCAAGCATTGCACCTGGTGATACCAATTCAACTCGGTCATCATAGATGTCAATATGTACTTCACCACCCATTACTGTGTAATCTCTATGGATAAGATGGTTTACCAATCCTTCAAAAATAGCACGGTCGGAATAGTCGGGGAGATTCAGGCGATAGTTCGGCATCTTGACCCACCCGCTCATGGTATAGTTCTTGATGAAGTCCATGCCATATTTCAGAAGCAATACGAGATTTGCCCGATGCTCTACGGAACTGATGGCATCGTCTTTATAGAGCCCCGTCCAACGGGTGCAGAAAATACGTGATTGGAATACGGTGCAATTGTCCACAAACAACAATCCGGCATTGGTCAGTTTCCCGTCAGATGTGACAAGTCCGAATGATTCCAAATACTTATCATTCCATTCCTGATGGGTTTGCTCTCGGAAAGTGTTGGCAAGGATAACGAAAGAATGTTTGTTGGCATCTACTTGTGTAGGCAGCGAATCCCAAGTCATGTGCGTACCCTTTAATACCAATGAAAGAAGTTGTTGCGAATTGCATTCCACACTTTCATTACCTACTCGTGTATAAGCTGTACGTGTTCCGTCTTGATAATAATAATATGGTGTCAGCGTTCCTGCCTTTACTCTTACTTCAAGCAAGGTACGTCCTTCATGTTCAATCGGGATAAGTTGTACTTCTGGTACTGGGTCAAGTCTTGCCTTTATCATTTCACTGATAAAGTCAGCATCTGCTTGCGGATTCTCCAAACCTACAATCACTCCGTCATCGTTTACTCCATAGAACAAGCTACCACCGTCCGTATTGGCAAAAGCCGACACGGATTTAAGCCATGACTTCACTTTCTTACGTTCCAGCATTTCCTTAAAATCGTAAGACGAGCATTCCGCTATTAATGTATTGTTATGAATTTGCATCGTTTTCTTTTTGTTGTTTGGGGATAAAGCCCAAGTTCTATATACAAAGGTAAGGATAAAACCGGATATTATGTTAAAATCACCCCATCGATTTGATTATTATGTGTTTATATCACGATATTTATCAAATAAATCTGTATTTTTGCAGTAAAGAGCTGTGGTTGCTTATGGATGCTAATTTTCGGGTTTGCACTATATTTGCAACACGTTCGCGCAAGTTGCTCATACATAGATGCTGTTGATTTTGAGGAAGTTAAATAACTCTGATAACTGATTTTGAATCATAAGTAAAGAGGGATGTACTTTTACAAGGTGCATCCCTTTTGCGTTTATAGAGGTTTATGAAAGGATTGCGCCTTTTTCTTTATAATGGGTGTTTGTTTAGGATATATTGTGTATCTTTGTTTGGTAAATAGCAGAGTAGTATGCCTATTATTGAAATTTCTTCTCTTCGGCATCCTGGTGTCGAAATATTTGGCGCTTTGACCGAAGCCCAGTTGCGCAATCGCCTGGAACCAGACAAGGGTATCTTTATAGCTGAAAGTCCTAAAGTGATTCGTGTTGCTTTGGATGCGGGTTATGAACCGTTGGCGCTTTTGTGTGAACGGAAGCATATAACGGGAGATGCGGCTGATATCGTTCAGAGATTCCTATTTATACAGGTGAACGCGATTTGTTGGCCGAATTGACGGGCTATACCTTGACGCGTGGTGTACTTTGTGCCATGCGGCGTCCTGTTCCTCGAAGTGTGGAGGATGTGTGCAGGCATGCACATCGTGTGGTGGTCATAAATGGAGTAGTGGATACGACTAACATCGGCGCTATTTTTCGTTCGGCGGCAGCCTTGGGTATTGATGGGGTATTATTGACGCGCAATTCTTGTGATCCTTTGAATCGTAGGGCTGTACGCGTGTCGATGGGATCAGTGTTTCTTGTGCCTTGGACTTGGTTGGATGGTTCGCTCGAAGAGTTGAGCCGTATGGGTTTTCGTACGGCGGCCATGGCCTTGACGGATCAGTCGGTGCCGTTGGATTATCCTGCCTTGAAGGCCGAGTCGCGATTGGCTATCGTCATGGGGACCGAAGGGGATGGCTTGCCGATGGAAACGATTGCCGAAGCAGACTACGTGGTACGCATACCGATGGCACATGGAGTGGATTCGCTCAATGTAGCGGCCGCTTCGGCGGTTGCCTTTTGGGAATTGAGATATAAAGATTGATTGTTGGATTTTGGGAATACGGATATGAGGAAGATTAAAATCACCGTTATGCGTAAAGCTTGTTACAAGGATTTGATGGAGCGTTATGAGAACCCGCTGGAGCATGCCTGCGATGTGGAAGAAGGACAAGTCTTCATAGCCAATGGTTGGGAAAAGCCGAAAGGGCTTTGTGAGAGCGCTTGGCAAAGCATGTCGCCTTTTGTAATGGCTTTGGCATATGGGGCAACAGATCTGTATGACGGATGGATGAAGAACAAGCGTTCGGCCATGATTTCGTGTAACGACGGCTTTCGCCCCGTTAGTTTCCTGATAGAAGTCGTGGAGGAAGAAAATGGAAAGAATGAAGAACCTGAAAATTGAAATAAAATGTTAGCATATACGTACGTGGAGCGTGGGCGATTTGCCTTGCTAGAGAAACCAATACCCACGCTGAAAGATTCGCATGACGCCTTGGTGCGCGTTACGCTTGGGAGCATCTGTACCAGCGATTTGCATATCAAACATGGAAGTGTGCCTCGTGCCGTGCCAGGCATTACCGTTGGGCACGAGATGGTAGGAATAGTCGAGCAGGTAGGAACGGATGTGCATAGCGTTAAGCCTGGCGATCGGGTGACGGTCAATGTCGAAACCTTCTGTGGCGAATGTTTTTTTTGCCAGCATGGCTATGTGAACAATTGTGAAGACCCTGATGGAGGATGGGCATTGGGTTGTCGCATCGATGGAGGACAGGCTGAATATGTCCGTGTGCCCCATGCCGATCAGGGGTTGAATCGTATTCCTGAAGGAGTAACCGATGAGCAGGCCCTGTTCGTGGGCGACATTTTGGCTACGGGCTTTTGGGCGGCGCGCATTTCGGAAATAAAGCCAGAAGATACGGTACTTATCATAACGTGAGTTCGACGAATTCAAAACAAAGCAAGCTGTGTGTCAAATGTACGTTGTACATTGATACACGGCTTTTTGGGAAACATGCAGTACGCCGCAATCGCCCCCAGTATGTTTACGATGAAATTGTCAAAGCTTCTGTGTCTTGAATGCTCCACTTGCGCAATGTTTTTCAATTCGTCGTTTACCGTCTCTATAATAGCCCGTTTCCTAAGCAGCAATTTGTCCGACACACTCATCAAAGCCCCCTTCATGTTACTTTTGAGTTTTGTAATAAGCTGTATACCGTCAACAAACATGCGTCGGAAGAGGTTCTTGCCGATATAGCCCTTGTCTGCAACCAACTTTCCGTAGATGAATTCGACAAACGCCTTATACTCCAACGGTTTCCTGTCATCGACATCACCCGGAGTTATCATGAAGTTCAGCAGCTCGCCTTTCTCGTTACATATCAAATGCAGTTTGAAACCGAAAAACCATCCCATGGAACACTTGCCCCTTTGGGCTATACCCTTGAATACCTTGTGGATATGTATCCTTTGATTCCTGCATACCCTCAACGGGGTGCTGTCCACGAAACTTATGCCTGTGCATTTTCCAAGCAACACTTTCTTAATGAAAAGAGCCAATGGTACAGCCACTTCCTTTTCAAGCTCCACAAAACGGTTGTATGAAACAATCTTTGGGAAGAGGTGGCGCAGATGTCTGCATACTTTTTCCAGATAGAAAT
>OCHK01002350.1_pt1 | contig 12765 bp, 13 predicted proteins | sample 1538551 | NCBI WGS metagenome assembly OCHK01 (sample SAMN04571707, study PRJEB22368) | human gut metagenome | biome: human gut; material: stool | host: Homo sapiens | place: Luxembourg | collected 2012-08-31
AATCGGTTCTTGGCAGGATGTGGCAGATATATTAAATGAGCTTCTTGGTACAGAATATACCGAATCAAAATTCAGAAAGCAGAGACAGGCATTTGATAAAATGCTCGCTGCGAATAGAAATAAATTCGTAAACGACTCTGCTCAGTTAGAAGAAATACGATTAGCTCAGAGAGAACTAGAGCGTTCAAAGATACAATTTAGAGATGAACGCAGATCTTGGCAGAAACAGAATTATATGGATAGTCGTTTCGATGAAGTAATGGATCTTCTTATTGAAAGACTTGATAACTTTGGAAAAACAGAGTTTAGAAATTTTCCAAGACCTTTAATTGGAACGGGGAAATCAATGATTGTATGTTTGTCCGATTTACATATTGGTCAGACGTTCCATTCCACATTTGGACAATTTGATTCTCAGATTGCTAAAGAACGATTGGATAAATACTTAAGTGAAGTAATTCAAATCGGCAAAATGAATATGGTTTCTTCAGTACATATTTTCTTGCTCGGAGACAATATTAGTAACTCCTTGCATAAGACAATTGAAGTTTCAAACAAAGAAAATGTTATTGATCAGCTTAAATTAAGTATTGAATATATCACATCATTTTGTCATGAACTTACGAAACATTTCGATGATGTTTACTTAGCTTCTGCTTCTGGGAACCACTCAAGATTACAGGCAAAGGATCTTGCACAGCACAGTGAACGTTTGGATGCGTTTATTGCATGGGATGTGTGCAGAGTTCTTCAGCATATAGATGGATTTCATTCATTGCTAGATTGCAGTATTGATGATGGAATTGCCAAAGTTGATATTTATGGGAAAGATTATCTTCTTATTCATGGAGATTATGATACTCCTACAAAACAAGGGTATATGAATCTTGCGTCAATGTGTGGATTCTTCCCGGAGAATATTTTCTGTGGACATAAGCATTTTTGTATGTATAGTCAAGAATCGAAATTCGTGCAAAGCGGAAGCCTTGCTGGTTCTGGATGTGATTATACAATCGAAAAAAGATTAAACGGAAAACCGTCACAAATGGTTTGCGTTGTTGACGAAACTGGATTACTTAATATTAGCCCAGTCATGTTATAAAGTCGTATAACAGCTCATACTACACCCGGTATAATTCAAACTCTCGTGAATCGGAATTGTATGGGCTGTTATTATATATTTCTTGAGAAGAGATGCGACCGTTAAACAGGCGTGTACTCTTCTATTTTTGTAAAAAATGATATAGAACGAAAGGAATTAAAAAATGAATAAAGTAGAATTAACAAAATCAGTCGCTACAAGAATCGGAGCAACGCAGAAAGATGCTGCTGTATATGTAGACGCAGTTATTGAATCTATTAAAGATGGTATGATTAAGGATGGAAAGGTTCAGATTGTTGGATTTGGAACTTTTGAAGTAAAAGAAAGAGCTGAAAGAGAAGGTCGCAATCCGGCTACAAATCAACCAATGTTGATTCCGGCAACAAAAGCTTTAAAATTTAAAGCCGGCGCAAAATTAAAAGAAGAAATAAATAAATAATAAAATAACGGAGTTTATCATTTTGGACTATAAATCAATTTTCACACCTGGCGTTGCAAGATATTTACTTAAGCAGGGAAATAAAATTTTAGATATAAAACCAGATAAAAAAAATAAAGATAAGACAATTTTTCTATTTGAAGACACAGACAAATTAAGGATTGACATAGCTAGTGCAATAAAGCACTAGCTTTTTTATTTAAAAAGTTCAAGAAAGGGCACATACATGGGTAAAAACAATAAACCATATAAAATCGAATATGTAAAAGAACAGTTTTCTAAAAAAGACTATATATTACTATCAAAAGAATATAAAAATATAAATACCAAATTAGATTGTATGTGTAAGAAACATATGGATTTAGGAATTCAAAAAGTTAGTTTTTATTCGTTTTCAAAAAACAAGTGTAATTGCGAGGGCTGTAAAAAAGAAGATAAAACTAATAATTGGCATCAAAGTAGAAACTTTACGCCAATGACACAAGACCAATTTTACAACAAACATTTTGAAGAGTATAAAGAAAAATTATATGAGATAGTTCAAGATGAATATTCTTTGCTAGATATTTTTAAGAAAAATAAACATAGCTATATGATTTTAAAACATAACAAATGTAATACAATTTTTACAATTGAATATCATCATTTCTTTTCAAGGAATCAACGCTGTAATAATAAAACATGTAATTCAAAAAGAAGAAGTATGGCTCAGATGAAACCTTTATTAAAATTGAAGCAAGAAATATATGATTTAGTTGGAGATGAATATGAGTTAGTAAGTGAATACGATGGTACTAATAAGAATGCTGTGTTTAGACATAATGTTTGCGGTCATTATTTTGAAAAAACACCACATAATTTTTTTGCTGGACAAAGATGTCCTCATTGTATAGTTCCGACAAAAGGAGAACGAAGAATTATTGATTATCTAATTAGTATTAATAAAGATTATGTTTTTCAAAAGACATATCCAGATTTAAGAGGTACAAATAACGGTTTATTATCGTATGACTTTTATATTCCAAACTCAAATCTTTTAATCGAATATCAAGGTGAATATCATGATGGTTCTTTAGTTGGTAAATGTCAAACAGAAGAAAAGTTTGAAATCCAAAAAGAACATGACAAAAAGAAAAAGGAGTATGCAGAATCTCATAATATTGAATTATTAGAAATATGGTATTGGGATTTTGATAATATAGAAAAAATTTTAGAAAAAGAATTAGCAGTAAAAGCTGCATAATAGATTGGAGTGAATTATTTGTTTAATACAGTTAGTTTTATAGACGTTGAAGATTTTTGTAGTATGTTAATCGGTGCTTTTGCAGAGGATGCTGATAAACCGGCAAAAGGTTATACTTCTGTAATTGCAACTTATGATCTTGCAAGAGAAATTGTTGCTGAGTTACTTTCTTACGATTATAAACTCGGTTGTGTAGATTTAAATTGTGAATATTTTGATGAATACGAAATCACAGTTATTGAGAACGACGTTTATTGTTGTGTCTTAAAAAGAGATGAAAAATATGTCTATTCCGGAGCTACTACTGTTTATGCTATGGAAGATGTGAATTCTAAATGCATTTTGGAATCATATCCGGATGCAGTTGTAGTTAATGTTGTTGAATTAGATGAGTTTGATGAAGATTCGGAAGATTTCGACGGATGTGATTGTGACATGTGCGAGCATAAAGATAATTGTGATGTCAGATTTGCCAAAGATGAAGATGGCGAAGTACATGGTATGACTGTTTCCAGTTCTGACGGAGATAGATATATTTCACATAGTATCTATTGTACAGATGCATTTGATCAGAATGAGATGCTAGATTTTCTTGCAGATATTTTTGGATTGTAAGATAAATATTATTAGAAATATAGATTTTCTTAAACACTATGGGTATAAAAACTCATAGTGTTTTTCGACGTGAAGTTTTCTTTTATGATTACACTCATGCTTTACCTTCCTTTCTTAGAACCTGTAGGCGTAAAAACTTATGGGTTCTTTTCTTATGCAGCATAAATCCATAAGGTTTGGAACCTACCTGCTAAGTAGTATGTACGTTAATTCGTATTTGCTTCGAGTGCAATGTGCTGCGTTTTAATATGTTCTCTGTGGTGTTGTGTAGAGAATATATGAGTGTACTTGGTAACAAAGAACACCAAGAAGCATACAGAAATAATTTTGTAATAAACTCAAAATCTAAAGAACTGTATAGACAAAAATTATATCAGAAACGTGAAATCTTTGAACGTAATGGATTAGAGTATTATATACTCTTGCCAGATGAAATGAATGAAAATGCATATCAAAATATATTAAATAAACATTTAAAAGAAGTAGCTTTAGTTTATCACTATCCTGCTTCTTTTTTGAAAGGAAGTGAAATTATGGATGGTAAAATTGCAGATAGATCAGAAGAAATCACTGATGAAGAATGGTTGGAAGTAAATGAATTTAATAGAGAAATGGTTCAAGATTACCTTGATAATCAATCAGACCTTTCATTACAGACAAAACCAGCGTATAAATCCGGACTTCGTATTTTCTTTTTTTGGGTGAAGGATCATTTAAAAAATAAAGATTTTACTGAAATAAAGAAAAAAGAATTTCAAAAATATTTAAACTGGCTTACAAATAGAGGGCTGTCAGATTCAGCCATAAAATTTAAAAAGTCTGCTGTAAGTACATTCTGTAATTATGTTATGTTAATGTATGAGGAAGAATATCCTACTTTTAGGAATTTCACGGTAGGGCTTAAGGTTGTGCAAACTGGATATGTGCATGAGAAAGTTCCTCTTACGCCAGATGAATATATTAATTTATGTAAAGAACTTGAAAAACGAGAAGAATGGCAAAAGTTAGCATATCTTGTATTTTCTTATAGTACAGGTTGTAGGCGTGCAGAAGCTCGTCAATTACTCAAAGAAGTTGTAGATTACCCAGCAAAAGAGAAGAAAATAAAGGTATTAGATGAAAATGGTCATGAACACGAAGCAATTTCAAGGCAATATCTTACACATACTATTCGTTGTAAGGGAAAATCATTAGTTGGAAAACCTAGGAGAATGAAATTTGGCGAAGATTCTATGACTTGGATGAAAAAATGGCTAGAAGTTCGTGGCGATGATGATTGTCCGTATATGTTTGTTATTAAACAGAAAAATGGAGAAACCAGACAAGTCGGTGAAGGTGTTTTTAATGATTGGTGTAGTGGACTATTTACGGAAATTGTTGGGAGACGTGTGCATCCGCATTTATTTCGAGAGTCACGAGCGACTAATCTTGTTGTGTATGAACACAAATCCGCCGAAGTTGCACAAAAACTTTTGGGGCACAATGATGTTTCCACAACTAAGAATCATTATATTATAAAAGCAGATGATGACGATGAGTCTGATGAGGCATTTATCTAACATCGCCCTATCACAATATAACATAGAGTAACATAGCGTAACAAAATCTTGACAAACCAAGAAATAAATACTAATATATAATTAAAAAGAAATATAAAATAAAGACAAGTAAATTCCCGTTAGACGGTTGAGCCAATTTTGAACGTAATGGCTAATAAATCAATTTATCAACGCAAGACGATCGCTATTGATGGCGGTCGTTTTTGTGTCTGTCAAGACAACGTACTATGTAAGTGGCAATAATACTACCTACAGTTCCGTAAACTAAAGCAATAATAATATCACTCATGTGTCACATCATCCTTTCGCAAATATTTCCTATGCTTAGAACAAGGATATTTATATAAACAGAGTATTGCTACCCTGATGTGACTCATACCGCCTAACCATCTCAATCTAGCCAAATCAAAATGTTGGAAACTACTTGTCATTTTACATTATATAGTATTTGTCAAATTATGTCAAAAACATTTCTGTTATAAATCCAATAGAACAAAACAAATAAGAAAATAACAATCAAACCACCAATATTCAGGTTGTAAGAACGGTATCATATAGCGTTCTAGTTAGAGAATATTATATTGAACAAAAATCTTCGAGATTTTTACTAAGGATCGTGCTTGCACGAAATTAGATTTGGGCTTATGTTATGACTGCTGTGCGGTCTGGATTTGCTGCAATCCATAAATAAAGCAGAACGATAAAGTGGTGCTTCGCTACCATTAAATGCGAACCTTTATTTTATGGCTGGTATCTGGAAAGATAGAAACATGGGAAATATCGAGAGAAAGGTTGCGGAGATGTCCGTAGGAAATCGTAGACATACGATGGCGTGGTCGATTGCCGTAGGTCGTGATGAGGAGTAGCCGACGAAAAGTGAATTTTAAAAGCATGAATGGAACAAGAAAGACATCTATTGTTCTATATTCTAAAACTGAACATCCGGAGTTCAATTTCAGCTAGTTAGTGCTTTATGCTGATCGATGTCAAATGGAGGGTACACTACTCTCCTATTTCGGGTAGGTATGCCTAGAGGCGAGGGCAAGGCTCTGTAAAAGCCCCACAAAGAAACACCGCAGGTTCGACTCCTGCTCTACCCATTTCACAAATCTTTCAAGAAAGGATGATTCAAATGAAAGGTATGACAGGAATCTATAGAATTAATCCGGCATTAGTCAGTGGTATTATTGCATTAGGTGTAGAATTGATACTAACAATGACTTTACCTCTGTAGAATATAAACCTAATATAAATGATATAATTGCCACACCGAAAGAAATCAGACCAGTATTTCTCCAATAGTGTCGATTGCTATTTTCAAGATTAGTGTTTACAGCCTTCAACTCTCCATTTGCTTTTTGCAATTCATACAATTCTTCTCTATTAGAATCAAGTGTTTTATTCAAAACATCTATCTGTGCGTTCAATTTCATGTTTTCATATTGAATTTTTTGCATTGATTCTGTTTGAGTTTTCAATTCTGAATTTGTAATATCCAATTTTTCAGTAAGAAATCTAAGACGATCTTCTGGCGTAGGAAAGCTTGGCATTTCAAAAGTGCTTTGTTTGATATATTTACTTATATCTTCAGCCATTTTGTTTGCAGTATAATTTTTGTATTCTGGTGTTGATGTAAATTCTTGCAATTGCTTTTGCAAATTTTTGAGTTGTGGAGAATTTATTGGTGGTTCATATTCACGCCCATTGATAGTAATTTTATCGCTCATATTATTACCCATTCTAGTGTGTTTATATTATTTTATCATCTGAATTGATGACATACAATAATATATTCTCTATTAGATTCTTTGCAGTGCCGGTTATTATATAGATTCGATTCCTATACACTGCATTTTTATCATTAAATTGATGTAAGAATGATGACAACATTCTGATTTTGGCAGTTCGTCACTGCCAATTAAAAATATAAATAAGAAAATAAAACTAAGAAATAGGCATTTCATACTTTGTGTGTGGAATGACTTTTTTATTATGTGGATAAAAAGGAGGTGGCTGTTGATTGGCTACGACAAAAGAGACAAAACAAGTAAAATTAACAGCTACTCAAGCTAGAGAAAAAGTTATAGAGTTACAAGAAAAATTGGATAAATATGACAATACCGCACATTGCCCGCTGTGTGATAAACATAAAGATATTGACAAACATTTTTATCAAGATTCCGACCCTTTACTTGGTGGAAGAGGATTTTCAAGAATATGTAAAGAGTGCGCTAGAAAAATTGCGTTAAGAGTTGATGCTAATGGAATTGAACATGAGCCTACAAGAGAATCTGTTCAAAGGGCACTATACTATCTAAATAAACCATTCCTTGAAACTGTATGGAATGCTAGTATACAGGAATCGGAAAATATTGTCACAGGAAAAGGTAAGACAAATGTATGGACATCTTATATAAAAAATATTTCAATGCCAAATTATGTCGGCATGGGATATATGGACTCTGATATGTTTAAAGAACAGATTGTATATCCAGACGAAAAAGATATTTCAAAAGATTCAAAAGAAGAATTATCCGAAGATGTCATGGAGATGTATAAAGTAAATAAAAGAACGGTTCTTAGATTTTTAGGATATGATCCTTTTGAAAACGAGCCTGTTTCCGAGCAACCGTTATTATATTCCAAACTTGTTGGATATTTCGATGAGTCCGTAAAAGATGATGGTTTAAAACTTGAAGCTGTAATTGAAATCGTTCAAAGCTTTAAAGATGTCAAAACAATAAATGATGCGATATCACAATATAAAAAACAACTTGGTAGTAATCCAGGTGTTATATCGACAATAAAATCTTTAGCGGATACAAAACAAAAAATGATAAATTCTGCTCTTGCATTGGCAAAAGATAACGGAATTTCGGAAAATAATAATAACAGAAAAAGTAAAGGTGCTGGAACTCTTACTGGAATAATAAAAGAATTACAGGAAATGGATTTAGATGGATCGGAAGTAAATACTTTCGACTATGAAACAAATATGGCTATCGAAGATATTATGACTAGAAATCATCAAAATCAATTAAAGCAATTAAATCCGGATGAAAATGATTGGGAAAAAGAAGTTATTCATCAAAAGGAATTACTTTTTAATTTACAAAAAGAACGGGATAATGCCGTCGAGTTTAGTAGGCTATTAAAAAAAGAAAATAAAGACTTGAAAGATTTTTTACAAGAAAAAGGATTAATAAATGACAAAGGACAAGTAATAGATGACGACTGATAGCGGAATTGTATTGATGGGCGATTCTATTCAAGAGTTCACACCAAAGAACTTTACTTTCTTTAAAAAACCTACTTATTATGATATGTCAGAACTTAAACTTGAGGGTTTAAAAAAATTTGCTGAAATAATTCAGTGGGGACGCAGAAATCCGGTAAAATTTTGTGAAAGATTTTTCGGTATAGAATTCCTTGATTTTCAAAAATATGTATTTATGATGTCATGGATAACGCCAAATGTGGTATGGTGTATGACTCGAAACGGCGGAAAGACTACCCTCGGTAGTCCTTTTTTAATGGCAAAAACGATGTTAGTTCCAAAATTTGAAGGATATATTTTAAGCTCAACTGGTTCACAGAGTATTGGAATGATGAAAAAAATAGAATCAATCGCCAAAAAAGAAATTGCTTCTTTCACTGGATTGACGGATGTATTTCTTAATGAGCTTGTAAAAAGTGCAAATTCCGAAGGATTTAGGCATGATCCAGCATCATATTCTTTTAAATTATATTCCGGATCTAGTTTGGCAACTGTAAATAGTAATTTTGATGGTAGTCGTGGTCGTCGAAGCCGTTTGAACTTTTATGATGAAGCATCATATGTTTCAGAAGATATGTTCGCAGCCACTCTTCCATTCGTTACACAAAATAGTGATTTTGCCCTTGGTGGAGATGTTGATGTAACTTTATTACCTCCAAATTTCCCAAACCAAGTAATTTGTGCTAGTTCTGCTGGGTCAATGGACGATGTGTTTTATAAAAGATATAAAGAAGCTGCAATGCATTCTTTTGCAGGAGATAAAAATTATTTCTGTGCAGATATTGATTGTGAAGTAATTATTCATGCAACTTATAATGGAAAGATTTATCCTGTTCCTTTGTTAACACAAGCAAAAATTGATTCAGAAATGAAAATGAATCCAACAAAAGCAACCAGAGAATATATGAATAAATTTGATTCTGATCTTGGAGATGACATAGCTGTTAAGAAGTCACAAGTTTTAAGAAACAGTGTTGTCAGACCACCAATGTTAGTGAATGAAGATAATTCATATATGGTAATTTGTTTTGACCCTGCAAAAAAGAGAGATAATAGCTTTGTACTTATTGGGAAGCTACATAAAGACGATAAACGTGGATGGTTATTGGATGTTGTAAACGGAATTAATTTAATAGACAAAGAAACCAAACGACCACTTACAACACCAGAACAGGTGAAAATGTTGCAAGAAATTGTCGTTCGGTATAATGGATACACTACTACAGATTATAAAAACATACATGGTATTTATATTGATGCCGGTTCTGGAGGTGGAGCAACACAAATTTGCGATTTGCTATTTGATAATTTTTATGAGCAAAATCATAAAGGTAATAAAGAATATGAACATCGTGGTTTGATAGATGCTTCATATGATTATGCAATGCCGTATGTAAAAAGATATCCGGATGCTGTAGACATAATTAGAATGAGAGAACCAACGAAATACAAAGCTAAGATGTATTCTCAATTATGCGAAATGATAGACCAGGATTTGATTAGCTTTACGGCTGAATATGATTATCATGGAAGTTTAACTACATTAACAGAAGAAAATGGAGAAGTTATCGAAAATAATTATAAATTATCGTTTGAGGAAGAACTTGGATTAAAACAATTGGATGCTATGAAAGAAGAACTTACACATATGTATAAATACAAATCTTCAAACGGAAACATCAGATATGATCTTGCACCTGGCTTTGAGAATATTCTACACGACGATCGCAGTTATTGCATGGCTCTTATGGGACATGCTTTATTTGAATTAAGAAGTCAAGATATGGTAAGACAGAAAAGACAAGTTCAGTCATCGCAAGATATTTCAAAACTTTTCTCTATACGAGCACCTAAAAAGGTAACAAGATTTTAAGAAAGGAGGTATGGCAAAACTTGAGTGAAAAAACAAAAGAACCTATTGTACAAAAGGTTTACACAAAAACAGATGAATCTGGCTATGAAGTAGAACGAAACCGAGCGCAAAAAATAAATTTTGCTAAGTTTCAGGAATTGTTACAGAGGAATGTTACAAAAACCGTTTCTAAAACTTATACTCAATACACAAGAGATTTATTAGATCAATATGTGCAATCTCCTCTTAATAATATAGATAATATTCGTGAAGTATCTCGTTTCTTAACAAGAGTATCAATGCTTTATAAGCAGATGATATCTTATTTCTCTACTATGCCTCTTTATACATATAATATCACCCCCTTGGCAGATTATACTAAAGATTTTGATGTAGAAAAACAACTTAAAAATTATGAAAAGACATTAAAAATATTTCATCATTTTAATATGGCAAAAGAATTGCAAAATGTGATTTCTAATACAATACGTGACGGAATGTATGTTGGATGGATGAGTGGTGACGACGAAAATGGAATTTTTCTTATGCCTTTAGATGTACAATATTGTCGTATTTATGGAAAAACTCAAGAAGGGGAATGGATAACATATTTTGATGCAGCATTTTTTGATAAATCAAATAACAAAGATTTTATTAAAGGTGTGAACAATGATGGTGTTGGTGTGTGGGATCAAGTTTTTATTGATGGATATAATCAATATAAAACTAAAGGTAGAAACTATGAATTTTTCCGTCTCCCACCAGAAAATACACTAACACTTATAGCAAGTACCGATGATGAATTTTATGTACCTCTTCCGTATTTCTTACCTTTATTCAAATCCTTATTGAATCTTCTCGATACAGAAAATCTTGTTGTTGCGAAAGAAGAATTGCAGAATTACAAGTTAATTCTAAATAAAATTCCGTTACTTGATTCTGAAAACGTAGATGATTTTGCAATTAGTTTAGAACTTGTAAATCAGTTTGATCAAATGATTAAACAAATTCTTCCAGATTTAGTTGGCTGGGGAACGACACCTTACGATTCAAGTCAAGTTATAGATTTCGAGAAATCTACTTCCGCTACTGATACAGATAACTTAAACAAAGCAATGAATAATCTTTTCGCAAATGCTGGAATTAATAAACTTATTGTAAGTTCTGGCGATTCGAGTAATGCGAATGGTATCAAATATTCAAATGCGAATGATCTTGGAAAGATTTCTGTGTATATAAGACGAATCGAATCTTGGTTAAATTACTGGATTAAAAATCATATTACAGATGGCGTTTATTTACAGATTTTTGATCAAACACAATATAATCGAGATGATTATATAAGTAGAATGAAGGATGCGAGTGCATTTGGTATTGGAAAAATGGATTATATGTGTTCGTTAGGCGATGATCCGTATGTTGCATATAACAAGCTTCGTTTTGATGCATTGGTTTTAAATATAAATCAATATGCTGTTCCGTTTAATTCTTCATATACTCAATCATCTGATAATACAGGTTATCGTCCTGAGATACCAGAAGAACAGTTGTCAGACGAGGGACAAGCAACAAGATTGTCTGGAAAAAACGAAGATAAGGGAAATAAATAAAATGAATTTTTATTTTGGAAAATAAATATTTTTATATGAAAAAGATACAGATTTGATAAATATAACCAAACAAATAACATGATCAAGAGGTGATGGCATGAGAAATAATGATAATTTTATATTCACCTCGGATGAGGAAACAAGAAACAATTTATTAAGATTAGGATTTTCAGAAATTCCTTCTGGTAATTCTTTTTTTATATTTATAAACGATTCAACTTTAAAATTTGACGATACAGTCCAAACAGACAAAATTGGGGTTACAAATAAGTTGATGTTTTAGCCACTCTTCTATTGAGTGGTATTTTTGTACCAAAATTTAGGAAAGGAGGTTAAAAATAAATTATGAATAATCGATTACTTACATTAGAAGATTTATATGATTTCTATAGTAAGAAGAAAAAATCTTTAAAATTTAATGCAGAGAAATCTGGATATAATATAGCAATTCAGACAAAGGCAACATTTGAAGTAAATGACGATTTATCAGAGGGATTGCTTTACGGAAAAATAAGAGCATTCCATGATTTAACAAACAACAATAAATCTCATATTGAAACAGATGTGTTGGAAGATAAAATGATGTCTATCAAAGATCGCCCAATTATGGCAGATATTGTTGACACTGGTGAAACAGACGAAAATGGAGAGCCGATCAAAGATTTTTCTGGGCACACAATGTATTATGACGAAGATTTTGACAAAATGATTTATAAGGAAATTCCAGTTGGTCACTTTATCAATCCTGAAAATATTCATCTGGAATATGATGAAAAACTGGATAGAAATTTTGTATGCTCTGATGTTGTTGTATATGAAGAATATACTGACACATGTGAAATTTTGAGAAGATTGCTCTGTAGAGCTTTGTATACGTGCAATGCATTGGGATAACACAGACAAAACTCTTCATCTTGATGATTTTTATGTGCAAGGAACGACACTTCTTGGGTCTGATGTACTTCCAGGTATGCAGGGAAGCAAATTAACACTTAAAGATTTCTCTGAAGAAAATAATTCGATCTTCTCTTCTATTTTGGAAGATGAACATTCAAAATTGATTGAAAC
>OCHK01002353.1_pt1 | contig 12756 bp, 7 predicted proteins | sample 1538551 | NCBI WGS metagenome assembly OCHK01 (sample SAMN04571707, study PRJEB22368) | human gut metagenome | biome: human gut; material: stool | host: Homo sapiens | place: Luxembourg | collected 2012-08-31
GATGCGCCCATATAGGCTACACAATAAATATCTCTATGGCAAGAGATTAGGTTAGAGTTCAACAGACCTATCCTCAACGACTTAGCTGGAGGAGAAATCCAAAGGTGACAAAAGCATGTCGGTAAAGTCATTAGTCAGCTAAATACCAAGCTGCGACTGCATGGCGAGAGGAAAAGACAGACACAAGGATGAAGCCTGATTGGTTGAACGATAGTTCTGCTGCACACGTACCAGCCCCGACGAAAGGTATTTGATTCACGTCGGGCTGAAGCACCCCATGTAAACCGAAATTACAATGGAGCAGGAGCTGGCTTCAGAGCAACCACAATAAGTGGAATAGGAACGTAAGTCGCATCCGACAGTCTGCCGAGCCAAACAGTTATTGTGAAAGCAAATGGGGATTCCCTAAATCAGAATGCCGTAAGGCTATGGGCATAGGACCCTGAATATCTGACATGGGAACGGAGCTTCCGTAGTAGTCCGAGCAAGGGAAAGCCTTGTACATGGCGAAGGGAAGCAGTTAGATAACTTAATACAAATAATGGAAAATGTGTGAGACATTATGAGAAGTCCTGAGCAAGTATTAAAAGCTTTAAACAAGCATGGTAAAGTTTCGGATTACAAGTTCGAAAGGCTGTACCGTATCTTATTCAATGAGGAGATGTTTCATGTTGCTTACCAGCGTATTTACGCCAAACCAGGCAATATGACACCCGGTACGGATGGGAAAACCATCAATCGGATGAGTCTTCAAAGAATAAACAAAGTCATTGCATCTTTGAGAGATGAGTCTTACAAGCCTAATCCGGCAAAAAGGATATACATACCCAAGAAAAACGGTAAGAAAAGACCGCTTGGAATTCCTTCCTTTGAGGACAAACTTGTACAGGAGGTGGTGCGCATGATTCTTGAAGCCGTCTATGAAGAGGTGTTTGCAAACACCTCACATGGATTCAGACCAAACAGAAGCTGCCATACCGCATTGACCCATATCCAAAAGACATTTACAGGTACAAAATGGTTTGTGGAAGGAGACATTAAAGGATTCTTCGACAACATAGACCACAATGTATTGATTGCAACTTTGCGGAAACGGATTGCCGATGATAGATTTCTAAGGCTTATCCGCAAGTTGTTGAATGCGGGATATATTGAAGACTGGAAGTTTCATAATACAAACAAGGGAACTCCACAAGGCGGTAATATCAGTCCTATACTGGCAAACATTTATCTTGATAATTTTGACAAGTATATGGAAGAATACGCCCTACGCTTCAATAAGGGAAAAGAAAGACACATCACCAAAGAATACAAGCAACTTAGCGATAAGATGCAACGCATCCTTAAAAGCATCAAGAACATACAGGATGCAGATGTCAGATTACAGCTTAGGGATGAGTATGAGAAACTGAGACGTGAAAGGCAAAAGATTGAGAGCAGAGACAGTATGGATGAAACATACAGAAGGCTTCGATACGTAAGATACGCAGATGATTTCCTCATTGGTGTTATCGGAAGCAAGGCAGAGTGCGTTAAAATCAAGTCGGACATTACCAAGTATATGGAAGAAAACCTCAAGCTGGAACTGTCACAGGAAAAGACATTGATAACAAACGCACAAAAGCCCGCGAAATTTCTTGGCTTCGATGTTTCAGTCCGTAAGTCTGATGCTATCAAGCGGGACAAGAACAATGTGCCAGCCCGTTATTACAACGGTAAGATAGTCCTAAAGGTCGCCATAGAAACGGTGCGGAACAAACTGGAAGAATACAGCGCCATCAGATACAAGGTAGAAAATGGCCGACAAGTTTGGTTTGCAAAGTTCAGAGGCAATCTTATGAAGAAGAAAATCGAGGACATAGTGGCGGCATATAACTCTGAAATCAGAGGGTTCTACAACTACTACTGCATTGCCAACAACGTGGCATACGCGCTCTCAAAGTTTGGATACATCATGGAGTACAGTATGTACCATACCATTGCAGGAAAAACCAATAGCACTGTAAGCAAAGTCATTGACAAATATAAGGTTGGGAATGACATTATAGTGCCATATCAGGATGCAAAAGGTAAATTACGGTACAGGAAATTCTATAATGAGGGATTCAAACGTAAACCACCAATGTACTATACGGAGGTAAACGACTTATCCTACACAATCGCAATTCCACAGCCGACACTTACTGAGCGATTGGATGCGAGAACATGTGAATTATGTGGAAAAGTCGGACCTGTAGTCATGCGTCATGTCAGAAAGCTAAATCAGCTTAAAGGAAAAACTGAATGCGACAGGCTGATGCTTGAAAAGCATAGGAAGACATTGGTTGTCTGTGAAAAGTGTTATGCCAAAATACACAGCCATGCTAAATAAAGTCATGTTATCAACGGAGAGCCGTATGCGTGGAGACATGCAAGTACGGTTTGGGGGCAGGTACGGGAAAACCTACTGCCGAAAGGCAGTAAGGCGTTCTGTACCGAGCCTACGACTTGGCAAGGGCGGTAACATCATCGCATTGGCAGCGGAACTCTACCATACGGAAGATGTAACCTGCCTGTTGAAGCGCATAGAGGAACGGACACCATACATCCGCCCTGCATCGTTTTCTTTTGGCAAGCAGCAATCCGACAACCGCACTTATCGGGTATTAAGAGTTGGCGAGCTGTCATCACCTGCGCTCATTGCCTATCTGCAAGAAAGGGGGATAGACATTGAACTCGCCAAAAGGGAGTGTAAGGAACTGCGGTTTGAGAATGCCGACAAACCCTATTTCGCCATCGGCTTCCCGAATATGGCAAGAGGGTATGAAGTGCGTAATAGATACTTCAAGGGATGTGTCGCCCCGAAGGACATCACCCATATCCGACAGCAAAAAGAGCCACGAACCGTCTGTTATCTTTTCGAGGGCTTCATGGATTATCTCTCGTTCCTGACCATCCGAGTAAAGAACAATCCGCAACACCCACGATTGAATGCACAGGATTACGTCATTCTCAACTCCGTTTCCAACCTCTCGAAAGCGGAAAGCATATTGGCAACCTATACCCGAATCGGCTGTTTCCTTGACAATGACACAGCAGGACGGAACGCATACGCCAACCTGCAACGGATGTTGGGTGACCGCTTGCAGGATATGTCGGTTCACTATGCAGGGTATAATGACTTGAACGAGTACCTGTGCAAAAAACTCTTGTCCCAATCGACAGAGCCGATAAAGGAGGAGAAGCAAGTACAATCCGCAAGGCGGATGATGCAGCCACCGAAAAAGAAAGGGCTGAAAATATAGAGGGGAACAGGTTCGCTTTCCCAAGGGTATTTAGACAGAAATACCATAGCTCAATAGGGCGTTTTCTTCACGCATTACACGGTAATGCTAAAAACTCCCTATCGAGCCAAAGGGAAATCCCTTTGGAAACCCTGAGAGCCAATGCCACAGGCAGAGAATACACTCATAACAATAACCGTAAAAATCAAACTACATGGGATATTTTTCATTGGACATAAAGAAAGCAAAAGGTTCATCGGACACCGTACAATCCGACCATATAGAGAGAAGAATCATACCTAAAAACGCAGACCCGACAAGAACGCATCTGAACAGGGTACTTATAGAATACCCCGATGGCGTTCATGGCAGGGATGAAGCGATTGCCCACAGGCTGAACACGGCAGGCATCAAGCGGAAGATTACACATGACCAAGTCCGTGTAGTCCGAGTGGTTCTGTCGGGAACACATGAGGACATGATGGACATACAGGAAAACGGAAGACTTGACGAATGGTGCAGCGACAGCATCCAATGGCTGCAAGCCACATTCGGCAGGGAGAACGTGGTTGCCGCCCATCTTCACATGGACGAGAAGACACCGCATATCCATGCAGCCATTGTTCCCATCGTGACAGGTGAAAGGCGCAAAGCCAAGAAAGAGCAGGAAGACGGCAAACGGAAGTATCACAAGAAAGCAAATACCGTCCGTTTGTGTGCCGATGACCTGTTCAACCGTCAGACCTTGATTGCGTACCACGACAATTATGCAAGGGTTATGGCTAAATACGGATTACAGCGAGGTGTGCGAGGTTCCGAAGCACGGCACACCACCACGACACAGTATTATCGGGACATACAGAAAAAGAACGCTGCCCTTGATGCAGAAAACAAGCGGTTACAGGAGCAGAAAACCGAAACCGAACAGGAACTCAGACAAGCCAAGAAAGAGGTACAGACCGAGAAACTGAAAGGTGCAGCCACCACCGCAGCGACCAACATAGCTGAAAGTGTCGGTTCTCTTTTCGGGAGCAACAAGGTCAAGACTTTGGAAAGGGAGAACACCGCCCTGTATCGGGAAGTTGCCACCCATGAGGAAACCATTGAGATACTGCAAAACCGCATACACACGATGCAAACCGAGCACAACCGCCAGTTGTTGGAAATACAGCAGAATCACCGTAAGGAGATGGCGGAAAAAAGTGTCAGACACAAAGATGAAGTATCAGGTTTGAAACGCATTATCGAAAAGCTGTGTGCATGGTTTCCTATGGCAAAGGAAATTATGAGAATAGAGAGCCTGTGCCGCCTTGTCGGGTTCAATGAAAGGCAGACCACGACATTGACTTATGGTAAGCCTTTGATATACGAGGGCAAACTTTATTCGGAGGAACATAATCGGAGTTTTACGACAGAAAGAGCAGGCTTTCAAGTGGTGAAAGACCCTGCGGACAAGTCTAAACTGACACTCGTAATCAACCGCCAGCCCATAGGCGAATGGTTCAGGGAACAGTTCGACAGGCTACGGCAGAGCATACGACAGCCAATTCAACCACAAAGGAAAAGTAGAGGAATTACATAAGTAGTTAAAACAGATTGCAATAAGCCTCCGATAATCGTATTTCCCTATCAGAGGCTTATTGCTGTTTAGATTTAGTTACGTTTCATAAATCATGATTTTTGTTTTTGATTGTCGACCTTTCTAAGTTGTGGAAGACATAAGGCTATTATAGCGAGAAGCAGAATAGCCATACCTGAGAACAAAAACCAACGGTTTACCCCGATTTGGTCTGCAAATGCACCCGACACTACCAACCCAAGCGGCATGGCAAACGACATGATGCTGCCAAGAAGTCCGAAAACACGCCCTAAATACTCGGGTTGTATCTGTTCTTGAAATAGCGCGGTCTGTACTCCATTATAGAATGGGGCAGAAAAGCCCATCAACGTACAACATATCGCAAATATCATAAAACCATTGGTTGGTAGCAAGCCGGAAACAGTCAATGACACTCCCATAAGAAAGATAGAGCCGATGATATTTGCCATGCGCTTTTTGAAACCTCCCCATGCGCCCAATAGAAGTCCGCCCAACAACATACCAACTGCAAAAACAATTTCCACCACGGAAGCATGCAAGGTACTTCCCTCGAAATAATTCATACTCATCAGCGGAAATAGCGCATTGATTGGCATATAAATGAACATATTGATTGCTCCTATCCAAAGCAATGTGAAAAGAGCTTTATTTTGTCGTATTGCGTTATAGCCAATGCGCAGTTCGGTGAAAAAGTTTTCTTGCTGCAGCGCTTCAATCGGTTGTTTTGGGATGTGAACCATTGCAACAGTGATACAGGCAATTATTGCTCCGAATACGTCAAGGGCAACCGCAGAATTCAACCCCCATTTTGCATAGAGAAAAGCGGCAATTGCCGGACTTAGGATGAAACTTGCCGATTGGATGGACTGGGTGTAGCCGGCACATTTGACTAACTGTTCTTCAGGCACTAAAAGAGGTGTTACCGCACTTAACGCAGGGGAATGGAATGCAGTGCCAACGCTTCTAATGAAGAGGATGAGCATTACTATCCATACAGGTAGTTCCGCTGACAGGGAAATTACGGTAAGTACCAGTCCAGCACAAGCTATGATGACATCTGCACCAATCATGACCATTTTCCGGTTCCAGCGGTCAACAAGTACTCCGATTGCAGAACCTAAAACCGCTTGAGGTAGAAACCCAACCAAGGTCGCCATTGACAACACCATCGCAGACCCTGTTGTATTTGTCAGATGCCAGATGATGGCCATTTGAAGAACCCCACTTGTTATCAGGGACACAGCTTGCCCCGCCCATATTGTATAGAAATCTTGTTTCCAATTTCTGATTTTTTCCATTTGAATTTTTCCTTTTATCTTTTGAATGTTTCTTGATTTTATAGCACAAAAAATCTCTCGACAAGCCTGAATTACCAAGGTTTATGATATGCAATATTAACGGTGTTTTTACCTGTTAATATTGTACAATTGTTCATAATCATATTGAAAACCACTATATATGTTGCGACTTATCTTAATTGGGATGGTATTATATGCACACCGAATCCGCTGCAAAGTTACAATAAATTATTCGATTTTTGCACTAACTAAAGTAAAGAATTTCAATGCTTCCTGAATTTTGCCTTTCCTTTTTTATCCAAATCTGCAAAAAATAACGGCATAAGCAAATAGGTATATATCGAAAGGCAAAAAATGGCGAATACTGTTTGTATTGGATACTATATCAAAGATTTGTCGTATCTTTGCACCTGAAAGAGTTATTTGATAGTAAAACACCGCAAAACGCTGAAAATCGCACGGTTTCCTAGTCGTTACCATTACTTTTCAGATACTCCGTTAAATGTTTATTCATCAAACGGTTAGACGAAACCGTTCAGAATTTAAAATAATATCAGCATATCTATGTGCATATTTTTTACATTTCATGTCTATAAGATTATACGCAAATATATAAAATAGATCGACAGAATGACAAAGTTGGTTTATTTTATTTTCTAATTTCGACAAGAACAAGTCGCGGTTGCAAAACAGTCTGTTACAAGCAATCGCAGTTTAACCGGTTAAAATCATGAACGGGGCGGATTGTAAATACAAGCGGAGAAGGGCTTGGAATCAGACAAACGCCCTCTCTGACGGCGGTGCGTTTTGCCACAGTAGATGGCCAGAACGTCAGCTGAAAGAATTTCCGGAGCCGGAGTTCCGCACATGGGCCGCTCTGACGGCAAAGAGGTAGAAGAGGTATTGCGCGGCATAATAGGTAATCATCACGACACAGGTCCGGCAGGGAACGGGCGCTACGAAGCGTCCCCATGCGATCACGGAGTCGGAAAAGACGAACAACAGGGCCGCAAGGCGGAACCATGCGGCATACGCTCCGCGGTACTGAAGCGCGCTGTATAACATTCCCGCGATGACGAGTCCGTAGACGGCGACGCCCGCGCGTTCGGCCGGATCGGCGGCGCGGGGAACGATGCAGACGAACAGAAACAGCAGCAGAGCCGTCAGCACCGGCCAGACAAAAGGCCGGGGCGCAACTTGCGCCTGCGGCAAGAAGTAGCACATATAGGCTCCGTGCGCCAAAGCGAAAAACAGCATCTGCGGAATGAACATCCCCCCGGCGCCCGCCGCATCGCCGACGGCCGACAACAAGAGCGCCGCGCCGACCGGAATCAGCGGTTTCAGCCGGAGATAAAAGAGCGACAGCGACAGCAGCAGGACCGGATAAGCGACCTTATACGGAATCACCGCCGCCTTGGTAAAGAACAGCGCCGCGCCGGCTGCGAAAAACAGCGTGGTCAGGCAGAGCGTTCGGGAGATTCGTTGCATGGTTTCGGTAAAAAAGCCGCCTGTACTTACGAACAGGCGGCTTCGATTATGGTCAATAAGCTCGTCGGCATGACCGTGGCGGGCGTGTACCCGCACCGAGATGCGACGAGCGGCATTCGGATTGGGATCAACCGCGGACCTGAGCGCCGCACCGCTGTTCGAACTGCGCGGTGAGGTTCCTCATCGCCTTTTCGATCGTCTTCTCGTCGAGCGTGCGGGTCTTGTCTTCGAGAATGAAGCTCAGGGCGTAGGATTTCTTGCCTTCGGGAAGTTTGTCGCCCTCGTAGACGTCGAACAGCGAAACGCTCTTGAGCAGTTTGCGCTCAGTGGCGAACGCCACGTCGCGCAGCGCCGAGAAGGTCACCTGCTTGTCGATCAGAAGGGCCAAGTCGCGTTTCACTTCGGGAAACTTCGAAAGCTCCTCGGCCGCGATCTTATGCTTGCGGGTCGATTTCACGAGCGCGTCGAAATTCATCTCCAGATAGTAAACATCCTGCTTGACGTCGAGCCGGCGGCGGATTTTAGCACTTACCGTGCCGATCTGCAGCAGCTCCTTGCCGCCAAGCGACATCGAGAGCGCCTCGCCGAAGAGGTCGTTTTGCAGCGTCTCGGTCCGGAGCGCATAGATATCGATGCCGAAGCGGCGCAGGAGTTTCTCGGCCACGGCGCGCAGCGTGAAGAACGACGCGGCCTGCGGCCGGGCGTTCCACGACGCAGGCTCGGCCACGCCCGTCACGGCGATCGCCAGACGGTACTCCTCGGAGTAGGCCGCGAGACGGTTCTCCTCCGAGCGTTTCGACTCATCGTAGAAATAGCAGTTGCCGAACTCGTAGAGTTTCAGGTCGCCGTTCTTGCGGTTGGCGTTGAGCTGCACGGCTTCGAGCATGTTGAACAGCAGCGTCTGGCGCATCACGTTCAGGTCGGCGCTCAGCGGATTGAGGATGCGCACGCAGTTTTCGGGCTTGTAGGACTCCAGCCCCTCGTAGTAGGCCGCCTTGGTCAGCGAGTTGGACATGATCTCGGTGAAGCCGTTGGAGGTCAGGAAATCGGCAGCGAGATTCATCAGCTTGCTGCGGTCGGGCTTCGGCGCATAGGAGAGCGTCGAGCGGACGCGCGAGGGAATCTCGACATTGTTGTAGCCATAGATGCGGAGGATATCCTCGACGAGGTCGGCTTCGCGCTGCACGTCCACGCGGTAGGGCGGCACGGCGACGCTCAGCACACCCTCTTTCTCGGCGAGAATCTTCACTTCCAGCGCGGCGAGGATCGTGCGGACCGTATCTTCGGGAATCTTCTTGCCGATCAGCGAGTCGATGCGGGCGAAGGAGATGTCGAATTTGAAGTCTTCGACAGGATTGGGATAGATGTCGGTAATGTCGCTCGAAATCTCGCCCCCGGCCAGCTCCTTCATCAGCAGGGCGGCGCGCTTGGCGGCATAGACCTGCATGTTGGGATCGACGCCGCGCTCGAAGCGGAACGACGAATCGGTGTTCAGGCCGAAACGCTTGGCCGTCTTGCGCACCCACACGGGGTTGAAATAGGCGCTCTCGATAAATACGTCGGTCGTCGTGTCGCCGATGCCCGAATCCAGTCCGCCGAAGACTCCGGCGATGCACATCGGACGCTCGGCCGAGCAGATCATCAGATCGTCGGCCGTCAATTTTCGCTCCACGCCGTCCAACGTCACGAAAGGCGTGCCTTCGGCGCAGGTGCGGACCACGACTTCGCGGCCTTCGATCTTCGCCGCGTCGAACGCGTGCAGGGGCTGCCCCAGCTCGAAGAGCACGAAGTTGGTGATATCGACCAGATTGTTCTTGGGGTTGATGCCCGCGGCGCGCAGGCAGTTCTGCATCCACTCAGGCGAAGGGCCTATCTTGCAGTTCTTCACCGTCACGCCCGCGTAGCGGGGGGCCGCTTCGTGGTTCTCGACGCGGACGGTCACCGGCAGGTCATGGTTGTCGGGAGCGAAGGCCGAGACGTCGGGCATCTTCACTTCGGCGTTCAGGCCCTGACTCCTGAGGTAAGCCGCCAGATCACGCGCCACGCCGATATGCGACGCGGCGTCGACGCGGTTGGGGGTGAGTCCCACCTCGATCAGGTAGTCGTCCTCGATGCCGAGGTATTCTTTGGCCGTCATGCCGACGCGGGCGTCGGCCGGAAGTTCCATAATGCCGTCGTGCGAGGCCCCGATGCCAAGTTCGTCCTCGGCGCAAAGCATGCCGAGCGACTCGACGCCGCGGATCTTGCTGCGTTTGATCTTGAATTCCTCGTCGCCGCCGCCGGGGTAGAGCACCGTGCCGACCGTGGCGCAGAGCACCTTCAGCCCGGCCCGGCAGTTGGGCGCGCCGCAGACGATCTGCAGGGGATCACCGGCGCCGACATCGACCGTCGTGAGGTGCAGGTGGTCCGAATCGGGATGGTCCGTGCAGGTCAGCACCTCGCCGACCACGACGCCGTGAAGCCCGCCCTTTACGGTCTCGATCTTCTCGAACCCCTCGACTTCGAGTCCGATGTCGGTCAGTATCCGTGCGATTTCTTCGGCCGGAAGATCGGTGTCGAGATAGCGTTTAAGCCAGTTATACGAAATATTCATAATTAAAAGCTTTAATGTTCCTCTTGCAGTTCAACATGCCGGACCGCCTTCCCCGCGGCGGAAGGCCGCGTTTGCAGGTCCGGCCGCCCCGGAATCCCCGCCTTGGCGGGGAGTGCCGCCGTCACAGCGTCCGGAACGGCATGCTAAAATCGAACAAAGATACATAAAAATTGTTAATCTCGTCGAGATTGGCGCACTAAATCGCGCCGGCGCTTCCGACCGGCTTTTCGACGGACGGGCACGAAAAAGGGGAGGACGCCATATATGTAGGTATCGAAAATATCCGCCGAAAAATTTGGATTTAAGGATCGGACCCGCTATATTTGCCGAAAAGAATATGATTCGCAATTTCAACATACAGGCTTGGTGGTGGCGCTCGTTGACTCTCGTGGACAATGAGTGCGGCTCTGTGCGTGTATAGTTGAAACCTGATACCAGCCACAAGCCCGTTGTTTACGAGAGAGTAAACAGCGGGCTTTTTCTTTTGCACTTTCACAAAACAAACGGAAAAATAAAAAAGAGTATGAAAACGAAAAAATTCTGCCTGACCGAGAATCAGATGCCCACGCAATGGTATAACATCGTGGCCGACATGCCCAACAAACCGCTGCCCCCGCTGCATCCCGCGACCAAGCAGCCCGTAACCAAAGAGCAGATGAGCGCCATTTTCGCCGAAGAGCTGATCGATCAGGAGATGTCCGCGGAGCGGTTCATCGACATTCCCGAAGAGGTGCAGGAGATTTACAAAATATGGAGACCCACGCCGCTCGTGCGGGCTACGGGGCTGGAGAAGGCGCTCGGCACGCCCGCGAAAATCTATTTCAAGAACGAGAGCGTCTCGCCGGCCGGATCGCACAAGCCCAACACCGCAGTGCCGCAGGCCTACTACAACTACAAGCAGGGCATCCGCCGCCTGACCACCGAGACGGGCGCGGGGCAGTGGGGCGCAGCGATCGCATTCGCGGCCAAGCATTTCGGCATAGACCTGCAGGTTTACATGGTCAAGGTCAGCTATGAGCAGAAACCCTACCGGCGGCTGATGATGAACACTTGGGGCGCCGAGTGCATCGCATCGCCCAGCACGCTCACGGCATCGGGCCGTGCGGCGCTTGAACGCGACCCGAACTGTTCGGGAAGCCTCGGACTGGCCATTTCAGAGGCGATCGAAGTGGCGCTGCAACACCCCGAAGATACGCGGTACTGTCTGGGAAGCGTGCTGAACCACGTCATCCTGCATCAGACCGTGATCGGACAGGAAGCCGTGGCGCAGATGGAGATGGCCGACGCCGAGCCTGACGTGGTGATCGGATGCTTCGGCGGCGGCAGCAACTTCGCGGGACTGGGATTCCCGTTCCTGCGCAAGAACCTCACGGAAGGCAAAAAAATCCGGATCGTGGCGGTCGAGCCGTCGAGCTGCCCGAAACTCACGCGCGGCAGTTTCCAATACGACTTCGGCGACGTGGCGGGATTCACGCCCCTGCTGCCGATGTATACGCTGGGGCACGATTTCCAGCCGTCGGACATCCACGCGGGCGGACTGCGTTACCACGGCGCGGGGTCGATCGTCAGCCAGCTGCTCAAAGACGGACTCGTCGAAGCGCAGTCGCTGCCGCAGACCGAGACCCTCGCCGCAGGCATTCTCTTCGCCAAGACCGAGGGCATCATCCCGGCGCCGGAATCGACGCACGCCATCGCCGCGGCCATCCGCGAAGCCATGCAGGCCAAAGAGGAGGGGACGCCCAAGACGATTCTGTTCAACCTCTCAGGCAACGGCGTGATCGACCTCTACGCCTACGAACAGTATCTGGCGGGAGCGCTGAAAGACTATGCGCCGGGGGATGCGGAAATCGCAAAGACGGTCAGCCGGCTGGAGCAGCTGATATGACCGGGACCGACGATACCGCAAATAAAAAAAGACAGCCCGCAATGGGTTGTCTTTTTATTTTGACACCGGCGGTTTCGGGACCGGAAGCCGGTCTGCGCCCAAACGGAAGGGTGTGCATGCAAATCCCGCGCTTCGGCACGGTCGTCATTACCTCGACCCCAGCCAGAGGAAGAACATGCCGACGAGGATAAAGGCCAGATCGAAGGCTTTGGAGCGGAGGTTGTGCTCGCGGAACAGCACGGCGCCGCACAGGAAAGAGACGACGACCGAACTGCGGCGGACCATCGACACGACGGAGACCATGGCGTCGGGCTGGTGCAGGGCGTAGAAATAGGCGAAATCGGCCAGCACGAGGAAGAACGAGATCAGCGGAATGGCCCAAGTCCAGTGGAACGGGGTGGTCGTACGGCGGCGCGGCCACCAGAGGATGCCGACGACGACCGACATCAGGCCGAACAGATAGAGGTTGCACCAGCCCTGCACGAAGACCGGGTCGAGGCGCGCCATGATATATTTGTCGTACAGTCCGCTTACGACGGCGGCCAGAGCCGCCACCGCGATACAGAGTATCCAGACGTTGTGACGGAAATCGACCCCTTCGCGGCGGCTCGAACGGCTCAGCAGGAAGA
>OCHK01002369.1_pt1 | contig 12661 bp, 4 predicted proteins | sample 1538551 | NCBI WGS metagenome assembly OCHK01 (sample SAMN04571707, study PRJEB22368) | human gut metagenome | biome: human gut; material: stool | host: Homo sapiens | place: Luxembourg | collected 2012-08-31
GCACGATGCGGGTACCGCAACCCGACATTATCGAGCATTTTGGCAACGCAGATGCCGTGCCGCAGCCGCCGGAGCGGTGCTTAAGCCGCAAGGCGGGAATTGTGCGGTATTGCCCTTAATCTGACTGCGGGTTGCAAAAACGGGCACCCCGTGCCGTGCGGCATCTCTTCGTTGCTGTTATAGTTTCTATTATATCATATGCTTCGCGTGTGTCAACGGATATTTTGACGAATATTATGCAGGCATCTCTTCGTTGCTGTTCACGCTTTTTCTCTGCCGCTTTCCCTTCCTATCCTTCTTCACTTCATCCAGGCATTCCCGCTCACCCACCTTCATTCTCACCTATTATCCCAAAGTCTATCTGAAATCAAAAAAGCAGCGGCCAGCAATCTGCCAGCCGCTGCTTACCTTATTATAATAGCGCTCCCGGATTATCCGCTCCGCTTCATCTCAATTACTCTTCGCTGTCATCCGGGATATCTTCCTCAAAAGCATCCATCCAGCTTTCGTTGTGCCACTTATCTTTTTCACCTTTTTCCTTGGCGGCAACCTTCTGCCGTTGTGCCTGGTCGTTCATTATGGTGCCGATCGGGTTCAGCGCGCGTTCTTCAATAATGTGGTAGAACAGCCCCATCGGGTTATTCACGTTGGGGTCCTTGGCGGCCTTTGCCCAAAACACATCAAAGTCCAGTTCATGCGCCATAGCTTCCATCAACGGGGTCAGGCTGCCATACTTTTCAATCACTTCATTCATGCAGGCCAGGTAATGCAGCCGCATTTCGTCTTTCAGCCCATTGCGCAGGCTGGAAGGCGATGGCACGCACCGCGCTGCCAGGTGGCGGTAAATTTCGTGGTAAGCGCCGCGCTGGCCGCTCGTCAACGTCTTTTCCAGGTATCCATCATCTACAAACTTTGCAAACTCTTTTCGCATATCCTGCCGTTTTACAATCGTTTCGGGAATCAGCTCTACCTTGGGCGGCTCCGGCTCCGGCAGCGTTTGCTGCACCGGCTCGTCCATCACATGGTACTCCGCTTCCAACAGCTCCTCTTTGGGTTCTGCTGCCGGCTTTGCCTTGCGGAAAATATAAATGCGATAGTTATCCATATCCTCGCGCAGCACCTTGTTCAGGTACCGCGCCGGGCTGCGCATCGTCTGCGACCGGGGAATGATCTCCTGTGCATAGCGGGGTGCCACACCGGCCAGCCAACTGGTCAGCCCGCCACAATCCAGGATGATGGCATTCATCTTTCCAAACACCGTTTTGTTGCCGCCGTCCTGCTCGCCATCGCCTGCCTGGATGGTGCAGCAGGCATCTGCCAACACATCAATGATCACTTCCACCGCGTGCAGCTCTTCGGGCGTAATCTCCGCGCGCAGCTGATCCATGCGCGCTTTTACAACAATTTCCTCCCGCAGCTCGGTGCGGTGGCGTCCAAAGGAATAGGGGATCGTTGTTTCCGGTGCCGAAACATAATCAAAGGTGATCACGCTGGGGTCATCCAGCAGCGAATCCTCAATCGCCACGGTGGGGCGGCCCTTCTTTTTGCTCTTTTTGCGCACTGTGCTGTTGATGCTGTCCAGGTTGGCCTGTGCGGCGGCATCATCCACCGGGTCAATCGTTACCACCAGCGAAAGAACCTTCTGCCCCTTTTTTTCATACACATCGTAATTAAAAATAATATCCGTCTTTTCGTTAATTTCCGCCTTTGCCTTTTCCAGTGCCAGGCGGCGGAAATCCGACCATCGGTTGGCCGTATACGAAAGCTGTTCATACAGCATGCTCAGGTTCCATACCAGCGGTTCCCCGGCCGCTTTCTTTTTCAGGTACAGGCTCTGGTAGCTCTTGCACAGCTCGTAAATGCGGATGGAATAGGTGGACCGCATCAGCATGGTGTAGGTCACATCCATGGTGGTATACAGGGTTTTCAGCTGCACCAGGTGCGGTTTCAGCACCGGATCCAGCGTGATGGTCATGCGCGCGCGGCCCTCATCAATGCGCACTTTATCAATCCAGCGGAATGTTTCCACCGTGGAAGTTCCGTTATTCTTGATCCACTGGATGGGCGCGTTGGCCAGCTCCTCAATATTTTTGCGCACCTGCTTGTACAGCGCCCCGCTGTGCGGGTCCATGCCGGTCATCTTGATAAAATCATAAATGCTCAGCTCATAAGAGGGCAGGTCCGTATCCTCCGGCTTAATCATCGAAAAAATATGCAGCATCAGGCGCTGCTGGCTCAGCGTCAGGTTGTTGCGCGTCATCTGTACAAGGTCATTGGATTTGCGAACGATGGTCTGGTCCCCGCGTTCTTCAAACGTAACGACAAACGGATCATCTTTTTTCTGTTTACTTGCCGCCATAAGCAGGGGCCTCCTATATCGGTTGCTGTATCCCGGGTGGTCACGCACATCATGCTAAACATTATAGCACATCCTGTTGTCCAGCGCAAGAATTGCAAATTTACACAGGGTTTCACCGCCATTACCCTGTGCAAAATGCAACACCTGCGTTGTGGTTTGCCATATATCCTGTTGGGGTTGCAGCCCGGGTGCAGGTTACACAGGGTTTTCTTGTGCTTTTCTGTCCTGCTGTTTCAGGGTTCTGTAACCTGATGGAATGGCAACACCAATTTTTTCCCGTTCTCCCCCATCTCCCGGCTTACCTCTGGTTGTTATTATGGCTTAGTTGTTTAGTTCTATATTAGTAATAGGTAGAGCCTGTGTAATTTAACAACGCAAACCTGTGTGTTCAACCAACTGCAGCCTGTGCATTCCACCACCATTTTCCTGTGCGGAAAGCAACCTGCGTAAAGTTGCAAATAAGCCAAAAACAGCCAAACCTGTGTAAATTGCAACACGGGGAACGGGCCTATCCTGTGTGGTTTTCCAACAGGTACGCGGGTCACGGCGGGGCAGGGGAGCGGGAATACCCTGTGTAAAATGCAACTGTTCCGGGGGTAACCTGTGCGTTTTTCCAACGGTAAGCAGCATAGGGAAACAATGCAATCCTGTGCGTTTTTCCAACACGTTTCCGGAATGTTCGGCACAGAATGCGGACAATACCCTGTGCAAAATTGCAACAGCTCACAGCTGCTTCAAATAGATCAGTTGCAAATTTACACAGGGTAGCACCCCTTTTATAATAAGGTAAGTGCCGCACAGAATGGCGCGTGAGGGGTTGCAGTTTACACAGGATAGATTGAAAGCTGGGAGCTGGAGGTGTATCTGAAAACAAAGAAAAAGCTCGTCTGTTTCAGCAAACGCAGCCGGATTTTGTGCTTGCGAAAGATCCGCTATTTTCGTTGCTCTCAGATGCACCTCAGGAGCTGGCGCAAATAGAAATCGGCAAGGGGGAACCGGGAATCAGGGGCGGGGCAGGGGGAACAAAAAAGCGAATGGCATATCTGCAGCAAACCCGCACCCCGTTGTAAAGGGAGAACGGCGTCCCGTTGGCGGGCGTGCAATCCACCAAACCCGCACCCGCCGCCGCAAACACCGCAAACCGTTTGCAGGGGCGCGGTGTACCCATCGCGCCGCAAAAAAACGGGAACTGTGCGCCGCAAACCTGCCATCCCTCCCACAAGGCGCCCACCCAGCCGCCAGGCCCCGCCGCAAACAGGCGCATGCGAAACAAATAATTGCGCAAAAACAGGGAAATGCAACAAAAAAGGCGAATTTTGCCGCAAAGTTGCGCTCTGTGTGCGCAGAGGATCATAAACGCGCGGTCAAAGTATATAAAAGGGACCGCTGCCAAAAAGAAAATCAGGAGTAAATTATACAAAAGCTTTGAACACATTATATAATTGGAGGAAAGCGCAATCAGTAAAAGTGCTGAAAAACAGGAATTTGCGTGGATTGTATTGTCTTTCTGGTGTAAAGGTGCTATATTAAGAAAATAAAAAGTAAATGCGCAATGAGAAGACTCGATGCGGTTTTTTTTTGAAAACAACATGGCAACGGTTGCGCAAGTAAAAGAAGCTGGCTTCTTTTACTGTTTCACAGGGATCCCCTGTGGAACAATGTGCTTCCATCAAGCCAGCGCGAAAGACGGGTGAGCAGATTGAATAGAACAGGAAAAAACACAACAGGTTGGGCGCGCCGGCTGACAGCGCTGCTTGTCACCGCTTGCCTGGTTATGGCAATGGCCCTGCCTGTATACGCCGAGGTGGATCTTCTGCCCGACGCACCTGACGAAGTAGAGCTGCTGGAGGATGAGCAGGGAACGGCCTCCGGGGAGGATACCGTTCCGCCGGAGCAGAACGCCGCCACCCCGGTGCCGGATGCCGTCACCCCGGAACCGGAACAAAGCGCCGAGCCGGAGCAGCCCGCCCCGACCGAAACGCCGGAGCCCACGGCAGAACCCACCCCGACCCCGGAACCGGCAGCCACCGCAACGGCCACCCCTGTGCCGACCGTGACCCCCACCGCCACCCCGGAACCGACCGAACAGCCGCAGAAGATGTACGCCGCAAAAAGCGTGGATAACGTGCAGGCAGTTAGTGAGCCGGAAGCGACAGATGGATTCACGGTTTACTTTGTCGTTCCGGATACGATGCCAAATGATAAAAACCAAGATGTGACCGTTTTAAATTCCGATGAAATTAGGTTTAATGTAAATACTGATGCAAATACTAATGGTAATTGTTGGCAGTCGCATACAATGGAGCCGACTGGATGGGAAACAAATGGACATAAGATTTATGCCGTTAAGAATTGTAAAGATATAAGAGGAGAGAACTTTTATGAAATACAGTTCCAGTTATACAGGGATGATAAATGGACAGCACAGATTACGCTAAAGCAGCCGGGACCGAAACCTATAAGCTCCTACAATAACAAAATGTATGTTCCAACTGCTGATGGAAAAAGCGGTGAATGGACAAACGATTCCATCCTGACGAGTCATACATACTATGCAAACAAACCCATCAAGTTCGAAAACCGCAGTACAGCTGATTTAACGAACGTAAAGGCAAATTTCTATATCCCTGATGAAAGTGGAAACTTAACATTGGTTAATGGTGACTCAACAGCTCAAGATGTTCCTCAGGGAGAATTCGTTGGTTTTACCATCCCAGACGTGGAATGCTCTTATGTTCAGTTTACATGGGATGAGGGTGGCAAAAGCAAATACTATAACTTCTATAACGAGCCTGTTAGTGGTAATGATATAGAATCCTTTATGTACAGTGAAACAAGGAACTGCTTTATCTATACTGGCGCAGACAACGTAAGATGGGGTAGAGAAAACTCTTTCCGTATCTATTACGATGCTACTTTCTCAAAGCTGCCAACAACAGGAAGGGAGGATACTGGCGGCGACTATTCAATCCCCAAAGCCAAAAAAGAGACCATTTATTTTCGGATAAAAGGAGGAGACAACGGAAACACCGAAAGCGGCACGCTGGTAAAAGATGGTACAAACGAAAACCTTTATTATGTTGACATTCCCCAAGAATATAGTTCAAATAGTTCAATCATCTTTTCCGGTGTAGAAATTGGCGATGACAATGCGACAAAAGGAAATGGAGTAAGTACAGAGTGGCTGGAGATTCCCACAGATGGCAAAAATTGCTTCTATGCGGATACGAATGACGATGCAGTATATAAAGATACCACCACTCGTGGCGGCTACTGGGCTCCAAAAGGTACCAAGCGTGATGCCGAAGAGTGGAAGAATCGTGATGCCGAAGCGGGGAAAAAAACTCCAATAGTAGATATTGCATCCGCTGATTTTACGGAAGAACCAAACACAAAATATGTTACCAGTACGCTGTATGACTATTATACAGATTACGAGTTGAATGGCAAGAACCGTGATACATACGATTACGATGGAAAAGAGGGATATAAGGATTTAAGTCACCGCAACTGGGTAACCTTCCGTGAATTTGATCAGGCGCTGAGCGATTATTATGAGGAAGCAAAAGCCCCATACCCGATTTATACCGGACATTTCCAGCCTGAGGGCTACCCTGAATTTAGCCTGATTGCAGATACATTAAATTTGTTTGGGTACGACAACAACGACAAGGTCAAGTTTAATCGTTTTATGGCAATCAATAACGCTCAGCGTAATGAGGATAATACCAATGGAAAGGAACATACATACTATGCCTATCAGGGATTGTTTGAGGGTACAGCTAACGCAGATGGAGCACCGTTGTTAAAAGGAACAACACCAGCAACAGTAGAACCGCATTTTAACAAAGACTTCCTCTTAGGAGAGAATAGTAAAAATGCAAAGCTTGGTGAAGTGTATGAGAATGTAAAGTTCCCATTTACTAAAAAGAAGAACCTTTTTACCGAAGATACCGGCGTTGATTATTGGTACTTTGACAGCAATGATACAACCCTGTATCTAAAACAAGATTCGGGACATAATTCGGATTCAGAATATTTTCTCCAAGAAAGTACCGAGAATAAAAAGGGTAATTCTGTGAATGTGGATGTGTCATCGAACTCGCAAGGCCATTATGGCTACTTCCCGTTCAATGAAACAGCAACCCCTGGTAAGGCAACTACCTACAATTACGGCTTTGGCACCAAGCTGCAGATGGATTTTACCCTGACGGATGACGGCAAAGTTGAAACAGACAATTTTGTAAATGAAAAAAAGGAAAAAACCAGCATCAAGTTCTTCTTCTCCGGTGACGATGACGTTTGGGTATTCATTGATGGCAAGCTGGCGCTTGACGTTGGCGGCGCCCATGGTGAGGTTTCCGGCCTGCTGGAATTTGGCGAGACAAAGACAACAGATGGAAAGAAAAATAGTGTAACAGCCTATGTCAGTAAGGTCAAAAAAGGCGGAACGTCAAATGAGGATCAAGATAAAAAATCTGTCAAGCACGTGAAATATAATAACAAGGACATTGATTTCTACGCGAAAGGCACTACTCTTACATTCGACAAAGGCCAAAAGCACACCCTTACCATGTACTATATGGAACGCGGTATGTGGGGGTCCAACATGGCGGTGGCATTCAACTTCCCGGATAATAACGAGCTGCAGGTTCAAAAAGTGGTCGATCTGACCAACGTTACTGATCAGAAATTCAAAGAATGCTTTGAAAAACAGAAAATCTTCAACTTCACCATCCAGAACCAGGCAACCCATTATGGAGAAAAAGAGGCCGCTAAACCGAATCCAAGCGATACCAAAGAGGTGAATTTGGATGCGGATGTTAGCAACATTGCCCCCGCAACCCCAGATAAGAAAAATGAGTACGTTTTCGAGTTGTTTCCAAACCCCCGGCCAGATCCCGGGCAGGAAGATAAAAACGAACAGGTCCTTCACTGGTACGCACGCTATCCGGATACGGAACCCGTCAGTTACTGGCGTAAGCAACGTTATGGCATCCTGACGCTGGAAAAACCCATCGATATCGAAAAAATGCGCTTCCTTACGTTCCAGGTTTACACTGATTCAAATGATGGAGGTGAACTTTCCCTCAACAACCTGTATCTGGAATTGCTGGATAATCAACAACAGCAGGATCCTACAAAATCCCCCGGCCAAAAAGGCAGCCTTGGCACAACAGGCATTAACGGCGCAACGTATGGCTCGGTCGAACTGGAGACAGGCAAATGGGTCACCGTAAAGCTGGACCTGCACAAGATGAAAGAGCAGGGCGGTTTTAACAACAAGGTCAAATTCATCCGCGTGGGCGATAACTATAGCCGCAACATCTATTTCAGGAAATTTACCTTCATTCCCAAAGCGGTGCCAAGTGAGATGACCGGCTTTACAACCGATCAGGAGAAAATCCCGGATTACGGCTCCGCCAAAACCGGTCAGCTGCAAAACGCCGAAAACGCACAGTACACCTCCACCATGGACAACGAAACCCAGTTGGTGGACGGTGACGGACGCTTTGTTCTGGAAGCTGGAGAAACCGTTACCTTCAGCGACCAGTTCCGCCGCGGCAGCTACATTTCGCTCAAAGAGGATCTGAACCCAAACCTGTACGACACCAAATGGACGGTGTACGAGAACGGGCAGGCGGTTGAGTCGATGATGGGAGGTGACAGCGTAAGTCTTCCTAGTCCAACACTTTCGTTAAAAGAGCAGAAGGGAAGAAGCCCCAATGATGGCCGAACGGAAAAAATAAGAACGAATGATGTTCAAGCGGATAATAAATATAACAAGACCAAACCCAAAGCCGACACCATCGTCTTCCGCTCCTATAAGGACCCGGACGAAAAAAGCTCCACGCTGACAAAGCTAAAGGTAGAATACGTCAACACCGTCAAAACCGGCGGGCTGAAAATCCAAAAGAAGGCCGCAACTGGTGAGGGAAAGAACATTAAAGGCATCTACACCTTCAAAGTTACCTTTAGTAATGTTGGCGGTGAGGGTCTGGAAGATGGGGACATCATAAGAGAATATACGATTAACATGAACGACCCCAAAAACCCGGAACACATCTGCACCATCACCGGTATCCCCGTTGGCACCCGCTATACCATCGAGGAAGTCGGAAGCAACGATGGTGCCAAACTGCAAAGCGTAACCGTTCCGCCTGGTTGCGATTCCGCCCATTTGATCAAAAACAACACCATGGTGGAAGGCGTGATTGAGAAGAGCGAAGATCCGGAACTTACCGCAATCTTTACCAACACCCAGCGCACACTGATCAACATTGAGTTCGATAAGCTCTGGAAAGATGCAAATGGTTCGGAAATTGGCACTGCGAATCAGCCGGATGAAATTTACATCCAGCTCCAGCGCCGCCTGGCAAGTGAAAAAGACTGGAAACCGGTAAAGTACCCGACCACAACCAGCCCAGATCCAAACTATGTTATCATTAAACGCGGTGAGAGCCACTGGCAGTTTACCTTTAGCGGTTTGGATCAGTACCAAATCAATACGGATAATAGACACACCGATTATGTGTACCGCATTGTGGAAGGTACGGTAAAGAATGACAAATTTGAAAAGGCAGCGGAAGACAGAACCATTACGATTAAGGGCAATACGTATGTTGTAAAGGCTGAAGCGGAAGCAAAAATCAGCGATGGAGATAGCACAAAGAAAACCCAAGCCAAAGTAACCCCCGATGGAACCATCACCGGCGACAGCGGCAAGATTGTGCTGACCAACACGCTGCAGAACCCGAAGTTTGTACTGAATATCATCAAGAAGGACGCGGAACGCAATAATGAGGACCAAGAAGTATTCTTGAAAGATGTTGAGTTCAAGCTGGAAAAGCTGAAAGCCGAAACAACAACCAAAGGAGAACCGCAGGTAGATACTACCTATAAATTCAGTAGCAACGAAAACAAAAATTATTTGACCGGTATAACCGGGGTGGACGGCAAAATCACCAATATGTTCACAGATCTGGAACCCGGTACATACCGCCTGACGGAAACCAAGGCACATCCGGGGTACAACCTGTTGGCACAGCCAATTGAGATCAAATTTACCCAAGACGGCAAGTGTTATATTGATGATGTGGAAGTTAAGAAAGACGATAAGACGTTCATTCCGGGCACCAATAACACCTACACCATGAACCTTACCGTTCTGAACCGTAAAACGCCTGAGCTGCCCCACACGGGTGCAGACGCGCCAAGCCTGTGGCTGCTGATCGGCATGCCGCTGGCGGTGGCAGGGCTGTTGATATTCACATTCCGCTACAACAGGAAAGGGGGCCGGCGACATTAACCATCCCCCGGAAACCCAGCAACCCCCAGGGTACAGGGCCTGCCCGCCCGTGCGCGCCCGTTTACGGCAGGGCGCAGCCATAAGCCGGGGTGTATAACTGAAAAGCGGAAAATATCGCCTGTTTCTATAAGCGCAGCCGGATTTTGTGTTAAGAAGCCTTGGGGTCCGGAAAGGATTCCGGCGGCTCTTTGCCTTACATCCTGCTTGTGGCTGCGAAATATCCGTTATTTCCTTTGGTTTCAGATGCACCTTAAGCCAAGTGGGCAAGCGGCCCAGTTTTTCCTCCTTTTTTCTTCACGGCACAGTGCGGGCGGCGCGGCAGCGTTTCCCCGCTGCAGCGCCCCGCACTGCACGCCGTGCTGATGCAGAACCCTTAAGCCGGGCGGCCCCGCCGCCCATCCGATGATGATTTTTTTAAGAGAAGAGGTACTGAAATGAAAAAAGCAAAACGTTTTCTCACAGGCCTGTTGAGCGCCGCCCTGGCCCTCAGTCTGTGCGCCATGCCAGCAATGGCAGCCGAGGGCGAAGGCAATGCCCAAACACCTGAAATCAAAACCAGCGTAAGTACGATTGATAAAACAAAAAAAGGCTCTATTACCATTTATAAGTATCTCCATAGCACAGAATTGACAGGTTCTGTAGCTGGAACTGGTGAGCAGCAGGCTGTGCCGAATGAGGCTACGCCGCTTAAAGATGCAGGTTTTACTATTTATCAGGTTAAAACGGCAGATGAGCTGGTAGCATATTATGAAGCTGCTAGTGATGATAATGCTGTTACAGCGGATAGCTTTTTTAAGACTCCTGGCGATAAAACCGCAGCAAATCTGAAAGAAGGTATCGCTGACAAAGCTGTTAAAGGTAAAGACGGCAAAACGGAAAGAAAAACGGATGCTAATGGTTTTGTTAAGTTTGAAGACCTGAACGTTAGCATGTACCTGGTTATCGAAACAACGACGCCGGATTCCGTTGTAAAGCCCGTGGATCCGTTCCTTGTTTCTATTCCTATGACGAGAGTTCAGGTTGGTGAGCAAGCAACGGGAGACCAGCTTAAGGAATGGCTCTATGATGTTGTTGTTTACCCGAAGAACAGCTCCGCGAAAGGTGACATTACGCTGGTAAAGAAAGGTAAGACAGACGGTAAAGAAAATGAAATCGAAAATTTGCCGAATGTTATCTTTAAGTTGCAGCGCTACAACGAAAATTCAACGAGCAAGGATAAATACGATGATTATACTGTAAATGGCAAATGCGAGTTTACAACAAATGGCAGTGGCGAAATCACCGTTCAGAATTTGCTCAAGGGTAAATACCGTTTTGTGGAAATTGGCTATGCAGAAAACAAGGAAAGCGGCTATATTATCAACAACAATGTGGCATATGAGTTTGAAATTAATGATCAAGGTAAGCTTGTAACGCCGGATGGAGCTACCCCGAACAGCGATTTTGTAATTAACAATGACAATACCATGACGGTTTATAACCATAAGCCGGATTTGGAGAAAGACGTAACTAAGCGTAATGAGGGCAAAGGCACTGACGAAGGCAACGATACCGACTATGCTGTTGATGATACCGTTGAATATACTCTGACCATCTATGTTCCTGAAAATGTAGCAAAGCTGAAAACCTTTAAAGTTGTTGATACAATGAACAAGAATCAGCTTAAGCATAACATTAACAGTGTTACCATTAGCGGTAAAAATGCAGACGGTCAAGATGTAACCTTTGCTGCGAATACTGATTACACGTTGACAGATACCTCTGATAGCAATAATTCTGAAATTACGATTGATTTTAAAGCAGGAACGAGCCAGGATAACCTGAATGCAGCTGCCGGTAAGACCATCACGATTACTTACACTGCAACTTTACAGCCGGGCGCAGACACTACCACTGATGGCAATGTGAACGAAGCTCACCTTGATTACTCCCGTAAGACGGATATTAAGCATGGCGAGGATGATACTCCCTACGAAATCCATGATAAGGCTGTTGTTTATACCTTCAAAACTGGTATCCTGAAAAAGGGTCAGGATGGAAATACTGAAAAACTGCTGAATGGTGTAACGTTTGACCTTTATAAGAAGTACGATGCAAAGACTGACAAACTGAAAGAGGGTACGACCGATACTGTTATCTTTGGTATAAAGGAATGCAAGTTCCTGACTGCGACAGAGGCCAAGGCACTGGGGTTGAATGCAACAGAAGCTGAGAATGAGCCGAAGTGGTTTAAGGTAACCACACTTACGACCGCGGGTGAGGGTGTAAATGCTGGTTGCGCAACTGTCAATGGTTTGCCCGATGGCGAGTACAAATTGGTAGAAACCATGACAAATAAGGGCTATAACTTGCTTTCCGGCCCTGTTGATGCCAATTTGACTGTGGATTATGCTACTAGTTGGACAGTTAACGATAAATTTTCTAGCGATGGCAAATTGATTAAGCGTGACGTAAAGACCACTACTTTCAAGAATGGCCAGGACGATTATACGTATGCACCAATTACCATCATCAACCGCAAGGGCTTCGACCTGCCCACCACCGGTGGTTTCGGCACCCTGCTGTTCAGCGGCATTGGTGTGCTGCTGGTTGTGGCCGGTGTTGGCGTGCTGCTGAGCCTGAAAAAGAAGAACCGCGCCTGATGCGCCCGCCGCAAGGCAAAACAATGTTACAATTCACCAATAGGGTATAGAGGGATAATCCATCATACACAGGGGGAGGGCCGGATTTGGCCCTCCCCCTATGGTGGGTTATTGGGGAATAAATTTTTTTGGGTGTACATGGCCGTTGTTCGGTTGATTTTTAGGCCCTGCGTGGGGAACCACCCTACGGGTTAGGTTTGTGGCGGGGAACCACCCCTCAGGCCGCTCCGCGTCCAGCTCCCCTTAAGGGGAGCCACCGCAAACATAAGGTGGAGATATTGGCGCCCCTTGAGGGGTGACTCCCCGCGGGGCGGGGAGATGTCGCGAAGCGACAGAGGGGACGGGGCGCTG
>OCHK01002384.1_pt1 | contig 12599 bp, 8 predicted proteins | sample 1538551 | NCBI WGS metagenome assembly OCHK01 (sample SAMN04571707, study PRJEB22368) | human gut metagenome | biome: human gut; material: stool | host: Homo sapiens | place: Luxembourg | collected 2012-08-31
CTACGCTGTGGAGTCAGAAAAAAACTTCTTACTGTGACTACCAGCGGAAAGCAGGGTGTTCCTGAGCAGGTGCATTAGCAGGAGCGTTCCGAAGACACTTTGCAGCGTTTGTTAGAGAAAGTAAATCGAGTGCCATTGCACGAAGATTTCCACTTTCGAGTTACAAACGGTCAACGGGCTGAGGTAAAGCGGGCCTGCACTGCGAAGGAATATCCCTGCTTTCCGCGTCCGATTCGTCACAAAGAAGTCTTTTTCTTTACAAGTGTATCACCCCAACAACTACAAATTTTCCCCTTAATACTCTTGAAAAGTCACCTTTTGTCGCAGAGTATTTCACTCTGCGACACTTTTTTGCTTTCATTAACCTACAATGATCTGATAACTCTTTTCAAATGTTCCACCGCTCTCAACGCTATTAATTCCCGGCTTTTCGGAAATATCTCCCTCAAATCCCACATCATCACATCTTCCCATCCATGGTTCAAGACATACGAATGGGGCATCTTTTACCGACCATATTCCAAAGTTTGGAAAACCTTCGCATTTCATTCCCACATACGGTGTTCCGTCCTTATGACTGATCCATACTTCTTCAATCTGATTCTCGTCAAAAATCAGGGCATCTCTCTCGAATAATTCTTCTGTCAGCGGATAATATCCGTCCTCCAGTTTCATCTCATAGACTTTTTTCGGATCTGCACCACCTTCTGCAATATCAACCAAAATATAGTTCAGATGATCTTTTTCCGGGAAATAAAGCCGGTAATCTGCCTTGGTTTCATTTTCTTTTGCAAAGTGAATGGCCGGATGCCCGCCAATGGTAAAGTAAATCGTTTCTTCCGACTGGTTTTTAATTTCCCATTCCACCTCTATCACATTTTTCTTAAGACGATAGCTAATGTATAATTCAAAATCAAACGGATAAACTTCTTTCATCTCATCTGTTGAAGTGAGCAAAAATTTCACCTCTTCTTTCCCTGCATGAATACATTTGAAATCATGATCTCTTGCAAATCCATGCTGGGATGTCGGATACTGTTCTCCCTGAATCTTCACTACATTATGCCAGGTTTTTCCTACATTCGGGAACAAAACCGGCGAATGTCTTTTCCAAAACTTTGGATCTGCATTCCATAAGATCTCTGCCCCCGTCTTTTTATTATAGATTCTTGTCAGTTCAGCTCCATGTTCTACCATTTCCACATAAAGTATTTCATTTTCCAGTTTCATGTTCTCCTCCTGTTTACCTTAATCATTTTATGATGTCAGGGTCAAAAGGTCTGAAACCACGTGTGCTTGCACACTGGTGGTAGAATGACCTTGAGCCCCGCCCCGATATGAGCATAAAAGTGGGGCGTAAGCACCATGATATGCGAATAGCGGGTAGGATTGTGGGAGTGCGTAGCACGAAACAATCCGTTGGCATCATTGTTGGGGGCTTTTGACCCCAACATCATTTTATTCTATCCAACTTCTTCAACAATGTAAAGTCCCAGCCACCTTGTCATTGACCGGAAATTAGTGTTATAATTTAAGAAAATCAGATTTACGGAGGAAAATAGAATGGAAAAGGAATCTGCAAAAATCATCTTAAGTGCTGATAGTACCTGTGATCTTGATACCGAGTTAAAAGAGCGTTACCATGTGCATTACTTTCCGCTCCATATCATCCTGGACGGTCATGACTATAAGGACGGCATCGACATCACTCCGGAAGAGATTTTCCAGAAATATTATGATGAAAAGATTCTTCCCAAGACGGCTGCTGTAAACGTTGCAGAATATATTGACCATTTTGAGCCATGGGTCAGAGCCGGTTACGAAGTCATTCATATCAATCTCGGCAGTTCCCTCTCCAGTGCCTATCAGAATTGCTGTATTGCGGCTGAAGAACTTGGACATGTCCATGTCATTGACAGTTGCTCTCTTTCCAGCGGAACAGGACTCCTTGTCCGTGATGCCGGAGAAATGATCCGTCAGGGAATGTCCGCTGATGCAATCGCCGATGTTCTCCGACAGCGTACAGAGAAGTGTCATGCCAGCTTTATTCTGGATACCCTTACTTTTCTTCATGCCGGCGGGCGTTGCTCCTCCGTAGCTGCACTGGGTGCCAACGTACTAAAGTTAAAGCCGTGTATTGAGGTAAATAATGCCGACGGCAGTATGAAAGTCGGTAAAAAATATCGGGGTTCACTGGATAAGGTTCTCGTAAAATATGTAAAAGATCAACTGGCCGCACATCCAGATATCGATCCGTCTTTTATCTTCATTACACATTCGGGAATTGCTGCAGAATATATCCATCTTGTAAAAGAAGCCCTCAAAGCTGAAAAAGACTTCGCTGAAATCCATGTGACAACTGCCTGTTGTACGATTTCAAGCCACTGCGGTCCAAATACCCTTGGTATTTTATTTGAGACAAAATAATTTTTAGGAGCATAAATCATGAATAATCAGACAACCAACCCCGTATTTCACGGAAGTGACATTGAAAAGATCAGTGCCTGTTACCATATAAAAAAAGAAGCTATCGTCAACTTTGCCGGAAATGTAAATCCGCTTGGACTTCCTGCCTCTGTAAAAGAAGCGGTCGCCACCCATGCAGATTTATTTTCCAGTTATCCTGACCGCGAGTATCTGTCTCTGCGTAATGTTCTTTCTAATTATTGTGATGTTCCTGCCGATTATATTCTTCCGGGAAATGGATCCAGTGAACTGATTGCTTTGCTGATCGAAGCTCGTGCCCCAAAGCATACTCTGATTCTCGGTCCTACCTATTCAGAATATTCCAGAGAACTCACCTTTTCCGGAAGTACTCAGGATTATTACCATTTGCAGGAGACTTCTGACTTCAGACCAGATCTGGATGATCTTTTCCATACTCTCTCGGATGGATATGATTTTCTCATTATCTGCAATCCAAATAACCCGACTTCTTCCGCTATTTTTCGGGATGAATCAAAAGAATTACTTGCATTTTGTAAACGGAAAAATATCTTTGTAATGATAGATGAAACTTATGTTGAATTTGCACCGGATATTTCAGCAATTACTGCTGTTCCTCTTACGAAGCAATTCTCCAATCTGATGGTACTCCGGGGAGTTTCCAAATTCTATGCCGCCCCGGGAATGCGGTTCGGATATGGAATCACCGGGAACAGTGAATTTCTGAAGACCATGCGTGAAAAACAAATTCCATGGTCACTGAACAGCCTCGGTGCTTTCGCCGGAGAAATGCTTTTTCAGGATCACGACTATTATCAGCAGACCCGAAACCTGATTCTTTCCGAACGTCAGAAGATGTACGAAACCATAAAAAAACTCCCGACTTTCAAAATCTATCCGGCCTATGCCAACTTCCTGCTGGTAAAGATTCTGAAAGACGGGATTACCTCTTTCGATGTATTTGAACGTTGCATTCAAAAGGGACTTATGATCCGGGACTGCTCTTCTTTCCAGTGCCTGGAGGGTGAATATGTACGGTTCTGTATTCAGATGCCGGAAGAGAACCAGCGTCTGCTCGATCTTTTGCAAACAATCTGACTCAATGGCTGGATCTGTGATTAAGGCTTTATAATTGCTTTTAAATCACATGATGATTCAGCCATTTACGATTTCTGAACCGGATCGTAAAGATCACTCCTCTCAATGCCCAGTCACTGAACATACCGATCCATACTGCGATTGGTCCAAAGCCAAAGACTCTGGCAAGAACAATCGAGAGTGTCACCCGGCATAACCACATCGTAAGCATTGAAACTGTCATTGTAAACTTCACATCCCCGGCTGCCCTGAATCCATATGCCGGAACAAAAGCCATGACCCAGATCAATGGCTTTATAATGGTTATGCACGTTACCATAAAAATACACATTTTTGCACTTTCAGGCTCCATACCTCCAAAATAGGTAATCGGACGAACTAAAGCATACAAAAGCAGACAGGATGCAATGATCACTACTTCGGAAACAATACATAATTTCTTTACATAATAAACGGCCTCCTCCTTTCTTCCTGCTCCAAGAGTTTCCCCCACAACGGTCATAAGACCGATTCCTATTCCGATTCCCATAATTCCGTTCAAATTTTCAATGATACTCGCCATTCCCTGTGCAGCGATAGCCGCAGTTCCCATCAGCGATACAGTCGACTGAATCGCAAGCTTTCCAAACTGGAACATACTGTTCTCCACCCCCGACGGCACACCAATCCTCAGGATTCTTTTAATCTCATCCCAGTCAGGCCGGATGGTAAAATACTTTCTCAACTGGATCTCCAACTGTGGATTCCTCAGTTTTACCAGCACTGTAACCATACTGAACATACGTGCCAGCATCGTTGCAGTTGCCGAACCTGCAACACCCCAATGGAACACCCCTACAAATAACAGATTCAGAATAATATTCAGGATATTTGAAATAACCGAGATCAGCATCGGCAAACGACTGTTCTCCTGTGCCCTCAGGATGCACGATCCATCATCATATAATGCGATAAATGGATACGAGATTGCAGAAAAGAAAAAATACTTTTTGGCATTCACCATAACCGCACTCTCTACTTTTCCAAAGATCAGTGCCAACATCGGACCATTGAATAAAAGACACATTCCAGCAATCACCGCCGACAATACGAACGTAATGAAAACCAACTGTCTTGCTGCCTCCTGTGCATGCTCCTTTTTTCCACATCCAAGGTAATGGGAACACACAACTGTTCCACCTGATGCCAGTGCAAAGAAAGCCTGAACAATCAGGATATTGATCGAATCTACCAGTGAAACTGCTGAAATCGCTGCTGAGCCAAGATTACTGACTACCAGTGTATCCACAGTTCCCATAAATGAATTAAGGAGCTGATCTACTGCCAGTGGAATTAGAAGTGCAGCTAGTTTTTTATTGTCAAATAAACGATTTTGTTGCGTGGTTTCATTCATTTTACTCACTTCCTTTGTGTTTCACTCATCCTATTATCTCGACTTCACCAAATGCTTTCAGGAACTGCTTCACTCCGTATCCGTCAAACTCTGCCTCAACCATCAGATCATCTTCCGATCTTAACACTCCGACACCATACTTCGGATGCCTTACCTGCACCACCGCCTGTATGCCAGCCCGCATGTCAGCCTGTTCCTGTTGATCTTCCGGTTTTACTTCCTGCCGAAGTTCTTTCTGCTCTTTTTCCTGAACTTCTTTCTGAGCTTTTTCCTGAACTTTTTCCTGAGCTTTTTCCTGAACTTTTTCCTGAGCTTTTTCCTGAGCTTTTTCCTGAACTTCCTTCTTTAACTGCTGCAGGTTAGCCCATCTTTCTTTTTCATCCGGCATTCCCTCCAACAGCTCCTGCGGAATCATTTTCAGATAACGGCTTTCCTCACCCGCTATCCCCGGTTCACCCGGATTCGTATACCAGGAAAGTTCCAAGCGGTTCTTTGCACGGGTAATCCCCACAAAAAACAACCGTCGTTCCTCTTCTTCCTGTTCATAATTTTTTGAATGAAGCGGGATCAGACCGGGATTCACACCAATCAGAAAGACCGTATCAAATTCCAGACCTTTGGATGCATGCAGCGTCATAAGCTGTACTGCATCTTTCCGGTCTTCAGGATTCATTTCTGCTCCTACTTCTTTTTCTCCTGCTTCCATCTTTAATCCATAAAGCTCTGAACTATTCAGAAATTCCCTCAGATGCCCCCGGAAATCAATCGAACCGCAATATGAACATAACTGCTTTAAAAAGCTCTTTATTTTTTTGACATTTTCAGTATAGCTCTCCACCGTAGGACGCAGGAACTCTTTTAAGTGAAAATATTCAAAGATTTTCTGCTCTTTTTCACCTTCTTTCATGAATTTCCCAAAGTTATCCACTACCCATGCCTGAAATCCGGCCATCTGTTCATAAAGCAGACTCTCGGACAGCTTTTTCTCTTTTATGATTTTTTCTGCCTTTTTCCGCGTCATTCCAAACTCGCCAAATTCTTTATCTGCGACTGCTGCAATCCCGGACTGCTCATCCAATGGATTTACACAGAATCTCAATACTCTGACAAACCAGTTCAATACCGGAATATCATGTAGGCTCTTTTTTACGGAAACTTCATATGGAATCCCCTGACGTTCAAACACTTTTGCAAGCACATCCACCTGACGCTGTAACCGATAAAATACCGCCATCTCCCGATATGTCAGTCCCTGCTCCTTTAGCTCTCTTATCCGCAACGCAAGTTCCTCTGCCTCCTGAAAAGGATCATAATAATTAACAATTTTGACCTTCTCACCTTTTTCTCTGCTCGCCCGGATCTGACTGCCAAACTGAAGGAAACGATTCGCCGCTCCCAGGATCAATGCATTAGAACGGTAATTCACCGGGAGAGAATATTCTTTCGCCTCAAATCGGTGCTTTAATAAAAAGAACATATTCTCTCCTGTCCCACGCCAGCTATAAATCACCTGATTCGGATCTCCTACTGCAAACAGCTTCGTCTCCCTGCCTTTCAAAGCCTCCAGAAATTCCATCTGCATCTTATCACTGTCCTGCACTTCATCGACAATGATCCACTTAGGGATAAAAGCATCCTGCTCTTTCAATAAAAGTGTACTGACACGCAGCAAATCCGAAAAAGTCATCTTATTCTGCTTCTTTTTTTCGGATTCAATTATTGGATACAATTTGAACAAATCATCTTTGTATCTCGGTATCGGTCGTCCTTCAAGATACCATTGATATTCCTGCTCCAGCCGCTTCTTCAGGCGGTTCTTATATTTTATTTTCAATCCGTATTCTGCGGTCAGAGTTAATGCAAGATCTTCTTCTTCATCCGGTGCCATGACAGTAAAATCTTTTCTCCATCCAGCTTTTTCAACTTCCAGCTTTTCTCTCAGCATCCATAGAGCTACACTATGAAATGTACCAAATCCATCCAGCCTTGGTTCTTCGTCATTTTTTTCTTTTTTTAAAAACTTTTCTTTTGCTATGAGTCGTTCTTTTATCTCATCTGCTGCTTTATTCGTAAAAGTCAGAACAATCATTTCTTCCGGCTGTATCTGCTTCACCTGATATAAATACAGTATCTTTGCGATCAGAACAGTTGTCTTTCCGCTTCCGACATTTGCATTCACAACACATGCCGGACTCTCATCAAGAACTGCTGTCATCTGATAGGGATTCAGGAAACTCCATTCTTCTTCAAATTTCATCTTTTCCATACCTTCGATTTAATTTTCCACGGATCTTTTTCACCCGCTCCCAGTCTGTCTCTGACTGAATCTCCAGCTTCATATCTGCCGGACAGATCGCATACGAACGGAGCAGACGCTCTACTTCCCGCAGATTCTCCCATTCTTGCAGCCACCCTTCATAAAATGAATTTTCAACCTGCAGGATCAGACGCTCCTCTTTTACTTCGACTTTCTTTACCATACTTAAAAACGCAGCTCCCGATTCTCCGCTCCTTTTTAACTTCTCACAGAACTCATCCCATTTTTCTTCCAGCATTTCAAATGAATATTCTTTCTTTATTCCCGGTCTGTTCATCTCTGACAATTCTGACTGCTTTGATATAGATACCGGAGATTCACTCTCTTCTATAAAATTCTTCAGCCCCCACAGCACTGTCTTTTTATCCAGTGTATAATTTCCTACGCAGACCGGACATCCGTCCTTACACGGACAATGTTCAACCTGCTCGATTGCCTGATAAATGATCTGTTCCGTCAGATCATAAATTTTCTCAGCATAACCAAGACCGCCTTCATACTTATCATAAATAAATAAGGATACCTTTCGTCCTCTTTCTGCTCCGGGAATCAACGCATTATTTGAAAGAATCACTCCGATGTCATCTTTTTCTGTCATTGTCACCATCATAGCTGCATTCTTGATTGCATAGGAAATTCCCTCAAAATGATTATTCAGAACAAGTTCTCCTCTTTGATCTGGCACAAGGAGCCTCTGGTATGTATCCACAATATTCTCCGGGATTTCAATCCAGGTACTCTCTGTATCGTAATCTTTCTGTAATGGCCTCGTCAGCGACACATGGCCCAGATTCTGATGATTATGAAACTGAAGTTTCTTATACATCGAAATCACTTCATTTACATTTATGTCACCAAAACATTTCTTTATTCTTTTAAAAGTTTCTTTTTGGAAGGTCTGCAAAATTCTTGTATCCTCTGTGCCGGATGGAACTGTATAATAATTTCCATAAAATGGTACTGCCAGTGCAGTTCTTGAAACCAGATCCAGCTTCAGCACCTCATACTGCTCACCGTCATGCAGATACACCGCTCCCGGGTGCAGCTCATGAAAAGCCTGCGACTCGTCCATCTCAGTAATTTCCTTTCCGTTAAAAAGAGAGCCTTTCCTTTTCTCCTGCACATTTCTCAGATGCTCCATACTTGGATATACGATCAGCTTGTATCTCGTCCTGTCCATATTCCTGAGACTGTAATCTCCGGCAGGGAATGCCGGCCCTGCCCATGAAAAACGTCCCGCCAGACTTTTCAGTTCCTGTGCATTTAAAAGAACCGGGATGATCTCTCCCAAATCCGGGAACAACGCAACATCATCCAGAGACAGTGGCATCTCCGCTGCTGCCGCACGTATATGTGCAAGCTCGATCAGCAGATTGTCCGGATCTACGATTGCATTTTCACTTCTGCCTTCAAAAAGCCAGTCAGGTGAAATTGCAATATACTGATCGAACGGCTGATTCTCCAAAATCAGATAATTGACACACCTCCTGCCACATCTTCCCGCCCGTCCTGTCTGCTGCCAGAAAGAAGCTCTTGTCCCCGGATATCCTACCAGCACTGTACAATCCAGTTTTCCAATATCAATTCCCAGTTCCAGTGCATTCGTACAGATCAGGCCTGTCAGCTCTCCTGCCATCATCTTTCGCTCGATCTCACGCCGCTCCAATGGAGTATAACCTCCACCCGGCGATTTTGTCCGTCTGCCCCTTTTCTCCCAAAAATCCGGCGTCTTCCAACCGGTCTCTCGATTCCTTTAAAATAACTTCCACCGCTCTTCGACTATGTGTAAATACAAGAAACTGTTCTCCCTTTTCCACAAGCTTCGGGATCAGCTCTTTCACCACACTTGAAGCCGAATATCTTCCATATACTTTATCATTCGCTCCTTTTATCTCCGGTGGCTGCAGGATCTTGTATACCTTTTCCGGTGCCGGTGAGCCATCTCGCTCGATCAGCCCCGGGGTTATTCCACAAATCTTCTCTGCCAGCTCCACCGGATTTGCAATCGTCGCTGAACTGCATAAAAATTGTGGATTGGAATGATAATATCCGCAGATTCGTTTCATTCTCCGGAAAATATTGGCAAGATGCCCGCCAAATGCTCCTCTGTAGCTATGCAATTCATCAATCACGATATAATTCAGATTGGCAAATATAAAATCAAATCCATATTTACTGTGGTTAGGCAAGAAAGCTGCATTTATCATCTCAGGATTCGTCAGGATAATATTCGCACTCTTCCTGACCCGGCTGCGTTCTGCAGGCATCGTATCTCCATCATAGACCCCTGCCGATATACGCCCCTCACCAAAATACTCCAGTACAGGAGCCAATACCCGATACTGATCACTTGCAAGTGCTTTTGTCGGATAAATAAAAATCGCACGCGTCAGCGGATTTTCTAAAATTTTCTGCAATACCGGCAGCAAAAAGCTCAAAGTTTTGCCACTTGCTGTCGCTGTCGTGATGACCAGGCTTTCTCCTTCACCGGCCCTTACGAACATCTCCGCCTGGTGACTGTAAAGCCGGGAAATCCCCTTCGATCTGAGATAATCGCCAATCTCCGGTCTCATAGACTCCGGAAATGATACATACTCTGCTCCATGTGCCGGAATTACCTTTTCATATACAATAGAATCATTCTCTTTTTTTATCATTTCTTCATGCCGCCTTTACGAATGTATGTTCGTATTCATCATACCACAGATTTCTTTTCCATACAATCAGCAGAATGCTACATCTGCTTACGGACAACTGCATATTCATCACCATTTCTGTAAAACGGACACTGGAAATAACGATCTGTCATCAGACGGATATATTCATCTTCATCCATATTTTTATCACATACATAACTTTCATAGTCTTCATCATAAATATAATAAGTACAGCTCTCACAACTGACTCTCTCATTTCTGCTCATCTTTTTATTGCCTCCCTTTTCTATCCTTTAGTATAAGGACAAGGTTCTAAAAAATCCAGTCGCATACTGCCCGGTTTCAGTTCTGTATATTTTTTATATTTTCATTTATTTTCTGTTAATTTAAATTATTTTTATTTTTTATCAGATTTTCTATTGACAAAACGTGTTTTGAGAGTTAATATATAGTCAACAAAAGAAAACGAACACTAAATAAAAGAAAAGGAGGTACGGACCACCAAAAACTTAAACTTAATCCAATAATCTAATGAAAGAGGTATAGACCAATGGGACATTAATTTTAATCCAGAACGAAATTTACGAAAGGGGTACAATCCAATGGGATAAAAAGTCTTTAACTTTAATCTGATATGAATTTTATGAAAGAGGTACAGACCGATGGGATGTTAATTTAATTCTAAGTAAGAACATAAGAACGAATTTTATGAAAGAGGTATAATCCAATGGGACGTTAATTTTTAAATAAAATTTCACTATTTGAGATAATAGTTTTAAATAGATATTAATTGAAGAAGGAGGATATTCCAATGGATGGAATAAATTGAAAGATCCACTGTATGACTTGTAGAAGCGTATGGTGGATTTTTCGTATGCTCTTTTTGCGATTATTCATGGATTTTTTGTATACCCATTTATCCTTGACACTTCCGTATTTCAGCGATATAATTAGTTTCTAAAACTGATGTGGATTTTTGGAGTATCACGATGAATGACGGGCAAATGGTTTCCGGCATAATGTGATACTACTTTTCGCCACATGACTACTTTTCCTGGCAGTCATGTGGTTTTTTTATGTCATAACTTATTAATACTAAAAAAGATCCATTGGATCTTTGTCGTATGCTTAACAACTGAGAAATCCCGAAAGGAGTCTGAAAATGGAACAAACTTATATGAAAGAACAACCAATCCTGAACCTTCTGTTAAAAATGTCATTACCAATGGTTGTGTCTATGCTCGTAAATTCACTTTATAATATCGTTGACAGCTTTTTTGTTGCTAAGATCAGTGAAAATGCAATGACCGCACTTTCTTTGGTATTCCCTGTTCAAAATCTGATCAATGCAGTTATGATCGGTTTTGGAATTGGGATTAATGCCGTCATTTCCTTTTATCTGGGAGCAGCAGATCAGAAAAAAGCAGATCAGGCGGCAAGTCAGGGAATGCTCCTTGGAACATTTCATGGTATTCTCCTGATGATTATCTGCCTTGTAGTTATCCACCCTTTCCTCAGTCTCTTTACCAACGATGCAGAAATTGTCAATTTAGGGCTTCGTTATTCAAAAATCGTATTTTTATTTTCTGTATTTTTTGCATGGGAACTGGTTTTTGAAAAGGTTTTTCAAGCTGTTGGTAAAATGAATATCTCCATGATCTGTCTGATGAGCGGATGTCTCGTCAACATTTTTCTCGATCCGGTTCTGATTTTTGGACTGGGACCATTTCCTTCACTCGGGATCGAGGGTGCTGCCCTTGCCACAGGTCTCGGACAGACATTCAGTGCAATCCTTTATCTGATTTTTTATATGGTTGCTCCAATCTCTGTAAAATTCAGAAGAGCTTATTTTAAACCTGATTTTGCACTTTGTAAAAAAATGTATTCCATCGGGATTCCTGCAAGTCTGAACATGGCTCTTCCATCCCTGCTCATTTCATCATTAAATGTAATCCTTGCAGGCTTTGGTCAGTCTTATGTCTTTGTGCTTGGAGTCTATTACAAATTACAGACATTCCTTTATCTTCCTGCTAACGGAGTCATTCAGGGGATGAGACCACTGATTGGATACAATTATGGTGCAAAAGAACATAGCCGTGTAAATAAAATTTATCAGACCTCTTTAATCCTTGTGCTGGCGATTATGGCAGTAGGAACTGTCCTGTGCTTATGCATCCCAGGAACTTTGATCCATCTGTTCACAGCTACACCTGCAACCATAAAGATTGGTTCCTCTGCTCTTCATATTATCTGCCTCGGATTCCTTGTATCTTCTGTTTCAGTTACAAGTTCGGGAGCTTTAGAAGGACTTGGAATGGGATTACCATCCCTCATCATCTCCCTCTGCCGCTATACGCTGATCATCATTCCGCTGGCTTTTCTTCTAAGCCTGCTGCAGGGAGTATCCGGTGTCTGGCACGCATTTTGGATTACCGAAGCAATCACCGCAATCATTTCTTACTGGATCTACCATAAGAAAGTAAGAGCTTTGTAAACTTTTTTGACCCCGACATCTATAAAACAGTATAACATAAAACGATTCCTATTTGACTACATACTTGACTACATTGGAATTATCCAGAAAATGAAAAAAGCCAGAAGCCTTGAAAATTCAAGGTTTCTGACTCTTCAGTCAACAGGGGATGAGAGAATCGAACTCCCACCAAAGGTTTTGGAGACCCCTATCATA
>OCHK01002388.1_pt1 | contig 12582 bp, 9 predicted proteins | sample 1538551 | NCBI WGS metagenome assembly OCHK01 (sample SAMN04571707, study PRJEB22368) | human gut metagenome | biome: human gut; material: stool | host: Homo sapiens | place: Luxembourg | collected 2012-08-31
TTCTCAGACTTCGTCTGTTTACTCACCCCGGCAAATTCCAATTTTTAATAGTAGAATTCCCATAAGGATGTTATAATACAAATGATATCTTTTAAGAAGGGACGGTGATATAATGGGTATCTTTTTAAACAGTACTGCACCATTTGAAGCATATAAGATAACAGCCCTGGATAAATACTTTGTAGATAAAACGATGTTAATAGAAGAATTGATTCCATCAATAGGAAGAGAACAAAGATTTTTGTGTATCACAAGACCCCGTCGATTCGGAAAAACCGTAATGGCAAATATGGTAGCGTCATATTTTGGCAAGGCAATAGATAGTAGTTTTATATTTGAACATCTTGCGATAGCAAAAAGCCCGGTATATGAAGAATATATTAATAGAATCAAAACAGGAATAAAAGAAGATTTGTTTGAAGAATTTCCCGAATTAGAATTGAAAGAAGAAATGTCACTTTGGGATATCCTGGCAAAAATTTTTCAAAAAACAAATCGTAAATTTATGTTTATAATGGATGAATGGGATGCAGTATTTCATATACCATTTATTTCCCAAAAAGAAAGACAAGAATACCTGCTTTTTCTTAAAAACTTACTGAAAGATCAGGTATATGTAGAACTTGCTTATATGACCGGAATACTTCCAATAGCCAAATACTCTGCCGCTTCAGAGTTAAATATGTTTGTGGAATATAACATGGCAACAAGAGAACGGTTTAGCTCTTATTTTGGATTTTCAGAAGAGGAGGTAGATAAACTGTTTCAAATTTATAGTGAAACCACAATTCGACCACGAATTACAAGACATGATTTAAAAATCTGGTATGATGGATATTGTACGGCATCGGGTGAACAGCTTTATAATCCCCGTTCAATTATCTGTGCTTTATCAGATAACCAGCTAGGCAGTTACTGGACAGGTTCTGGTCCCTATGATGAAATATTTTATTATATCAAAGGGAATATTGATGAAGTCAGAGAAGACTTTATTCTTATGATTTCCGGCGAACATATAGAGGCGAAAGTACAAGAGTATGCGGCCACCGCAGAAGAATTAACAACAAAAAACCAGATATACTCTGCAATGGTCATATACGGGTTACTTACTTATGAAGATGGAGAAGTCTTTATTCCAAACAGAGAGCTGATGTACAAATATAATGAACTCCTTTTAACAAATGAAAGTTTGGGATATGTATATCGATTAGCAAAAGAATCTGAAAGAATGCTAAAGGCAACACTAGCTGGAGATACACAAACAATGGCAGAAATTTTGGAGTATGCTCATAATACACAATCTCCTATTCTATCTTATAACAATGAAATAGAATTATCTGCCATAGTTAATCTTGTATATCTGGCAGCAAGAGACAAATACCGTGTTGAGAGAGAAGATAAAGCGGGAAAAGGATATGTAGATTTTATCTTTTATCCGGAGAAAAAGAACATTTCTGCAATTATACTAGAATTAAAAGTAGATGCATCCCCAGAAGAAGCAATCCAGCAAATCAAAGATAAACAGTATATTTTACGTTTTAAAGGAAAATTAGCAGAAAAAGCAAAGTATACAGGAGAAATACTACTTGTAGGCATAAACTATAATAAAGAAACAAAAATGCATAGCTGCAAGATAGAAAAGATAAATAGGAATTTGCCGCAGGCAAAGGAGACGCCCTCTTTTGATAAATAAAGCATATTTGTGACTTTAGTCGCTGCAGGTTGAATGTTCGCGTAAAAGCGCTCGCATCCAACCTTTGCTCCGAGGCCACAAATATGCTTTATTTATCTTACAGAGGGCTGTGTTTTGGCTGGGGAGGAAAATTCTATTTATTGCTGGAGGGATTTGGGGAATCATCAGATGGTTATGGCTTTCCATGAAATAGTAGTTCCATCTCCAACCAAAGTACAGCCCCCTCCTCTGCTTTCGCAAAGGAGGGGGCTGTCCGTTTTGCCTCTCTCTACTGGTTCTTGGTTTTTTAAGGCATATCTTTATCTCTTGTATACTACCACAGGGAACTCCCGTTGAAGTAGCTGGGTTAGAAGATTACTCTTCTGTCAGCTTAAATCCGGCAATTCTAGCAAGCTCGCGGATAGAATCTCTGGATACCTTCTTACCTCTGTATTCAATGAGGTCTTCACACTGTCCTGTAAAGATATCACTAGGGTTATACTTCTTAATGATGATCTTATCTTCTTCTGTGAAGATTTCTAAAGGCTCTCTCTCACCAATATCGAAACTTTTACGAAGTTCCATAGGTAATGTAATTCTTCCTAATGAATCAAGCTTTCTAACTATTCCTGTACTCTGCATAACGTACTCCTCTCTGGTGCTATAATATTCTCTCTTATGATGTGCACCCGTGCAATGTCCTCTGGGTTGATTATAGTATATCATAAAGCAGCCAGTCTGTCAACCAAAAAATAGATAATCTTTTTTAAAATGTTAAATTTTTTAGAAACTGTTGTTTTGAAATTGTTATGACAGTTTGCCGTTTTATTTTCATTCTAGTATAAATATGGGAAGTTTTGTGCTTTCTTCTATAAAAAATTGTTATTTGATTCGGGTTGTCTCATTATCTCCCGTGTAAAATAGCAACTTTTTACTTTAATTTGAGTAAGTACTGTCCATAGTTGGTCATCTTGAGGCTCTCGCCAATCTCATGAACCTTATCTAAAGATACGAATCCTTCTTTCCATGCAAGTTCTTCTAAGCAGCCTACATAGCATCCTGACTTCTGAAGTGCCTTAACAATCTCGGCTGCCTCTAACATACTGTCTGCTGTTCCGGCATCCATCCATGTAAGTCCTCTGTCAAATGGAATTACCTTTAACTGGCCTCTGCTTAAATACTCTAAGTTAACATCTGTAATCTCGTACTCACCTCTTGCGGATGGTTCAAGATTCTTAGCAATGTCAATTACCTGATTATCATAGAAGTATAATCCTGGTACGATGTAATTAGACTTTGGATTCTTTGGCTTCTCTTCGATGGATACAGCCTGTCCGTTCTCATCAAATTCTACAACACCAAATGGTCTTGGGTCATCTACATAATAACCAAATACCTTTGCGCCGTGGTCATCCTTGATGGCTTCTTTCATGATCTCATCAAGATTATGGCACTGGAAAATGTTATCTCCTAATACGAGACATACAGAATCATCTCCAATGAAGTCTTCTCCGATGATAAGTGCATCTGCGATTCCCCGCGCAACTTTCTGTACTGCAAACTCGATATGAAGTCCTAATTCACTTCCATCTCCGAGAAGGTTCTGGAACTCTCTTTCTTCCCCTGGTGGAATAATTACAAGAATGTCCCTGATTCCTGCCTGAAGTAAAGTGGCAATTGGATAATAAATTAACGGTTTGTCATATACTGGTAATAACGGTTTACAAACTGGCTTTGTCATAGGGTACAGTCTCGTACCTCTTCCAGCCGCTAATACTATTCCTTTCATAAAAATAAGTCCTCCTTAGTAACTTTGAATCCCTATGTTACTCATAATGTCTCAACTATGCTGTCAACATTCTTACATGATGCTGTCTTTAGATTCATGCTTATTAATGCTTTTATTTTAACAAACTACCATGATTCCAATATTTTATATTATTTTCCATGAGCTGTCAAACTTTTTTTGCAATTTAGTTAAATATTTATATAGTTTGTCTTTATTTTCCTGCAAATGCGCTCTGTACTGCAGCCATCGACAGTATTTAGGAACGTTTCGCGGAACTTCTTAAGGTCTGCCTGTTCATTTGCCGATACAATATTCTGAAGCATGGCAGCAGATTCCTCGCATAATGCCTCAAAATCCGTGACAACGGGACCTGGTGTAAACTGCGAATAATCAAAGTAAAAGTCTCTGCTGTCCATGTATTCTTTCTCATCAAATGCATAGAAAAGCATTGGTAATTCAAGGATCGCTGCCTCAAATACGCTGGAACTGTAGTCTGTGATAAGAAGGTTGCTGATCAGCATGAGGTCATTGATATGTTCTTCCCCGCTCAAATCAAGTACTCTGTCCTGCCATTGTGCATCCACAGTAAACTTTTGCTTTACAAATGGATGATTCTTTAAAATAAGTACCGTGTCTTCTGGCTGCCTTTCCATAAAGTGATTCACATCAAATGCTTCCAATGGATAATATGCATCTTTATTCCCATCTCCGCGGAATGTCGGTGCAAACAAGATTACCCTGTTCTCCTTTAATATAGGATATTTCCCGTAGAGTTCCTCGCGCTTTTTCTCCTCATAATCCCAGTCAAAAAGCAGATCTGTACGCGGTACTCCCAGCGCCTGTACCTTACTTCCTGAAATGCCAAATGCTTCTGCATAAATATCTCTCACCGTATCGCTGCTGACTGGTACGAGGTCATAATTCCTGTGATTCATCGATGTCTGAGGCGCACCGCCCTGTTTACCCATACGGGTAAGGCCAAACGTCTTAAAAGCTCCGCAGGCATGCCACAACTGCACAATCTTTGTCTCGCTGCGTTTCTGAATGCTATGAAGCTGCGGATAGAAATCTTCTAAAATGATAACTGCAGATGTAGCGCATTTGAACGCACAATCCCGAAGTTCCTTCTTGCGAAGCTGATCAACTGTCTTTGTATTGATAAATGTCGTAATCTCTACCTCGGGTTCATTCTCCTCAAACCACTTCTTCACAAGCATAAGATTCCCATTCTTCTCTGGCTCTCTCTCTGAAAGGAAAAGAATCTGACTCGGATTTACCTTATTCTTCGCTATATATTTGCGGTATCTGGCTGCAAAATAGTCAGTATTTTGCTGACGGGCACTATAATTATAACCACTAATTCTATATACGGTATCATTCGCCCGCTTCGCTGCCTTTATAAAATTCTTGTCTTCCTTAAAATAATCTCTGACCAGTAAAAATGGCAGTCCAAGAGAGCAAAGTCCAAACTTGAACAGATTCCTCTTGCGGACAATTTCCGCTCTGGCAAATAGTTCCTTTTGCACTGGAAATGGCTGGTCATCTAAGCAAATCTCTTCCGCTCCACACCAAAGCGTAAAAATAACATTCACCTTATGGCGTGGCGGACTGTAAAATACATATGGCAGCAGTATCTCTGCATCTGCGCGAATCTGGTCACCAACTTCTCCTTCTTCTATTACTACTTCCATCGGAAAACGACGTTCTACCTGTCTCTGGGTAAATACAGCCTGCACGCGGATGCGCTTTCCCTGCATCTCGTCCGGCATCTTTGCGCGAAATCCAAGCTTCATCGTCTTCTGTGTTATATTAACTGTAATTCTGTAATTAATCTTTCTCATAATTCTTTGTCCATTATTTTAAATTATCACAACTTATTTGTTCATTAGCTTAGAGCGTGTTTGAAAAATCATTCCTACAACCTGCACGCCTCAATTTACAGATTATTTTTCCAAAGTTCCCTGCATATAGTTGTCCATCCAGCTTAAATCAATCTTTTTCTCCCACTGCCTTCTTGCGATATCCTGCTTCAGTGTGAGCGCCAGATTCTGTGACTTCTTCGCAGACTGACCCTGGCTCACTGTATCTGCAGCACTTCCTGCAAGTGCTGTACTTCCACTCTGGCTACCTGCTTTCTTATTACTCGCATCTGTGTTCACCACAATAACCTGGCTATTCTGGCTCACTGGCGAAAGTACAGAACTTCCCGCATTAGAAGTGCCTGCCAATGCGGTTCCTTTACCTGCTCCAATTGTATCTAAAAGGCTCTTACCAGTTGACATCTTAAGAATAGATACTACCTTTTTCATAGAAACATCTGCCTTCTCTTCCTGGAGTACTTCTGGAAGATCTCCCTTTACTTTCATGTAGGAAACATCAGCAAAATCTTCTGCCATATCTTCTTCTGTATAATCCTTAATCGCCTGTTTCTCCTGAAGCGCAGACTTACTCTCCTTATCATAGGACATAATCCAGAATGGACCGCCTGCACTGGCACCTTTTGACTGTGCGATTACATCTGACAGTCTGTACTTGTAAGCGGAACGCACCCTGCTTCCGACATCGGCTACTGTTACGCAATCGTTCTTATCAATTGCTACCAGTACCATAAAATGCCCGCCTCGGGTAAAATATCCAGGTCCCATAAGGCATACTACTGGCTTGCCTTCTTTTAATGCCTTTTTAATCGCATTATAATCGGTTCCTGCTCCCTGACACTTCAGTCCATAAGCCGCTGCCATCGCAGGAATCATCTCATGTGCCGAACCTGCTCTTGAGTAAAAGCCATGCTGATAGCCCCAGATGGCTGTATCCAATGGAGTTACCCACTTACCTGTAAGAGATGTGATTACTACTGCCATGGAAGTCGGACCACATCCAGCCTTAGCGATACAGTAGCCATTCTGATTCCAGGCACTATCTGTCTGATTAAAATATACATATCCCGCAATGTATTCCTTATTATTCTTCATAGCCAGACGGGTATCATTATAAATCTTCGGGATAAATGTACTCGTTTTATCGCTTCCGTCCGGTGCGTCTTTCTCTGCTAACTGATCCGTAATCTTCTTAATCGCCTTTGTACGAATCTCTGCATCTTCTCTTGAGGAAATGTCCTTCTTCGCCTTCTTCTGAGTTGTTCCTTCTTCGTTACTATGAGAGGAATTTCCGGATGTATCTGATGTAGAAGAATCGATATCTTCTGCCTGATCTGTATTACCAGATGTACCAGACGTATTCCTCTTCGTACTTTCTGTTGTATGTTCTGTCTGCGAATGCTCTTTATTACCGCTGCTTGTATCCCTTTCGGAAGAAGTCTGGCTCTCCTGACTTTCCGTTGCTGTCGTACTCTCTTCTTTCTTCTCTGTTGTCACTTCTGTCGTGCTCTCGCCTTCTTCAGAATTATCTCCTGCTGTCTTGCTCTGCACTGCCTTCTCCTCTGCTGCATAAACACTTACAGGTTCTACCCCTGACTGAAAAAAGCATTCCGGACCTGTAAATGTCATGACTGCACTTAACCCCACTGCCAGTACTGCCCGTCCAAAGTTGTTCATTAATCCTAAACCTTCTTTCTTTTTGATGTAGATTTTTTCGTGACTTACTGATATAATAAATCAAATAACATATTTTTACAATAGTCTTTTGCATAGTTTTGCATATTTAAGAATTACTTCTGCATGATAGTAATTCCAGTCGCATTCTACTTATATTTTATTTGTATTTACTTGATACAAAGATTTTATAGATATTGGGACAATATTACATTTCAACTTGAAATGTAATTGGATAGCTGAATATTGACCACATATTATTAAAGATTATTTTCCATTTTATTCTGTTTGAAGGAGGAGCATTTATAATGGATAAAAAGTTTAATTTTCAGGAATTACAGGCGATTGTTGCCACACTTCGCGGAGAGAATGGCTGTCCGTGGGATAAGTCACAGACGCATGAATCTCTTAAGTTATATACATTAGAGGAAGCCTACGAGGTGAATCAGGCAGTAACTGACCTCACTAAGACTGGTGACTGCGCTAATTTAAAAGAAGAACTTGGTGACCTTTTATTTCAGGTACTTTTGCAGTCCCAGGTTGCTGAAGATAATGGCGAATTTGCTATCGAAGATGTTATCGATGGCATCGCCCGCAAGATGGTCCACCGTCACCCTCATGTATTTGCTGGCCGCCATTATGATAGTGTAGAACAGCAGCAGGCCGACTGGGAGAAGTTAAAATCTCAGGAAGAAGGACATAAACAGACCTCTTTAAAAGAAGAGATTGCCCTTGTTCCAGAAAGTTTCCCTGCCCTCATCCGCGGCCAGAAGATTGCGAAAAAGGCTGCCGCCGCTGGAATGTTTTCCACGGAGGATGAAGATGTCTTTAAAGACCTGCTAACTTCTGTTGTGAATTTACAGCTCGGCACCGCTGGGGAAGATCCAGAGAAAAAATTCAGCAGTGATGAGGAATTGTCAGAGAAGCTGGGGGAAGTTCTCTTTGCATTATGTCGGTTCTGTGCGAAGTATAAAGTTTCAGGGGAAATGGCATTGCTGAAGAAGCTGGAGGAATTCTGATTGCCGCAGGCAGGGGGGAAAACGCTCCTAACGGGAGAAGATACCCTTTTTGAATAACTCCAAAGTCATTTTCGCTCATACGAAGAATAATGCCTGCCCCGAGAAGATACCCTTTTTGAGTGGCTCCAAAGCCAGAAAAAAGCAGCTTAATTCATTAGCATTAGAAGGTGTTTAAATGCTAATGAATTAAGCTGCTTCTCCTGTCAGAGACACTCAAAAAATCTCATCTACTAAAATCGTGCAAAACTGGCTGTAATAATAGAGAAACTTATACATATCCTTTTCTCCCATTCGCTCTTTTACCCTCTCTAAGAGCTTACAGCATTTTTCAAATTCCTCGATGATAAGTTCTTTTCCAGTCTGGGTGAACTGTACCTTGACGTAGCGGTGATCTTCTTCGCTGCTTTTCATTTCCAGATATCCTTTACGCTCTAAATTATGGAGCATTCGGGATACAGCTGGCCTTGACAGCTTCATCGCATCCCCAATATCTGACGGAATGACAAATTCCTTTGCCAGTAACAGGTGGCGCAGGGTGAGTAACATTGTCAGTTCTCCTGATGGAATGTTACACATTTGCTGAAACTGTACATTGGCCTTTCGCATTTGGATGATTAGTTGCTGGTAGTCCTCTAAAGTCACTTTTTGTTCTGCTGACGGCTCGCCTTCTGGCCAGTCAGAACTCCCTGTGTCTTTCGCTTTCATATTTTTGTTATTTTCCTCCCAAAAATAGCTTTATTTTAAAATTCTCTTTACTATTCCACGATAATTCTATCCTTCATTGGAACATATTCCTTATCCATAGCCACACTCTGGTATGCTGGACGGATAATCTTATCGCAGTTCATTAACTCTTCTAAACGGTGTGCGCTCCAGCCGACCATACGTGCCACGGCAAACATCGGGGTGAATAACTGGTCTGGCAGCCCTAAGATCCTATACATGAATCCGCTGTAAAAGTCGATATTGGCACTTACACCTTTATAGATACGGCGTTTTTCCTGAATGGTTTCGACGGCGAGTTTTTCTACTCTGTCATAGAACTCAAATTCTTCATCGTAACCTTTTTCCCTCGCGAGTTTGTCAAGGAATCCCTTGAAGATTCTCGCTCTTGGGTCAGAGATAGAATAAACGGCATGTCCCATTCCATAAATTAATCCGCTGTGATCAAAGGCTTCCTTATTGAGAAGCTTCAGCAAGTAATTTTTAATCTCGTCTTCGTCTTTCCAATCCTTCACTTCCTGCTTCATCTCATCAAACATATGAACAACTTTGATATTTGCTCCACCGTGTTTTGGCCCTTTGAGTGAGCCAAGAGATGCTGCCATAGCGGAGTAAGTATCTGTTCCAGAGGAAGTTACTACATGATTGGTAAATGTCGAGTTGTTACCACCGCCGTGATCCATGTGAAGTACGAGGGCAATATCTAAAACTCTTGCTTCAAGTGGTGTATACTTTTTATTTGGGCGGAGCATACGCAAAATATTCTCCGCCGTGGAAAGTTCCTGCTTCGGAGAATGAATGTAAAAACTCTTGCCTTCTACATAATGATTATATGCCTGATAACCATAAACTGCGAGTAACGGCACAGTACTTGTAAGCTGTAAGCACTGGCGCAGTACGTTCGGTATGGAAATGTCATCTGCCATATCGTCATAACCGTATAATGTCAGTACGCCTCGCTGCAGTGTATTCATCATATCCTTACCTGGTGCTTTCATAATAACGTCTCGCACAAAGTTCGTCGGCAATGTACGATAACTTCCAAGAAGATTCTGGAATTCCTGTAATTCCTGCTTCTGTGGCAAACGTCCAAAAATAAGCAGATAGGCCACTTCTTCATAGCCAAATCTCTGCTCTGCTACAAATCCGTCTACTAAATCGTGAATGTCGTAGCCGCGATAGCGCAGCTCTCCATCGCAGGGAACCATCTTTCCATCAACTTCTTTGGAAGAGGTGATGGTGGAAATATCCGTAAGTCCTGCCAGCACGCCTTTACCGTTCACATCACGGAGACCTCGCAGTACATGGTACTGGTCATACAGGCCTGAAGGAATCTGTCCGTGTTCCATAGAAAGTGCAGCCAGATCCTGCAGTTCCTGTGTCATCATTGAGTATTCATTCATTCTATCACCTATTCTTTCCTGGTTAACAATGTTAGTTAGCTTTGTTAATTATTATATAGAAAAAAATTTGTTTTGTCAAATTCATCACAGATGAAGTATACTAGAGCGTGTTTGAAAAATACTTTCCCCATAAATTGGAACATACATATTACTGGAGTGATTTCTCAAACACTCTTTATTTAACTACAATTTATTCTGACAAAATTTTACCCTGTTTATAAGTAGTTTACGCAAAAACCGTGTCTCTTACCACCAAAATTTTATGTAATGTGTACAAGTTTTTTCTGTTTTAAAATATTTGACTGTGCTATACTATAAATAACTGTATATACGCTGAAGAATATATGCACTAAAACGTATATATATTACATATTATAATCGGGGATAGTATGCACTTTTCCCGATTTTAATGCAACTTATAATTATTTAAATAAAAATATTTTTTAGAAAGGAGCGTATCATTTATGCAAATACAACGTCTCGTAGATCTGGAGGACTACGAATTTGATACATTGCTCGTCACATACAATCATAAAAATCGTCTGAGTATCGAGCTTGGAAAAGTTAGCGAGATTTTTGAAAGTCTTCAGGCCGATGGTCTCGTCGGAGGAAGCAAGGTATACGGTCTCCGAGGAAAGGATTTTTCTTATCAGGGACAGCCTTATTATAACCTGATTTTCATTGGTATTCCTGAGAAGGCAACTCCGAGAAGATTTCAGTTACAGTTCGGTCAGGCTATGAAGGAAGCAAAGCGTTTCCACGGAAAGAACCTTCTTATGACCGCAATCGGAGAAGATGTTTCCTACTGGTTAAGTTCTGCTATGAAGGGACTTCTCCTCGCAGATTACTCTTTTGACAAATACATTTCTGATAAGCCAGAATCTCCAGAGCTGCATCTTGGAATTCTGACAGGAATTGATTCTGCATCCTTTAAAAAGGAAGAGCAGTACACAAGAATGATGGCAAAAGCCGTTACAACAGCTCGTGACCTGGTAAATGAACCAGCGAACGTGATGACTCCTGCAGCTCTCGCAGCTAAGGCAAAGGAAATCTGCGAAAAGAACAATATCAAATGCACAATTCTTGAAAAGCAGGATTGCGAAGCACTCGGCATGAATTCCTACCTGGCAGTTGCCCGTGGTTCTAAACAGTCCGCTAAGTTTATCGTTATGGAATATAACGGCCGTGTTACAGACGATGAAAAGATTGCTTTAATTGGAAAAGGTCTTTGCTTTGACTCCGGCGGATATAATTTAAAGCCTGGCAATGCCATGAAAGGCATGCATGGTGACATGGGCGGCGCAGCCGCAGTTATCGCTGCTATGGGTGCAATCGCAGAGGCGAAACTTGGCATTAACGTAACCGCAGTTATTCCTGCCTGTGAAAATATGATTTCCGGCAAGGCAATGAAACCGGGCGATATCGTTAAGTCTATGAATGGCAAATACATCGAAGTTGTTAACACTGATGCTGAAGGCCGTATGGCACTTATTGATGCCATTACTTACGCAATCCGTGAATGTGGAGCTACAACATTAATTGACGTAGCAACTTTAACTGGAGCCTGTGTTGTTGCCCTCGGTGACCGCTACACTGGTGCTTTCAGTAACAGCGACGAACTTATGTCCAAGATTGTCCAGGCATCCATCCTTGCAGGAGAAAATATCTGGAGACTCCCAATGGGCGATGAAGAATATGATAATCTGAACGCATCTACTGTAGCAGATATCGCTAACTGTGGTAAAAAATGTGGTGCAACTGCCGCTGCAAGATTCTTAGGTGAATTCGTTGAGAAAAAACCTTGGGTACATCTTGATATTGCTGGAACATCGGAATCTGATGAAGATACTGAGATTTACTCTAAGGGTGGAACTGGTGCAGCAACAATGTTGCTGTATGAAGTAGTGAAATTGATGGAAAAACCATATAAGAGTTATTAAATCCTGATTTGCCGCAGGCAAAGTAGACGCCCTCTGGGAATGAAATAATCCTTATTTGTGACTTTAGTCGCTACGGTTTGAATACTCGCTTATACACGCTCGTATCCAAACCTTGCTCCGAGGCCACAAATAAGGATTATTTCATTTCCAGAGGGCTGTGCTTTGGCTGGAGAAATAAAATCAGAATTTTAATGTTGGAGAGATTTGAGGGAGGCTTCAGACGGTTGTTGTCTTTTCAGACAAGCTCTAAAGCCATAAATCAGTCCAAATTTCCAGTTCACAAAAAAGTAGTAACCTAACCACAAATTATTGTGCTACTATGACAATAGTTTATATGTCAATCCTATAGAATTAAATTTTCTGGATATTTCTATGTCTTTGGCCTTCTTCCCCAAATCCCTCCAAAATAAATTCGGATTTTGCTTAGGCAGCCAAAGACAGCTCCCAAAGAGAGACAATACCCTATATTTGTGGCCTCGGAGCAA